>Ga0315334_10001414_pt1 | contig 14762 bp, 8 predicted proteins | sample M150034915metaG_FD_205555 | JGI IMG/M metagenome (GOLD analysis project Ga0315334, IMG submission 205555) | Ammonia-oxidizing marine archaeal communities from Monterey Bay, California, United States - M1 500m 34915 | ecosystem: Environmental > Aquatic > Marine > Intertidal zone | place: USA... | reverse complement strand
GTTCGAAATGTTTAATGACGTCCTGCCGGTGCTTAGACTTGCACCGGCAGGGCGGGAATGTTTTGACTCTAATTTATTGTCTGTTTATTTAGACGCCGCGTCTAATACACGCAAAAAATTCCCACTCCAGATTTTTCCAATATCGGATTTGGAATAACCTCTACTCACCAGGCCGATGGTGATGTTTTCCGCTTCACTCGCGTCATCATAGCCTTCGATTCCGCTGCCGTGGTTGAAATCATTACCGATGCCCACATGTTCGATTCCTATTCGATCCACAATGTAGTCAATATGATCGAGCATGTGATCCACGGTTGCAGGACCCATCAATTCACTTACCGCGGCGGTAAACGCAGAGGCTTCGGCAGGGTCTTCGATTTCCCAATAGAGCTCGAAAGGATAATTGTATTCTTCAGATATGCCCGCATCTCTGCGCATTTTTCTGAGTGTTGTAATAAAGTCAGGATCTGAAATATTCAACAAGTAACCCTTAAATGCAGCTACATGAATGACTCCACCACGCTCCCCTATAAGATCAATCTCTTCATCGCTAAGGTTACGAGTAACATCAGAAATTGACTTCACATTAGAATGGCTGGCGATCACCGGAGCGGTAGAAATGGATAGAACCTGTAGGGCGGCGGCTTTCGACAACTGTGAAATATCAACCACCGCACCCAGGGCGTTGATTCGTTCTATGGCAGCAACTCCAAGCTCTGATAATCCTTCGTGCTCTTCAGTGACCTCAAAAGTGCCGGTTACCCCATCAAATTCAGGCCGCGAAGAATCAGAAAAATCATTGTGCCCTAAATGGTTAAGACCAAATATACGAACACCGGCTTGATAAAATTCATCGATGGCAGAAACCCTTCCCTGTAAAGATCGGGCATTTTGAAATCCAAGAATTAGTGCAGATTTTCCTTGTTCATGTGCTGAAACTATTTCTGCACTGCTAGTTGCGATAACTACACTGCCCTGACTTTCGTTAGCGATGGCACGCACGGCAGCAAGTTTCTCGTCTGCTTCCGCGCGAGCTGCCGCGTCACCTTCTGCGGTACGTGGCCCTGGACCGACGGCAATTGACATAACTACAGCATCAACTCCGCCTGTTCGCATCTTCGCAGGTTCAACCTTCGAGCTTCCGTCGGCGCTAATATATCCTCTTGAAGTTGAAGCTATAACGATATCAGCGTGGGCATCCAAAACCAGGCTTTCTGCATGGATCGAGGCTGCCGTTTCAAGTAGAGGAGGGCTGACTAGCTCGGCTTCAGCACTGGGACTAGTCTCATTTTCGGAGCAAGAAGCTAAACCAGTAACAGCTAGTATGAGTAGCAATCCAGGTTTGGTATGTAAGGAAAGCGCTGGGGGGAACATCATAGTGTCTCCGAAAAATGGGTTAATGCTGACTGAGCAAAAAAGAGCGGTAAGAATACAGTAGTTTGGGAGAGGGGAAAAAGGGAATTCACTAACAAATCAGCTACTCTTAAGCGTCAAAATAGTACAGCTAAAATCCAGTAAATTCAGTTAAAACAAGGGCTTGACGGGTTTCAGGAAGCAGTTCGGTACACCTCAAGTAGACAAACGGGCAGGCCAATCAATTAATTCGTACCTAACTTGTTACGATTTTTGACAAGTAGTGGTGAAACAGCGGTCTTTATGGTCATATTCTACCCTTCGAACCCATACCAATCCCGGAATAACCACAAATTCAGCTATTTGGCTTTTTAAACCTATGAAATCAGAATCCCAGAAGTACTTCCTGCGCTCTATTTATGTGCTGTTTTTCACCTGCATCTCCAGTCAGGGCATTGCCCAGATTGCGGAAGATGATGCCACGGTAACTTATCCAAATAGCTACTTTTCAGACTATGCCCCAGTAACGGCCAAGGATATGTTGGACCGTATACCCGGTGTCGGCTCAACCACTGGCGGCGGGTCCAGCAGTAGCGGCGGGTTCCGTGGCGGCGGTGGTGGTGGCGGCGGTCGTGGCTTTGGCAGTGGTAGCGGTGGTAGCGAAATTCTGATAAACGGCAAACGAACCGCTGGCAAGAACAATCAGACTAGCGCAATTCTGGATCGCATCACGGCTGACCAGGTGGAATATATTCAAATAATTCGCGGTACCTCCGGTGAACTAGATGTGCGTGGCAGTGGTCAGGTGGTTAATATTGTTACCTTTGGAGAGTTGTCCAATTCTTCGCTTCAGTACCAGTTAAACGCAGATCATCACCGAGACGGGCATACACAGCCTGGTGCCAATCTGTCTTACTCCAATCAAATTGAAGGATTCAATTTAGTCCTTAGTGCTGTTGCCGAACCTCGTTACGGCCATTCGGAGAGTGAAGAAGATAGTATACTCGGCGACTTCTTGCCTAATGACAGAGTCATTGAAGACAGTATTACGGAGCAGACCAGCTATGATTTGACTGCTAACCTCGGCTATGAAATTAGCAGCCGAACCAGTGTGCGTTTCAACGCGCTCTACTCGGTAAATGACAATCCCACGGAAACTACCCGATCAACCACCGACTTCACGGTAATGCCTAACACCACACTAAATCAGTTCGACGATGCTCCCGGAGATCGGGACAATTGGGAAATCGGTGGCGATTATGAAACCAATTTTGAAAATGGCGATCGCTTCAAGATATTGTTTGTCTTGAATGAAAGCAATCGAGATACCACCAGGGAGCGTTTCGATGTTCTCGATGGCGGCAGTCTTGAGAAAAACCTGTTCCTGAAATCCGGCTCGGTTACCGAAGAGGAAATTGTGCGTAGTTCGTACACAATGGATATCTTTACAAGGCAGGATATCGAATTTGGTGCAGAACGTGCAGTCACTACACTGGATTCGAATTTGGCCCTGGGCATCCTGGACCCATCGGGCACAGCTTCCCCAGCTTTCGGTGGTCTGGTTCCGGTGCCCGTGTCCAATGCCAATTCCACTGTAGAGGAAACACGTTACGAGCCTTTCCTTATTCACAATTGGAATATCAATGACAGCATGTCATTAGAAAGCACATTATTGTATGAATATTCAGAAATCGAGCAAAGCGGAGATGTAAGCAACAAGCGTGATTTTGATTTCATCAAGCCTAAAGTAGATTTTCGCTACGATCTGACCCCGGCACTACAATTAAGGGGCTCTGTAGAGAAAGTCGTGAGGCAACTTCGCTTTAACGATTTTGTTGCTGCTTCCGATGATCAGGACGAAGATTCGAATACTTTTACAGGCAATGCCAATTTGCGGCAAGAGTGGTATTGGGCCTACGATTTTAAAACAGAGTACCGTTTACCCAATGATGCTGGTGTGCTTGATGCCAATCTGTTCTATCACGACCACCATGATGTGATTGAGCGAATGGATGTATCAACTTCGGAAGACAATCTGGATTCCACTAATGGCAATATCGGCGACGGGAAAATGTACGGTTTGCGCATTAATGCCAGCGTGAGAATGCACATGTTCGATATGCCTAATTTGTTGGTAACCTCAAACTGGAGTGTTCAAGATTCGGAAATAGCTGACCCTTTTACTGGAGAAGACAGGCGCTTTGCCCATTATGGTCGCGGCAGGTGGACACTTAGCATGCGTCATGACGTGCCTGAATGGAATCTAAACTGGGGCGGTAGCTGGAGCAATAGATTCGATGGAAATGAGAAAATTTTTGATATTGATGAAGAGCTGGACTTGACGGGCGAACCAAACCTTTCCGTATTCGCCGAGTGGATAAGCCCCGGCGGAACCAGTTGGCGTTTGGATGCCCGTGATCTAAGCAACAATGAGCAGTGTCGTGTACGCACCCGCTACATAGGTCGTCGTGCAGCCGGGATACTCGAAGAAATAGAAGATCGCTGCAGCACTCGTGGTTTGGTTACTTCATTGAAAATTACTGGAACATTTTAGATAGATAGCAGTAAATAGGGCCGGATTCAGTATGCAGTAGCATGTGAGGCTGGCGAGAAAGTATGTACTGGAGGAAGGGGCTTTGCGGATATCCAATTATTCGACCAGGGCCCCGGCCAGTTTTCTCTTGAATATTCTCTCTGCCCTAATGATAGACACGCTACTGTGAATGTTTATTCTTAACAAAAATTTTTCTAAGCAGAAAACCAATGACGCGTGATTCTAGAAAAGTTTTCCCACTACACCTCTCCCTCACTAAATCTCTATTCCTAAGCGTGTGTGCCTTTATCCTGTCCACAGTGGCAGCTCAGGAACAGGATCAATCAACAGTCATTTACGACACCGCGTATTTTGAGCAATACAGCCCGGTCACACTGGGGGATATGATTCGCAATATACCCGGTGGCGCGTCCATTCTCAGAAGTGGTGGTGGGTCGGGAAATAATAGTAATCGAGGATTTGGCTCTTCCGATGTACAGGTCCTAATTGATGGCCGACGTATGTCCGGCAAAGTAAATAATATGACTACAAACCTGGCTCGAATTCAGGCTGGGCAGGTTGAAAGAATCGAACTGATTCGAGGCAATGCCGAAGGCCTGGATATTCGCAATGAGGGAATTATTTATAACGTGATTCTGCGGCAAGGGGCTACCGATTCATCGTCCAGTTTTCTGGATGTCGGCGTCGCTGAAATCGATGGATTGTCTCTAGAGCCGAAAATACTGGCTTCTTACAACACGAATCGTGGCGTGCTTGAATACGGGCTAAGCTATGAATACGATACACGGCCGCGTCTCAGAGAGGTTGATGAGAATGTATTGAATTCAGATCGCACACCCAGAGAATATCGCGCTCTGGTTTCTGAAGAACTTCAAGCTAATCACAGATTCACCGGTACGTTCGGTTACGAATTTGGAAATGGATTGCTTCTGCGTTTGAATGGCCTGTATTCCGACAATGAAAATACACAAGATAAACTGGAGGATCAATTTCTTGTAGACCTCAATAGTGAATTACTCCCTAGTGCAGTGGAAGATGGTGACTTCCGTTTTGAGAATCAAGAGTTTGAAGTTGGTGGCGATTTAGAGTTCGAGGTAGGGAGTATTGGCCGACTAAAGACATTGTTCGTGCTGAACCGTACCGAAAATGACGATGAAATTATTCAGGATTCAATAGAAAACGACACTAACACTCGTCTGTTCTCAAGCATCGCTGACTATGATGAGGGCGAAACTATTTTGCGTACAGCCATGACCAGTAATTTTGGCCGTCACACACTGGAGTATGGTGGTGAGGCTGCCTTTAACAGATTGGATAAAAGCTTTGCCTTCAATGGCGATCCGTTGGAAAACGCCGTCGTCGAAGAAGATCGCTATGAACTATTCGTCACTCACAGCTTTCAATTGTCAGATAAGATCAGTATGCAGTCAGCCCTCACTGAGGAATTCTCAACCATATTTCAGGATCGAGAAGGTGAGACCAAGGAGCACAAATTTCAATTTCTTAAGCCGCGGGTTGAACTTCGATACGATCAGACGGCGTCCGACCAATACCGACTCTTAGTAGAGCGCACTGTAAGCCAGCTCAATCTCAATGACTTTGTGGCTAGCCGCAATGTCGACGACGACACCATCAATTTTGGTAACCCGAATCTGGAGCCGGAATCAAGCTGGTCTTCGTCTCTGAGTTATGAGCGACGTTTTGCCGATGACGGGGGCTCACTCGAACTGGAAGCTCGCTATGACAATATTTCTGATCATATTGACAAGATTTTGATAGGGGCGGATGACTCTGGTGTTGGAAATACAGGCTCCGCCTGGAGAAGACAGCTCAACGCAAACCTGAATACACGCTTTGGCTTTGTTGGTTTCCCGTCGGCCGTGCTGACAGTATCGTATACCTATGAAGAGTCCCAGGCCACTGACCCGTTCACGGGCGAAAAGCGCATGATGCGTAACTCGACTCCCCATTATGTAAGAGTGAATTTCCGTCATGACGTAGAGAATACAAATTTTGCGTATGGCATCAGCGCTCACCGACGCAGTGGTCGCGAACGTCAAGATGTATCGCTTTATGAGCTAACGGATTTCGAAATTCATTTATCCAGCGCATTTGCTGAATATAACTTCACTCCCAGTATAAGGATGCGTTTCGAAGCTGCACATTTTTTAAACTCCGATGGGCGCACTTTTGATAAAACTTTTTATGATGGCAATATTGCGGATGGTGTTATCAAGCGAGTAGATCTTCAAAATAATAGGGTACGTCCCGACTACGTTCTTAGTCTGCAGGCGACGTTCTAAAGAAGTAGAAAATCCGCACTGGAGTTCGAGCTCAGTGGGCTGTGCATCTGTTCATACCTTACGTAGCGGATCAGAAGCTTAAATTGCGCGGGAGAACTGCTGCTTCACGCTGAGCTTAGAGTACACGTCGAAGACCATGGCGATATTGCGCAGTAAAAGCCGACCCAAGGCCTGAACCCGAATCTCATTTCCATCGGCTGTCACTAGCCCATCTTCGGTCAGAATCTCCAGCTGATTCAGTTCTTCAGCGAAATAGGATTGGAAATCGATAGAAAATTCTTTTTCTATGTCAGCCATATTTACAATTCCCTGACACATAAGATCCTGGATGACTTTGCGTCTCAACTTGTCATCTTCATTCAAGCGGTATCCTTGGAACACAGCTAGACGATTATTGTCTATAGCGTCGAAATAACTACGTTCGAATTTTTCATTCTGACTATAGGAGTTGTTGGTCTTACCAATAGATGTCACCCCCATCCCAATCATGTCAGCATCGGCATGGGTTGAATAACCCTGGAAGTTACGTTGCAAAGAACCATTTTCTTTGGCCAGCACCAGCTCATCTTGCGGCAAAGCAAAATGATCCATGCCGATGTAGATATAACCAGCCTGTTGCAGGAGATTGATGGTTAGCTCTAAAAGACCAAGCCTGGTTATGGTGTCCGGTAGGGTCTCTTCTTTTATAAGCTTTTGTGCCTTTACTCGGTGCGGCAGATGGGCGTAATTGTAGACGGCAACGCGTTCCGGACGCATCTCAATAATTGTATGCAGTGTTCTGGTAAAACTTTCGATAGTCTGAAAAGGCAATCCATAAATCAGATCCATGCTGATGGATTGATAATCTGATTTTCGAGCCGCATCAACAACCGCTTGGGTTTGTTCGACAGACTGCACGCGATTAACTGCTTTTTGTACTTTCTCGTCGAAGTCCTGCACCCCGAGGCTGATACGATTAAATCCAAAATCTCTAAGTAGGCTGACAGTGTTTTCACTGACAGCTCGTGGGTCCATCTCGATTGAAAATTCCCTTTCATGCTTGGGGGCCAAATCAAAATGTTCTGCAGTGACCTGCATTAATTGATCTAACTGCTCATCACTTAGAAAAGTTGGTGTGCCGCCTCCAAAATGCAGTTGATTTACTTGTCTGCTGCCATTGATAGACTCACCCTGCATAGCGATTTCTCTATGCAGTCGTTCGAGATAGGGCACAGCACGGTCGTGAGTGTGGGTAATTATTTTGTTGCATGCACAATAAAAGCAGAGTGACTCACAGAACGGAATATGGAAATAAAGTGAGAGCGGGCTGCCGCCCCGATTGCTCTGCTCAATTTCCTCAAGGTAATCTGCTTCGCCAAAACTGGAATTGAATTGCACAGCCGTGGGATACGAGGTGTAGCGAGGCCCAAAGGTGTCATATTTCTTCAGCAATTCGGCGTCAAACTGTACAGCATTGTCAGGATATTGAGTCATAGCCTGAATTTTAGCGAATTAGCCAAGAGATAGGAACAAATGACTCAGGAATAAATGGGCTCAGAGTGGCCCACAGAGACATTTTTTGAAACAAACGGATTCGAGGTGGAGATAGCAGCCTGTATTCGAATGGTTACTCGTATCTAAGCACCATCGCTGGCGGAACCCGGGAGCTCTTCCAGGATTGAGCAATTACGGCACTACAGGCGATAAATGCGGACAACAGCAGGCTAATCAGGAATGGCATGATAGTGAGGTCTGCCCTTGCCGCGAAGAGACTGATGTAGGTAGTACCAATGACATAGCCCAGGGGCCAGGCGACAGCATTTGCGACGATGATCGGTTTGCTGAAATCCAACAACAACATAAACAGTAAGCGATTGCTGCTTGCGCCCATGACTCTGCGAATTCCGATCTCCTTTTGTCTTATGTTGGTGATAAATGTGGCATTACCTAACAGTCCTATGCTGGCTATTAGAAACCCCATTACAGAAAGAACCGCTATGGCAGAACTAATGGCAAGAAAGATGCTGTAAGTCTGGTAAAATACATTATCGAAAAACTCCCGCTGCAGACCGATAGTCGGCATTAATCGGTTCCATGTCGAATCGATATGAACCAGTGTCTCATTCAAGTTCTCTCTGGAAGCCTTGATAATCAAATAATTTGCTTGTGCCGGACGCAACAAATACAGATTTCCTTGAACGCCAAAATTGCCGAAATCGACAAACTGGTATTTCTGCGCGCCGACGGCACCGATAATGGTGAGTTCTACCGGCGTGTCCTGTTCCAGGGTAGGGGGCCCAACAATTCGGTATATCGATTCACCAATAGCTGCTTCGGCAGATTCCCAGCCGAATACTCGAGCAGTCAAATCATCGATCAACACGGAGAAGGGGCCACTATTGCTGGTGAGTCCGGTGTAGGCAGGAAATTCATCACTACTGCGTTCCCGCGAGAAATCGCGGCCGGCGAGAAGCGGTGTTCCCATCGTTTCTATATATTCATAACCCACATTGAAGGTGGCAATCTCTCCTGTTTCTGCATTCAAGTCCTGCGACGCGGAATAGGTTGAGCGGGAGCTACTGATTGTCCACGGTGGTATTGAAACTTGAGTGACGGAAAGTACGCCGGGGTGTGCCTTTAATTCATTGCTTAACAGCTCCGGATCCACGGTAAAGGTATCAACCGGAGTTGAGACCAGGATTTTCGGATCAGCTGTTGTGCCATCCAGCTGCTGGGTCATGGCGTTGTTTTGGGCAAACATCACCATCGCCAAAATCATTAAGGTGCCAGACACGAAGAACTGCATCCCCACCATGATGGCTCGCATGCGCCCGGAGTAGCCGCTGGAACCTTTCGGCCGCATCATACTTACCAAGGGGATCATGGCAGTGCGCAAAGCAGGATAGAAACCCGCGATAGCAACTATCATCACCACTACGATAGCGATTGCAGACCACAGTGCGGGATATATCAGCATGGCCGGTCCGAGTCCAATCAAGCCGCTGCTGCTTGCGCTGTTAAGTATGAGCAGAAATATCAGCAGCGATAAAGCCAGCGCCACACTCACAAACAAAAAGCTCTCGAAACAGTATTGTGCAATTAGCATGCTGCGCTTGGAACCCAGAATTTTCTGTACGCCAATTTCCTGGCTGCGCAATGAAAGCTGAGCGATTACCAAATTGGAATAGTTCAGACAGCCAATCAATAATACCAGTGCGCCAGCAACAACTAGAACTTCGGTAATATCGAAACCCCCGGTGACGAAGGCAAGAGTAGAAGTAACCAGCTGGTTAATCGGCTTTATCTGAAAAGATATGAAGTCTCTCCAATCCTCGGGTAGCGTCGTCTTGGCGAACACCGCGAGCTGAGCATTAAAATCATCGATGTCGAACGCCATGTCTTCCGGTATCTCCAGATAGACATAGTCAGAATTGTTACCCCAGCGATCGGCATCCGGGTCTCCGCCAGAGGCAATGATGCGTTCCCTGCTAACCTGATCCTGAATGTTCATGGGCACGAACAGTTCGGTATTGAAGAATGCAAAACCTGCATTGAGATGGGAGGGATACTCCATAGTTTTGGCCACGGCTGCTATGGCCACGTCCGCGCGGTTAGCAACAATCAATCTTTCTCCGATGACATCGGTCCGCCCAAACATTTCCATCGCGGCTTCTTCAGTAATCATCACCGAATTGGGCGGCAATGCCTCCCCGATAGGCAAGCCATGGATAGTCTCCAGGGGAAAGATGTCAAAGAACTTCTCTTCCACGTACTTGGTATCAAGTGCAAATGTCTGCCCTTGGTAGGAGACATCTTCCGGAGAACCGGTTGAAGCTCTGACGATATTCGGTACATCGGGGAAGTAGCTGCGCAAATAACGCGATGCCGGCTCGTTAATGATAGGGAAATTGTCCGGCAATCCACCGTCGCCGATATTGCGTGTCACCACAGAATAGATGCGTTCTGAATTGGGGAAATGCTGGTCGAAACTGGCCGCATAGTTGGACAGCATTATGGCCGAAATAAAACAGATGAATCCGAAAATCAGGCTCAGCTGGCTTATTAGCGAATGCATCTTGAAGCGCAGCATGGCTTTCAACGCCATCTTGGTAAAGTGGGCAATCATGGAATTCTTTCCCCGGGCATGCGTAGCATGCAGCTCTTGATTGAATACCTTAGTGAGACGCTGCCAGAGGTCAGAGGGTTACTATAAATTTAATTTGAGTCATCGGGATGTAGAGAATTTGTACGCGTTAGAAGTAGAGCCCCAGCCGAGTTTTAGCTGTTCCGTCTAGCTCGAAATAGGATTTACAAAATTGGGAACACATTCTCGAACGAGTTGAGAAAACAATCGAATGTCATTATTTCGTCCAAATGTATTTCTGTGTGCAAGTACGATACTACGTCCATACTGTCGCTTGCCATCCAGTTTTCGATAGCTAATAAGATTGCTCAGTATGGGTTTATTACCTACGCTAAGGCCAGGAAGCAAGGTATAGCCTGCACCGGCTGCAACCATATGGCGCAGTGTTTCCAGTGACATAGAATGCAGTCGGTTCTTATTCGTCCGTCGTTTAGCCGGGCACACATCAAGCGCCTGATCAGACAGGCAGTGACCATCTTCGAGCAATACCATATCTTTGCCGTCGAGATCCGCGGCACTTATTGAATCCAGTTTCGCCATTTTATGAAGTTTAGAAATGGCCAGGTAGAAGGGTTCCTGGAAAAGGGGAACCTCATTAATACCTGGCTCATCAAGTGGGGCAGCAGCAATGACTACATCGAGACTCCCGCCTGCCAGGGTAAGCATTAGCGCATCAGTTAGATCTTCGTGAATTATCAATTCCAGCTTTGGGTAGTGCTTACGCAGTCGAGGAAGTAAAAAAGGCATTAGATAAGGGCCTAATGTGCTTATGATCCCCACTCTCAATGTGCCGGTGAGAGGTTCGTGACCGGCAGCAAGTATTTCATCGATTTCGCCTGCGCCATCTAGCAGTTCTCTGGCTTTCACTACGAGTGCTTCGCCCGCCGCTGTGGTTCGCAGAGATCTTTTGTTGCGCTCAAATAATTCAGTATCTAACAGAGATTCAATACGCTTAATTCTTTCGCTCAACGATGGCTGGCTTATTGCGCATGCATCTGCCGCTTTACTAAAACTACCGCAGTCACAAATCGCAACTACGCATTGTAGATCTCTAAAACTTAAATTCTTCGCACCCATGAGGCTGTCCTCGCTTAATTGAATATCGCGCCTTGTGCGGTACATGAAGCCAAGGTCTCCCCGTCGGCTTGTTTCCCTCCACAAGGCAGTAATATATAGGAAAACCCTATGAAGAAACAAATTATTAACGATTGGACGCTATAGTTAATTATCCCTAAAGTTAGCTCCATTACTAAATAAGGAGTAAGCAAAATGTCCAACAAAACCCTAACCACGTCGGCTGGCTGTCCCATCGCCGAAGACAATAGCAGTGTCAGCGTAGGTCAACGAGGACCGTTAACTTTCGACAATTACCAATTGTTCGAGAAGCTTGCACATTTTAATCGTGAACGAATTCCGGAGCGCGTTGTCCATGCCAGAGGCGCTGGAGCGTACGGTACTTTTACCTTATCCAAGAACATGGGTGAATACACTATGGCGGACTTCCTGAAGACGGCAGGAAGTAAGACTGAGGTTTTCGTTCGTTTCTCAACTGTAGGAGGAGGTCAGGATTCCAGCGACTACGCTCGTGATCCTAGAGGCTTCGCATTGCGATTCTATACAAATGAAGGAAATTACGATGTGGTGGGTAATAACACTCCGGTGTTTTTTCTCAATGATCCACAGAAATTTCCAGACTTCGTGCATTCACAGAAAAAACACCCAATGAGTAATCTGCCGAGTGCAGCGCGGGTCTATGAGTATTGGGCAAATCATCCGCAGTCATTGCACCAGATGACTATATTGATGTCGGATAGAGGGATTCCTCTTTCCTGGCGCCATATGCATGGCTTTGGTTCTCACACCTTCAGCTTTTACAACGCAGTTGGTCAGCGCTATTGGATGAAATGGCACTTCATAACGAATCAGGGCGTTAAAACTGTTTCTGACGAAGATGCTGCAAACATGTCTCCTTTTGGGGCTCAGCAAGACCTGGTGGAATCCATCGAAAAGGGCGAATTCCCAAGCTGGACCGTTAAGGTACAGATCCTCTCCGAGGATCAGGCGAAAGATTTTCCAGTAAATCCTTTCGACCTAACAAAGGTTTGGCCTTATGCCCTTGCTCCTCTGATAGAGGTTGGCCAGTTTGAGCTCAATCGCAATGTGCAGAATTACTTTGCAGAAACAGAGCAGGTAGCTTTCGCGCCAAGCAACTTTGTTCCGGGAATTGGAGCATCACCGGATAAGATGTTACAGGCAAGACTGCTTGCCTATCAGGACGCACACCGGTATCGCCTTGGTGTGAATCACAATAATATTCCAGTGAACACTCCACGCTGTCCCGTAGCCCACTACCAACGTGATGGAACTATGGCCGGTGCTGCGGAAAACGGTCAGTCTGGACATGGCGGCGAAGTGAACTTTTACCCGAATGACCGTAGTGATTCGCCTAAACCTGATCGGAAGTATCTCGAACCGCAGATGCCCCTTGAAGCTGATGCCTGGATTGGAAGGCACAGTCAGGATGGTGAAGACTACTACTCGCAAGCGGGAGACCTGTTTAGAGTTATGTCGGTGCAACAGCAGGAAGCGCTTACTAGTACTATCGCTAGCGGTCTTTCACAGGCTGGCAAATCGGTGCAGGCACGTATGTTGTCTTATTTGGAGAAGGCAGATGCAAACTACGCCAGCCTGGTGAAGGCAAAGCTGTAAGTGGTATAGGTATATAAATCAGCGGGAGTGTACTGCTCCCGCTGATCTAGAGAAGTTGAATATCAATGAAAGGAGATAAGTGAGTAAATAAAACAAGTGGGATCAGGTTTGTTTTTTCGAATTCAGAATTGAAAAGGAGTGGTGCCCAGTGATGGACGAAATCGTGTGGAACGATTTTGTACAATCGATGATTGGGCGTAGCCCGAGCACATGGATGTGCGTGTGAATCGAACCATCGACACGAGGATTTTCAGGAGACAGCGTGGCCGACTCCTTGTTGTTTTTGATCTTATAAGAGAATCCCGACATTCCATCACATCAACAAACCCATAGACTTGTTGAAAGATAATTCTTATCCTCATTAATAAATAACCCTAGGAGGAACATCATGTTCAGAGTCATTGTCGCTGCTGCCCTTTCCACTGTCTTGCTCGCCTGTCAACCCGAGACGCCCAGTACTTACGCCGCTGAAGTAGTCCAGCAGTCCACTGCGCCGGAATACATGAATCCGAATCCACGCGCGCCTTATTCCGAAGGTGTCAGCCATGGCGGGCTGATCTTTCTAGCTGGTAAAACTGGTGGGCCCGGAGAGCCAGGAGTACAGGCCGAAACACGACGCACTCTGGAATCAATTCAGGACGCACTCGAGCGCTTCGGCTCGTCGATGGATCGAGTTGTGAAATGCACGGTGTTTCTAGTCGACATGGCAGAATGGAGTGCCATGAATGAGGTTTATGCCGAGTTCTTCCCGGAAAACAAGCCAGCCCGCACCGCCGTCGGCATCAGCTTGGGAGGAGACACCCGTGTAGAGATCGAGTGCATTGCAGCTGCGTGAGAGACCAAAGGGATCGAATAAAAGCAGTGAGAGTGGTTCGGTTCTAGGGCGCACGCTGATTTTTAATAAATGGGGTCAGAGTAAAAATACAGTACTTTGAAGAGATGGTGCCCAGAGACGGACCAATTCGCCTGGAGCGAATTAGTGCAGCCGAAGGCTGGGCTTTAGCCCGAGTCCATGGATGGGCTAGTCAATCGGACCATCGACGCGAGGATTTTCAGTAGACCGCGTCACCGATTTCTTATTTGAATCAAGAAGTTAAAACTGCGAGATCAGAGTGTGCTAAGAAGTGTGCTATGAAATTCGATCTATTGGTGTTGAATCCGCTACAAACTATCCTTTTCTCGTTTCATCTTTCACGCTGGGTCCAACCGGTCGGCGGCTTTCTCAAGCCGCTCTACTAAACCGGTCAGTGATTCTGCAGTTGCATCGCTTGAGCTCATGCCGCTGTGGATTGTTCGCCAAATCGATTCCGTTACTTTGTCTATATCAATCGCCCTTCCGGTTTTCATGAAGGAATACTCGGTTATCTCGACTGCGCCACCAATCATGTAGCATACAATGCTTGGTGAAGTGTCTAAGCGAAATGAGCCGTCCGCCATACCCTTCTTGATTTCATTCCTCATCAAAGCCGCCATTCTACGGTTTTGATCGTGGGAGAGCGATGGGCGTTCGTCATCTATTTGCCGCGCGTGAATTTGTCGTAGCCCGCACATACTGCGATCTTCAGAAATCATGAGAAGAATTCGACGAATAATATAGCGTAGCCGGTTGCTGGGCTCTTCGATGATCGGCAATGTTTGTTCGACGTCGTCGAATAGTATGGAGTAGTGACGGCGTAATACTTCATTGAGTAAATCACGCTTGCTGTCGAAGTAGCGATAA
>Ga0315334_10001413_pt1 | contig 14763 bp, 6 predicted proteins | sample M150034915metaG_FD_205555 | JGI IMG/M metagenome (GOLD analysis project Ga0315334, IMG submission 205555) | Ammonia-oxidizing marine archaeal communities from Monterey Bay, California, United States - M1 500m 34915 | ecosystem: Environmental > Aquatic > Marine > Intertidal zone | place: USA... | reverse complement strand
AGGCTGACATGCCCGCCGTCGCCAAGGCATCGGTTGCTGGCAGGCGTGCCACTTCAAGCGGCGTTTTCCCACCGAGTGATTCGAGGGGTTCATCTGCGCAGCCATCAGGAATCACAATTGCATATTTCATGGCGAAGCAACGCACTCTTTCTTCATCGACCGATCGGAAAACGGCTAGTTTCCTTCAGGTTGCAATCGGACGAAAGGGGGTTGAGCCAACCTTCCTATGACCGGTGTAGCTAAACCCAACGCAAACACGCAAATCAACCGTTCTGGCACAATTGGACTGCCTGCCTCAGGCCAGCAGCCTGACTTACCCAAGTTGGCACTCTACTGCCCACTCTGCGTCGATCGTTGACCTCACGGGGCAAAATCAGCGGCTCGAGGTGAAAGACCACGATCCACAGCGGCATCTGTCTGACGGGCAGTCACCTGATTTCGCCGTAAAAGCGAATCGGCGTTGGCCAAGGCAAACGGCATCCAAAAGACAACCGTCTGGGCGGCCAACCCGACCGCTCGAATGCCGGAACAGCAGCACTAAGAGACAGCAACGAGGAACAGCGGGCTCCCCCGGACAGAATCCCGTCAAATAGGTTTAAAACAAGTCTCGTAGCCTGTCAGCAAATCGGGTAGGTCGCTCTTCAATTGGCTTTCCATCCAACGCAGCGATCCAAGTATCAGGATCGTCACCGTAGTCTTTTCCAGTGGTTTCCCGTAACGACGCGATCGCCAAATTCTGGGTCGCAGGGTTGCGATCAGCCAAAGCCAGCCGCAGAGCTTCAACCGCCTGGGGACTCGATTGTTCTTGCAATGCCTTCATGGCAGCATGCTTCACATCGACACTGGTTTCCGAACCCGCCGTCTGGGCTAATAACTGTACATTCTCATCACGATTGTGATTCCCCAAGCCCCGGCATGCTTCCATGCGAACCTTGATGCTGTCATCATCCAGGCCTTTCTGCAGCACCTTCACAGCGGCCGGGGCATCAATATTGCCAGCGGTCAGAACCGCCAAGCGACGCATTTCCGGGCTCGCATCGGTATCCATCAAATGGTTCAAATCGTCTAACCATTCCTCTTGAGCTGGGGCATCAAAATCGCCAATCCCGGCAGCCAATTGCTGCAACTGTGCCCGACGTTCATAATCGGTAACGCCAATGGCTTCGTCTTCCTTCCACTGCCGCAACGAGAAATAGGGGTTAGCAGCCTTCAATGCATACAACGGACCGTCTTGGCAACCGGTGATCGCACAGCATGTGACGCTTGTCACAACCGCGAGTAGGACCGGCAGAAATGCTCGTGATTTTGAAGGTAATTGAGTCTTGCTCGACATCCTGATTTCCAAATAGGTCTGGATCAAAAATCCCTTGGCCATTGTCTTCCAGATTTCTGCATCGCCCTTTTAGCAGGGCTGCCTTGAAATCTTGCCCATTGTGACACGACAGAGCGTGGACTCGAGAGCAGGAATTCAATGTCACCTTTGGCATGTAACAAAGGCCGACGGACACCGCCAAGAGCATTTCTGCAGCGAAACCGAAGCGAGCACCACCTGACATGCCGGTCGATCCCACAGTGACCTGCATCGTCTGAACCGCCGTCACTATTCTCATTGATAGCGTTTTCGTCGAAAGACAGGCCGTTTGCATTCGAGGTTTGCGCCCAAACGCACAGATTGAATAATCACCTTCAGGGAAGCAGCGGTTGCCTGAGTCCGCCAATCCAGCCATTGTCATTTGCTAGCCATTAGCGAAACCTTAACTCACAAAATATCGCTCTTTTCGTGAAACAGAATGATTCGCTACAGTTCACGAGGGCTCTGCCGTCGCCGGCGAGGCCCAACCACGACACCCAGGTCGAAACGGCAAGGAAGTCGTTCAAGAGAACATTGACAGGAACTCACCCACTCGGACGAGAGTCGGTAATGAGTGTCTGAATGGCCATGGAGGAGCCGCCATATGTTGTTGGATCGTATCGACATTGACACCCATGGACCGCTGCAGCGAGTTGAACTGGGTCCATTTTCTGAACAAATCAATGTCATCAACGCTCCCCAAGGCAGCGGCAAGACTGCTCTCGCACGATTCCTGCGAGATGCACTGGTAGAACGCCAGTACCCACTAGGGATGCTGAGTTCCTCCACCGGGCGGATCGTCTTCGCGAGCCGTGATGGGCTGGTCCATTATTACCGTGAGCAAGATGGCACATCGGAAGGTCGCCGAACTGTCGAATTCGAATCTCGTAGTTCAGAAGTCGTTGCCTTTGGTGACGCACACACAGGCTGGCTACACGACATTAACCAACACAACGATGCTGCCCGAGCAAAGCAGTCGCTAAAACTGCCCGAAGCGATTGCTGACTGCGTCATCACCGATACAGCAGTGACCAATGTTGCCCGTGTTGTTTCTGCCTGCGTCCGCAGTGGGCTGGACTGTCGCGAAACGCACGAATCCTTACTCAATTCGCAATCCTCGCCGTACAGAGATCGATCGCCAGAGGCTTCGAACAACAACCAAGGCTGCCAATCCATCGCCTCTCCCCAGGCACAGACAGAACAGCAACAACGATCGGACCGACAGCTTCGCGGCGAACTAGCGGACGTTGAAGCCGAACTTGCCAGCATTCATGTGCAGGCGGGTCGCTTGGACGATTTTGAACACAAATCTTTGCAGTCGCGACGTCTTTGGTTGGCTCAATGTCTCGCTAACGGATCACGCATGCCGGTAGCCAATGATTTCTCACCCCATGCTGACGCCAAGCAGAGTTCAACTGCAACACAAAGTGCTAACGCACGCCGAAGTGATTGGGACCAAAAACGCAGTTCCCATCTGCAAACCCATCTACGAGAACTTCACGACCGTGCTCGCTACCTGAGAGCCAAGCAGACCCGATTACGTAATTGGTTCAGCGATTTGGGAAAAAAACATCCCCGATGGTATGCCGCCAGCAACGGGACACAACCAGAGCCACACAACAGAACAGCAGAACAGCAGCGGCAACTGGAAGACATTGATGCCCAGATGGTCCATTGGCAGCGTGCGAAAATGGAAATCTGTGAGATACAGAATCAGCTTCTGACGGGCAACAGTAGCCTCCTCGACCCACAGTTCCCGGTCGATGAACGTGCGTTGCGGCGAATGCGACTGGATGGATTTTTGCATTCAATTGAGCGTCATGAGCATTCAAATCCTTTGGAACACACACCATCCGAAACGTCTCCGCCGACCCAGAACCTGGATTCGATCAGCCAACACATCCACTTGGCAACACGTCAAATCGACTGGCTAGTGGATCGTTATGCGGGGAACGAACGATCAGCTCAGGCGTGGTATGAACAGGATCACAGCATTCCTGGCACAACGACAACGCTGAGTGCGACACTGCGAACCATTCGCGATGTGTTGCGTCAAATTCGCACGCGTACTCAAAGCAAATCACATTCACGATTTCTCGGACCGGCACATGACCTCTCGCTGGCTCGTCGAAGTGAACAGTGGCTACTGTCAGCCATCAAGCAATTGAAACGACGTCGTACAGAACTGAACCGGCAGGATCACTCAACCGGTGACGCAGACTACAGCGAGTCGTCGGTCCCCAGTCACCATCAAATGGAAACATGTGATCGAGAATACAAAGACCACGTTGCCGAGCTTGAAATTGTGACATTGAGCCTGGACATCTGTTTGAACGAAGCGGCCGAGGTGCGACGAAGCATGCATATCAGGTCTACGGACAGTCCGGTTGCAGCTTACGAAAAACAGGACAGGGTCAGTAATGAACGGGAATCCACCAAGAGCAACCGCGAGGTGCTTGCCAAGGAACTGCAAGAACTTGACGGCCGAATCACATCCATTTCACGTCTCCAATGGTTGACGACCCGGCGGGCACAGATTCTTAATCAGCTCGGCTTTCCCGTCAGAACGATCACTCCCTTGTCGCCACTGGCCCATCAGGCAAGTCGCTGGCTTGTGCGTTTGACGGGTGGACGCTTGCAACGGATTGCTTGGTCTACCGAAAACTACATGACCCACAGAGATTCAGGCCGTGAGCCCTCCCAGCGACACGAAGGCGTGACGATCGACGGCCGTACTGAAACGGAGTGCCCCGCATTCGACCGAGCATGTGCGGTCACCGCAGTCCGTATGGCAGCAGGCGATTTTCTCGCTCGCACTGGGCGACATATTCCATTGGTGATCGAAACGCATCATGAACTTTGCCAAAGCATTGACCAAGCAACCAACAAACAGGACCGGCCAGCTGGCAATCAACTACTCAATCAACAGCGTGACGTTAACAGCTCATACGCCGCCGCCATTCGCGACTACGCAACCGAAGGTCGTCAGGTTCTGATCCTGACCAGCAGTCAATTTCTGACCGCACAACTCGCACGCGTTGGATCGCGGATCGAACAAATCCATGCAGAACGCATCGTTCACCCACACCGTCCGCTATGGAAATCCAACTATGCGAACGAGCAATACGTCGGACCCCACCCTCACACCTATGGCCTGCGGGACGTTCCCAGTCAGGCTTTCCCTCAGAAAGCTAGAAGCACCATGCCAAACATGAACGCGAACCAGTACTTTGACATGGCGTGGCAAGACCCCAACGGGATGGGTGCCAATGCTGGCGACGCCTCAAGTGAAACAGCTGCCCATGTGTCCACCGACTGGGCTTGCGACGGATCGGCACACCGGGACGGTTATTACTACACCGACACCTACAGCACGGTTGCTACGGGACAGAAACAGAACGCGGACCCAAGCCATCATGCCATGTTCAATGGACAAAAACACCCATCTGCCGAGGACGATTCAAAAATGTCAATCAACCGACGAATTTCACCTGCAGCCCCCGCCTCGCCTTTCTACCTTTCAGTCGACAGTCCCATCGACCAGGGACCCTCAATTGACGCGGTCGCATCTGCCCGCCTGCGAGGCTTGCAAGTCACGCACATCGCACATCTGATGCAACAGGATCCCTGCCGACTGGCCGATGCGCTGGGGCTAGTCAACGTAGAAGCCAACACGATCCGCCGTTGGCAAGCCGAATGCCGTCTCGTCTGTCGCGTTCCCAACCTGAGAGGCTTTGATGCAAGAATTCTGGTGGCCTGCGGGATCACTAACCCCGCCACCCTTGCATCCACTCACCCGATCGATCTGCTGCACCAAGTCGAGTCTTTTCTTGCCACCGAACGAGGACAACAGATTCTCTTGAGTGGTACCAGCCATGAACTCGCCCGCATCACGGGATGGATTGCCACCGCCAATAGCCGAGCCCTCAACAAACAATCCCGAGCGACCAATCGGGAAGGGCAGGGTGGCACACAACAAGACCGTCCCACTGGTAAAAACGCCCTCCGGCAGAAACGAACCGCGACAAACCACGATCTGGAATTCAATCCCAACCTGACCCGTCGCCGTCGAAGCGAAACGGTTCGGCGTGAACAACGAAAAAAAGTCAACACTGCCGAAACTGATTGCCAACAGGTTGTTCAATACAAAAACAACTCAACGACTGCACAGCATGACTTGGATCAAGGCCAGCCGCACAGTGAGTCCGAGGTCCGCGAATTACGCTTCTACCTTCAGCGTGATGCCCCCGTCGTTGATGCACCCTCGATTGGCGAACGAATGGAAGAACGTTTGCAAGCGATCGGAATCTACACCGTCGAGGATCTGCTGAACGCAGATTCAGAGGAAGTTGCCAGCGAACTGGACCATCGACGAGTTGACGCCGACACCGTGCTGCAATGGCAACAACAGACAACCCTTGTCTGCTGCGTCCCCATGCTGCGAGGTCACGATGCTCAACTGCTCGTTGCCGCAGAGGTCCAGACCCCGGAAGACCTCGCTCACTGCGATGCCGAAGATCTGTTCGGGATCATCGAACCCATCGCGCTCAGCAACGAAGGAAAACGCATTCTCCGAGGCGGAAAACTACCAGACCTGGATGAAGTCACGGACTGGATCAATTTTGCGCAACACACGCGTGAATTACGCGCCGCCTGAGGCTGACCGAGAACGCAAAAACGAAACGCGATGACAATCTGCCAACGCGTTTTTTTAGGTTTCCGCTTAACCCAGCGTCTCACGGGCGACTCGCATCACGTTGCCACCGATGACTTTGCGAATGACATCGTCACGATGCCCGCGTTGCACCAACCCCACCGTGAACAGTGGCCAATTTGTCCAGGCGACACTGTCATTGGCTTGCTGCGTTGTCTGGTAATCATCCGCGGGCCATAAAGATCGGAACTCCGTTCTTCGCCTTGCCCGTTTGGGTACCTTGGCCTGTTCGCGTCCCGCCTCCTGTGATTGATAAGCCACGTCAGTGCCAATCGCAACATGATCAGCACCGAATTGTTTGATGACATGGTCAACATGATCCAACAAGACATTCACATCACCGTTACCGCGTAAAAATCTGGGGATGCAACAAATCCCGATGTACCCTCCCGAATCGGCAATCGCCTTGATGACCTCGTCCGGTTTGCTTCGGATGTGTGGATAAATCGCGCCGCAAACCGAGTGGCTTGCCACGACCGGTCGCGTTGACACACGAGCGGCTTCCTGACTCGTTCGCCAGCCGCTGTGAGCACAATCCGGTATGATTCCGACTCGGTTCATTTCTGTTATCGCCGACTCTCCAAAGTCACTCAACCCTGCATCGGTTTTTTCACCGCATCCATCACCAATCATGTTTCTTCTCTGATACGTCAGGTGCATCATCCGAATCCCGAGCTGAAAAAAAACCCGGATGTAACGCAACTCATCGGGAACCGACACCCAACGCTGGGTCAACGGTACGCCATTACCAGTTAAATAGAGGCAATGTTTGCCTTCTTTCTTGGCAGTCAACACATCCTGCGGTGAGGCTGCCTTGGCAACGAACCCACGCATCATGTCGGTCACGTAAGTAAAGCGGGCAAGCCTTTTGATCAGCCGCATGGGATCCTGCCCTTCCTCACCAGCATTCTGAAAAATGCAGGTCACGCCAGATGCCCGCCACGCATCCTGATATTCCTGTTGCTGAACGGGATCTGTCGCTACTCGAGTCATCCCCATGTCTTCTTTCATATCCTTCAACTCAACGGAGGACGCGCCTGCTAGCGAGGCCTTGGCGAGCACATCACCGTCCACAGCTGCTCGAGGGGAAAACCCATAGGAGTCAAAGACAATCGATTCGGCATGCAATCGCAACCCTCTTTCCAACTCTGCTGCGGATGGTTTGAGAATCTGTAATGCAGCCTGCCGCAATGCAGCAATTTTCGGATTCAAACGTTCGGTCAGGGCAGCCACTGCCTCAGTGGAAGCCGGCTTTAAAACTGCTTCCCCGCTACGGTCCTGTGGTGCAGCAAGTGATTCCTGACCGCGTGCTTGATGTTGTAGCGTGGGAGCGGCGGCAAACGCGGTAACAGCTGCTGTTCCGAGAAAACGACGACGATCAATGCAGCGGCTGGTACTCATGAGATTACTCCAAAGACAGATTGGGCCTTCATCCTAAACGATGCATCAACAGCCGGGTAAAATTTCAACCGAGTTGGCTTGCGAAAAGCGGAAAACCAGCACCCGATGCAATGCGGGCGCACCCAGTCTGGGACCTGACAGGCATCAAGCGACTTAGCGGGCATAAAGCTCGCCACTGCCCTGAATCAACAGGTAGTCACCAGACAGCGTCTGCTGACCATAGGATTCGGTGGTCCCATCCGGCCAATCCACGATCACCTCGCAAGGCCCCTTGTCATCGCTCAATCCAAAGCAAACACAACGTTCATTCGAACATTGAAATCCGTCACCCGCCAACAAACGGCCAATGCTCTGCTGAGCGTCCTGTCGAATCGTAATCTTGGCGCCAATTGCATCACGATCGGATTGAGTGCCGACGGGAAAAAAACGGCACTGCGAATTATTGCTACTCGTTTCGTTGACAAGTAACGCCACCGGTTCAAACAGGTGGGTGATCAACAGATCTGACTTTTGATCCCGGTTCACGTCCAATGTCACGACTGCACGCCCCAAATGATCCCGCTGAAAATATTCCCCCAGAACATCCCGCTGCACTTCCAACCAGCGACCATCAGCCAAACGATCAAAGATTTGCACAGGTTGCCGAAACAACCTGTTTCGATGCGTGAAATCATCTATGTCACCGTTGGCGACGAGCAATTCAGGGGACCCATCATTATCTGCATCGATCCACTGCGTCCCATATCCCAAAAACTGTTGCGATGGCTCGATCAACCCGACGCGTTTGGATCGGTCAGCCCACATCCCCGAAGCAACCTGCTCGTAGTACGTGTTGTAATCCCCAGAGAAATGAGTCAACAGAAAATCGATATCCCCATCCTGATCAGCATCCCCGGCAGCGATCCCCATCGAGGCCTGCGAAAGAGAACGTTCGTTGACGGCTAATCCACGAATACTTGCCTGTTCGTAGAGCCGAAACCCGGGTTTCTGCGTTGAGACTGCCTTCTGGTCCGTTGCATCTTTGGCAACATCGCTCGACGACCAGTAATGGTTGGCTGTCATATCGTTGGCGACATACAGGTCGATACCTGGCCGGTCATCGAGGGCACCAACCACAATTCCCAGACTCCGACCAGCCTCATGAGGCTCCAGCCAAGCAGTTGTGACGTCCGTGAAGGTACCATCCCCATCGCCACGCCAAACCCGATTTTTCTGAGCCGCAAAAGCCAGTGGGGCACATGACCGTGGTTCCTGTAAATCAGCATCGACGCAGGGTTGATTTAATGATTTCTCTGTCCGACAGTAGCCGAGTTGAAACAGGTCAGTGAAACCATCACCATCAATGTCGGCAACGGCAGCAGAACTGGTCCAGGTTTGCCCCAACAAGCCCGACTGATCAGTCGCATCACTGAACGTGCCGTCACCGTTGTTGCGCCACAGTCGGTTGCGACCAAGGTTGGCAACGAACAGATCTGAAAACCCATCGGAGTTGTAATCACCAACGGAAATGCCCTGAGCAAATCCATGATCCAGTGTTTTGGCCAGGTCAGTGACATCTGCAAATGCACCGTCGAGATTCCGAAACAGACGGTTCGAACTGGAATCTGCCTGCAGCGGCTTGCCATCAATCGATGTCAGGTAAACATCGGGCCAGCCATCCCTATCAAAATCAAGCACGCCGGCACCGCCGGCACCCGACTGATAAATCGCCAAGCCACCGCCATCCGCTTCTGTCCTACCGAGTCGGCAAGTGTGGATCAGTTTGCGTTCCTTTGCCTGATCGGAAAATCGCAGCGCCGTTTTGCCTGCACTGCCTGACAACACCTCGCGATCACCGATGCCTTCTCTCCAAACAGCTTGGGGATAATCCGACAGATCCAGTTTCGCAGCAACAAGGAAACTTGGAATCTGCCACGGTGTGCTTCGCGTCAAACGGGAACGAAGCGATTGGTAAATAGAATCAATGTCCTGCTGCTTGTTTTGGGTCATCCGATAAGCGGCCTGTAACCAAGCCGTTGCTTCCCAACGTCGCCCCAAGGCATCCAGATCGCGGGCAATCTCGACCGCGGCGGACTGGGAATTTTTTTTCCGGGATAGCAGTGAATCGACTCCATCGCGGATCGCCGTGATCCCGGCTGCCCGCTGAGCCAAAGCCTTAGCATCGTCTGAGTTCGCGAGTTGCGAGAGGTTCGCAGACAGTTTCAGCAAAGCCTCGGCGTTATTCTCATCCAAGAGAACCGCTTGCCAGTAAGCCCTGGCTGCCATTTGCAATTCACCACGTTGCTCTGCCAATCCGCCAATTGCCATCCAATATTGAGGATGATCCTTGATGCCTGGAGGCAAATCTCTCGACCAAACGTTGATGGTATCGTTTCGATTCAATTCGGATATCGCACGACCGTACCAAGCCTGTGCCGGAATGAAATCAGGATGGCGTTCCGTCACCGGTTTCAGCAGGTCAGCAACCTTCTGCCACTCGGAATGATAGGCAGGCAATCGTGCCAACGAAAACTGTGGCCTCAGATCCTCCGGGTATTTCTTCAATGCGTAGTTGCAAGTTGCTTCAACGGTCTGGGGACGCGACAGGTCAGACAGAATGATCAACAGATCAAGGCCGCCGTGTCCACGTTGCACAAGCCACTGAAGTTGCTGCCGACTTTCAAATTCGAGGCCCAAGGCAGTCTGCAGTCCAACCAGTGTAAGTCGATACAGTGGAACATCAGGATAGGTTGCCACCGCCAGTTCCGTAGCCCGAATCGCCTCGAAGGGTCGCCCCAAATTCATCCATTCCTGCCCCAATTTTCTCAGCAAGTCTCCGCTCGGCTGTTCAAATTTCGCGACCGCCAACTCGTAATACTCCGTCGCTCGCGACGAGTCACGCTGCCCAGCAGCCACATCACCAGCCATCGAAAGCAGTTCCGGGTCCTCGGGAGCGATCAGCAAGCCCGCCTGAATTTGCCGGGAGGCTGCAGCAAGATCACCCCGTCGCAGTGAGGCTTTGGCATTAGCAACCGGATCCTGCTGCCTGGCAGACTCGACCTTTGTCGATTTCCCCGAAACTGGTTCCTCACGGGCACAACCGCCAAACTGCAACACCAGTGCAGCAAACAGGACGACAAAAAAGGAAACTAGGCTGCTATTCACTCGATTCACACCAGAAGTTCGACAACGCTTGAAACATGACGACAAGCGTTTCAGGCAGCATCACTGTACCAACACATCAGGAAAAAGTTCTTGCTGGAAAGTTCAAGACCGCAAGCTACCATCTTAACCTAGCCGACCATGACGGAAAGCATTCGGTAATCTGCGTCTGAATCGGGAAAACCGAACGTGCTGTGCGTTGTGATACCGCAACCCTACCGGTTATTCTGTCACGCTACAGCTTCGGTAATCCTTTCCCATTGGGTCCAATCGGCAAAGGGCCGAATCACCAAGGATCGAATCACCAAGGATCGAATCACCAAGGATCGTGGCATCTGGATCGTGGCATCTGGGTCGTGGCATCTGGGTTGTCTGCGGAATTGTCGCTGACATTACGTGAAAATCGCATTTGCCACGCAACCTGTACGGATTGCCGCCAAATCCAATGCAAACCAACACCCGCCAGATGAATTGAAATTTGACGCGTCAACACCGTCGCGTCACTGTAAACTGAAGAGACCGTTGGAGAAACCATCGGCAATCACCTCGCAGAAAACCCTAAGACAATTCCGTGAAACAATCTATCCTTCACCGACTTGGTCGTTTGACTATTCAGGCCATGAGTCTTCTGACGGGATGGTTGGTCTGCGTCGCAATGCCTGCACAGGCGTGGAGCCAACCGCCTCTGAATGCGGATCCATCAGTCAAGTACATCGGATCTCAGGCGTGCGAGTCATGTCACCCGAATCAGCACAAGAGTTATCTCGCGACCAGCCACAGCAAGACAATGCAAAAGGTCGACCCGAACAAGGAAGTCACAACCGGGTCCTTCCATCATTCGTTATCTGGCAATGACTACGAGGTTTTCCTACGGGACAACCAACTGTTCCACCAGGAAATCATTCGTGGGGTAAACAACGAAAAGCTGGCGACCACCGAGAACCCAATTCTGTACACCATTGGTTCTGGAAGTCACGGCAAGAGCTACGTGTACCGAAACGGAACCTTTTTTGGTCAATCGCCCTTGTCCTGGTATGTCGAGGCCGAGAAATGGTCCATGTCGCCTGGCTACGACCTGCCCTACCATCCCGGGTTTTCCAGAAAGCTAAGCTCTGAGTGTTTCTTTTGTCATGTTGGCAGCATTGACCGTAAAAACGGCAACCCTAACGACTTCACCATTTTGGAAGAAACGGTTGGTTGCGAACGATGCCACGGACCAGGCGAATTGCATGCGGTAAAGTATCGAAAGCGACAGGCTTCAACTACGACAGTGGAAGGCATCGGAAACAAAGTGGAGGAGGAATCGGACAACACCATTGTCAATCCAGCCAGACTAAGCAGAGACCTTTCTGAAGCAATCTGCCAGCAGTGTCATTTACAGGCGGCAGGCAAAGCACTGCGGGCAGGCAAAGATGAATGGGACTATCGGCCGGGTACGCCATTGACCGACATTCGCGTCGATTACCAATATCGTTTAGGTGACGACAAAATGAAAATCGTTGGTCATGTTGAACAGTTGCACATGAGTGAGTGCTACAAACAAACAGAGACTCTGACCTGCATTACCTGCCACGATCCGCATGACACACCAACTCCGGATTTGGCGATTGAGCATTACCGTTCGATTTGCCTAAATTGCCACGACAACACGGCCTGCGGCGAACCGCTGCCGAAAAGACTAACCGTTGCGAAGAACGACTGTTCGCAATGCCACATGCCCAAACAGGACACTGAGATACCACACACGGCGTTCCGGCATCATCGCATTGGCATTCACAGCGACGCAGGTAACGAAACCGAAATCGCAGTCGGCCTCAGCCCAATTCTGGACATTACCAGCCTGTCAGCGTCCGAACAAAGTCGCTGCGAGGCACTGGCCAAGTTTCAGGTAGCACAAGAAGAACCCGACAATCCCAATTTCAAGAATTACGGATCTGAGTCAGCCAGAGCATTGATCCAGCTCAAAAATCTTGGCAAAGCAGATGCCGACGCCAACACCATCCTCGCCTTGCTGGCGAGAGCTCAAGGGCAAGGTCCCATTGCGAATGACCTGGCAACTGAAGTGGTGAAAAACGAAACACAACCCACACGCGCCAAAGTCGAGTCATTGCGATTGATGGCACAACTTGCCTACCAACGCCGTGAACATGCGGAAGCCGCCAGACTGTACCGCGAAGTTACCAAGTACCAATCCGAGGCCTACGATTTTTTCCAACTGGGAATTTCCGAACAAAATTCGGGGCAGTCACCCAAGGCCATCAAGGCATTAGAAACAGCGATTGAACTTTCCCCGGGTTACGTGGAAGCCCACCGTGTTCTCGCGGCAATCCTAGGTTCGCAGGGCAGGGCAGAGGAGGCGAACAAGCACACTCAGCTTGCTCTGCAACACGAACAACGCAGGCAGCGTCTGTGGCAGTCGACCCAACCGTGACGATCTGCCCGAGTTCCATACTCACGGTCACCGAGTTCCATACTCACGGTCACCGAGTTCCATACTCACGGTCACCGAGTTCCATACTCACGGTCACCGAGTTCCATACTCACGGTCACCGAGTTCCGAGTTCGCCAACCAGACAGCGGATCACCAGACAGCTGACCACCGGCAAGCTGCCTCAGTCCAAGTCGACTGAGCTTTGCGAATAAACTTCGGGATCAGTTTCAACGAGCAACAGGTACTGGTCGGCTGCAATATCGGAATAGGTTTGCTGTTTACCTGAGGGCCAAGTGACCACGATCTTGGAAACTTTATCGCTTTCACCCAAACCAAAGTTGACGGTCGGCTGATTGCGTGACAGATAACCATCCCCCCCAACGATCCAATTGCTCAACACTCGATCTCCGTCATGGACGTCAACTTGCGTGCCGATGGCATTGCGTTCCGAGACGGTGCCGACCAACTGAACCGCCAACCAGTGATTCCGGGTTTCAGTCTGATTCATTAGCAAAGCTGATGGCGAATCAAGATGGGTGATCAGAAAATCCTGCTTGCCATCGTGATTGAAATCGAGTCTTGTCATACCGCGACCTAGGTAAGCGCCTTGCCAGTACCCCGATGCATCCGCCACATCACTCAACTGAAACCTTGAACCAAGATTGACAAACAACTGTGGTGATTGCTGCAACGGTTCACCAGGTGCTTTCTCGATATTCCCGTTGGTGACAGCGATATCAGGTCGGCCATCATTGTTGTAATCGAGTGCCTGACAACCAAAACCCAGAACCGAATAACTGTCACGTTGAAGTCGATACTGCACGCAACGATCCTCGAAGGAACCGCCGCGATTCATGAATAGACTTACTGGTTCCTGATAAAAATTGGTGATGTGGATGTCACGCTTGCCGTTGCCATCAAAATCAGCCACCGCGATTCCCATCGACGCCGTCGAAATCCCACCAGAACCGTGAGCACAGCCGGTGAGGGCCGCCACATCCGTCCAATTGTTCAGAGACACAGCGTCAGGGGAACTGGCGTCAGGGGAAGGGACACGTGACCAGAGGTGATTCGGCCGAACATCGTTCCCGACAAATATCTCGTTTCCAGGCTGACCATCCCAGTCTGCAATCACTACCCCGAGGCCCGTACTGGGAGCCTGAGTTGCTTGGCTGACCTTTTCACTCACGAAACCACCTTGACCATCATTCACGGCAATGCGATCAATTCCTGGTGTGAACGATGCGGGAGAAACGGTCAGCACATCTCCATTCTCATTCAGATCGGGTCGCTTCAGCATCGTGCTGTCCTCCACGTAGTGCAACGACACGATGTCAGGCAAGGAGTCGCCAGTGACATCCGCCAAAGCGACAGAACTTGTCAACACTTGATGCTGGGGATCAGAATCGAATTCCTGACGTCGAAACGTACCATCACCGTTGTTGATCAACAGGACTTTGTTTCCGATGTTGGCGATGACCAGATCATCAAACCCATCTTGATTCCAATCACCCGCGGTGACACCGACAGAGTACCGCTTTTCAGCAGTTCCCGACGGAGAGGTCGTCTCACGAAACTTGCCAGCAATGTTTCGATAAAGCAGATTCGAAAGTGATCCAACCAGATTGGGTGGATCACTGCCACCCTGCGCCAAGTACAGGTCAACCGCTCCATCGAGATCATAATCAAGCGCAGCGGTTCCGCCCCCCAACGATTGATAAAGAG
>Ga0315334_10001412_pt1 | contig 14764 bp, 11 predicted proteins | sample M150034915metaG_FD_205555 | JGI IMG/M metagenome (GOLD analysis project Ga0315334, IMG submission 205555) | Ammonia-oxidizing marine archaeal communities from Monterey Bay, California, United States - M1 500m 34915 | ecosystem: Environmental > Aquatic > Marine > Intertidal zone | place: USA... | reverse complement strand
TCGCCTCGACGCCCCCCGGGGCCTCGAGGACGCCGAGCCAGTGCCCGAAGGACGAGAGGACGGGATCCCACAGGCTCCTCGGCTGGATTCCGAGGCCTGCCGCTGCCAACGACGTGGCGCCCGGTGGGCTTTCGTCGTCCGGTCCCGGCCAGCCGACGTTGAGGCCCATGCCCACGACGACCGTCGGTGGCTCGCCGTCGACGAGTTCGGCGAGGATGCCGGCCACCTTGCCCGGCTGGGCGCCGTCCACGAGGAGAATGTCGTTGGGCCACTTGATCCGGACGGTCGGCCCCTGCCCACCGAACAGGTCGTCCAGGGCGTCGACGACCGCCACCGCCACCGTGGAGGTGATCAGCGGGAGCCGGTCGGGCCCGCCGGTCGGTCGGAGCAGGACCGACATCAGCAGATTGGCGTCCGGCGGGGCGTCCCAACGGCGATCCAGGCGTCCACGGCCGGCTGTCTGGTGGCCGGCGACGAGCACGGTGCCTTCTCCAGCGGTGTCAGCAATCGCTGCCAGGTCAGCGTTCGTGGATCCCGTCTCCTCCACGTAGTGGACCGGTCCGAGGCGGCTCCCGGCGGGGTCTGGAGCGAGATTCTCGGAAGGTTTGTACGGAATGCCCGTCATTCGGGTAACCATATGGCCGTGTTCACCAAGGTTCTGATCGCAAACAGGGGCGAGATCGCCGTCCGGGTCGTCCGGGCATGTCGCGACCTCGGCATCTCCACCGTCGCCGTCTACTCAGAACTCGACCACGACGCCCTCCACGTGCGCCTCGCCGACGAGGCCTACGCCCTCGGCGGAAAGACGGCGGCCGAGAGCTATCTCGACACTGACGCCATCCTCGACGCCATCGGGCGCAGCGGCGCCGACGCCGTCCACCCCGGCTACGGGTTCTTCTCCGAAAACGCCGACTTCGCTCGATCGATCACCGAGCGGGGCGTCACCTTCATCGGCCCACCGCCGGAGGCCATCGAGGTCATGGGCGACAAGATCAGCGCCCGCATCGCCGCCGAGCAGGTCGGTGTCCTCGGGGTGCCGGGAACAAACGACCTCATCACCGACCCGGACCAGGTCCGGGCCTTCGGCACCGAGCACGGCTACCCCATCGCCATCAAGGCTGCCTACGGGGGCGGCGGGCGCGGAATGAAGGTCGTCGCCGACGAGGCGTCGATCTCCGAATCCATCGACTCGGCCCGACGCGAGTCGACGGCCTACTTCGGCCGCGACGAGATCTACATGGAGCGCTACCTGGCGGCACCGCGCCACGTCGAGGTCCAGGTCCTCGCCGACGCTCACGGCAACGCCGTCTACCTCGGTGACCGGGACTGCTCGGCTCAGCGTCGCCACCAGAAACTGATTGAGGAGGCGCCGGCACCCGGGCTCTCCGACGACCTCCGGCGGGCGATGGGCGAGGCGGCGCTGAAGGTTGCCCTGGGTTGCGGCTACACGAACGCCGGCACGGTCGAGTTCCTCGTGGAGGGCGGCGACTACTTCTACCTCGAGATGAACACCCGCCTACAGGTCGAGCACCCGGTCACCGAACTCGTGACCGGCATCGACCTCGTCGAGCAGCAACTGCGGATGGCCGCCGGTGAGACGCTGGCCTTCACACAGGACGACGTCAGGGTCAGCGGCCATGCCATCGAGGTCCGCATCAACGCCGAGGATCCCGCCGAGGGTGCCTTCCTGCCCTCCCCGGGCCGGATCGATCGGCTCAAAGTCCCCGACGGCTACGGCATCCGCTTCGACGCCGGCTACGAGGCCGGTGACGAGGTCAGCCAGTTCTACGACAACCTGATCGGCAAGTTGGTCGTATGGGGCCACGACCGCGATACGGCGATCCGACGCACGCTCCGGGCACTCGACGAGACGGTGGTCGAAGGGGTCGCCACCACGATCCCCGCCGACCGGGTGATCCTTGAGCACCCGGACTTCCGGGCGGCCACCCACTCCACGAAGTGGGTCGAGGACACGCTCGACCTCACCGGGGTGCGGGGTTCGTCCAGGTCGTCCGACGAGGGCGAGCCCACGGTCCGACGGGACCTCGGCGTGGAGGTCGACGGCCGACGCTTCTCGGTGAGCATGTGGGTACCAAGCCAAGCCGCCACCGTGGCCCGGCGACGCTCGTCGCGTTCCGGAGATGGAGGCGGTTCCGGGGACGGCAACGTGACGGTCCCGATGCAGGGCACGATCGTGAAGGTGCTGGTGGAGGTCGGCGACACTGTCGAGGCCGGAGACACCGTCTGCGTGCTGGAGGCGATGAAGATGGAGAACAACATCACCGCCGAGACGGCGGGCACCGTCACCGAGGTCCGAGTGGCGCCAGGCGACTCGGTCGGCAGCGGCGACATCGTCGCCGTCATCGGGTAACGGCAAGGTTCAGAACTTCATCGCAGATCAGTAGTGCTCGCTACCATCTGGCGACATGGATCGCCGCGTCGTCGTCACCCAATCGAGTTACCTCCCGTGGAGGGGGTGGTTCGAAATGGCCGCCTCCGCCGATGTGCTGGTCTTCTACGACACGGTCCAGTTCACGAAAAGGGACTGGCGGAGCCGGAACCGAATCCGAGCCCCAGCCGGTGGCTGGAGGTGGCTAACCGTGCCCATCATCACCAAGGGGCGCTATCACCAGGTGATTCGCGACACTGAGGTCTCCGATCCAACGTGGTGGGCCTCACACCTGGCAACTCTCCATCACACCTATTCGCGCTTCCCCGGATATGCGGAAATACAAGAATCGCTGAACGACTGTTATCGCTCACTTGACGGCGAGCCACTTCTCTCGACGATCAACCGGACCACAACGAACTGGCTGATGGAACTCCTCGGGATCAGAATCGAGGTACTCGACGCCGGCGACATCCCCCACGAGGGAAATGCCACTCAACGACTGGTCGAGATCGCCAGACACGTGGGTGCCAACGAATACGTGACCGGTCCAGCGGCCAGGGACTATCTCGATGTCGCCTGCTTCGACGATGCCGGCATCGACGTCGAGTTCTTCGACTACGACTGCCTGCCACCCGACCCGGAAGGCGAGGTCGAGGGAAGAGCTCTCTCGGTCATCGACCTGCTGGCCCGTGTGGGGCCCGTCGATGCGGCGAAACTCCTGCCATCAGTATCGCGCTGGGGTTGACGTTGCGTTGAGGATGACATGCGCTCGTCGATCAGTCTGGCCTATCCATCAGTGGTCACGTCAACTACGTAGTACGGACGGCGCTTGACCTCTTGGAAGATGCGGCCTATGTAAAGACCGACAATGCCCTGCACGGCGATGATTCCACCGAATGAGAAGGCACCCAGGGCCACCGTGCTGGCCCATCCCGGGGCAGTGGCTCCGATCACCTTCTGGTAGATGACATACGTGCCGAGGAGGCCGCCCAGCAGGCCCACACAGATACCGAAGGCCATCACCAGCGCAAGGAATCGAGTGCTCTGGAACATGATGCCGCTCCAAGCATGTCGGAGTCGCCGGGAAAGGTTGTAACTGCTCACCCCCACGACTCTTTCCGGTCGATCGTACTCAACGCGGACCTGCGAGAAGCCGAGCCAGCGCACAACGAACAGGTAGTGGCGGTCCGCCTCGTTGAACTCGAGGAAGGCGTCGACCACCTTGCGGTCCAGGACGCTGAACCCGCCTTCAGCGGGATCGATCGGAGTGCCGCTCAAGATTGTCACCAACCATAGGTAGAGCCGCCCGAGCAGCAGACGGGGCCGACTCTGGTATCTGCCGGACCGACGGGCAATGACGACGTCTGCCGAGTCGGACCTCTCCAACAACTCGGGGATCAGAGCCGGTGGGTCCTGGAGGTCGCCGTCCATCACCACGACCTTGCCTCCGGTCGCCCTGCGTAAACCCGCCGTGATGGCAGCGTGCTGACCGAAGTTTCGCGAAAGTCGGATTCCGACGATCCGAGGATCGGTCTCGGCAAGCCGTTGGATCCTTACCCAGACGTCATCCGGCGAGCGGTCGTCGATGAGAATGACCTCGACCGAACGGCCGAGGGACCCGACCGCTTCAAGAACTTCAGTCGCCAACTGATCGACGGTTCCGGCACATCCGTGGACGGGCGCCACGATGCTGACATCGGTCACGCTCATCCCTGGCCCGCCCGGTAAAGACGCTCGTCAGGGGGTCGATAGTACTCATCCAACGAGGTCGGAACCCGCGTGTACCAGCCCATCAGACGCTTGGTGGTTTCGGGCAGACCACCGACCAGTTCTTCTCCAAGCGCCCGTGAATAGTCGATCTGCTGTTTGAAGTACGACCGGGTGAATTGGTGGTTGATGCCCAACCGGTCAGAACCCGACGTGTTCTGGCCAGAGCAGTGCCAGATCGTGGAGTCAAAGAAGACCACCGTGCCCGGCTCAGCCTCTGCATCGACCGCCTTGGCATCGGTTGGAGGCAGGTCTCCCTGCCTCTGATGGCTGCCAAGGATGAACTTCGTGGCGCCCGTGTCCTCCCGGAAAGGCGTGAGGCAGACCAATGCGTTGAGGCTTGCCACGTAGCCACCGAGGTACCGGGGGAAATCACGGTGCAAGGAGTTCTGGAACATCGGTGGCAGACCGAGCGGAAGCGACGGCAGAACGAATGCATTCTGCAGATGGCAGACGGAAGTCGGGCCAATCACGGCGTCGACCGCTGTCAGGATCTCTTCGACCTCGAACAGGCTGAAGAACTCCGGATCGAAGCGCATCGGCAGCCTCACGACCCCTTGTTCTCCCGCCGCGTCAAGCCTCGCCGAGCCCACTTCCCGCACAGAACCCTCTTGTGCCCGAAGGGTCGCATCGGCAAGAGCCTGAACCCGGCCGGCGTCGAGCACTCCGCCCAGCACCGCAACGCCCGCGGTCCTTATCCCGTTAACGACATCCGTGAGCCAGTTCCCGCCCGTCGCTTCGAAGGTCGGGATCCCGTTCATGACCAGACGGCCACGCCGAAGCCGGACCGACCGTAGCCATCACCGTTGTAGAACATCCAGCGTTCTCCCCATGCATCCACGACATGCGGGTACGTCGTCTCAAGGCACTCGCCACCCGAGCCTGCAGGTTCGAGGCCACCTGCATCGTCCATTCGCCGCCACTGGAGTCCGTCGGTCGATTCCGCGTAGGCGATCCGATAGTGCTCACCGCGGGTAGCGAACCAGAGCTTCCATAACCCATCCTCGACGATCACGCAGGGTCGGGTCGCTGCGAACTCTGGTGGTTCGGCTCCCAATACCCTTCCCAGATGCTGCCAGCGTCCGTCGACAAGGCGCGCCCGCTTCACGACAAACTCCATCGGCGGATCGTCGGTGGGCTTCGCCCACCGCGCATAAGACGAATACCAGAGTTCCTCGGTTCCGTCGATGACCACACGAAACGGGTATGCGTGTCCGAACGGATCCTCGTCGGAGCGATCGAAGACCGGTGCACGACTCAGGCGACGAAACTCGGACTCCGGTCGCCCGTGGGCTGCACCGACGCTGTTCCACCAGGGCACGTCACGGCCGAGCGCCCAGCCGTGGTACCACACTTCAAACTCGTCTCCCCCGGCCAGGGCACAACCCACGGAGACGCCCGCTCCGTCGAACGCCGCCTCCTCACCGGGCGCCAGAATCGGGACGTTGTCGAGTTCCTCCCATACCGGGCCCGCTCGGATATCAAGAACTCCTGAGGTGATCCACGAGCGGCTCTCTTCGTCTCGACCGCTGAAGAAGACCCGAAATCGGCCGGTATCCAGGGCGACGCCATAGGGCAACGCCGCGTGCGTCACGCGCCAAGGGCGGTCTGCGGGCGGGTCGACCCAACCCAATCGTTCCCAACCCATTCAGTTCCTCCAGCGAGGCTGCAGTGGTCGGACCAGGTCATCATGCATCACAAGTCCACCTCCGATGCCTTCCTGTCGGAGAGTCGTGCACTAACAGCGGTCATGACACTCCCCGGCTCGACATCCCGCTTGATGAGGGCCCCAGCAGCGATGACCGATCCGGCGCCGACCGTGACCCCGTCATGCAACGTGGCATTGACCCCGATGAACGAGGCCTCGCCGATTCGGCAGTTGCCCGAGACAACAACCTGCGACGCGATGTAGCAGTGATCCTCGATCACCGAATGGTGTCCAATGTGATTTCCACTCCAGAGGAACACATCATCACCAACAACGACACGTGGCTGAATGGTGTTGTCCTCGAGGATCAGACAGTTCCGGCAAGACGACAGATCCGGAAAGACCGTGGCCTTCGAACTCACGTAGGACGGAAGTGAATAGCCCAATCGTGTGGCCTCATCGAAGATTCGGCGTCGATTCCGATTCAGCCCGCTGTATCCCACTGCAACGAACAACGCCGCATCGAATGGACGGAACGCCTCACCCAACTCGTCGAACGGCAGGACGGGAAGCCCCATGAAGTTGGCTTCGTCCACGAACTCGCCGTCGACGGTGAATGCGACGGGTCGGAATTCGGTGTCGGCTTCGAAGTAATACTTCGCCAACTCGCCGATCTGTCCGGTACCGAAGATCACTAGGTCTTGACTCCTGCCCATGGCCCTTAGGCCTCCAACTCTCGCCTGGCTACAACACTGAACTCGTGGAGTTGATAGTCCTGACGGACGGCGATGCATCGACCCACGTTCTGAAACAGGAGGTCTGAAATCCGCCCAATCGACTCATAGTGAAGATCGGGGTTCCTCAGATGGTTGTCAGAATGCGCACTCATGAAGTTGAGGGCGATGCGCGAAGTCGCCGACCGGGCCAGGAGTCGAATCGTGTTATCCACGTACACCTGCCAGCTCTCAAGGGAGTGGCCAGCTCGTACGTTAAAAACCCCGCTGGCGACAACTACTTCTACACACTGGTTCGGGCTATCTGCCACGCTGAATGTTGAATATTCGTCATCGCCATAGAGAAGCCGCGCCTGCTCCACCATCTTGCGTGAGAGATCGACGCCCACATACCGGCCCGTAAAGCCCTGAGAACGCAAGAAGCCAAGAAACGCACCGTAGCCACAACCGAAATCGAGAATCGTCTCATCCGACCGTGGTCGCGCCAGATCCATGAGTACTCGATTACGCACCGTGTGCGACTCGTCGTCCCGCCAGTCGACGCCTTGGGCCGTAGCGCCATGTTCAGCGAGACGGCTCTCGTAGTAGGAACGAACCGACCGCGGGATCTCGCTCATCGCCGCTCTGGCCCTAGTCGGCATCGGACTCAACGCATCGACGAAGCGCGGCAACCACCTCATCGACCTCGGCGTCGGTCATCGACGGGTACAACGGAACGGTCAATGTGCACTCGCCGATGCGTTCGGCCTGGGGGCAGGACAGGCGAGTGGTCTCGTGTCGATTCGCGAACACTGTGAGGGTCGGCACCGCCCGAAAGTGTACTGCCACGCCGATGCCGGCTTCCTGGAGCGTCGCGAGAAACCCGTCGCGCCGTCCCTCGGGGGCCCATGTCGTGAACACATGCCGTGCGGAACGTGAACCTGGGGTCACCTCGGGAAACCCCAGCCCGAGTTCCACGAGTCGGCGTTCGTACTCCCTGGCGATCACCTCACGGCGTTCGAGACCCGACTCGACCCTTCCCAGTTGCCCGATGAGAAGCGCCGACTGCACGTCGGTCAGGTTCGCCTTGTAACCGACCTCATCGACGTCCCAATGTTTGTACCGGTTGGTGTAACGGTGGACGGCATCGGTCGACATTCCGTGCAGGCGCAGGCGTTTCACGCGGTCGCACAGATCTCGGTCGTTCGAAACGAGGGCGCCGCCTTCTCCCGAGGTGATGTTCTTAGTCGCATAGAAACTGAAGCAGGCCGCATCTCCGAGCTGACCGGGCCTGATGTCGTCACGCCCCCCTTCGAGACAGTGGGCGCTGTCCTCCAAAAGTTTTAGGCCGTGGCGATCGACGACTGCCCGTGCCGCGTGCATGTCCACCATCTGCCCGTAGAGGTGGACGACCATGAGCGCCTTCGTGCTCGGCCCGATCGACTGTTCCGCCAGTTCGAGGTCGATCAGGCCTGTTCGGGGATCGACATCGACGAACACCGGGGTCGCCCCGGTGTGGAGGACCGCACCCGCAGAGGCGACGAAGGTCATCGCCGGGACGAGTACCTCATCGCCCGGCCCCACGCCCCAAGCCTTCAGAGCGAGAAAGAGTGCATGCGTGCAACTCATCAGGCCGACGGCAGCACCACAGCCGAGGAAGTCCGCCAACTGCTCCTCGAAGGCGGCCGTCGTCGCACCGGTGGTGAGAAACGGAGATCTCAGCGTCTCGACGACTCGCTCGATGTCCCCCTCTTCGATGCCGTGTCGGAAGAAGGGAACCCCCATCTAGAAGATCTTCCCATCACGACCCACCTCGGTGAGCAACCTCTCACACTCCAGCAGATGCAGGTAGAACGTCACCGTGATGGTTCGTGGATCCGACGGATCTACCCGTCGCTCCTCGAGCGCCTCGTAGATGGCCCTCACGGACGCCTCGACGCTGTGGCTCGTCTGCCACCCGAGTACGTCACCGATCTTCTCGAAGGCAACCTGGTAACTGCGGTGGTCCGAGTCCTCCGGTACGACTTCGAGTTGAATCGCCTTGCCGTATTCCTCGACCGTCTGCTTGATGACATACGAGAGTCGGTCGATCCGGAAGTTCTGGTCGTCCGACCCCACGTTGAAGATTTCACCGTTGACGAGTCCCGGGTCGGCATCGGCCACAGCAAGCATCGCACCGACCACGTCTTCGATACTGACGAATGGCCGCCACTGCTTGCCCCCTCCGCGGACCAGGATTCGGCCCTCCTCCCAGGCGAAGAAGGTCATGACGTTGACCGCCAGATCGAAGCGCATCCTTGGCGACAGCCCGTAGACCGTGGCGTTGCGCAGCAAGGTCACGCAGAAGTTGGGTTCTGCTAGGGCCAGCAACTCGGGTTCGACTTCGGCCTTGGCCCTGGCGTAGGCCGATACGGGGTTCAAGGGCGATTGCTCGTCCACGACCCCTTCGCCGGACAATCCATAGACCGCGCACGACGAGGCAAATACGTATCTCGGAACGCCGGCAGCCTTCGCCATCTCGGCGACGCGGAGAGAGCCCGCTCGATTGATCCGGTTTGTCAGTGTCGGGTCCAACTCACCCGAGGCGTCGTTGGACAGACCAGCCAGATCGAAAACTACGTCGATGTCCTCGAAGTGGCGCTCATCCACGTCCCTGATGTCGGACTGGAGCAGGGAGAACTTGGGATGCGAGAGCACGGTCGGGCCCAAGAGGTTGCGCCCGAAGAAGTACCGGTCCAGGCCCCGGACGGCTATGTCCGCCTCAAGGAGTCGAGCCGTCAATCTGGTGCCGATGTACCCACCAGCACCGGTGACCAGTGCATTGGTCATGGCTTCAAGTCCCCCAAGTCCAGAACTCGCTGCCGAAATCTTTCATCCGCCGCCGATCGCTTCATCATAGTCACCCTAGACAATGGGCGAAGTCTGTGCCGTTTAATCGTTTCACGAGGGCAACTTAGCGGGCTCCGGTCAAGCGCCCTCGGTAGTGTGGTGGGGTGCAGTCACCAGAAGGATCTCTCTTGCGGCACACGGAGATCTCCAGGCTGCAGGAAGCCTTTGGCTGGCGAATCGAGGACCACGCGGATCACGGTGGCGGCTTCTGGACGATTGACACCGACACACCGGACTCGGCCTTCGACGACGAGACGCAGAAGGCCATCGGCCAGGTCGCCGATGACAGTTGGTGGTACGAACTCAGGAACTCTCTCATCGTCGACCTGGTAACCAAAACCGGCCCACCAGCGGCTTTGTGGGATATCGGTGCCGGAACCGGGGTCGTCACTGCAGCCCTCGAACGTGCCGGTGTCCCATCGATCGCCATCGAACCCAGCCAGGCTGGCGCCCGATTCGCTACCGCACGGCACGTGACTTCAATCGCCTCATCGCTTGATGGCCTCGACCTGCCAGATGGATGCCTTCCGGCGATCGGACTCTTCGATGTTCTCGAGCACCTCGAGGAGCCCGAAGCGTTGTTGGGCGAGTGCCGTCGGGTACTCACCCCCCGAGGACAGATCTTCGTCACTGTCCCCGCCTTCCCCTGGCTCTGGAGCCATGCGGACGATGTAGCCGGCCACCAGCGACGGTACACCCGACGCGGGCTCAGCGCTCTCCTCTCCCGATGTGGGTTCACGGTCGCCTACTGCCGCTACGGACTGGCCTCCCTCACCATCCCGATAGCGCTGGTCAGAAGCCTTCCGTACCGCTTCGGCCACTGTCCCTCCAAAGCTGCGCTCGACAGCCAACTCGGTCGGTCGTCGTCGAGAATCGTCAGGCCGCTCTACCAGTTCGAGCGACACATCGGTCGCCGGAGCCCACTCGGGGCATCGGTGTTCGCCGTCGGACTCGTCGACTGACCGCCCCAGACAACCCCCCCCTGTTCCTCCGCATAGTGGCGTCCCATCGACATCTCCACCACTCATCACCTGACAATACGGTTACCAGTGTGAGATCCGGAGCGCTCCGCAACGGCCGCGACTGTCAATCAGCCGACGAATTGGGTTGCAGATCTAGTCTCCAAGGCCTATCGACTGCCGCCAGCCTCATTCCCTGGGCAGTCTGCGTTGCCGCAATCGCCAGCGCGCTCCAGGCGACGTCACGCGGGCTAGACCTAACTGACGAGAGCCTCTACATCGTGTTGGCCGTCGATCCCGACCTCTACCTCGATACGCGCCCGTCCGCTCACCTGTTCTGGGGAGTGATCCTCAACTTGGTCCAGACCGTCCGGAACCTGCGCATCACGAACATCCTGCTCCTCCTCGCTGCACATTGCGCGTTCACGCTCAGCTTCTGGCGATGCCTTCCATCCATCGGTCATTCCCGGCCCGAGAAGCGTGTTCGTTTGGCTGGTAGCGCAGCATTCATGTCGTGCGCGCTACTCCCTTTCGCGTGGCTACCCCAGACCCCCAGTTACAACAGCCTCGCGGTCACGGTCGTCGTGACGCTCGTCGCAATCGCCCTTGAACTCCGTTGGACTCCACCAGGCAAGTGGCGAACATTCCTCCTGGTATCTGCAGGTGTCTTGCTCTGGGTTCTTGCAATCGGACGCATCGGGTCCCTCGTGGCCGTTCCCGCCATCGCGGCGCTGGCCCTTGAATCTCGAGCTGTCCGCAATCGCGCCAATGACACCAACCGGTTTGTCATCGGACTCGCTGCAGCCGCCCTGTTCACCCACATGTTCCTCGCATCCCTCCAAGAAATCGCTAGAGGCCATTTCACAGAAATCGACTCCTCCTACGGGATCGGAACCCTTCTGAGTTCTTATCGGCGTGAGCTTTGGGAGATGGCCACTTGGATAATGGAACCGTTCTGGCAGACGTTCTTGTGTGCTCTTCTCGCAGGTCTCCTTGCTGCACGGTCGAGATCTCACCGAGTCGGAGTCGGCTTGATCGTTGCAGTCACCGTCATCACTGCCGCACGGATTCACTGGCTGGGTTGGACCGGCGGTGGTTCGGAGAACAAAACCTGGGCGCAACTAGTGCTACCAACGCTGTTGCTGGTTGGCACCGCATTCGCTGCCGGCACTCTCTTGGCGGAACAAGGCAGACAACTCCGACCAACAAGGATTCTTGTGCCGCTGTGCTGCCTTTCTTCCATCCCTTTCCTTGCTGCAGCGGGTACGAATAACCGGATCGGCACAGTGGCAATGTTCTTTGGCGGCCTCTGGACTGCGTCTCTTGTCTTGATCCTTATCGCTTCTTCTCGGGAGCACGGACGGTTCGTTCTCCAGACCTTTGCCATCGCGATCTCCCTTATCACGTTGTCGATGTCTCACAACGGAATCTGGAACCACCCGTATCGACAGGCTCCTCTCGCGGCACAACAGGTGATGATCGACACCTCTGGGCCTCTTCGGGGAATCCGCGTTGACCCTGCGTTGGCACAACTCTCGACGGATCTAGCTCAGTTGAGAAATTCGTTCAGTACTGCTGCGCGGCCGTATGTGATCGCCCTTGAACGCACTCCGGGACTGGTTCTCCTTGCCGAAGGCCAAACCCCTATGACGCCGTGGTTGCACCTTGGAATACCGGCGATTGTCGAAGATGCAATTCGAATAGCCTGTGCTGACACTGGCAATCCGGTCTTCCTGTTCAACGAGCTGGAGGCACTTCCCAAATTCGTAGAGGAGACTCTTGAATCCGGCTGCCCAGGACGCGATTGGCAACCACAGCCCCAGGTGCAACTCCCCGACGGCCGGACCTTCAGTTTGCTAGCAACGAACTAGGGCGGCTCTCGAGAGCTTTCGCCATCACGGACAGATCCCTACCCGCAAAATCTTCAGAGGAATCCGGGGTGGGTAGCATACGAAACATCGATTGAAGCAACGACAGGCGGACGCTATCTGTGCAAAGCATAAGGCACAAGAAGCCAAGTGGTGACGTCAACATGACGAAGGCACCCGAGGGGACACTTGGCAAGCGGTTGCAACTTGTCGGCGTCTTCGCCATCTGCCTTCTGTTCGCCGGAGCCCTGCTCTACCAGGTCAACCTCTGGCCGGGAGAACGGTTCCCCAACTGGGACTGGGCATGGGTTGACGCGCGATCTATGAATGTCCTCGATGCGCTCCGCCGGAGTCTCCGCTCACTCGAGCTCCCGTCCATAGACCTCCGCACAAACCTCGGCTACGACTTCGTCGGCGACTTCGCCAGTTCGCTCAACCCACTCAACCTGCTCGTCCTGCTTACGACACACCAAGTGACGATCTTCATACGATCGCTCGTCATTTTCGCCGTCGGGGCTTTCGGCGCATTCCTCTTCACCCGCCAACAGACGAAGAACCTCGGCGCCTCATGGGCCGCCGCGTTCCTCTACCTGTCGCTACCCATCTTCACCGGCATGTCCCTTTTCAACAGCACCCAAAGCACACTCCTTGCGCTTCCATGGCTGCTGATCGTCGCACACCGGATCGCGGACACCCTCAATTGGCGACGACTGGCGGAAGCCTGGGCGGTGTTCGTCCTCGCAGTATCGATGGGTGACATCCACACGTTCGTGGTGATCGCACCAATCGCCCTTCTGTACATGCCCGCAGTTGGAATCCTGCACTACCGAATCCCTTGGCGAGCCGCCGGACAGAGGGCAGTATCGCTGATCACGGTACTTGCGGGAGCAAGCGCGTTCTACGTGCTCCCGGTTCTGCGAAACCTGAAAGACACCGGTTCCTTCGCAAGAACTGAGGATCTTGGGTTCTCCTCGTCCGCACCAACGGATTACTGGCACTTCTTGCGATTCAACGGACTCGATTCTTTCCTACGTCCGTTTGAGGGTTCGGGGCTCCTCCTCTACTGCCCCGTGTACTTCATTGTTATTGCCCTCTTCGGATACCTGTTCCGACAACGCCTCCTGGATCGGAAGTCGCTCCTGCAGGTGGCCCTCCTACATGGGCTTGCGCTCGCGCTGTTCCTGTCGTACTTCCTTGTGAATAGCAGTCTTTTGATGGGCCTCGTCGGTGAATCTTCGGACTCAACGCGGGGGATCATCCGGGCCCACCTAAACGTGATCCCCTTCCTCCTCCTGCTTGCCGGAATCATCGGAGTCACGGCAATCGTGAGGCAACGCAACAGGGGCTTCATCGGTGACCTCATCGCCATTGGGGTCGTGTCTCTGACCGCCGACTACCTGCTGTTGGACCGTCTTCCATTCTGGTACGGGTCCCCGGCACCGCTCCGTCTCGAAGCCCCCTTCGCCTCTCCTGCTCGCTTCACGGTCGACTTCGGTGGCAGCCCCATGACAACGTTGGTCTGGATCCACTTCGTCATGTATGTGGTCCTCATCGTCGCTGTGGCGGCATCATCCGGTGAACGAATCTCGTGGCGTTCAGCGCGGGTACCTGCGACCATCGGTCTTGGAATCGTGGCGCTCCTCACAGTGGGAACACAGATGGAGGTTCTCTCGCGGAGCGATGCCCCTTGGCATTGGGTGACCTCCTCCACCCATAGGTTGGAATCCTTCGAAGCACGACAGGAATGCCTCGCGTCCTTCGCCGACCTGTCTGACCCCCAGAGCCGTGTGCTCTACGTCGGCGAAGCGGACGTGAACTACTACAGCGGACGGGACTGGGACAACCTTCTGGAAACCGAACTGCACGGTCTGCGGGGTCAGCGATCATTGTTTTCCTATCGAGAATTCGACCATCCAATGCCCGGCGTACTTGCTGTCGCGCTCGGCCAGCAGCGAGGCTCAGGCCTGTATCCGCCGCTCACGGAGCGAGCGGTCGAAGCAGTCAACCACCTGCGTTTATTGGGAGTTCGCTATGTGGTCGGTTCCGGTTTCGCGCTGCCGTCTTCCAATAGGCCGAATGGTGGTGCTGCCACTAGCAGCGATGACTTCCAGTTCCTCGGAAGCTGCACCACACCGCTCGGCCCGAGTTCAATCGCCGACCAAGCCATCCTTCGGAAGTACCAGACTGCATACTCCAGCGCAGGCACAACCTTGCTCTACGAAATATCAGACGCGCCAGGCATCTACTACCTCGCCAACCGTCCCGTCGTGACCGACCAACCTGCGGCCCTCCTTCAAATGGAGTCACCGGACGCCAGCCCCTGGGACCTGCTCACAGGCTTTGACCTTCCTGCGGATGTCGGTGGAGTGCCCGATCCGGTCGCGGTCGACGATGTCGAAGCCACCGTGGTCGACACGTCGACGTTGCGACTCGCCTGGACCTCCCCTGCGGACAACTACATCGCCATCGACCAGTACGTCGTCTACGCCGTTGACTGCACCACCGGCGACTACACCGGCGAAGCCCGC
>Ga0315334_10001410_pt1 | contig 14772 bp, 8 predicted proteins | sample M150034915metaG_FD_205555 | JGI IMG/M metagenome (GOLD analysis project Ga0315334, IMG submission 205555) | Ammonia-oxidizing marine archaeal communities from Monterey Bay, California, United States - M1 500m 34915 | ecosystem: Environmental > Aquatic > Marine > Intertidal zone | place: USA... | reverse complement strand
CATTTCAGCCTCGGCATCTTCATCGTAGTAAGTAATGGGCTTTGGTTCAATGATTTTGGAACTTGCTTTGTAGTTCGAACTCCTTTCAATATCAATGTTCGTAGGGATAGAATAAGACCCTTCGGGTAGTACATGTGAGTTGATGTGCCAGCCATCTATGATATCCACATCCACAACGATAAACAAATCACATTCTTTCTGTTCCAGTCTTACAGAAGACCTCACCACATCCTCTGGATCCATTTGAGCGAATGTGTTATAGAAAGTCAGTGAGAAAAGAAGTACTGCGAACAGTGAAAGAAATTTAGTCATGTGTCTTTAATTTAATGGATAGAACCTCATCAATAGGGGGTAAACATCTTTCATCATTACAAATCATATATGTTACAGTCAGGTTCAAAATGGTCTCTTTCTTAATTTTAATTTTTTGTTCCCCTACATAATTTTCCTCAAAGATATAAACATCGGACTCAAAATTGGTATCAAATATTTTTGTTGGCACCAATTTTTCAACAAATTTTTTACGAAGCTCTATTTTCCTGTTTTTTTGTATCCTTACCTCAACTGGTATAGGCCCTGCATTTAGAGGTGTTTGGGCTGAATAAAGATGCCATCCGGGTTCGATATCTCCGCGCAACAAAATAAGCTCTTTTTGCTTATCATAATTTAATGACCAGTGTACTTTATTTTGACTATACAAAGTAGTTACTCCTATAACCAGGAGAGACAAAACCAATTTTAGCATGACTTAGACAAGAATTTCTTTGAGTCTGTTTATTGGAATCCAAATTCCACCTTTGAGACAAACAAATTTGGTGCCAGATGCCCAAATCGTTGTATTTACTTTTTTCACTCCATCATCGTCCTCAAATACAATAAATACCTTTCTTCTGTGTGTATTTCCCAGAATAGTTGCCTTATCTATCTGTTTGCGAAGATTTGGATGTTGCTTAACCCTTGACTTGTCTTTAAAAGACAAGGTAGGGATTGATTCTTTTTCTACAAGCAATGTTTCCATGGAATAAATTAATTCCTACTAAAATAACATAATTTATCGAAATTCCATATTTCAGGAATCATTTCACCAATCTAATCTGGGATTCGCTGAAATCTTTTGATCTGAACATATATTTTGATCAAAGGAATATTTTCCTGCCATAGCAATCATTGCGGCATTATCCGTACAATATTCAAATTTTGGAATGTGTACAATCCAATTTCCTTCTCTTTTTTGAATTAATCTTTTTCTGAGCTCCGAATTGGCAGAAACTCCACCAGCTATTGCTACCTCTTTTATGCCGGTTTGTTGGCAGGCTAATTCCAATTTGGCCATTAAAATATCCACTATGGTATGTCTAATGGATGCGCATAGGTCATTAAAATTATTCTTAATAAAATGCTCATCCTCTTTAACCCAGTCTCTGATATTGTATAGTATGGACGTCTTTAAACCACTGAAGCTAAAGTTCAGGTTTGGTATTTTAGGCTTGGAAAAAACAAAACGCATCGGATCTCCTAATTCTGCGAATTCATCAAGTTTAGGCCCACCGGGATAATCAATACCAATCATTTTAGCTGCCTTGTCAAATGCTTCACCGGCTGCATCATCAATAGTTGATCCAATAATTTCCATTTCAAATGGAGATTGAACTGTCACAATTTGAGTATGTCCTCCAGAAACCGTTAGGCACAGAAAGGGGAAATTAGGTTTGGTTTTATTTTCATCGAATATAAAATGCGCCAATATATGGGCTTTCATATGATTTACCTCAATGATTGGAATGTCCATAGAAAGCGCTAAGGATTTTGCAAATGAAACCCCTACAGTCAGTGAGCCCATGAGTCCCGGTCCTCTGGTACATGCAATAGCATCTATGTCTTTTAACTCAATTTTGGCCTTCTTTACGGCTTCATCAACCACTGGGATAATGTTCTCTACATGTGCACGACTTGCTAATTCTGGAACAACTCCACCATATTTTTGGTGTATTTTTTGATTTGCAATACAATTGGAAGCTATCTTATCACCAATTAGTACAGCAGCCGAGGTGTCGTCGCATGAGGATTCTATACCAAGAATTATACTGTGTTTTCGACTCAAAAGATTGTTATTTTTGTATATAATATAGGATGTCAAAGTTACTTAAAATAATAGGTCGTAGTGCCGGAATATCTGCAGAATGGATCCTAATTTTGTTCTTAGTCTTTGTCTTTGCCATTAGAACGTATCCTGTACAGACCTATATTGCCAAACAATTCACCTCATACTTATCCAAAGAATTGGATACTGAAGTTCACATAGAGGCCGTAGAATTTATCTTTTTTGATCGAGTCCTGTTGAAAAAATTTAGCATAAAAGACAAACAGAATGTAGATTTAATTAATATGAAAGAGGCTTTTGCCACAATGAATCAATTTGCATTGTTTGGTGAGTCTCTACATGTAAAACAAATTTCATTTCGAGATGGGGAAATAAATGTGAGTAGAGACAAAGAGACCGGTGAATTCAATTATCAGTTTATTGTGGATTATTTTGATGAACCAGATGACCCTGATTCAGAACCATTACAATTGGAGATAGATCAAATTGAAATGTCGAATGTGAAATTTCGATATGATGATTACAGAGAAGCGGAGCAATCAGAGGGTATGGACTTCAATCATTTAGGGATTAAAGACCTACAAGTAAAGCTGACTCATTTTAATATGAAAGACGATGCATTCTCAATGAATGTGAATCATATTTCATGTGCAGAAAAATCTGGATTTTCACTAAAGGAGCTATCCACTTCAATTTTTCTTCAAGAGGGAAGCATAAAACTCAAAAATCTTAGACTGGAATCTGATATTTCGGATGTAAGAGCGAGTCATTTTGAGATGAAATTTAATACGTGGGAAGATTTTGATTCGTTCAATGAAAATGTACGATTTGACGTCAGTCTTGATAGCTCAATTCTTTCTTTAGTAGATCTGGCACTTTTTGTTCCGGATATCGAAGGGATGAGCAGTAATCTAGAACTAAAGGGGGAGTTTAAGAATGCACTAAATCAAATGAAGATTGACAACTTTGAATTATATTTTGGTGAAAAGTCATTTATTCACGGAAATTTTCAGCTTCCCGACTTTACCAGTGATTCGGTTCAGGAAGTTCAGCAATATTTCTCAAAAGCTTTTATTGATTTTGAAGATGTGGTGTCCGTTAAAATGCCCAGCAATTCTGAACCAATTGTTTTAGATGAATATCTCACCAAAAACAAATTCCTTGATATCTCGAATATGGAAGTAAATGGATCTACAAGTAATTTTGATTTTAAATTTGAAGATGTGAAATCGGCTCTTGGTGAGTTAAGCCTTCCTGTAGCTATGAATTTTTCTATGGATTCAAATCACATCGTTATACAATCCACAGAGGGCTATCTAAGTGAGGTACTGGTGAGTAATTTACAACTGGGGAAATTTTTGAATGAAGATCTTTTGGGGAGGTTAAATGGGAGTATTCGTCCCAGAGTGGAGATTGATAACTCGGGGAATGTTTCATTAACACTTAATCCATCTAAAATTGCCAATGTAGAATTTAACGGATATCGAATTAATGAGATTCAACTTGGTGAAACTACATACAAAAATGAGAAGCTTATAACTTCGTTGCAGATAGATGATAGGAATGTGAAACTTGATTTGTCCTGTGGGATGGAAGTAGGAAACAAAATGAGTGTAGATGGACTGATAAACGTCGAATTATTGGATATGGATGCCCTGAATTTCACTTCTGATTCTTCAAAACTTGCCTCCTCCGTTTCCGTTTCTTTAGCAGGAAATTCATTTTCCGATTATTCAGGAACCATAAAAGCAGATTTTATTGATTATGAAAGGGGAGAAGATAAATTAGAAATACCGGAAATGCGCTTGTCTTTATTTTCAAATAAAGACGAAGAGGAGTACAATTTAAATAGTAGCCTGCTGGATGTTGAGCTTAAAGGACTTTTTGACTGGGATCATTTATTGTCAGATTTTACAAATGATTTGGTTGCAGTTTTCCCTACTTTGAAAGTCGGGTCAAAAACGGAAAAGGAGCGAGGTAATAAGCACGGTGTAAATGACATCAGCTTTAAACTTTTATCAAAAGATATGAACCAAGTATTACATATGTTTGCTCCTGGTATTGAAATAGCAAATGAATCGGGTCTTTCAGGAAGCTATAATTCTTCTACCCAATATTTGGATGTTTTATTCAGTTCTCCTCGGATTTCCTATGGTGATTTCGTTATTAATGATATTTATGGGAGTCAAAGGATTAGTAATGACAGCATATTTAGTGATTACATTATGGAATATCTGAATTATAATGATTCATTGCAGCTAGATCAGATTGAGTTTTTTACGGATGGCACCAAAGGGATGCTGAATTCTCAGTTGTCTTGGGCTCCTGGCACGGATGAAGAATCACAAATCTACTGGGACACCAAAATTCACGACAATGATCATTTGGAGATTATATTGAAACCTTCTTTTTTCACATTGGATGGATTTTCATGGAATATAGTCAATGAATCGGATATATCGATTACGACAGAAGACATTCATATCAATAAATTTGAGCTTAAGCGTGATGATCAGCTCATTGCAATGAATGGATGTGTATCGGAGAATGATTTTGATAAACTCAACTTCAACTTGATGAACCTAAATATTTCTGAGTTAGGTACAATTTTAGGATTAGAAAATAAATTGGAGGGCACCTTATCTGGTTGGGGGATATTATCAAATCCATATTCAAATTTTCAATATATGGGAGACCTGTCTCTAGACAGTTTTTTCATTGATAATCATGAAGTAGGAGATATACTTGTTCAAACCAATTGGAATTCTTCAAGGAATGCTATTAATATGCTGGGAGAGCTGAATGTAAATGATATACAGACCTTTAATTTTTCTGGATTTTATTTACTTGCAAGTGACTCGCTTGATCTATATTTAGATTTTGACGATACTGATATTTCTTTTGTTAATGCATTTGTAGATCCAGAGGATGTGAGCGGCATTGGTGGAACTTTGAATGGGAGGGTTAAGTTAAAAGGAGATATAGATGCACCAAAATTAAATGGAAGTCTTTCTGTAAATGACGCACATGCGAAAATAGAATTATTAGGGGTGGAATATTTCCTCGATGGTGCCATAGAAATTCAAGAGGATTTATTCGCCTTAAACTCGGTCCCTGTGAGAGACGAAGAAGGGAATACAGGGTCGTTGATCGGGACAATTTTTCATGAAAATTTTGAATATTGGAACTTTGATGTAATAGTGAATTTTGAGGATGATTTCACCAGACGCAAAAAGGAATTTCCCTATCATTTTGAACCTCTTGACCAGTTTTTAGTGTTGAACACCTCATACAAAGAGGGCGATATCTATTTTGGGAAAGCCTATGGGCGAGGAACTGCAAACATCTCTGGTTATGCCAATAATATGGAAATAACTCTCGACATTGAAACTCAGAAAGGGACTGAAGTGAACTTTCCCATGTACGGTGTTTCCGATATAGAAGAAGATTTTGACTTTGTAAGTTTTGTGAATGACAATATCTCAGACGCATCTGTAGACGATAAAGTGGATTTAACAGGTTTGGATTTGGATTTGAATTTTAAAGTAACCCCTGATGCCAGGGTTAAAATTATTTTTGATCCTCACATTGGTGATCAAATTGTGGCCACAGGTACTGGTGATTTAAATATTACACTGGATCAGTACAACGAGGTCAATTTATCTGGAACATATGAGATATCAGGTAACAGTAAATATAATTTTGCTATGGGTATTATCAAGCAGGATTTTGATATAGAAGATGGCTCTTTACTGACGTGGACCGGAGATCCATATAATGCAAATATTGAGTTGATCACTTCTTTTCGTATGAAAAAGGTGTCTTTAGTTGACCTTAGCCCTGAACAAATAGACAATAGTCTCAAAAATCAAGAAGTAGTATGCTATCTCAATTTGAATGAAACACTTTTAAAACCGGAAATTTCATTTGACATTAAATCTCCTAATGCTCCTGAGACAGGAAAAGCTTTAATCAATCGTGTGGTAAATGACGATGATGAATTGAGCAGGCAGTTTTTCTCCTTGCTATTGCTAAGAAAATTCCAGCCTTTGAAAGGAACAATTACAGCTGGAGGATCAGCAGCTCTCGATTTGGCAGAATCTCAGATTAATGCGTTGCTTGGTCAGGTTTCGGAAAATTATGATTTTAATTTTAATAGTGCACTGGATGATGTGTTTGGTGAGAATTCGGTCGAATTCGGGGTATCTAAATCTTTTCTTGAAGATCGATTAATTATTTCGGGGAGCTTTGGAATAGAAAATAGAGCTAACCTCAGTACTGAAGAAACCGAGAATGACTTTAAAGCAGGGTTTATTGGGGATTTATTTGTGGAATACTTAATCAATGAATCAGGAACGTTTAGGGCCACAGCTTTTAATCAATCGAATTCCAATTCGTTAAACGAAAATGCCGGGCAATTCACTCAAGGTGTTGGGATTTCTTATCATGAGGATTTTAATAATGCCAAGGATTTTAAGTTTATGCAGTATTTTTTTGATATTTTCAGGGCGAAAGACAAGAAGAGGTATCCAATTAAAAAGAAGAAGAGACAAACAAGAATAGAATAATGGTAATAGGTAAAATGATTTTAGCATGAAGAAAGTTCTAATTGCGAATAGAGGAGAAATTGCTCGAAGAGTGATAAGAACACTTAAAGATATGGATATCCAAAGTGTGGCGATATATTCTGATTCTGATCGAAATGCTCCACATGTTTCGGAAGCGGATGAGGCGGTATATGTGGGAGAAAGTCCGTCATCTGAAAGCTATTTGAAACAGGATAAGATTATTGAAATCTGTAAAGAAAGAAATGTCCATGGAGTTCATCCAGGTTATGGATTTCTATCCGAAAATGCCGATTTTGCCAGAAAGCTAAAAAAAGCTGGAATAATTTTGATAGGGCCGACACCTGAATCTATGGAAGTGATGGGTGATAAGCTTAAAGCGAAACAGGCCGTTAAATCATTCAATGTACCTCTAGTTCCTGGGGTTGATCACGCAATATCTGATATATCAGAAGCGAAGAAAACGGCTAAAGAAATTGGATATCCAATACTTATTAAAGCTTCAGCTGGGGGAGGAGGAAAAGGTATGCGGCTTGTAAGTAATGAAGCTGAGTTTGAAGAACAAATGCAACTGGCACAAAATGAAGCAAAATCTTCATTTGACAATGATGCCGTATTCATAGAAAAGTTTGTTGAGAAGCCAAGACATATAGAAATTCAGATTTTCTCCGATCAACATGGTAACTCAGTATATCTCTTTGAACGCGAATGCTCTATACAAAGACGTCATCAAAAAGTAATTGAGGAGGCTCCAAGCTCTATATTATCTCCAGAATTGCGTAAAAAAATGGGGGAAGCGGCTATTGCCGTTTGTAATGCCTGTGAATATGAGGGAGCAGGGACAGTGGAGTTTCTTTTGGATGCAGAGCTCAATTTCTTTTTTCTTGAAATGAACACAAGACTTCAGGTGGAGCATCCCGTCACTGAGGAAATTACTGGTTTAGATCTTGTGGAATGGCAGATTCGAGTTGCAAGGGGAGAACAATTGCCTAAAAAACAAAATGAATTATCGATAAATGGACATGCAATAGAAGTTCGCGTTTATGCCGAAGATTCTCTAAATGGGTTCATTCCGGATATTGGAAATTTAAAGCGATATAGACGCCCGGAAGGCCCAGGAATTCGAGTCGATGATGCCTTTGAAGAAGGAATGGACATCCCCATTTATTATGATCCAATGATTGCAAAGCTTGTGGTTTGGGATGAAAACAGGAAAAAATGTATAGCAAAGTGCATAGACGCGATTGACTCATTTCAAATATCGGGAGTAAAAAATACATTGGATTTTGGCAAATTTGTGCTTCAGCATGAAGCATTTACAAGCGGAGATTTTGATACCAATTTTATTACAACCTATATGACCGATTCAGGTGAAATAGCTGCTTCAATGGAGGAGGAATATTCAGCATTAGCCGCGTCAATAGATGAGATTTGGGATACCTTAAGACTCAGGCAGAATAAAGAGTTCAGCTCGTTAAAAATCACATCTCCCTGGAAGAATCAGTCAAATGAGTAAAATGATTTGAATTCACCCCTATATTAAGATAAAACAATTAATTTTGCCAACAAATCGTATTGTATGAACTTACATGAATATCAGGGAAAAAATATATTAAAAAGCTTTGGAGTGGCGATACAGGAAGGTATTGTAGTGGACAAGCTTGAGGATTCAGTTGCTGCAGCCAAGAAGTTAAATGAAGAAACCGGTACAAGCTGGTTTGTCGTAAAAGCGCAAATTCATGCAGGAGGAAGAGGAAAAGGAACAGTCCAAGAAACGGGATCTCATGGAGTTGTTATAGCCAAAGGAATTGATGAAGTAGAGGAGAAGGTAAAGGGGATTCTGGGAGGACATCTAGAGACCATACAAACTAATGGCAAAGCGAAAAAGGTGAACAAAGTGCTTATTGCTCAGGATGTCTATTATTCTGGTCCTTCTGAGATAAAAGAATTTTATATGTCTGTGCTGTTGGATCGAGACGAAGGAAAAAATGTAATTATTTATTCCACAGAGGGCGGAATGGATATTGAACATGTCGCAGAACACACGCCGGATAAAATATATAAGGAATTTATAGATCCTCATTTGGGGCTTCAGGCATTTCAGGCAAGAAAAATTGCGTTTAATTTAGGTCTTTCGGGTAAAGCATTTAAGGGTATGGTCAAATTTGTGGGCTCTTTATACAAGGCTTACATTGGTATTGATGCTTCCATGTTTGAGATTAATCCATTATTTAAAACATCAGACGATAATATAATTGCTGTAGATTCAAAAGTGACTCTTGATGGAAATGGTTTGTTTAGACATCCTGATTATGAAGAGATGCGCGACAAATCAGAAGAAGATCCCACAGAGGTAGAGGCTGATGAGGTTGGTTTGAATTTTGTAAAACTGGATGGAAACGTGGGGTGCATGGTGAATGGAGCAGGCCTTGCTATGGCAACAATGGATATTATTAAACTATCTGGTGGAAATCCTGCAAATTTTTTGGATGTGGGAGGAACTGCAAATGCGGAACGAGTAGAAAAGGCTTTTCACATTATTTTAAAGGACCCTAATGTGAAGGCAATCTTGATTAATATATTTGGTGGTATTGTACGATGTGATCGAGTGGCTCAGGGAGTTGTTGATGCGTATAAAAATATGGGAGAAATTCCTGTCCCTATTATAATCAGACTGCAAGGAACTCGAGCTGTTGAGGCAAAGAAATTAATTGATGAATCTGGTCTGAATGTACATTCAGCTGTTCTACTTCAGGAAGCCGCGGATAAGGTGAAAGAGGTTTTATCCTGATTCCAGCTCATTTCCACATTTAAAATGTCCCTTCGGACATGATTTAAATCCATGAAGACCACAGGGCTTGCATTCAAGATCCTGAACCTCAATAATTTTAGCATCGTCAGATAAGGGGCCAAAACCAAATGAGGGAGATGTGGAACAAAAGAAAGCAGTTACAGGTGCATTCGTAGCCGAGGCAAGATGTAATGGAGCAGAATCGTTTACATAGTTTCTTTGAGCTGATTTCATTAGTGCAGCGGATTCAATGAGGGATAGTTTTCCAGCCAGATTAATTACCTGACCTGAACCAACAGCTGTTTTTAATTGCTCGCATTTTTGAAAATCTTCCGCTGCGCCCAAAAGATACACATGGCATTCGTTGCTGATCAAATTCCCGATCGTTTTATTCCAAATTTGTGGGGGAGCTTCTTTCGTTTTCCAGACAGATGCCGGTGCTAAACAATAATAGGGTATGGACTGATATGATTTTACCTTCTTATAGTCCTTAGATGAAATATGAAGATGTGGTCTTCTGGAAGGCTCCACTATTAAATCCTCAAGTAATGCATTGTTACGGTCCACCTCATGAATACCATCTTTTATCTCATGATCGAATTTTTTTGAATAAAACTTGGAAAAAGGATTTTTATTAAATCCTCTTACCTCTTTTGCACCACTTAAAATACTGATGAGGCCTGAAGAAGCAAAACGATGAAGATTAATAACTGTATCGTATTTTCTTTTTCTAAAGGTTCTTATGAGTGAAAACATTGACCTTATTTTTTTTGACTTGTCCATCAAAAAGAGCTCGTGTATGTGTGGATTGTCTTTTAAAACAGATTGGTTTTCTTTTTTTACTAGCACATCTATTTTCGAGGCTGAATTTTCGCCTTTAAGGTTTTCGATTATTGAAGTGGCAAGAATGACATCTCCTATAAAAGCCGTCTGAATGATTAAGTATTTTTTAGCCATCTAATCAATTAAAGAAACAAAGCCCTTTTTTATTATGACGTTATTTTCTTCATCTATAGCTTCAAAAAAATACACGTACACATCATTTGTTGCTTTTTTACCATTGGACTGTATGGTGCCATCCCATCCATAATCCTTTTCAAAGGATTCAAAAACAAGCTGTCCCCATCTGTTAATAATAGAAAGGTGGTAGCTTTCAAAGTTAATGTTTGAAACCACTGGTTTAAAGACAGGATTTAAGCCATTAGGAGTAAATGCATTTGGAATATATATCTTAGGAGAGTACAATAAGCAGAGTACATTAGATACACTTGTTTCCGAGAAATTATAGGTATTAAATACTTCAACTGCTTCGATTCTATAACAGATTTTCCCTTCAGAATCCAGACCATTTGCATCATCCGTATAGCTCAGCTCTGTATTGTCAAGTACAACAATAGGACTTGAATCGAAAACTCCATTGATGGACCTATAAATGTGATATTCCATGATTCCTCCATCAAACCCCTCATATGCCGTCCAGTTCAACGTGTTAATCATATCGTAATCATCTGCAGATCCTTCAAGAAAGATGGTCTTATTTGTATTGGCAAAAGAACCCACACTTCCACAGCTATCTACATACTTTGTTCTGTATTCCCAGGACCGATAATCTGTGCTTACATCATCATCTAGAAAATATACATTATTACCATTGGCATCGGATCTTCCTATTTCTTCAAAAGCACCACTGTTGTTTCTTCTTTGGAAAATAATTTCATTAATACCAACTGATTCATCGATGTAATCATAAAGCTCTATATTTTCTCCGCTTACCGTGGCTAGCTTAAAATAATGAAATGAGGGCTGTCCGGGGACAGGGACATAAAAATGTGTAGGAGAAGAAAAGGCATTGTTGCCATCGAAGAAGACAGCATTTACATAAATGGAGTAATTCTCACTTCCAATCACTGGAATTCGAACTGAGGTATCCTGGCTTATTTCTTCGAGGTTCCAGTTTCCATTGACCAGACTCCATATCTCATAAAAGTCCACATTGATACCAATATACGGGGTCCAGTATATTTCGGCTTCCTGGTCACACATAAAGACTGCCGAAGACGAAATCATAGACGTATTAACACTTGCTTTTGCAGAGGTCTGGAAGGTAACGGGAAAAGCATTGGTTGTGCACGAATCAAATGCAGCAACAGAATAGGAATAAGGACCACCCGTTAAATCCACCGGATAGCTATAGCTGGTGTTCTGAAGCCCCCATACGGTATCTAATTCGTATAGAATTCCGTTGGAATCAAAAGTATATATGACATATCCATACGTGTCGTTTTGATTATTTTCGTTCCATTCAATGAGCATATTATTTGAAGCTGTGTCAATTCCGACAGAATAAATAATGGGTATGCTTGGAGTAAGCATGTCTTCAAAATTATCTCCTGCCTTGTTTGAAGTAAATTCGCATGCATCAGTAGGCAATGTGATGCGATAATTTATAAAGGCCTGACAGATATCTATGGTATCCTTATAATTTGTTGTGCCAAATGGCACACTATCAATTAAATTAAGGGTTCCCATGGGATATTCGAGATATACATGATAATAAGCATTGAAATTCGACAGCATAGTGCCACTGGGTGCATTCCAGTTTAATATGGCTGTTCCGTTGCCTGGATTACTTATATTAAGGTATATATTGGCTATAGTATCAGAATACTTTATTGTATTCCCATCACATCCGGATTGAACTGATAAAAAATAGTCCTTTGCACCGCTTATTGCATTGATTGTATAACTATTTGAAGAAATATCAGTTAAGTTTCCAATCAGCCCATCCTGGACGGAATAAATGCCGTACTCGATAAAAGAGCCAAAAGGATCAGTAATAGGATCCCAGTATATGGTAATGTTATCAAAATCGTCTGTTTGTATACAATTTATTTTGGGGGCATTCAGAATACCTGGATTGATGACGTTTATACGAACTGTAGCATAGGTAATCTTCGGAACCTGGCAAAAATCATCCTGCACTTTAAATACGAAATCATACGGAACGATATTCGAGGCTTCTCCAAACTGATTTACAAGATGGTCACAGGTTGTTTGCCATGAAAATAAAGTGTTTACACTTTGGGGAGCCGAAATTGGAGGACTTGAATTCAGTGTTGCGCATGGCTCTATATCACATCCTAAATCGGAAGTGTAGTTGTTTCCAAACATGGGTCCTGAAGGAATGATAATGACATTTTGATCCGACCCATCCTGTAACAGGTCAAAGTCGTTGGCCGTCAGGTCAAAAGAAATGAGATCCCCGGCATTGATGTCAATTTCAAAGGAGTTACCTGGGAACGGAGCTGTGATAACCGGGGCATTGTTTGTATTTGAACACGCAAGAACCACCACCTGCATTTCTCTTTCTACTTCGGAAACAATCGCGCCTTGTCTGTAAGATTGTACTGTGATTTTAATATTAAAATTTCCTGTGGTAAAACTTGTAAAAATGAGTTCTCCGGTGGAAGGATCTATAGTTGCGGGAATATTGTTCGGGTCTGTAATAATTCCAGGTGTAGGAGACAAATATGAAAAATCCGGTTCAAAAGGAACTGGTATTGGGTTATTTGGAGGGTCATATATCCCAGTGGGAAAGTGATCGTATGGAATTCCGAATTCAAAATGTAAAGAATCCAGGTCTGGATCGACGGCATTCATGTTATATCTGTACTCGGAACCGGCACAGGTTACAATATAAGGAGCCTGAAGAAAGAGAGGAGACGAATCCGTGCAAGAACCTGATGTCATATTCGATGATGGATACATCTTAGCTGCCAATGTAATGCCATAGGAAGAGGGGTCGGATAAATTAGTGAGTGCGTTACTTCGAGAAAAATTTTCATAAGTAAATATCCATCCATCTGTCGGAGGGAGCCCATCTATAACTATGTCACCACTTCTATAAATTATCTGTTCAAGTGCACCTATACCATTTCCACCAGCACTTCCTATACCGCAATCCAGCATCGGTGGAGATCCGGCAACTTCAGAACAGAGAGGTGAGATGTCAGATCGTGAAATGAACTGAAGCGTTATTTCACTAAGTGTTGGGTGGTTCCATACCCTAATGGTTTCGGAAATCACATTAACTTCTGCACCGTTACAATCCCTATAAAAAACAAGCTGAAATTGATACGTATTGCCTCCTGTACATTGCCATGTGATTTCGCCTCCCATAACGTGAGATGCGAAAGACAATTTAGTCGCAATCAAAAAGAGCAGTACAAAAGCAAGCTTTTTCATAGTTATTCAACGAAAAATAATACGTAGTATTATAACGGAACTAAAAAAATAAAGTTGCTAACCGGAGGTAACGATGGTCATCGAGTCCCAATTCATGTGTTTTTTTGCCATTTTATTAATGTCCTCAGACTTGATGCTGTGTATGCGATTAATGTATGAATTGTAGAAATCCATTTTTAATCCATATGCTTCCACGCTGAGATACAAATCCATCATGGCGTAGGGTCCATCTGCCAATTTGAGAATTTGCCCCAATAGATAATTTTTTACTAATGATAGCTCTTCCTCTGGAATAGCTTTTTCAGCTATGATTTTCATTTCCTTTTGGATTTCCTGTAAGGTTGCTTCCTTGTGCTGAATACCGACTTCTGACCCTATAATGAAATATCCAGATCCACCAGTCTCTGCAAGGGCTGACCCAATGCCATAGGTGTATCCTTTATCTTCTCGAATGTTCTTCATTAATCGGCTTCCAAAAAAATCCCCAAAAACCGTGTTTGAAATTGAAAAATCGATAAAGTCCTCATGGGTTTTATTGAACATGGTTTTTCCAATTCTTACGGCCGATTGTACAGAATTTGATTTATCGACGTGGTATATTCCAGCTTTATTGCAAAAATCTTTATAATAAATCAATTTTGCGGTGATGCAATTTGGTGTACAAAGTTCTTTAATCTCCTTAATTTCATGTTCCAAGAGGGACCCTGTAACAGCAATTCTAGATAGCCCTTTTTTAAAATGTTTTTCATGGAACTCTATAATATTTTCACGTGAAAAATTGTCAAAATCTTCAAGTTCTGTAAGCTCTTTGTATGGAGTGTCAAAAAAAATCTTCTTTTGAAATTCCCGTTGTGCCAAAAAACCAACTCTCGATAAGTTTATTTTAAATTTTTCACGTTTTTCATTGACTACTTCATTAATCTCCTTTTCAGGGAAAACAGCCTCTTGAATGGCACTATAAATCAGCTTGAATGATTCAAATATATTGGATTTTAATGCAAAAATTGAAATCAGAACCCCTTCGTGCGAAAGGCCAATATCAAAATAGGCTCCCAAGGCATCTATTTCGT
>Ga0315334_10001409_pt1 | contig 14775 bp, 8 predicted proteins | sample M150034915metaG_FD_205555 | JGI IMG/M metagenome (GOLD analysis project Ga0315334, IMG submission 205555) | Ammonia-oxidizing marine archaeal communities from Monterey Bay, California, United States - M1 500m 34915 | ecosystem: Environmental > Aquatic > Marine > Intertidal zone | place: USA... | reverse complement strand
TGCACAACACATTCCATCCTCCGCATACATACAAGCCACACTTTCAGATGGAGAACGCTCAATTCTACAGAACATGAGTTTCTCTTCTACTGGAAACATCAGCATGTTACTAAATCTAAATTCATCCATTCTTAAACATCGTCAAGCGACTTTAACCGTAGAAGTAATCGGGGTCCCCAATATGATTTTCCTCCAATCGTTTGACATCACTCTTGACCAAGACCACCCTATTCTTTCAATACCGCCAGGAATTCTTTCACAGGTTGATTCCGATACTTTTGATGAGCAAGAAATCATTGTTATTGTGAGTGATGAAGTAGGAATGGACATAAATTCTGTTAAAATGCATTGGTATTTCACTCGTGCAGGACACGAAATAGAGAATTCAGCAGGAGAACAATCGATTGATTATTTGAGTGGAACAGCCCCAACATACACCTTTTCATCGAGAGTGAACCTTCAACCATCCAACGAATCTTTACTTATCAAGAACGACCAGTTAGTAGTTTGGTTCAGTGGTTTTGATATGTCGGGTAGGGCGGTTTCAGGATTTGGCACCGAGGGTCTGCCATTGAATCCCCGATTCCAATGGATTGCCTTTGAACCACAATTTGAAGATATTATCGTCACACCCTATCGTCCAGTTCTTGGTGAACAACTCTCTATCTTTGTTCGCGTTTCCAATGTTGGAGTTCTCACGGGTAATATGACCGTTGAGTGTTATGATGACCTTGGACGCCTTTTGGCATCGAACTCCAGTACAATCGGAGGAGGTTCTTGGGTTGATTATGAATGGAAAGTAGAGGCATGGAAGACTGGCCGTTTAGGAATCACAGTAAAGATTGTCAACTTCACTGGAAATGTCCCTATACCTGTTGCTGATGTCCAAACCTATCAGCAACAAGATGGTCAAACAGCAACGAAACTTGGCTTTGCAGGCCTTATTTTCCTTCTTTCTTCAGGCATCTTCATTGCATCAATCCTTCATCGTCGAGAAAAAATCAATGAATTTACTTCAAATCAAGTACATCATGCAATGGACTATCGAAGCATGCCCCCTCCTCGCCCGAAGGATTTAGTTGATTTGACTCAAGAGGAATAGTCAAAAACGGGGGGTCCTACGCTCAACAAGAAGCCGGGGTTCCCGAGCGGTCAAAGGGGGTGGACTCAAGATCCTCTGCGTAAAGCTTCGCAGGTTCGAATCCTGCCCCCGGCACTCTCTTTATACAAGTTTTAGATGTCCATAAAACCTAATAATTAATTATTATTATGGGGTAAATACATTATTCGATTTCTAAATTTATTTTCACATTCAATGCGTATGTGCAATCAAGCCAGAAGCATCTGCTACGAAAAGGAGAACTGAGAGGATTACGACGCCAAGAAGAACATACAGCATTGCTTTTCTACCGGTTTCAGGATTGTGAATATCGGGCAAGGTATCAACAGTTGCAACATAGAGGAATGTTCCCGCAGAAAACAACATGGCTAAACCAATTAGGTGGGTTTCTAAATCGGACAAAGCATAGAAAGCAACTAACATCATCAATGGTGTTGCAAGTGAAAAGACAACCACATCTCGAATAGAATCGTTTCTATTTGTACGTTCATGCAATGAAAATACGCCTAAACTGAATGCAGCAGGTGCTTTGTGAATCAAAACGGCAAATGCAACGGTTGCAGTGACTGCGATACTACCAGTCGCGGCTGCCGCCCCAATTGCTACGCCATCGGTTGCAGCGTGTAATGAGAGTCCGAATACTAACATCCACCCACCATTGCCATGATGGACATGTTCGTGCCCATGAGCGTGGTCATGGTCGTGATGCTCTTCATGTACAGCATGTCCAATTCCAGAACCTTCTAAGATTAGCATGAGTAAGAATCCCGCTAAAATTGCACCACCGAGTAACAATTCATTTGTATGTTCGTCATCATGAGCTGACTCATCATGTGAATGAGCGGTAATTATTGTCTCGATTTCTTCAAGCCCTGTCGAAGCATTAATCTCTCCTTCTTCGACTTCTTCAATTACATGAAGAACAGATTGTGAAATAGACTCTTCACCATCCTCCTCTTCAGCGTGCTCATCAGAATGTTCATCCGTAGTATGGGCATCATGTCCGCCAACTAAATCCTCAATTTCTTCAATCGCTTGTGTTTCATTTATATCGCCATGCTCTACTTCTAACATGACTAACGCAATGGAGCCCGCAATCTTAGCATCATCCTCATGAGATTCATGTTCTTCCCCCGATGCTAATTCATAACCTTCAGGTATAACAACCATCAATGCTGATGCAATAATAATTCCAGCAGCAATGCCGGAGAGCATTTTTAGGCGCGCAGGGTCGTCCTTTACCTTTGAAAAAACAGGTATCAGTCCACCGATTAGGGCTATGATGAGGGTAAGGGCTGCATAGAAGAATGGTGCTGTTGTCACAGTTATCCCTTCAATAATAGATATATAAAAAATATTATTAATTATTACGTAGGCAAATAAACATGAGCAGAGTACTTTCGTTTAGCACTGACAATGAATTTGCCAAACAACTAGAGCATTTGATACACCAATCAGGTTATTCAAACCGAAGTTTATTCCTTCGAGATGCCAGTTTACATTTTGCCGAGGCTCAACGTCGTGGTGAACTGGTAGCAATGGATGACGATGTGGTTTTGGATGGGACCATTGTCATTTACTATCAGCATGGCGTCGAAAACAAGCTCATGGAACTACGCCATTCACATGAAATCGAAGTAATTTCTTTCCATCATAATTGTCTCACCGATAGCCATACTTGTGTTGATACTATGCAAGTACGCGGTGATGCTCATTCATTTCGTCAAGCAATTGACAAACTAAATAACACCCAAGATATCGACAAAGTCAATTTCATTGCCGCTCCAATGCGTGATAATGGATGTTGCTGATTTACAAGCCATACTAGTGATTAGAGTTAAATTCTCCATCTTATGTAATCAAATACACTCAGTTGATAGAATTATTCTTCGCTTCAATAATTGCTTCTACAAGTGGCTCAAATGTATCGCCATGATAGTGGGGTGAACACACATCAGCCGCTTGTAATACCGACTCAAACGCTCCTTTGACCGCTACAGACCAATGCGCAAGTTCAAACATTGGCAAATCATTGGGCGCATCTCCAACACACAACATATCATCTTTTGACCATCCCATACGTTCAAGTAAAATTTCTAGACCACTTCCTTTGGTAAGATGTGGCTCCATCAAGTGAATGGCAAATCCAGTTCGAAGTGCAGAAAGATGTGACCATTCACTGTCAGCAAGATGCATGCGTATTTGTTCTAAATTCTCACTAGGGTGAAGGCACCATTCACTTTCTCGCCATTGATTTGATTCAATTCCTTTCGAGCCTTCTGTGAGTTGCATGACGGTATCAAGCCATTCAGCAGCACGTTTTGCTTCTGTACCATCGGCCTGTAGAATTGGTTCGGTGAAACTAGGATGCCAAAGAACTCCTCCGTTTTCACAACAGATTGGGCCAGAGAGTTTGAGAAATCGCCATAATCCATAGGCGATGGCACGAACATTCCCAGTAGCAAGAATGATTGGAATCCCTACCTTTTCTAAGCGTTCTAACGCATTCAAAGCACTTGTATTGAGTCGTTTTTCCCCATCGGTAAGGGTGCCATCGATATCGACAGCGACAAACTTTGGAAACCAACCCTCTGGGAGCCACTGCATACTAAGTGCCAGACATGAGCGTGTCATCAATTTTCGCCTCATGTTCTCAGCATTTGTACCGTCGAGAAGGGAGATATTATTGAGGTCGGCCGCGAGGCGACATTATGTCATCGGGTGATAAAGAGGAAGTATTTCTCTCGCTCGATGATGATATTGAAGTGAAAGCCCCTAAAACCAAAGAAAAACCAGCACGAAAACCCCGTGTTAAAAAATCGAAAAAAGTGACGCCACCGCCTCAAGTAGTTCTTGATGCAGAGATTCTCGATACTCCAATAATCCGACAAGCCACTGGAGAGTTTGAAATTAGTTGGCCGTTATTAGGAATGGACTGTCCGGATTGTGCAAGTAAAGCCACTAGGGCACTTGATTCCCTCAAACAAGTCAACAATACTACCGTTTCAGCAACTTCGGGAACTGTGAAATTATCCATCGACCTTGAACATGGTTCACTTTCAGAAGCATCTTCTGTGTTACGTTCACTGGGTCATGCACCGAATGTTGGTTTCAATGAAATCGTTGGAGTTCGCAGTTCACATATTGCTCATAGAAATGGCGTCGACCAAAGAAAACTTGGGAAAATTTTCCGAAATCAACCAGGTGTTCTTGATGTTGAGATTACCGATGATGAACGAATACTTCTCCAATTTGCTCCTGAAACACCTCAAGACCTGTTTGAAATTCGAGATTTACATCTCAGTGAAATTATTGGCTCACCTGCGAAGTATGTTCCTGCTCAATCGAATCGAATTCGTCCCGACCAATGGCGTTTAATCGGTGGAGGAATCGCTCTTCCTCTGTTATTCTTGGTCATTCTTGGAGAAATTCTTGGATTTTCTTCCTTAGTTCTTGGAATGATTGCCCTGCCAGGATTACTCATAGGTGGTTCTCAAATGTTCAAAGAAGCCATTGCAAGTATTAGTAATCGGCAACTTGGTTTCCAAGTACTTACGAGTTTAGCAGTGATTGGTGCAGCGGTTTTGGGAATGTGGGAAGAAGCATTAGTTGTTGCGATTCTAGTTGCATTCACTGCACATCTTGAGGGTGATGCATTGGTGAAAGCTCGCAAAGCAATGCAAGGTGGGCTTGACCGCCTTCCACGAACAGCGCGAAGAGTAACAGGAAACAAACCGAAGAAAGTAGATTCAACGAAAATGCTCGGTTTTTCTCTTCAGATGGCATCCCCAGCACCCCTTGTTGGTGAAGATGGCTGTGCACTTCCAGACCCAGATGCAGAGCATGAAACAGTACCCATCGAATTGATTCAAATTGGTGATACAATTGAAATCCGAAGCGGTGAACTAATTCCTACAGATGGAAAGATTCTCGAAGGGCATGGTTCGTTAGATAAAGCCCCATTGACTGGAGAATCGGTTCCAGTTGAAGTATCAGAAGGTGATGAGATTCAAGCAGGTCTTGTATTAGCCCGTGGACCCGTTATTGTCGAAGTGACTGCCGTTGGTGATGATACCCGTTTGTCTGGGTTAATTGATGCAGTTCATACTTTCCGAGAAGAACCTCCACGTTTACAGAGTAGTATTGAACTCTTTACTGCCATATGGGTGCCAATTGTTCTTACCGGTGCAATAGCAGTTTGGTATTTCTTATTCCCTAATGATTGGAAGGTCATTTTATTGATTTGGGTTGTTGCATGTCCATGTGCTTTGTTACTTGCCACACCAGTGCCCCATGCAGCGGCTCTTTCACGCTCAGCTCACTTTGGAGCCATAGCACGCGGGGGGGATGTCATTGAACGCCTTTCAAAAGTCAATCATATCTTACTTGATAAAACAGGGACATTGACTTCTGGAAAACCCAAACTGGGTGAAATAATCATGGCAAAGGGCCGTCAACAATCTGCGGCCCTCAAATTGGCCGGTGGTCTTGAAGCACGTTCCTCCCATCCCTATGCCCTCTCTGTCATGGAATATCTCAATGAACAGAAAGTCCCACCGATTCAAGTCACATCTCTCTCGGATATTGAAGCGGGCGTCAAAGGATTGGTCAGTGGAAAAGAAGTGATGTTTATTCGATTTGATCGTGCTAAAACGCTCAACGTTACCGTTCCTAAGGAACTTCAAGAAGCGTACAAGGCGGCAGAAAACAAAGGTCATGGAGCCAGCCTCTTGGTCCGAGATACAGAAGGAATTGCTTTGTTCACCTTCATACATGATGATACGCATACGGGAAGTAAAGAATTAATTTCAGGATTGAAAAAGCGTTCAATCAATGTTGAAATTCTTTCCGGCGACAATCAGGCTGCAGTTTCTGCCTTTGCAAAGAGCGTGGGGCTTCCAGAATCTTCCGCTCATGGCGGATTTTCTCCTGAACAGAAAGTACAATGGGTGAAAAACCGTTCAAACACTCACATTACAATGATGGTTGGTGATGGCTTCAATGATGCTGCCGCACTGGCGCTTGCTGATGTTGGCGTTGCAGTTGGGACTGGAGAAACGGTTAATCTTGAAGCAGCAGATGTCCTCATTCCAAGCGACAATCCACTTATGCTCACCGACCTTATTGACTTGGCTCGTCGGGCTCAAAGAATTCTCATGGGTAATTTATTCATAACCGTAGGAATTACACTTTCACTGGTTGCAGCGGTCATTCTGCAACTTTATGACGAACTTTGGGTGGGTGTTTTGATTCATGAAGCATCGGTAATACTCGTCATTTTGAACGGTGCGCGTCTAGCGGGTGGTGACGGAGCATTCGCTCTTTTATCGTCCATTTTTGTTTCATTATGGAGGGATACTAAAGAAGCATTTTCCCTCCTTAAGTCAAAATATTTCCCGGTTTGAGTTGCTAATTTGGCCACTTTACGCGGCATATTCAAACCGTAGGGGCAGTTCTGCCCAAATGGTGAGGAGATGGCACGAGTTCGAGCAGACCCAGTCACAACAGCCCTCGCTCATCCAACCCGTCGAGCATTGTATATTGCTCTCTCAACGAAAGATGAAATGAGTACGGTTCAACTTCAAACCGAAGTAAATGTCGAACGATACAATCTATATCATCATTTGAAAAAATTAGCATCACTGAATTTAGTTAAGAATCATCGCGATGCTGGGCGTTCTCGATGGTGGAAAAAAACATCCCATGTCGAATTACCTGAACTTCTTACAAGTTCAAATGCATCATCATCTCCATCTTCTTTAGTGACTGATGGCGACTCTAGTTCGCTTCCAGAATCAATTGCTGCTGGTGGAGAAGTTCATGTCATCAACCTAGAAGGTTCACGTGATCAAATCGGTGCGAAACGGATGCTTGAACTCCTTGCTAAAGAGCATGGAATTGAATTAGATTTACCTTGGAACTTTTTGCCTGCGAGCATCGCTTTGATTGCAAAGAAAAAGTAAAGATGACCTTTGAAAAGCAAATACCTCAAGAAGTGAGAACAGGAGCGGTAACCATGAGCGAAGAGTTAACAGTTGAATCACGAGTTGCTCCACCAGCACTTTCATGCCCTAAATGTGATGGTTTGTTACCCAATGAACTTGGGGATATTCGTTGCACATTGTGTCAAGCACGCGTACGCATAGAACACACAATCACTAGAAAGAAATGGGCCGAAGAAAAAGTTGGTTGCCCTGAATGTGAAAAAGTGCTCGTTGTTGGTGTCAAAAAGCGGCCAGCACATTTGAAATGTGCATCCTGTTCATGCCATTTCACTCTTGTTCCAAAGGTGGCACGCGTAGAGATATCTTGCCCTGGATGTGAACGTCAATTACGTATGAAACGTCGTCCAGGTGAAAGAGAGATAAATTGCCCAGCATGCGAGACTAGTTTCAAGGTAACATTCTGAATGCGCTCAATATTTCGCTGAGCCCATAGCAAGGCGTTATTCTAATACCGAACTCCTTGGAGTTTCCTTAGACGAAATATCGAATTATTTTTGTTCAGTCTTGCCAAGAAACCCCCACATGTGTGGCTTAATAATGGCGTCAAATGAATAGTTGATTTTCAATCAATCTCTCAATCAACAGAATAGGGCTGTTGGTTGGTCGCATAACCTTTGCAAATTGCCTTTAAGCCTCACATACTTGTCGCGCTCCTTATCTATGATGAGATGTGCATGAACCATTGGATGGGATACGATGGGAATGAGCGCAAGCAACGATAGTGAGGTCATTGAAGCGGCTCGCAAGAAGCGAGAAAACACTGACAAAGTCTCACTATCTGCACTTCGTTCCCAGTTTACTTCGACGGCTACATCCTCCCTCGATCAAGCAACAATGACAAGTGCGCGATTCCGTCAGGAAGAGCGACTGCGAGCAGATTTACGCCGAGAACGACGAATTCGTCAACAAGCAATCGCTGAGCGAGTTGCTATCATGCAAGATTCATTAGCAAGTGATTTAGCTGTTCAGCATGAACTCACACTCGATTCACTCGAAAAAGAAATGAGAGAAGAGATGGAACGTGATTTGAGTACGCTTGAACGCGATTCACTGGCCCGAGAAGAATCTCGCATGCGTGGAGAACTTGAACTCCGACTCAATCGCCAACTTGAATCACTTCAAGATAAATTGGATGTTGAACAAGACCTTCGTCTTGAAGAACATAAAGCACAATTGAAATCTCAAATCGAAACACAACTTCAAGACGAGCATCGTCAGAGACTTGATATTCAAAAAGAACGACTTGCAATGGAATACAATCAAGAATTACAACGTCGAGTCCGTGAAATTGAGGCGAATATCGAACTTGAAATGGAAGAACGGTTCAAAGAAATGGAAGTATCTGAAATTTCACGTCTTGAAGAAGGTCATGCAGCACGTCTCTCTGAGCGTGAAGAGCAATTACGTCGTGGTATTCGAACACGCCTTGAGCAACAATTGCGAACAAGATTAAAGCAACGTGAAGCGCGCTTAAAGGCTGAATATGAACGTCGTAGTCTTCGCTTGGAAGAAGATATTGCTGAACAATTACAAGATGAACTCGAGGGCAGACTTCGTCAAGAAACCGATGACCTCGAAGAGCGAATGCGCGAAGATATTGAATTGGCCATCGCTCGACGTCGTGATGAACTCCGTGTTGAAATTGAACAGCAATTGCAAGCGCGTCATGCTGAACGCCTTTCAGAACGCAAATCACGTCTCCGAGAAAAGTATGACATCACATTTTCAAAGGCAGTTGACGATATTTCCCGCTCCCTCAAATCAGATGTTGAAGCAGAACTTGATGTCCGAATGGATGAGGAGTTCAGTAGTTATCGAAATGCCCGAGAAGCTGAAATCCAAAACCGTCTTGCACGTTTCCGATATGAACGAGAAGCAGAATTACGTGGACAACTTGAGGAGCAATATGAATCGAAGAAGACCGATTGGTCAGAACGCCTCGAGTTGGAATTCCAGTCACGTGAAGCATCCGCTCGCAAGGCCATAATGTCTGAAGTTGATGCGGGTCTACGAAATGAGCGTTTGACCTTTGAAACAGATCTTGATTTGCTTAAAGAAGAAACTTCTCTGGAACTTGAAGTCGATATGGAAGACCGCCTCAATGAATTCCGAACCAGAAAGGAAGAGGAAGTTGCAACCCAACTTGAACGTCAACTCGACAAGCGTGAAGAAATCATGCGAAACAAAGCGCTCATCGATGTTCGTAAGAGAGAGACACATATTCGTGCAGAAATCGAGGCCCAACTTGGTCTCAAACGAGCGGAGATCCGCACAAGACTGCAAAGTTTGAGCGAAAAAATGGATGCCTTCAAAGAAATGGCTGAAGATCAAATGCGAACTGCCATCACAAATCAAATCGAAGGTGAAATCAATACTGCTGAGTCCGATATTCGGACTCGTGAAGCAGAATTCCGAGAACTTCAGTCGACAGATACTCGAGCTGAAAAGCGACAAATGTGGATGCAATCCATTTCTGGGCAAAATGCACCAGGTGCTGGTGACATGAACCCGAGTGCTTTGGGTGCCCGTTCGGATGCGCTTGGTTCAACGGGAGGCCGTCCAATGCGTGGAGTTCTTGCCGGTCAACAGCAAGCACCACAAGCCCGTATGGGCTTGAGTGGAATGCGAAGTCCGATGACCAGTTCCAAACCACTTGCGCCAATGGGCGGTGCCCCTCTTGCACGCCCTGTCAAAAAGCCACTTGGTAGCACTAGTGCCGGACCAAATCTCCCACAACCGGTTCAAAAATTGGTGAGAACACCACTTCAACCGATTAGTGCACCTGTGCCTGAAACACAAATGGAGCAGGTCGTCGAACCTATTGCTGAACCTATTGCTGAACCCATTGCTGAACCAATTGCTGAACCTATTGAAGAACTAGAGGTTGAGCAAGCAGTAGAAGAAAGTCAAGAAGATGAAATGTCAACAACACTCCGTCCTATTACTTCAGTTCTTCAATCCGTTGAAACATCTACCGATGTTAAAACGACTACATTGACTCCTCAACTCCAGCAATTGATTCCGAAGAAAGCACGTGGTGCACCTCCACAATCAAAGCGTGGTGAAGTCCCCAAGACTGATACTACGACGCTCCTCAAACCAGTTCAAAAGTTGACTCCACTGAAATTATCACCTCCGGTTAAATCACCAGCAGTTGATGAAAATCTCGATGATGAGACGGAATGAATGAAATATCCTCTTGACGCCATCAAGGGTACGCTTCATATTGATTGAGGTCCTCGGGTTGTTATGAAGCGATTCGTTGTTGTTCTTATCGCAGCATTGATGTTACCTCTTGCTGGAATTATTCCTCTTGTGTCCGCATCAGGTTCAACACTTGTTGATGGAGGATACATACAGGAACATGAACCGAGTTTTGTCTATTGGAAACAAATTTACGATGGCTCAATTTTAACAGTCGACGCCTCTGGAAATGTTAGCGTAAACAGTTTTGTCGGTGGTTTCCTCATACCACAATGGCAACTTGATTTGAACGTCAGTACAAATGCGGCTCGTTTGGATGCTGCACAACAATTAGCAGTTGTTTGTCATGACTCAGGCGTTTTCATCATCCATATGGGACTTCAAATTGCCAACCGAAATATCTCCACGCAAGATCCGGTCAATGATGCCGATTGGGACGATGATGGTGACCTTTGGTTAGCGTATTATGCAGGAAGTCGTCGCCGAGCCGAAGAATATGATTCTGAAGGACCTACTGGAATAGTATCTCCACAGGTTCAAACTGGATTCAATGCCTTTGATGTGCTTTCAGATGGCCGGATAGTTCTTGGTGCTTATGATAAGAAAGTCTACATTTCCGATAATGATGGAAACGCATTAACAACGTTGACAGAATCTACTTCCATCATCAATGTGGCTATGGAAGACCATAATGGAGATTTATTAATTGGAACTGCAAGTGGAAACTTGTATCGATACGATACGAATTCATGGGCAGTAGAAACGCTCTCCCTCACCCATGGCGCCTCGATTAACTCATTAGAAGAATTCGATAATTCCACCTATCATATAGGTACTCAAAATGGTAAATTGACTCAGGTTGACGTCTCTGGTTTTACCGAAGGCGAGACCTATGATTCAACAGGAAAAGTTGTTGGTTCGTTGCAAGAATATACAGGAGAAATTTACATTGTTTCTTCAACCTCTACCCTGTCGAAAATACGCTTGTATGACTTGGATACAGATGGGGATGGAGTAACCGATCAATCCGATGCCTTCCCACTCGAATTTACACAGTGGGCTGATGCCGATGGAGATGGTTATGGGGACAATCCCAATGGCAATCTTGCAGACTTATTCCCCTCAGACATCTATCAATGGGCTGATTCAGATGGAGATGGCTATGGTGACAATCCCGGAGGCGACAATGGAGATGCTTTCCCGGCTAACAGTGAGCAATGGGCTGATTCAGATGGAGATGGCTATGGGGATAATGCAAACGGCCTCGATGGTGACAAATTCAAGGATGAACCAACTCAATGGTTTGACTCTGACCAGGATGGATATGGTGAAAATCCAAACGGCATCACTCCTGACGCTTGCCCGAATGTAAATGGATTTTCTAGAATCGATCGTTTTGGTTGTCTTGACTCGGACCTTGACGGATATTCCAACCCAACTGAGAATTGGACCGTTGAACAAGGTGCTGATGCATTACCACAGCAGAACACCCAATGGATTGATGGCGATGGTGATGGCTACGGGGATGATACAACAGGTTTGATTCCTGATGGTTGTCCATGGGAGGCTGGTACATCAACCAAGGCTTGGATTGTTAACACAACTTCAGTATTGGGCTACATTGAAGTTCCTTCATATGGCTGTGTCGATGCAGATGGGGATGGATGGGTCGATGTGACTGAATCTCAAGGCATGGAAACAGACCCCAATGAATACTTTGATGCTGACAATGATGGTGTTGGTTCGAATTCCGATTATGACGATAATCGCCCTCTTGTTCAAACAGAACAGGACCATTGCATGCTCAACATTGACGATGTTTCTCTTTCCTGCCAAGGATGGCGTAACGATGATTACCAAACATATCTTTCTCGTGACAAGGATGAAAACGATACAGACTTGAGTTATGCAGCTTGGAATGCCAGTATTAACGCTGGCTTGCTCGATAACGACAAAGTTGATTCTAATATTGTCAAACAAGTAGTCGCTGTTGGAGGCGGCGCATTCCTTTTTCTCACAGCAATAATTCTCATCGTCAGTGTCATTGTTAAACGTCGAAAAGTAAATTCGTTAGTCAAGATGTATGGCGTACCATATGTTCCAGAAGAAAACAAGTCTGCTGAAAGTGAGGCTTTGGAAGGAACGGCCGGACTTTCCGCTCAAGGTGGAATAGTTTCTGATTCTGCTTGGGATGACGATGTCGAGAGTCTTGACTTCACAGTTGCCGATGATGATTTGGCTGATGATGCCCAAGAATCATCTACTATTGATGCTGCAAGTTTGTATGATGAAGGGGACAGTCTTGAGGCGATTGCTGGAATAGAAACGGCAACACCCGAGCCCGAGCCCGAACCTGAACAATCCCCTGAAGTAGCCCCATCCGAAGCCCCACCATTACCGCCCGGAGGTCTTCCAGAAGGCTGGACTATGGACCAATGGAAATGGTATGGGCAAGAATGGCTCGACAAAAATCAATGAAATCAGAGCCCCTCTTCGTACAGACGTACATATGAAGGATAGCGAGGCGATTACATAAGGCCGCATGGTCCTCTTTCAATCACTCCACCAGAAAAGGAAAACTAAAACGGCCGAAAAAACCTAATCTCTGATAAGACTCACAGCACCATGCACTCACGACCCGTGCTCCACACAATCATCATCATAATCCTTTTGTGTGCTTCTTTTCAAGTGCCCATTACAAGTGCCGAGAGTGGCGATGAAACCATCACGGTGAACCATGTTGTTTTGGTTGACACACCTCCACATCCAGAGTGGGAATGGAATTACAGTTACCAGATAGAGGTCAGTGGCCTTCAAATTGATATTGAACCTTACACCGCTGTAATCCTTATCAAGAGAGTCGGCGATAATGAGTGGGAAGGCTTAGATTGGTGGTGGGATGATATCGAAAGTGATGGTGAACAATTCAATTTCACAATCTCAGTACAACAAGATTGTTACTACATAAACGCCTCACTTTATCAGTCGAGTGATCTCCAATCAAATGGGGTGGAAAATGCGACAATCATGGGATTTGACCACATGAATTTCACAGTTGGGAATGTAGAATGTGGAAATGTGGAAAATGATTCAGATGGTGATGGAGTCCCAGACAATTCAGACCAGTGTGAAGGGTACGATGATTCAATCGATGTTGACAATGATGGCATTCCGGATGGATGTGACTCGTTGATTTCACAAGAGAATGCCGCAAACTACTCGTTTGACGAGATGTTTGGTTTTGACTTCAACGGAGTTCATTATGTAATGAACGGTACTTACGTGCCCACTACAGTGGCCATTTACGCTGATGACGATGAAGGTCCGTACAACTCCAGCTATATGCTTGCAGTGACTTTCCATACGGATGGTCATTTAGAGGATGAGGCGGCCATCTACATTCCTTCTCCTGAATATGGAGCGCAGGTTGAAGTGACGGATTACGCCTTCATTACCGATGATACAACTTATATCGAAGTCTCAATGGAGGTTCTCACTTGTTTGAACAACCCTTGTGACATGACGGTACCTGCAAGTGAGCGATTTGAGGAAAACCTGCATTCTCAACATTCTATGACAAACACAAATACGGGGGATAACATTCCTCAAGTTGTTGATATCATCGTACCTGAACCCGTTGGCGAGGATGGCATCCCTCGGTTCACTTTCGAATTTGACGACAATAATATCTTAGATGCCGACGGATTCTGGCGCATTACCGTTATAGCAAATCAAGCTGATTTAGCAACTCAAGAAATTGATATCTGTGTAAGTTGGCTAAATGCCAATGGTGAATTACAGAGTCAGATTTGGAATCTAGCAGACCCTGGCGTATATGGCTTCAATCCAACAAACAGTATCTCAATGGTCACTTTCTATGACCAAGTTAACTTGGAAAATGGCAACATAGTTTCAACGTTTGGCACTGGGGATACCATCTTCGTTCGTGCGCACGATACAGAGGGTACGTTTATCGAAGACGCGGGCATTTCTGTAGCCTACAGGTCTCATTTGGAGAATTACGATGGAGCCATACTGCGCTCTTGGGGTGGCGTTTGCTCCTACGATTGGGATGGTGATGGGGTGGGCTCTAGTGATGTATTCCCATTCGACCCAACAGAACAAGCAGATTCGGATGATGATGAAGTCGGTGATAATTCCGATGAATTCCCGAATGATGCAAGCGAATCAATTGATTCTGATGGCGATGGAGTCGGGGATAATTCCGATGAATTCCCGAATGATGCAAACGAATCAATAGATTCTGATAATGATGGTGTTGGTGATAATTCCGATGAATTCCCGAATGATGCAAACGAATCAATTGATCCTGATGGCGATGGAATTGGAGATAATGCGCATAATAGCGGGAATAATACACCAATTACAGAAACTAAATCTGCTTTTAGTGACAACTTACCATTGATGGCAACAGTCGGAATTGCT
>Ga0315334_10001407_pt1 | contig 14784 bp, 13 predicted proteins | sample M150034915metaG_FD_205555 | JGI IMG/M metagenome (GOLD analysis project Ga0315334, IMG submission 205555) | Ammonia-oxidizing marine archaeal communities from Monterey Bay, California, United States - M1 500m 34915 | ecosystem: Environmental > Aquatic > Marine > Intertidal zone | place: USA... | reverse complement strand
TAGAAGAAAAAGGTTTGGAAAAAGAATCTAGGGTGGAAAGTGTTGAGAATACACTCACAGAAGAATACCAAACACAAATAGAACCTCTACAAGGCTTACTACCTGAAGAAAATTCTGAGGACGAAGATGATGATAAAAAGTCTTCAGAGGGTCAATTAGAAACTGAAGGAAAAATAGAAGGTTTAAAAAAAGAACGAGACCAGAAAATCGAGCAACTCATAGCCGAAATAAACGATGAGTATGAGGAATTATTAAGTACTATAGAAAATCAGATTTCCTCACTAGAAGAACTGCATGTCACAAAGTTATTGACAGAAACTCAATACAGAGACAATAGGGATAATTTCCCTGGAGTGTTCAAAGCTGGAATGGGAGCGGAATCTGTATTGTACGTGCTTGAAAACCACATCGACCTTGATGACCTTAGGGATGAGCTGCAAGAAGAGATGCAGTCTACTTCAGGTCAGAGACGCAAAAAAGCAATAAAAAGGCTTAGGGTTGTAGAATCGTTCAGAAAAAGCACCAATAAGCCAGAATGGATGATTCTCACTAATCTACCAGTCCTTCCACCGGATTTACGCCCAATGGTCCAGCTTGACGGAGGACGGTTTGCCACAAGTGACCTAAATGACCTGTACAGAAGGGTTATAAATCGAAATAACAGGCTTAGTAGACTCATTGAATTACAAGCGCCTGAAATAATTATTAGAAATGAAAAGCGCATGCTACAGGAATCAGTGGATGCCTTGATCGACAACGGAAGAAGAGGCCGGGCCGTAGCTGGTAGTCACAATCATAAACTCAAATCCCTTTCAGATCTTTTGCGAGGAAAACAAGGCCGATTTCGACAAAATCTGCTCGGGAAGCGAGTCGACTACAGTGGAAGGTCGGTGATTATTGCTGGCCCAGAATTAAAACTCCATCAATGCGGTTTGCCAAGACGCATGGCATTAGAACTATTTAAACCTTTTGTAATGCATCGCCTAGTACTGAAGGGTTACGCTCACAACATAAGAAGTGCCAAGAGATTGGCAGAACGTAACAGGTCGGAAGTCTGGGAAATATTGGGTGAAGTGGTAAAAGATCGCCCAGTATTACTAAACCGAGCCCCCACCCTTCACCGGCTCGGTATACAGGCATTTGAGCCAGTTTTGATTGAAGGTAGTGCAATAAGGGTTCATCCATTAGTATGCACAGCTTTCAATGCAGACTTTGACGGAGATCAGATGGCAGTACATGTGCCTCTATCAAGAATCGCTGTGTTGGAAGCAAGAAAATTAATGTTAAGTACGTTTAACATGCTCGCTCCAAGCTCTGGGGAACCCATTGTTACCCCATCGTTAGATATGGTTCTGGGATGCTACTACATGACCTCCATTGATGAAAATGCGCAGGGGATAGGGAAAAGATTCAGTAATTTTGAAGATGCCATTTTGGCCCACGAAGTAGGCGCTATTTCACTAAGGGCTCAAATATATGCTAGAAATAATTCTGGGGAATTGATCGAGACCACAGTTGGCAGAATAATATTTAACAGCATCCTCCCGGATAACCTACCATATGTTAACGAAGAAGTTGAAAGGAATAAGCTAAAAGAGATAACCGGCAATTGCTTCCGACTTCTAGGTAATGAAGAAACTGCGACGGTACTAGACAACATTAAGGATTTGGGATTCCGAAATGCCGCAAAATCGGGAGTTTCTATAGCTATCAATGATGTCAAAGTGTCGCCAAAGAAGTCAGAAATAGTGGGTGAGGCAGAAGAAGCAGTAATTCAGCTTGAAGAGCAATATATGGATGGCCTGATAACAGAAGATGAGCGTTACAATGCCACAGTCAGAATATGGACCGATGCCAATGATAAATTGACACAGGTCATAGCGGAAGATTTGCCTAACTATGGCGGAATCTACATGATGGCCAACTCCGGCGCTAAGGGAAACATAGCTCAAATCCGGCAAATGGCAGGAATGAGAGGCCTGATGTCAAACCCACGAGGCAGGATCATAGATAGACCTATTAAATCTAACTTCCGAGAGGGTTTAACGGTACTCGAATATTTTATATCCACCCATGGTGCTAGAAAAGGCCTTGCGGATACAGCCTTAAGGACAGCAGACAGCGGCTACCTTACAAGACGACTCATCGACGTTGCCCAAGAAGTCATAATAACTGTGGAGGACTGTGGGGTAGGCCGAGGGATCACGGTAGAAGATTATCACGATGATACTCTCAAGGATCTATTTTATGACAGGATAAAATACAGATACACTGCATCTCCGGTGGCCAATCCTGAAACCGGTGAAATAATAATAGAAGCAGACCAAGCGTTGCACGAAGAAGACATAGAGATGCTAAAAGAGCTAAAGGTAACGGTAATAGAAGTAAGATCTCCTTTATCTTGCCAGGCTGAAAAGGGCCTCTGCAAAATGTGCTACGGAGTATCTCTGGCAAATTTAAAACCAATAATGATTGGAGATGCTGTTGGAATAATAGCTGCACAAAGTATTGGAGAGCCGGGAACCCAGTTAACAATGAGAACTTTTCACACCGGGGGTGTGGCTGGAGCAGATATAACTAGCGGGTTACCTAGAGTCGAAGAACTATTTGAGGCTAGGTCACCACGTGGAGCAGCTGTGTTATCAGAGATTTCAGGAAAAGCAGAGATAATCGACACCCCAGAAGGTCGCACCGCACGAATAATCAATTCAGAAGAATTGGTGGACGAGTACACCCTAGAGGGATATAAACCTCTAGTAAAAAAGGGAAGCACGGTGATAATTGGAACCCCAATAGCAGCCTCAAAAGATTCGGAAGATGATTCAATCATACACGCCCGTAATTCAGGAATTGTGGGTATAGAAGGTGCGACAGTAACAATTACATGGACAGATGAGGAGCAGAGGGAGTATGCCATACCTGCGGCGTCCGACCTAGAGATAACCAACGGTGACGAAGTAGAAGCAGGACAAGCTATTACCTCAGGACCCAAAAATCCGCAACAGATCTTAGAAATACAAGGTAGGGAATCGGTCCAATCTTACTTGATTGAAGAAGTGCAAAAAGTCTACCGATCCCAAGGTGTTCCCATACACGATAAGCACATAGAAACTATAATTCGACAAATGCTAAGACGCGTGCAGATTAACGAAGCGGGTGACACGGAATTCCTACCTGGTGACCCTATGGACAGAAAAGAATTTGAGAGCAAAAATGGTGAAATAATCTCCGAAGGAGGAGACCCCGCCACTGCTGTGCCCATACTTCTAGGGATAACTCGAGCTTCGCTTCATATGGACAGCTTCCTAGCTGCTGCATCATTTCAAGAGACAACGAGAGTTTTAACGGAGTCAGCCGTGACTGGGAAAAGAGATGTTCTATCAGGACTAAAAGAAAATGTCATTATAGGAAGGCTAATACCGGCTCGATATGATTTAACTGAAGAAGGTCGCGAAAAACTAGGAGTTGCAGAACTGGAAAATATGTTTGATATGGACCAACTCCCTGAATCACCACCTCCGCCTGCCTTAGACGATGGATCAGAAATGTCCATCCTAAAAAACGGTGGAATTAATACTTTAGAGGAACCTCAACAAATCACAGAAGATTAATTTGTCCGTATTAAATAATTGACAAATTAATCGCAGCCGTGGTTTGATGGAGCAGTTAAAAACAGAATTAGAAAATGGTGCAAGTGCCCTACAGGGTTTAAAAGAGGAAGTCGGTCGAAATCCGACACTGTCCCGCAACGGTAGGCTTTAAGAAGCAAGTCCGGTCAACCACTAAGTGCCACCATCTAGGTCTTCGCGGAAAGGCCGGGTTGAGATGACCACCTCCCCCAACCGGCCCACACAAAAAGAGTGGGCTTTTTTTATTTCCCGCGAAAGACCAGAACTAGACAGGTTTTTGAATAAAAAGGGGGAAATTTGTTTCGGCGAGTTTTGCTTAGTACTTCTATCGCATTTGCATTAATAATGGGAATGACTTCATGTTCCGAAGAGACTTCACCAAAACAACCCGATCCGGCGGCCCCAGCCTCCACCCCAGTACCGATACAAACCTACAACCACAAAAAAATATTGCCATCTACACCGATAGCAGCTCCTACATCCCTCCCAGTCATTAAAGAAATAGAAAGACAAAGATCCTCCGAAGGTAGGATAGTCCAATATTTCTCGGCTCCGTCACCCCCAATTTATGAAAAATTAACAGCTCAATTCCCCCTAACTGTCATAACCAGAAATGGAAGTGAAATGATTTTCAATAAGCCTCCGGAACGTATAATTGCTTACGATGCTGCAGCAGTTGAAACTATTTTCGCAATAGGGCAGGGACACAGAATTATTGGAACCCACAGCTGGGTTTCCCATCCTATAGACGTCGAAGATATTGAAAAAGTCGGCGATGCATTCAATATGAATATCGAACGGATTCTTGATCTAGACCCAGATTTAGTTTTCCTATTTTATCCAACCTTCAAGGAAGAGTTGGAGAATGCTGGTCTAAGAGTACTTTTATTAGAATCGGTCGATGACGATCTGATGGGAATGGCTAACACCTTCAGGACATGGGGTCAGATCACTGGTGCGGTGAACGAAGCGGAAATATTAGCCGAGAACTTCGAGTCAAGAATCACTGAAATTAAATTAATTTTAGATCCGTACCATTCTGGTCCTTCCGTCTTTCAAGACGTAGGAGATCTTTGGACTCCCGGCAACAACACACTTATGGGAAGTGTATTTCAATTGTTAAAACTCGAAAACGTGGCTTATGACGTAGATAATTATGGCCAATTAAGCCCTGAGGTGATCATAGATCGCAATCCTCAAATCATCATAAGTTCTACTCCTGATTTGCTGTATAACAATCCCGCTTTTAATAAATTATTACCTATCAAAAACAAAGATATTTTCGAATCAAACGACGATTATCTTGGTATTTCTGGGCCAAGATTCATATTAGGTTTAGAAGAATTAGCAAATGAATTTTACCCCGGCCTTTTCAAATGAAATCCACAGCTAATACTAGTGATCAAGACATTGAATCAACATATAAATATCCTTGGAACAAAATAACTATCGGGATAGTTTCAATATTCATCTGTGCTGTTATTGGCGTGGCTGTTGGATCAGTATATATACCTGTCACATCTGTATTTTTCATACTATTTTCCAAATTGAATTTTTTAAATGAGTCACCCGGACTAACATCTGCCTGGCACACCATAATATGGAACATTAGGTTCCCCCGAGTTGTCCTTGCATTACTAGTGGGAGCATCTCTTGGAATATCAGGGGCCACATACCAGGGGTTATTTAAAAACCCATTGGCGGATCCATATTTAATTGGAGTCGCTTCAGGGGCATCACTTGGTGCTACCATTGTTTTCCTGTCTGGTATACCTTCCACTTATGGATACTTCAGTCTGCTCCCAATAGCTGCGTTTTGTGGAGGAATCGCAGCAGTTTTCATCGCATACCTAATCTCCATAAAATCTGGCAACACTCACCTCTCAACACTACTTTTGGCGGGATTAGCCATAGGAGCATTTGCGACAGCTATCACTGGAATTTTGATGCTACGAAGTGATCCTGATTTGAGACCATTACTCAGCTGGCTCATGGGGGGCTTCATAAGGGCACAATGGTCTCACTCAATATTAATAATGCCTTACATGATAGTAGGCGTGAGTTTCATTTTGGGGTACAGCCGAGTATTGAACACCATGCAGCTTGAAGGATATTACGCTGAATCGTTAGGCGTCAACACAGAGAAAACCAAACGCATATTGATAGTATCGGCAACCTTGGTCACAGCCACCGCAGTCTCATTTAGCGGTCTAATAGGTTTCGTCGGTTTAATAGCTCCTCATATCATACGGCTTTTATGGGGAACTGATTATCGAACACTACTACCTCTTTCCGCACTAGCGGGGGCTGCTTTTTTGATTCTCGCCGATTTGACGGCTAGAACAATCGTTAGCCCCATTGAATTGCCAGTTGGAATAATAACTGCGTTAGTAGGGTCTCCATTTTTCGTTTATGTGCTTTTAAAAACCAAAAGGAGCAGTGTTGATGGTTATTAATCTTCAAAATGTTTCGTTCAAATATGGAAATGTAAATATCATTCGAGAAATCACCGCACATTTCAACCCAGGAGAATTAGTTTCTCTGGTCGGGCCAAATGGAGCTGGAAAGACTACTCTATTGAAATTAATATCCGGCACATTAAAACCTTCATCTGGAAAGATATATATATATGATCAGCTAAGTCACAATCTCACGAACAAAAAAAGGGCGATTTGGATATCGATGGTCCCGCAAAACCCAAAACTTCCGGATGAGATCAGCATCCCAGATTTTGTGATGTTGGGACGTAATCCCCACCTTGGATTACTTCAATGGGAATCAAAAGAAGATTTCAATATAGCACGCAAATCCATGTCTTTGACAGAAATAGATTATCTTTCCGGAAGAAAATTAGGGGAGATTTCAGGTGGTGAAAAGCAACGTGCTATGTTGGCCCTAGGGATTACCCAACAGTCACCAATAATGCTACTAGACGAACCGACTTCCAATTTAGACATTTCTCATCAAAGGAAAGTTATGAAAATCATAAGAAGGATACACGAGCAAAAATCTGGGTGTGGAGTCACTGTTTTGGCTATACATGATCTAAATATTGCTGCTCAATTCAGTGACAGAATCCTTCTCTTTTCAAATGGATCTATCGCTGCAGATGGGACACCTAAAGAAGTATTAACAAAAAATAACATCGAGTCTATATATGGGTTGGAAGTGACAATAATCACTCACCCTGAGCATGGTACCCCCGTAATTATTTCCTGAAACAGATCTTCTACTCGAGAGTACCTTCTTTTTTGTATCGCTTGGCTTGATTGGAATAAATCTCAGCAAGTTCTACCTGCAAATCTAAATGTTTTTGCTGAATTTCACCTCTAACTCTTCCGGGCATACCCACAACAATGGACCTCTTTGGGATATCCATGTTCTCTAGCAGCATAGCCCCTGACCCGACCACAGTATTTTCTCCGATTATTACCCCGTCATTTAATATAGCCCCGTTCCCGATGAGTGATTGGTCTCCTATATATTTAGCATGACACATAACTCTATGGCCTACTATCACATAGTCACCAATTTCGACGTCATCGTCCCCATGCACCACTGAATTATCTTGAATGTTTGTATACTTACCAATTTTTACCTTACCCATATCACCTCTTATAACGGTTCCTGGCCAAATACTCGATCCTTCACCTATTTCAACATCACCTACAACATAAGCCGCTTCACTGACAAAAGCAGTTGGGTGAACCAGTGGGGTTTTATCTTCAAGGGTTTTTATCAACATATCCTCCAATTTCATTGAGATGATAGAATAGGAATCAATTAACTTCCTCCTATACTAATTTTTCTATTTCCTATGCAATACAACGTAAACTTGATTTCATATTTCAGGCACCTGCCATTGATTGCCGTGACAATTATAGTTTGCTCATTACTATCTTGTGATAATAACCCCGATATGGCAACTTCACCCGTGCCTACCGAAGAGCCCATGCTTACAAGCAATAAAACTTCCCAAGAAGCTGAGACCACCCCGACCGCCACCCCGGCAAAACCTATATCAGCATCACCAACCCCTGAAATAGAAGCCCTGTTTCTCTACAACCGCGGCCTTAATTTATTGAGATCGGAGCAGTTCATCGAATCTGTTAACAGCTTTTCCACCCTAATTAAAAGAATGCCTGACCTAGCCATTGCGTACAAATCTAGAGGTGCGGCTTATTACCATTTGGAAAGATACGAACTTGCTAAAACAGATCTAGAAAAAGCGTTAACCTTGGATGTAGACCTTGGAGGGACTCATCTGTACCTAGGTTTAATACATAAAAAGAATGGAAACTTAGTGGAGTCAAAAAAGGAGTTGCAAATGGCTATTAATTTAATTCATCCAATCAGAGAAACAGAAGAATTGCTACTTGCAGAATCATCCTTAGCAAATCTAGAGCGCTAATTAGGATCGACCACGATAGCATTTACCTAATAAGGAAAATTACATCTCCGTCCAATATTTGATCACCTTGAGACACACTTGTCCCCATAATAGTGCCAGCCATATCTGATTTAAGAGTTTGTTGCATCTTCATCGATTCCAACACACATATATCCTGACCTTGAGACACATCATCCCCAGTCTGTACCAAAATAGATATTATGGTCCCTGGCATCGGGCTTTTGAATTCCTTGTAATTGTCCGTTCTCATTCCAACAGAGTTGGAAATAGGACCGGAAACTTCCTCAATTAGTTCACTTGTTTTCCCTACATCCTCTAATTTCACCTCAAATCTTTCACCATCAACTAAAACAACTGCGGAGTCAGAGGAGATGCTGTCTACCTCGATGTTATACCATTTTTTTTCAACTCGAATTTTCATAAGACTAGGCCACCAATGATATAAAAACACCTGCTATAACAGCAGATCCAATCACCCCTGCCACGTTAGGGCCCATCGCATGGGGCAACAAAAAATTATTCGGATTCGCCTGTTGCCCCAGCAGATGTGAGATACGTGCAGCCATCGGTACTGCTGAAACACCAGCTGAACCAATGAGAGGATTTATTTTTTCATCGAGAAATAAATTCATGATTTTTGCAAAAAGTATCCCCCCAATAGTCCCACAAGAAAAAGCGACTAACCCAAGAATCAAGATCACCATAGTCTGCCAATCGAAGACCCTGTCGGCAGTTAGTTGGGTACCTACTGTAATCATTAGGAAAATTGTGGCGATATTCAAAATCTCATTAGATGCAGATTTTGTCAATCGAGGGACAGCTCCACTCTCGCGAAACAAATTACCTATCATGAACATGGCAATCAGTGGGGCAGATTTAGGAACCACCAATATTATCGCTATTAAAGCCACGTTAGGGAATATTAATTTTTCGAGCTTCGAAACCTCTCTGAGAGGTCTCATAACTATTTGTCGCTCTTTTTCCGTGGTGAATAGTTTCATTAATGGGGGCTGAATAAATGCAACAGCGGCCATGTAAGAGTAAGCTATAACAGCCGTTATACCTAATATCTCTGGTGCCAGTCGTGCCGACAGGAATATCGTTGTAGGGCCATCGGCCCCACCGATGATACCAATTGAGGCAGCCTCCTCAATTCCAAAATTCATTCCTAGAGATCCTGCAATTAAAGCTCCCCAAAATGCAACAAATATGCCTATTTGAGCGGCAGCACCCAAAAGTAAAGTTTTGGGGTTTGCTATTACTGGGCCAAAATCTGTTAGTGCGCCTATTCCAAGAAAAATAATGGGAGGCAATATATTCCAAAAAGATAAACCATAATGAAAAAATACACCGAATATCCCAGCCTCTTGATTCAAAGAATCTGAAGTTGGTGGTGTAATTAAACCGGTCAAAGGTAGATTCGCTGCTATTATTCCCAATCCTATTGGTAGGAGCTCATACGGTTCCCAGTCTTTTTTTATGGCGAGGTATATAAATATAAGGCCAACAAGAATCATCACCGTATCCCGCCACCCTATATTGAAGAGGCCTGTTGTTCTTATAAAATCAAGAAGTTGTTCTATCACTTATATGCACCATCAATGTGATCGGTTCAATTATTTCGCTTCCGAATCTATTTTAGAATCACGTCCGTTAGCGGACAGAAAAGCAAAGGCGGCGGCCGCCGCCTTTGCTTTTCTCGCCAACTCCTGTTGCTGTTCTTCAGTAGGAGCCACGTAGGGAGGATCTATTTTATTAGAAACGTATTTAGTCGCTAATATTGAGGTAATCAATACTAAAAGTAATAGAAATGACGTGCCCATGCCAATAACTGTTAGATAGGCACCTTGTGTTAGGATCGATGAGTCGATGAGAATTACACCAGTTATACTATGATTTTAGAACCTAAGGATTTTACACTATTATCACTGTTTTGTCGGAACCCCAGACGGCATTACGTTAGCAAATACTATTTATGATTGATAACCTCATTAAAGCCGCCATCTTCAATAAACAAATCTATCCGGAGTTCAAGAGCCGGCCAGAACTTGTCATACAATCTCTGGGAACGGTGGCAATTACGGGCTTTTCAAGCGCAATATATCTGCATTACAAAGGTACTGTGATTAATCCAGAAAGTGAATTCGCCCGTCTTCAGATGATGACAGTGGCATTTTCCACTATTTTTGTTGGGATGATGATGTGGTCATTCATTAATAACACATTATGCGGGCTTATGGGGGGAGACGCAGAGTTTAGAGATACTATTCGTAGTACTGGCATAGCATATGGCCCGGGAGTTGGATTAATTTTAGCAACGATTCCTATAGTGGGAGATTACATACTATTAATAACTTTAGTGTGGCTGTTAGTCGCGGTGACCATCGGAGTAAAAACGACTCATAACATTACCCTCCTTAAAGCATTTTTCCCTTCGGCGATAGGCTGGTTCATGGCATGGATATTGCTTCCATGGTTGATGATTATAGGCCCCTATTTCACGAATCCTATGCTGGATTAAGAATTAGGCACAGATTGGGTGATGATGTCCCACTGGCTTGATAGCAATTTTTTGGTATTTTGAAATAGTGATGCTTCCACTATATCTATATCCATATCTTTAAGCTCAGCAATTTTTTCCGTGATAGGCCTTAGGTAACGAGGTTCTGTCCAATTATCACGATTTTTTTTAAACGGCTGAGGAGCCGAATCCGTCTCAATAACTATGTTCCCTATAGGGATCTTAGTAACTACTTCCTGCAGATGTGGCAACCGAAATATTGGCCTGGCAATCGATATATAAAACCCCAGATCTATTACCTGATGAGCCTCCTCTAGTGAGCCTTGGAAATAGTGCATTATTCCACCCACTTCATAGCCTTTTTCTTCTTTCAAAACTCTAAGACAGTCCTGATGAGCCTCTCGGCTGTGAAAAACGATAGGTAAATTCAGTGCCCTGGCTATATTGATTTGCTCTCTGAAGGCTGTAAATTGCCACGCCCTGTCGGGCATACCCTCCATATAATCTAATCCGATTTCGCTCATCACTATAACCTTTGGTTCATTTGAAGCTAATTCAGTTAATATTTGATAGTCTTCCGTCGTTAGTGGTTTGTATATGTCCATTGGATGTACTCCCACTCCTGAAAAAAATGAGTGGAACCTTCGTGACAGATCAACAGACCGAGTAGAGGAATCTACCGTCGTACCTGCACATATGACAAACCCAACTCCAACATCGTGACCTCGGCCTAGAATAGCCTCAATCTCACCATCAGGAAAAGCATCTAAATGAACATGGGTGTCAATTAACATATGGGACCATCAGAAACGTAATGTCATAGATTACCGGCGTTGATTATACTTAAATCATCAATCAACATAAAGTTTAATCCTTGAAATTGTGTAATGGCCCCCATATGAAAAATTTCATGCACCTAGCAATAATATTTGGCCTCATAGCAGGGTTTGTTTCTTTTGCATGTACCGAGCAATCCAAATTGGAACAGGAAATTTTCGAGAATCAACCTTCTGCCGATGCGGATATTACGCCCCTACCTACAATAGGGATAAACCTAAGTCCCAAGGCAACATCCTCTCCTATCCAAAACATGGTGACCCCTACCCCTTTATCCATAGAAAATGGATCTGCAGATAAATCAATGGAAGGGACCATTCCTATAAATGAAATTCCGCCGATATTCCAAGGCAAACGAGGTGGAACTTTAAAATTAATTTCGAAACATTATATTGACTCACTAGACCCTCATGAAAATTATTCTGGGGCACACTCCACCTGGGGATTGGGAATAATTTATCAAAGACTTTTGAAATTTAGTAATGGGCCCAATATCACATTGCCTTCTAAAGCCACGGAATGCGATGCTTGCAGCTCATGGCAGATGGTGGATAACAAAACTTTTATTTTTGATGTCGACACAAACATCAAGTGGGTGTCTGAAGAGGCGGACGATATGAAACGATTGTTGCCAGAAGACATAAAATTTAGCTTAGATCGCCAGATGGATAAAAATCAGGAACATTCGAACAGATTTCATATGGTCCGCAGCATAGACGTAAAGTCCAAAAATCAGATTCAGATAAATTTAAATGTCCCGGATGCAGATTTTTTTATCTCTTTAGCAGATGGAAGATCTAAATTATTATCAAAATCAGACATCAACAACCCCACGAAAATCGAATCAGCCCCACCCATTGGATCTGGTCCTTGGAGATTGTCGAAACTTGTAGACGATTCCTATTCCTCAGTAGAAAATGTTTATTCAGCACCTAATCCCCCATATTTGGATTCGATAGAGTTTCATATCATCACAGATCCTCAAGCAAGATTAAGTGCCTATAGTGTGGGGTTGATTGACGTTTATAAAATAGAGAATTCTTTATCAGAGTTAGACATAGCACTTGAGAATCCGGAACCAGGACTAGGTTTTGAAATAGCTTTTAACACCGCTAATCCACCATTTGACGATGATCACACGAGGTTTTTGGCCAGATCATCAATAAACCCTGACGAGATCATTCAAAAAGCCTGGGATAATTATGCTTTCTTCTCATTGGGGTTTGTCACCAATCATCCTTCGTGGATTCCCGACAGGTCTGATTGGGAATCATATTTTTACCCTTTCCAACACCCAGAAGCGCTAAAAAAGAATATCCCGATAGCCATAACCACAAGTGATTTCGGTTCACGGTATAAGAAAAGCGCAGAAATTGCCTCACAACAGCTTACAGCTGTGGGGTTTGATCCAATAATTAATTTTGTGAACCGCAGACAATATGCTGAGAAAGTCTGGAGGCAAAGTGATTTCGATGTGTTAATGGGACCAACATTTCCTCAATCATCAACTAACAGTTTTGTTATCCCTGTACTTCACAGTCAAGGTGAATGGAATACCTCAAATCACAAAGATTTAAGGCTAGATGAGCTCATAGAGGAACAATCCCAAGAATACAACCTTGAAAAACGCTCAGATATCATTAATAAAATAAACACACATCTACTAGAAAAATCCTATCGTTTTATGCCCGCAACCGAAAAAAGTTTATGGGCCTGGACCGAGGATTTAAAAAACATGCATCCAAACTTTTCTGGGTTCGAATATTCACATTGGGAGAGAGTGTGGCTCGATCGTTGATTTATTTTCTTTCTGAAAGAGCATCTTCAAGTGCAGACCATGCCAATAACGCACATTTTACCCTTACAGGGAAATTCCTAACGCTAATCAAAGCTGAAAGTTCTCCTATAAATTCCTCTTCCACATTTTCCCCAACAGGTTTCCTCATCGACTCGACAAACCTGATGGATAGTAGTGCTGCTTCTTGAACCGTTAAACCGGTGACTGCCTCTGACAACAATGACCCAGAAGCTATATTTATAGCGCATCCATCCCCAGAGAATTGGATACGCTCAATTAAATTTTCACCGTTTAATCCAATTTGAAAATGAGCTTCGTCACCGCAAAAAGGATTTATAGCATCGCCTGCTAGATCAAAATGACCAATTAGTGAAGTGTTTCTGGGGCTTCTGCAATGATCAAGGATAACTCTATCCCTATAAATGTCATCGATATTATTCAGATCCATCCCTGAAATACCTCAGCGCTTCTGTTACACCGTCTACCAAAATATCCACTTCCTTCTCCGTGTTATATAAGTAAAAACTTGCCCTTACTGTGGCTGCCACCCCTAAACTCCGCACCAAAGGCATAGCACAATGATGCCCTGTTCTTACAGCAATACCCCTCCTATCAAGGAATGTGCCCAAATCGTGAGGATGAACATCTACCGTATTAAAAGAAAATACTCCACCTCTTATCTCAGGATCGTCTGGTCCAAACAGGTCCATACCTTCTAAATCTGCTTCCTTAAACCTATTTAATGCATAACTGGTTAAATTCTTCTCGTGCGTCCTGACATCCTCCATACCTAGGTCAATTAGATAATCAACAGCGGAACCAAGCCCAATAGAATCAGCTATGTTAGGGGTTCCGGCCTCAAATCTCATTGGTAAATCTGCCCAAGATGCCTCTTGATAAGATACCTCCAGTACCATTTCACCTCCCGTCAGGAAAGGTTCCATAGTATTCAATATATCCCGCTTCACATACAGGGCGCCTATTCCTGTAGGTCCTAGCATTTTATGCCCTGAAAATACCAAAAAATCACAATTCAATTCCTGAACATTCGTAGGCATATGGGGTACACTCTGTGCTCCGTCTACCAGGATTTTTGCGCCCTGCCGATGAGCTTTTACACCCAATTCCTTCACAGGATTAATGGTGCCTAAGGCATTTGACATATGAACCGCCGATACTAGAACTGTCCTCTCTGTAATTAGGTCATCAACTGTATCCATATCCAAGGTTCCGTTTTCTCTCATGGGTATGAATTTTATGACTGCATTTTTCCTCCTAGCGAGTTCTTGCCAGGGAACCAAATTACTGTGATGTTCCATGGGGGTCAACAAAATCTCATCTCCTTCATGCACATTATCTTCGCCCCATGAATAAGCGATGAGATTTAAACTCTCAGAAGCATTCCTAGTCCACACAACTAAGTCCGAAGACTCAGAATTAATAAATCTAGCCACCTTTTCCCTTGCTTCTTCAAATTTATCTGTGGCCTCCATGCTTAATGTGTGAACACCTCTGTGAACATTTGCATTATAATTTTCGTAGTAATCAACTAGAGCATCGATTACCTGCCGAGGTTTCTGGCTAGTCG
>Ga0315334_10001406_pt1 | contig 14786 bp, 17 predicted proteins | sample M150034915metaG_FD_205555 | JGI IMG/M metagenome (GOLD analysis project Ga0315334, IMG submission 205555) | Ammonia-oxidizing marine archaeal communities from Monterey Bay, California, United States - M1 500m 34915 | ecosystem: Environmental > Aquatic > Marine > Intertidal zone | place: USA... | reverse complement strand
ATGGGCAATGAAAATGTAACCTGTGACCACCAGTTCAAGTGCTGACGCAATCACCGCGAATCCACGGGCGGTTTTCCCGGTCAAAAAAACAGCCACAATCACCGCTGAGATAAACGGCAAAAAGATGGCTATGCTTAGTATTCCAGGTATTTCCACAGATTCTCCTAATTACATTCCAAATATATATACAGCGGCTATGATGATTATTCCAACTGATGTGACAGTCGCGTACATTTGGGTTTGGCCAGTTTGTAATTCTCTTATCAGACTACCGAAATTGGCGCCTAGCCACCCAATGGTATTTACGGTACGGTCTACGATGTTTCGATCTATCCAATCGGATATCAGGGCTATGCCTCTGTAATAGATTCTGCCAGTTATGAATTTTTCATATGCTTCATCGAAATAATATTTATTTAGAAATAGGGTATATATAGGGCCGGAAACTCTGCCGATCGTTGCTGGGGACAAATAAGGATTCCGCTTATACATTGCCCATGCTAGCAGTATTCCCAGTAGGGCAATCAACGAGGAAATAATGGCCAGTAATGGGTCAAAAGCGGGGGGGGGAGGCAAGTGTAGGCTGTGCTCCAATTTATGCGTGAACCAGTGGGCTGGGATACTTCCAAAGCCTTTTATAGGGTTCACTAGAAACCCTATAATCACAGCTGGGATTGCGAGTATCACCAAAGGTAAAACCATAGGAAATGGTGATTCTACAAGATGGACTGGCCCATGGGCTTGAGCTTCAGGATCCTTATCTGATCCTCCTCGAAATTCTCCCTCAAATGTTAGAAACAGTGCTCTGAACATATAAAAGGCTGTCATAAATACGGCGATGAGGGCTAAAGAGAATCCGATTATGCTGGCAACATCCCCTTTATTTATTGCATTGAGGAGTATTTCATCCTTACTCCAAAATCCTGCCAGTGGGAATATACCTGCAAGGCTTAGACTTCCAATGAGGAAGGTAATATAAGTGATTGGCATTTTACGTCTTAACCCACCCATATAGCGCATGTCGAAAGTTCCGGTTGCGTGATTCACGCTTCCGGACCCTAAAAATAAAAGCGCCTTGAAGAAAGCATGAGTAAATAGGTGGAAGATAGCCGGTCCGTATGCACCGACCCCTAGTGCCAGCATCATGTAGCCCAATTGGCTAACAGTCGAATAGGCGAGGACTCTTTTTATGTCGTTGGAAACTAGTCCCATGGTTGCTGCGAATATGGCTGTGACCCCTCCAATGATGGTCACTATCATCATTACATCTGGTGAATGTTCAAAAATTGGAAAGAACCGGGCTACTAAGAAAACTCCAGCCGTAACCATAGTTGCTGCATGAATGAGAGCACTTACTGGAGTAGGTCCTTCCATGGCATCAGGTAGCCATGTGTGAAGGGGGAATTGGCCTGATTTGCCTATAGCACCAACGAACATTCCCAACGCTATTAAAGTCAGCGCCCCTGCGGTGATTACTCCTGCGTCGACAAGTCCAGGTAGGCTGGCATTAATGACTGAAATCTCTAAATAATTGTCACTTTCTGTGGATGTTTTGAAGAATAAATACATTAAAGCTATGAGAAATCCAAAGTCTCCGACTCTGGTGACAATGAATGCTTTTTTCGCCGCCGCCGCCGCCGCCGGTCTATGAAACCAGAACCCAATTAGGAGGTACGAACATAACCCAACTAATTCCCAAAATACGAACAGTTGAACCACATTTGCTGCCATAACTAGGCCAAGCATGGATGCTGTAAACAAAGACATGTATGCAAAATATCTAGCATAGACGGGGTTACCTAATTCCTCGGGACCGTGATGCTGGGCATTTTCTGATTCATGATTTGGAGGTTTCATGTATCCCATGGAATATATTTGGACCATTAGGCTCACGCCTGTAACTACAACAAGCATCACTGCAGTTAAAGGGTCCATTAGAATTCCGACAGTGAGATGAAAATCCCCGATTTCTAACCAGGAATTGGGTTCCGACACTAGGTTATGGTTGCTGTTTGTCGCGACCTCAAAGAATGTTAGTAGAGATAAAATGAATGCAATGCCAATTGAAACAACAGCAACTGGACCTGATATGTATGAATAGGAATTTAAAAACGGGCGTACAAGAAGGGCCAAAACACAGAACGAGGCCAAAGGAATAAAAAATATTGCCCAGACTAGTTGCTCGTTAATCATTATTCAAAGTTTCCTAAGTATTTCATCAGCTACGTGTTCCCGTCCTTTAGGCACGTATATTTTGAAACCGACATTTTCGCCCCACGAGGTAATATCCCCGTCTGGAAGTATTTTGGTAGGAAGGCCTTCCGACTCGAAGGTGTCTTTCCACATTTCTGCAGTTACCAAATTAGGAGCGTATTTGTATTCTATCCACATAAAATCTATCTGCTCAGTTCCTTTGCATCAGTTACCAAAACTGATTGTCTGGTTCGATAAATCGCAATGATTATTGCCAGACCAAGGGCTACCTCGGCAGCAGCCACAGTGATAATAAATACCGTAAACACATGTCCGGTAAGTAAAAATCTAGAGGCAGCCTCAAAAGTGTCGGGCACTGTGTATGGGACTGTGTATCTTGATAAAGCAACTGCAGTGACATTGACCCCGTTGAACATTATTTCTAAAGACATTAAAACTGCTATCGCATGTTTTTTAGAAAGCACGCCGTATAAGCCAATTCCGAACAATATAGCGCCAAGTATCAAAAACCTTTCAAGTGTCATTTATCGATCCCTTACCAAGGCTAGGGCACCCAGTGCCGAAGCAAGTAGTAGAACAGATACCATTTCAAAAGCCAGCACAAAATCGGTTAATAGCATTCTAGCTAGAGAGGGGATTGATTCCTTGAAAAATACTGTCGCGGCTACTTTCTGTTGTTCAGCATCTAGATTTTCACTTATCAGTCTCCCATTCCAGTCTGTACCTTGCGTAATAACGTAATATGCGAACAGGATGAATATTATTGCTACGATAGCAACTGGAAGTCTGAAACTATGGGAAGGATTCCCTTCTTCAAGATCTCTGGTCATTAATATAGCAAATATTATTAGAACTGATATAGCTCCGACGTACACCATAAGTTGAACTCCGGCCAAGAATTCTGCTCCTAGCAAAATAAATAGCCCTGCTACTCCTAAAAAGGTAACGATCAAGAAAAGTGCAGATCTGAATAAATCTTGGATTTGGATGACCGCAATTGCCGAGATTACAGTGCAGATGGATAGAATCCAGAATGCCAAATCTATGGCAAATGATTCTGTAGTTAGAGTCATCTTTTGGCCCACCTCTCATTTTGGTCTTCTAGAGACGGTTTTTCATGTCTCCCAACCTCTTCCCAGTCGGCTGTAGATCCCTTAATCGGATCATGCCCTCGGTCTGTCAATTGCGGTCTGAACCAGGTGCTTGGCTTCTTTTCAGCTGATTTGAGCTGGTCAACATTAATTACTAAATCACTTCTTCTATATTTGCCCTCTTCAAATCCACTGCCCATGTGGAGCGCATCATATGGACAAGCTTCAACACATAAACCGCAAAACATGCATCGACCTATGTCTATATCAAATACATCTATATCGTAACTTTGACCTTCTTGTTGATTTACACCACTAGTGCCAGTGACGATTTTTATTATTCCTAAAGGACAATATTTGGCACAACTCGCGCATCCTGTGCATCTACTGTCGTACCAGACAAATTCCTCTCCCCTGAAATTGGGGTGCTGTGGCATGCGATCGGTTATTGTTTCAAGTCCCAGCAGGGACCTAAAAGTTTTTAGTGGATGGGTTGCTATGAAAGAGACTGGATTTTGATTATCTACTTTGGCAAGGTCAAATGGACTAGCTCTTCTATTGGGGTACTGAACTATATTAAATTGCCGGCTTGGTGACACTAAGTTTTTCATAGTTATTCCAAGCCCCTTAAACAAACCTAATCCATACATTTTAGTTTTCCCCTAAGCCCATATTTGCAAGTGGAGACGGTGTCGGTTCTGGTCTAGTATATTTTTTCCTTCCGACAACATTCGCCATTATCAAAATAACCGCTACCGTTATAATCCAATTAACTGCGGCCATAATCAGCATGTACTCTGTGGTTAGTGAGCCATTATTGACTTGGTTAAATTCCCTGGCCAGGGTGAATTCCACGGCAACCAAAAATATATTAAACAAGCCAAGTCCAAACAGGGTCTTCCAAGCAAACCCCATTATTTGATCTATTCGTAATCTAGGCCAGGTAGACCTAAGCCATAAAAGACCAAATATCACAATAAACATCTTCAAGGCGAACCATATACCGCCAGGTAAAAAGTCGAATCCATGAGAGCCACCTAAGAACAGAGTCGTCACTACTGCGGCAGTGACTATTGGGGCCATAAATTCCGCCAGAAACAAAACAGCAAACTTTATTCCGCTGTATTCAGTGTTATACCCGGAGCCCAATTCTGATTCCGCTTCAATTTGATCAAAAGGAGTCCGACTCATCTCTGCTGTGGAGGCTGCCATGAATACAAAAAAGCCCATGGGCATTACTAAAATAAACCAGACAGACTGGCTGCGGACTATCTCGGTCATTGCTAAAGATCCTGAAAGTATAAGTACACTGGTAATACCGAGTGCCATCGGTATCTCGTAACTTATTAGCATCGCTGCGCCTCGCATTGAACCTAAAATGGCATATTTGTTGCGGGACCCCCAGCCAGCCATGAATATAGCGATTGAGTTAACTGAGGTCACACCAACGATAAAGAGAATTCCAATATTGAGATTGCTTAAAAAAGCTTCTTTATTGAGGAAGGTTCCAAACGGGATCACGATCATGATCATTAATGTGGGGGCCAATAGTGCGATAGGAGCTAAGGTGAAGACGGGTTTGTCTGCTTCATCTGGTATCGTGTCTTCTTTCATTATCAATTTGAGAACATCTGCAAATGGTTGGAGCATTCCAAAAGGCCCATTTCTGTTTGGACCTCGTCTGACCTGGAACCTCGCTATCATTCTTCGCTCGAACCAAGTGTAAAAGGCTGTTGCCACCACCATCACGTTGATTATCAGAAACGAGATCGATATTCCGGCCAGCAGGGTTGCTAACCATCCGAAAGATTCTCCAAATCCTATTAATTCAATTAAAGTCACGAAATTTTCTTGGAGGCTTTTGAAGCTTATGAATAAAGCTGGTGTGGGGTTCATTATCTGTCGACCTCACCAAGGACTATATCGATCGACCCCAATATTATTATCAGGTCTCCCATCTTCCAACCGGTGATCATATCTCTTAGTGGTGTCAAATTAATAAAAGATGGCGCTCTTACTTTGCACCGGTAAGGAGAAATTCCCCCGTCGCTTACCATATAGAAGCCAAGTTCACCTTTCGGCCCCTCAATTGAAGAATATGTTTCGCCTATTGGAGGTCTAATGAAGAAGGGGGTTTCTGTTCTCACGGGTCCAGGCTCAATCTGCTCGATACACTGTGAAATAATTTTTATGCTTTCTCGCATTTCTTGAAGACGAACATAATACCTGTCGTATGTGTCTCCAGAGCTTCCAATCGGTATGTCAAAATTCACTCTGTCATATATTTCGTAAGGGTTGGCTTTCCTTAAATCCCATTTGACACTCGAAGCCCTGAGTATGGGGCCCGTTACTCCTGAATCTATTGCTTGGGCATCGGAAAGCAAACCTACCCCTATCGTTCTGGCCAGCACGATTTCGTTGGTTGTTATTAGGCTTTCCAATTCATCAAGGTAATTTGGGAAATCTGATATTAAGGTGTTCAAGGAATCCCAAAACTCTTCAGGAGTATCTTGGAAGACCCCGCCTGGTCTCATGTAGCTTAAGGTGATCCTTGCGCCGCACAGCATTTCGAACAGATCTAGAATCCTTTCTCTTTCTCTAAAACAATAAACCAGTGGGGTTGCAAGGGCACCCAGGTCATTTAAAAGGAAACCAGTGGCCATAAGATGGCTGGCGATTCTTTGTAGTTCGACACTTATGACCCGTATATATTGAGCTCTTTCTGGGACCTTAATATTGGATAATTTTTCGACAGTCCTCACATATGCCAAGTTGTTTGACATACTCGCTACGTAGTCCATCCGATCTGTCAGAGTCACTATTTGGACATAGTTTCTGGATTCAGCTAATTTTTCGGTTCCCCGATGAAGGTAACCGAATACTGGCTCTAGATCCACTATTTCTTCGCCGTCAAAAGTAACACGCAACCTGAACACACCATGGGTACTAGGGTGCTGAGGACCTAGATTTATAGTTACTGGTTCTGTTCTAATGGTCGCCATAAAATCAGCCTATGAAGTCCTTTCGAAGAGGATGGCCGTCGAAGCCTTCCCAAAGTAATATCCTCTTTAGGTTTGGATGACCCTCAAATTTGATTCCCATTAAATCCCATATTTCTCTTTCTTGTAGGTCAGCAGCCTGCCAAATATCTGACACTGACTGTACTTTGGGGTTTTCCCTGCCGCTGGTCTTTACCTTGATTATGCATGAGCAATTGTTTCTGAGTGATGTCAAATGATAGACAACTTCAAAGTATTCAATGTAATCAACTGCGCTTATAGCGGTGAGGAAAGAATAGTCTAATCCATCAGGATTTTTAAGGGTTTTACATACCTCATGTATGGTTTCTGGCGAAACCCATATAGCAGTTTCATCTGAAGCGACAACTGCGTTGGCGAGTGTACTTTCTATGGATTTTGAAATTTCTTCTCCGGTGATAATCTTAGTCAAGATCACACTCTGGTTTTTACAGAATAACGTTTGATTTTTTCGTGTAACTGCATAATTCCATATAGAAGGGCATCCGGCCGGGGTGGGCATCCTGGCACGTAAACATCGACAGGGATAATATGATTTACTCCGGGTACAACGCTGTATGAACCATAATATGGCCCCCCGCTGGTAGCGCAAACCCCCATAGAAATAACCCATTTGGGATCAGCCATCTGTTCGTAAACTCTTTCAATTGCGGGAGCCATTTTCCATGTTACCGTACCTGCAATGATCATAAGGTCTGCTTGTCGTGGCGATGGCCTGAACACTTCCATGCCGAACCGAGAAAGATCAAATCTAGACATAGCACTTGCCATCATTTCAAAAGCGCAGCACGCAAGGCCAAAAGATAGTGGCCAAACGGCAGATTTACGGCCCCAATTCACCAATGCATCGACTGAGGTTACTGCCACATTTCGACCTAAATCGTCAGGAACTTCCAGCAGAGGCTCAGACAGAGGTTCTGTATGAGTGGCTTTAAGTTCATTGACATAACTACCTTCCTTCCTATCTAAATCCCAAGTCGTATCATGTAAAGGAATTACTAAAGGTTGGTTTGGATTGTTCGTGTTTATCATGTATCCATTCAACTCCACTCAAGTGAACCTTTTTTCCATGCATAGATCCAGCCTAACACTAGTATGCCGATGAAAACTGTCATTTCTCCGAGAACAAATAAACCAAATTCTTCGGACATGGTCCCGAAGGAGGCTGCCCATGGGAATAAGAAAACCACTTCAACATCAAAAATTACAAATAGCAAGGCTATGCTGTAATATCGAAAATTAAATTGGCTCCATCGTTCAGTAATGGTCTCAAACCCACACTCATATATGCTATTTTTCACAAATGATGGTTTCTTGGGTCTCACTTTTAATAGGGATAGTGCCCAGCCAATTAGAAGCATGCTAGTAGGCACTGCAACAGCCAATGCGGCAAATATGGCGATAATACCGTATTGTGTGAAATAGATGTTCATTTCGTCAGCCATTATTTACACCGTTATCTCTAGAGGATTGGTCGTAGTTACAACACATTAAAAAGTTCCCACTTGACCATTACAATTCTACGCCGAAATATAGCACACCGCTCTTTTCACTAGCAAGTGAAAAAACGCACAAACGTATAGTCAAACATGGCTATATTAGATAATTTCTGAGTATCAATTTCACTAAACAGCACACCCTGTAATGAGCTATTAAAATTCGGAGCCCCTTTATGCACCTCTGCTGAAACTAATACAATAGGAATCGGTTCGTAAAAATTAATAATCTGAGAGAAACAATTGGCTGATAATGTCCATTTGAAACCAGAACTTCCTTTAGTTCTTAGTAGATATAAAGATGTTTTGGACCTTGCGTTAAAAGATGCTATCTCGGACCGGCGCATCTTCCTGTATGACATGTTGAGATATTGCATGGGCTGGTCGGATGCCTATGGGGTACCCCTCGAGACCAAAAAAGGGAAAGGCATACGGCCCTCTTTATGCCTTTTTACTTGTGATGCCTTGGGGGGCGACATAGAAAAAGCGCTCCCAGCAGCGGTATCACTCGAGTTGATACATAATTTTTCTCTGATACACGATGAAATACAAGATTCTGATGAGATAAGACACCACCGTCCTACTCTTTGGAATGTATGGGGTATTCCAAAAGCCTTAGTTGCTGGAAATGTGATGAGGGTGTTGGCTGATAAATCTATGTCTACTATGCCATCAGACCATTCAAAACTTCTAACTGTTTCTTCATCAATCGTGTCAGAGGCTTGTTTAGAAATGATCGAAGGTCAATACATGGATATATCCTTTGAGGGCGGGGATGGTATAAGTGTGGATCAGTACATGAAAATGATTTCCCATAAAACCGGAGCGCTGCTCAGATCCTCAGTACACATAGGGGCTGTCATTGGTTCGAGGGGTGGAAGAGTTGCAGATATTTTTCGGGAAATCGGAATTAAGCTAGGGTTTATGTTTCAAATTAGGGATGATATTTTGGGCACTTGGGGTGAAACTACATCTACTGGAAAGCCCGTTGGTTCTGACATACGCAGAAAGAAAAACACTCTTCCCATAATTCATGCTCGGGAAACCCAACCATATCAAGAAGAGATATCTGAGTTGTACTCACTGGAATTTATAGAAGATCATCATGTAGACCGCGTTTTGGATATCTTAGATGCTACTAAAGCCGGCCATTATTGTCAGGGACTGGTCGAAGATTATGCATTAGAGGTCAGTAAAGACATACAAGACATTGGGTTCAGTAAAAACTCCAGGGAAGAATTTCAAGCACTTGTATCCTTCCTTGTAGATAGGAGCTTTTAGGCTTGTAGATAAGGGCTTCTAGAATAGAATCTGAGGATGAGTGAAGTTTCCCGATATCTATTATAATATTTGCTCCAACTAGAATAATGAATTTGAATTGACAGTGTGAGAGGTGGATTGATATATGAGTGTTTCGCACGCCACGATGAAAACCGTTACTTATTATTTGAAGGTATCCTCTAGTTCGTCGCCTGAATTTATTGATATAACAGATGAAGTGAGTGGATTTCTGAAAGCTTCCGGGATTTCCAGTGGCATGCTTCTTGTATTCTCACGCCACACTACATCAGCCATTGTGATACAGGAGAATGAGCCGCTTTTGCTCGAAGATTTCAAAGTAATGTTGGAAAGTGTTTCTTCAAAAGAGGCTTCTTATAGGCACAACGATTTCGATGTGAGGACAGTACACATGCATGAGAATGAATGTCCCAATGGTCATTCCCATTGCCAGCATTTAGTACTCGGTTCTAGCGAAATGGTACCCGTGATCGACGGAGAGATGCCATTAGGCGAGTGGCAACGAATATTTATGGTCGAACTTGATGGTATTAAAGGTGAAATGGTCGGGAATAGAGAGGTTCTTGTACAAATAATGGGTTTGGGGTAGTACACACGGCAATTAAAAGATTTTCGGCAAGACTATTTTTCCACCTGCAGTTTTAGAAACCTTTTTGACCCTTGGATCCTACAAATGTTATATTTAATCGGTTATTGTTGACTGATTAACTCAACAAATTTTGGACATGTAGGCCTGAATATTTGTGGGCCTGAATACTAATGTACATGTTGCACTACTGCTTATCAAAAGAGGAAATCACTGAAGGAGAGGTCTTGAATGGCTGATCAAAAGGTTATATCCAGACAGACAGGAGTTGAGGATACCCAATATAAATGGGGTTTTGAGTTTGATATAGAATCGGATGTGGCTCCAAAAGGTTTGAATGAAGATATTGTCCGGTTTATATCTGCAAAGAAAAAGGAACCAGATTGGTTGCTGGAATGGAGGTTGAAAGCATTTGCACACTGGGTAAATCAAGGGGATGATGCCTCTCCAAAGTGGGCTAAGGTCAAATTTGAGGACATTGATTTTCAAGACATCATCTACTACGCCGCACCTAAATCTAGTGATGACGCACCGAAAAGCCTTGATGAGGTGGACCCAGAAATACTCGAGGCATTTGATAAATTGGGGATTCCTTTAGATGAGCAGAAAAAATTATCGGGTGTAGCAGTTGATGCGATTTTGGACAGTGTTTCTGTAGCAACTACCTACAAGGACATGTTGAAAGAGGCCGGGGTTATATTCTGTCCCATAAGTGAGGCTGTACAAAAATATCCTGATCTGGTTCAAAAATACCTGGGCTCTGTAGTTCCATATAGCGATAATTTTTATGCAACACTTAATTCGGCAGTCTTCAGCGACGGATCGTTTTGTTATGTCCCCCCTGGTGTTCGATGCCCGATTGAACTAATGACCTATTTTAGGATCAATGAGGCGAACTCTGGTCAATTTGAAAGAACCTTAATAATTGCTGATGAAGGTAGCTATGTCAGTTATTTGGAAGGATGTACTGCTCCGATGAGAAAGACCCATCAGTTACATGCGGCGGTTGTAGAATTGGTTGCTCTAAAGGATGCAGAGATAAAATACTCCACCTTACAGAACTGGTATCCCGGGGACAAAAATGGTGAAGGTGGTGTTTACAATTTTGTCACAAAGCGCGGGGCTGCTAGAGGGGAGAATTCAAAAATATCCTGGACTCAAGTTGAGACTGGCTCTGCAATAACTTGGAAATACCCTAGTGTGATTCTTCAAGGGGATAATTCTGTTGGTGAATTCTATTCAGTGGCTTTAGTAAATAACTATCAACAAGCCGATACCGGAACAAAGATGATCCACATCGGTAAGAACACCAAAAGCACTATAATTGCTAAAGGAATTTCCGCCGGTAAGGCAGAGAACACTTATCGGGGACAGGTTTCTATATTACCTGGAGCAGACAACGCTAGAAATTTCACTCAGTGTGACTCCTTGTTAATCGGTGATGAGTGTGGTGCCCATACTGTTCCGTATATAGAAGTACGGAACCCCACCGCTAAAATGGGCCATGAGGCCACGACTTCGAAAGTTAATGACGATCAGCTTTTCTACCTTCAGCAACGAGGGATAGATTTAGAGGAATCCAACTACATGATAATAAATGGGTTTTGTCGTGGTATTTTCAAGGAACTTCCTTTTGAATTTGCTATGGAAGCTTCGCAATTATTGAGAGTGAGTTTGGAGGGTACGGTAGGTTAAATGTCAAATTCTGAGAAATTGATAGAAATCAAAAATCTGCACGCCTCTGTAGCGGAAACAGAGATATTAAAAGGAATAAATCTTAGTATTGATGAGGGGGAAGTACATGCCATTATGGGGCCTAATGGATCTGGGAAAAGTACTCTTGCAAACGTTATAGCCGGTCGACCTGGCTATAAAGTCAATAGTGGAGATATTGTGTATAGGGGGAGCAGCATACTCGAAGTTGCACCTGAAATCAGGGCCAGAGCCGGCATATTTCTTGCATTCCAATATCCTGTTGAACTACCAGGGGTTAGGACTTGGCAATTTTTAAAAGCTGCTATTGATGCGATCCGAAAAGAAAACGGACAGGAAGAGCTCAAAATAAGAGACTTCGATAAACTGCTGGAAGAAAAGCGCCAGCTCGTGCAAATGGACCCGGACCTTGTGCGACGTTCAGTAAATGAGGGATTTTCGGGCGGAGAGAAAAAACGGAACGAAATATTGCAGCTAGCACTCTTGGACCCGTCTTTAGCTTTATTAGATGAAACAGACTCTGGGTTGGATATTGACGCTTTAAGAATTGTTTCCCATGGGGTAAATATTTTTAAAGGCCCTGAAAAAGCAATTTTAATCGTCACCCACTACCAGCGTATTCTGGATTACATTACTCCTGACTATGTACACGTATTAGTAGACGGTGAGATAGTGCGTTCTGGTGATAGTGGCCTTGCAATGGAATTAGAAGAAAAAGGGTACGATTGGGTAAAGGATACTGCTGGTAAAGAGGTGACCCCTTAATGCAAGAGGCTAGCTTAGTCCTGAATAAATACGAAGAGGATTTTGATAATCTTTCCTCCATTAGCCCGGTGTGGTCATCTAATCTGAGAAATAAAGCAATGGATACCTTTCGGGAAATAGGTTTTCCCTTACGAAGAAAAGGCAATGAGAAGTGGAAATACACTAATGCCAGACCGATAGCAGATATCGAATATTCTTCGGCAAAGTTTGAAGAAATAGATTTAGACGATATTAAATTGATAGCTCCATGGCACGAATCTTGGATTAACCTCCTTTTTGTTAATGGACATTATCAAGAGACCTTTCCAGGTAATTTGCCTACAAATGTGCAAATTTCCAATATGGCTTCAAATGACCTAGCTGCAAATCTTACCAGCAACATTGGCGGGATTATGGATTATTCAGACGATGGATTTGCGGCATTGAATACGGCATTCATGTCAGATGGCCCGATAATAACGGTCCCCGAGGGAGAGAACGCCGGAATTGTTGTAAACCTTATTTTTTTCAATCAAGGGTTGTCCGACACAGTGAATTATCCGCGAGTTTTGATAACTACAGAGGGAAATTCCATAGTAAGTGTCATTGAGAATTACGTTGGGGGCAGTAGCGACCGGACATTTACTAATTCTGTTAGTGAAATATATGTCGGTGAGAACGCAACGGTTAATCATTACCGTTTAATGGATGAGACTGATGATACCCATGATGTCGGCTATGGAAGGGTAAGAATAGATACTAATGGAACATTTAATTCCAGATCTTTTTTCCGTGGTTCCGGAATCGGACGCTATGATTTAAATGTGTCAGTTGAGGGGGAAAATGCTTCCTGTGATTTGCAAGGTTTGTATTTCACAAATGGTCACCAGCACATGGATAATTTCATTAATATTGACCATGTTCGTCCGAACGGCCAAAGCAACTTATTTTACAAAGGAATACTGGCTGGTAGATCAAGAGCGGTGTTTGGCGGCACAGTCTTAGTTAGGAAGGAAGCACAGAAGACAGATTCCATACAATCAGATAAAAACCTAATACTTTCACCGCATGCTGAGGTAGATAGTAAGCCGGCGTTGTTTATATACGCTGATGACGTAAAATGTGCCCATGGGGCTACCGCTGGAAATATAGATGCCGATACCGTTTTTTATATGAGAAGCAGGGGAATTGATCTAGAAGCTGCTAGCCGCTTGATAATTTATGGATTTGCTGGGGAAGTAATTGATAAAGTGGAAATACCAGAACTGAGATCATATCTTGCGGAATCCTTTCTTACTTCTTTGCCCAGTCATAAGTTTGAGTTTTAGTGATGTATGACCTCGAGGATTTATACCAAGAAATCGTGATGGATCATAACAGAAGGCCTCGTAATTTTGGAGAGATTAAGAATCCAACTAATTTTGCAGATGGATTCAACCCTTTATGTGGTGATCAAATAACACTCCAGTTACATTTAGAAGACGGCTTAGTGTCTGATGTAGCGTTCAGGGGGGTTGGATGTGCAATATCCAAATCCTCGGCATCGATGATGACTGAGGAATTGAAGGGAAAAACACTAGATCACGCTGAAAACTTGTTTGAAGCATTCCGAAAAATGATTACCAGGAATCCTGGAGACTCATATGACTCCGATATATTGGGCGACCTAGAAATTTTTCAAGGAGTTTCTCGATATCCGGCGAGAATAAAATGCGCTACCCTTGCTTGGCATACTTTGCATTCAGCAATTCATGATGAAAATGAGGTCATATCTACTGAGTAGTTCCTATTGTAGGGTGAGGTGAACTATGCATGTACCGATTAAAGTTGATTATGGTGTGAGAGCACTGGTGGATTTAGCAATGTATGGGTCTGATGGGGATTCCCTGAGATCCTCTGATATTTCACAGAGAACTGCCATTCCAAATGCATATCTGGCTCAGGTACTTCACTCCTTGAAAAAGGCGGGGTTTGTTAAAAGTACCAGAGGCCCAAACGGAGGTCATCAACTAGCGGTTGATCCGGACACAATACATTTGAGTTCTATCATGGAAGTGTTGGATGGTACGAATAATTTGGTCAATTGCTTGGATGACGATAATTTTTGCGTTCATTCACCAGCATGTGCTCAGAAAGAAATATGGAAGACAGTTGAAGAAGCAATACATGGGGTTTTATTCTCAATAACGGTATCTGATTTAGCTAGGAAAACCCAATTTATCAAATTACAGATTTGAAGCAATACCAAAATGTCATCTTTGTTTGGGAGTAAATTTATTTAATGTTCGATGTTGAAAAAATAAGAGATGATTTTCCGATCTTATCTAAAAATATCTATGGTAACCCTTTAGTTTATCTAGATAATGCGGCGACTAGTCAGAAACCTCGGCAGGTAATCGATGCTCTAGTTGATTACTACGAAAATTATAATGCAAATGTTCACAGAGGTGTTCACACATTAAGCATGGAGGCCACAGATAAATTTGAAGAAGCAAGGGAAAAAGTGGCTAGATTTATTAATTCTGAGTCTTCGGACTTAGTTGTGTGGACTAGGAATGCTTCTGAGAGCTTAAATCTCATCGCTTATTCATGGGGCGAAGATAAT
>Ga0315334_10001403_pt1 | contig 14802 bp, 9 predicted proteins | sample M150034915metaG_FD_205555 | JGI IMG/M metagenome (GOLD analysis project Ga0315334, IMG submission 205555) | Ammonia-oxidizing marine archaeal communities from Monterey Bay, California, United States - M1 500m 34915 | ecosystem: Environmental > Aquatic > Marine > Intertidal zone | place: USA... | reverse complement strand
CTGCGTCGCAGGGAAGGAGGTCTGCCTCATACATCAGAAGCACCGGGCCACAGCAGGGCCCGTCTGACGGGTTGCGGAGACAGTACGGCTAGAGAGGTGACTCGTATCCTCGAGGAGCAGGTAATCAAGAGAGGAGTCCCTCGCCGCTCGGATCTAGTGCCTCTTTCACTAGTTATGGACAACCAGCAGATTCGCGGCGTGGTGGTGTTGGATCTGATGACAGGAGAAATAGCCTCAATCCAATCCAAAGCGGTGATACTCGCCACAGAAGGCCACCAGGGAATCTGGTCAGCCCCATCGAACGGCTCGGGTACCGGCGCCGCCCTCGCTGCCGCTGCGGGAGTGAACCTGGCCGGTATGACCCACTCCCACAGACACCCACTCACTATCCGAGGCACGGATATGCAACTCCCCCTCGACCTGCTGGGCTCGGGGGGCAGACTGCGTAGGGAGAGTGGTGAGGATGCCGGGCCCGAGACAGTCTTCGACGGCGAGGGCTGCGTGCTCGACCTACGTTCGCTGGACGCAGCAGCATCCCCCTGGTTCGCTCAGACCGCCAGAAGGGTGAGAGACAGGGCGGGCTTGGACATCGCCACCGAAGTCATCCCCCTGTCTTCGAGCGTTGCCGCGACCACCGGTGGAGCCCCCGTCGATGAAAGTGGCAGAGTCACCTTCGACGGTGGCAGTATGTGGTTCACAGGCCTCTATGCAGCCGGCCGTTCAGCCAACACGGGAATGCACGGAGCGGGCATGCTGCCCGGGAATCAGTTGCTCGAGGATCTAGTGGGAGGCATCAGCGCAGGTGAGCACGCTGGGACATGGGCGGCAAACAGCTCCTTCGGCGGCTCTTCTTTGGTTGAGGAGGCGATTCAGGACGAACGGGCCAGAGTGTCGTCCCTGAGGAGTGTCGGCGGCGAGTCAGTAGGGCGAGTCTCAACCGCTATGTCGTCAATCATGGGCAATCTCAACGGCAGTCGCGACGAAAAGATCCTCAATGCGGCTGCAGCCGGCATCGCCGGTCTACGAGAGACAGGAATTAGGGTCACGGACCCTTCCACGGTGATGAACACAGAGTTGGTCACCGCGATTCATCTCGAAGGCATGTTCACTCTGGCTGAGGCGATAATCGACTCCGAGGTATAGTATGGTCGAGTCGGATCCGAGTATCTTCTCACTCATCATACAGGGCGCGATTCCCTGTCACAAGGTGTACGAGGACGACCATGTATTTGCCTTCCTCGACATCAATCCGTTCAGCCCAGGGCATACCCTTGTAGTTCCCAAAGAGCAGGCTGCCACCCTCGATGCTCTCTCTGATGAGTCCTCTGCGGCTATCGGGAGGGTTCTGCCGCGCATCTCTCGAGCCATTCTCGCTGTCACCGGCGCAGTGGACTTCAACGTCCTGCAAAACAATGGCGAGGCCGCCTTCCAGTCAGTGTTCCATGTCCACTTCCATATCATACCAAAACTCGAGGACGGCAGCGGCCTCGCTTGGCCATTCGCCACCACACAACTCGATTCCGAGGAGGGCGCGCAACTCGCCGAGCACATCCGCACCTATCTGCAATGACCCGGTGCGTTCTCAACCAGTTGCCCCGTGCGAACGTCGTGTCTGAATCCGAGAACGCGCCCGACGTGCTCCCAAGACTGTCTGGCAGTGCTACTCGGGTCAATATCAGGAAACTTGAGCGCCTGCCTTGGAATCACAGTGGCAAACACCCGGGAAACCGGCCGTTCTGGGAGGTGATCCGTCGATCTGTAGACATGGCCTGGTCCTACGTCATCAGGCACTCGGAGATGGACAGTCCACCTGATGGCGAGGGCGGTTCTGTGTACGCCTCCACACACATCAACGGACTCATCGACCCCCTGGCTATCATGAAATCACAGAACAGGCGCATCATCGCCATCGGCAGGCACGACCTCATGACCATGCCTGTCATAGGTTGGATCACGCGCCGAATCGGCTCGCAGCCGGTAATCAGGAAAGCCGAGTTGGAGAGGGGAGTCAGTGACCCCGAGTTCGCGAAGAGGATAAACAAGAGGAGCATGCTGACCATGGCCAACTGCATCGCCTCGGGTCACGCGGCCATAGTGATGCCAGAGGGCAAGTCACACCAGGACTCCAAACTGCACGCACTCAGGACCGGTGCCCTCCGATTCACCCTCAACGCCGCCAGCATCGCGTATGAGAGGGGACTGCCTCAACCCGTGATTCAGCCAGTAGGCCTGCATTACAGATGCCATTACTGGTTCCGTACCGACGTCTTCGTCGAGTTCGGTGAGCCAATCACCATACCACTGCTCGATGACACCCAGCATCACACCACTCTCGCTGAGGGAGAATGGCTCGAGCCACCCGCAGATCGAGTTATCCCACTACGTGACGAACTGTATGAGAGCCTGTCCCACATCACCCCCGACGCCCCAGATTGGGAGACTTACAGGGCGTGGCACTTACTGGGCCACTTGAGAGCGAATTCCTCAGGCAAACCCCTCAACTCGCTGAAGCAGGAGGTACGAGCCGCCCGTGAAATCAGGGAGCGACTCAGGCAGTCTGATGGGCACCATCCTCTAGTTGAGGATGCCAAGGAGGCAGCAGCCATACTACACTCGAGGGATCTAGACGCCCGATCGCTGGATACAACCGGGGGTATCAGGGCCGAGTCCAGACTGGCTTGGGGGATCCTAGGGGTTCTCGCTATGCTTCTCACAGCCCCCGTCACCATCCCGACGACCGGCCTGCAAGCGCTCGTCGGGTGGTACATGGGTGACCGCTCGGACGAGGGGATAGACGCTCGGACGACACACCACATGATTGGTGCAATTCTCTCCCCTCTGCTGTTCTGGCCGCTGATATCCCTCGCGTTCCTGTATTCCTTCCTCGGCGCTACTGCCCTGCTCCCTCTCTATCTCGTGGCATCCCTCCCAGTTATTCACATGGCGAATCTGGTTTTCCTCCAGGGCTATGACATGTGGACCGATTTCGACGACTCCCGAAGAAGAAGGAGACTAGCTTCCTCAACAGCCAGCGAGCGCTTGGAGGAACTGGTGAGCCAACTGATCCCCCGACTCGGCGTTCTCAAATAGGACGGGCACTCCAATCCCCTCATGAACTCCCGCGAGGCCGCCGACAGGGTGCGCGAGTGGCTGCAGAGCGAGCGCCTTGAAGCTCGCGATGTCGCCGACCAGCAGGCTATGCTCCACCTGCATGTCCGCTACCCGCCGACGAAGCAGGGCCACGTGTTCAACGTCGTCATCCCGAAGAATCGCAATCTGGTACTAATCTACTCGGTCACCCGGGTCGACGACGGCCAACAGAACGAGATGACGGAGCACTCCGAGAACGAGGTGGGCGATTGGGAGAGATGGCTCCACGACACTAGGATACACCTCACTCAGGCCGATCTCGACTGGGTGCTTCACGTGGGCAAGAAGAGGCATGGCGTGCCCGGCCCACTGCAGGCGTTCAATCTCTCTCGACCAATCTGGTTCGACGGCCTGACACAGAACGAGTTCATGCACACAATGCGCCATCTCTGGCTCACCAAACTCGCTCTGATTCACAAAATCAAGTTCGCGTACGGGCCCGGTGTGGGCAAGCCCGGACCGGTTGACGACTGGATTGCCAAGAAGGCTCAGAGAGCGGCCAGCCAGCCCCAAGTGCATTCAGAGGCGAGTGAGATAGACACCGACGAGACAGGCGGATTCGGTCGCGACTTTGATCCTTCAGAATGGGCCTGAGTCACGTCTTCGGCTCTCCGTGCCCTTGCGCGCGTAGGTGACGGCAGAGGGTCGAGGTTAAGTATCGCTGGAAGACAAACTAAGACAATACAGCAGCGCTGCTGGAGGGTTGGAAATGGAAACTGCAAAGATGAGAAACAGTGTAACAATGGTTCTTCTGATGATGATGAGCACTTTCGCGGTAATCGAATTCCCGCAAGCCGAGGCCAGTGAGGTGGTCTTGACCGACGCAATTCAGATTGTCAATGGAGGCTCAGCGAACGACAAGATGGTGGCTACCGACGCCGACTCGATGGGCAACGTGCACTTTGTCTGGAGCCGCAACACCCAGCACCTGTTCTACCAGATGCACAACCCCCGAGGCGATGTATTAATCTCCGAGACCCAGATCTCTAACCCTGGCGCACACCGAGCCTGGCATCCTGACATCAGCGTTGACAGTGATGACAACGTGCACATCACTTGGACTGACAAAGCTGCTCAGTGGACCATCCTCTACACCCTACTCGACCCCTCCCAAGACGATCTGAGCGGAGACTCGGCTATCGATAATGTGATCTCGATCATCGATGATTTCGAAGTCTCGGTTCACACCCAGAACCGCGATTGGCCAGCCATAGACACCGATTCCGAGAACAACGCCCACATCGCTTGGGAGGACTCGTTCGAACCGCTTAACAAGTTCTACCAACAGCCTCAGATTTACTACTCCATGATTCAGCCCGATTTGCAGTCCCGTGAGGCTATAATCGCCGTGGGCGAGACCCTGCTCACCCCTATCATCGGTCACAAGGGCCACCCCGATGTCGCTGTCGACGCCGACGACTTCGTGCAGATCGTCTGGGATGACACTCGTGGCGGCAAGGTCGAGATGGTTGCTCCGATAGACACCTCTGGCTCGATGAATACTGAGTGGGCCGACATGTGCGTGGTGTTCTACGGCGGCTACTTCGCCAGTGGCGGATACTTCGAAGGACTGAAGCCAATGCTTCTGCGAGCCAACATGACGGTCTATGAGACCCTATATGCCCTCAGCGGCAATTGGCCGAGCGCGGCCACCAGTGGCAATTGCGCCGCTGCATACCAGACCGGTGGGTCGGGCAGTCAAGGCCCGCGAGGCACACCTCTCGGTCTGACCCCCGGTGATGATTCGGGCGGCATCAGAGAACTCACCGAGGTGGTCTACAACAACGCTGCGGTCAACCTGCCGCAGGACGGCGGGTACTACAGCGAGTTCTGGGGCCCCGGTTCGACTTGGGCCTGCCTGTCATGGCGCGATGTCAGTAACAATGTACCCGGCAACCCGCCTACTCAATTGGATCACCACTGGAACCCCAACGCGACCAAGATCATCATCCCAATCTCGGATGAGGGCCCGTACGGCGGCGACCCATCCCAGCAGTCCGATGACACCCAGAGCATCAATGAGGCCCACGACGCCTGCGTCATAGCGGGGATCATCCCCGTCCCCCTGCTCGCAGCCGGCTTCGGTTCTGGTTCCACCCAAGTCGGATCCCACATGATGGATCTAGCTCAGTGCCCCAATGGCTTCGTGAGCCTGAACACTAGGACTTGCCCGGCATCCAACACCCGTCTGACCGATGCGGAGGGCCAGATGTACAGTTTCCCGACCTCCGCTTCTAACTCAGCCGAACTGCAGCTGATGGTCGAGGCCATGGTCTATCTGTCCACAAACAACTCGCGTGAGATCTACATGACTATCCTCGATCCTCTGTCGCTTCTGGAGAACCCACCCCCGACCTGGCAGATGGGTGACTCGGGAACCTTCGTAGACACCACAGCTGACAGGTACATCGAGGATCTCGGACCTTCCATCGACGGCTTGGGCTACGGCAACCTCGTTGTGGTTAACGACACTAGGATAACTCTCAACGATGCATACAGCCTGCACCCCTCAATCTCCGTTGATACCTCCGGTAACACCCATCTGGCATGGATGGACGGACGCGCCTACGGCTTCGACATTGATGTCAACTACGAGATCTACTATACCAGACTGCGGCTCAGAGGAGCCGGTGATTGGGACGGAGCCTCCGACGGCCTACCCTCATACGGGATTAAGCAGATTATCGACTCGGCTGTCTCCGAAGTCGAAGGCTTCGGGGGGATTCCGACAGACCGACCCTTCGGCGCCAATTCGCACATGCCAGCCATCCTCACTGACTCCTTCGACAACGTGCATCTGACATGGCTGGACAATTACAACGAAACCCAAGGCGAGACCATCGTCTACACCAGGCTGAACCACACCAACGACGACTACCCCGATGGATTTCCTCTCAATTCGCTCGCCGCCGGGATCCTCGACCCTTGGGAGATCATCCCGATCACTGAGTGGCAGTCTGACAAGCTAGGTCAGAACTCCCCTGCAGTCCCAGATATGGGTCAGCCGCCGGCATTTGCCAATGACCTCGGAAGTGGGGCCCATATTGCTTGGTCCGACACCAATAAGTGCAATGGCATCAGCAACGGCGGCTCCTACACGCTGTGCTACGTACACGTTCTGACCGGACTGGTCGAGGTCGCGCTCTCGGAGACTGAGACCTACTACCACACCATCGAACCCGGGGAGCAGACTCTGTACAACATGACAATATCGAACCCCACACCCGGCCCCGCCGAGCTCGTGGCCGACACCTTCACCGTGACCATGCAAGGGGTTCCTAACAACTGGACGGCCACGCTCTTCTTCACCACCAACCACACACCGATATTCGACTCGACACCGGTATTCCTGCGCGGAGGCGACGTGATTCCGATGTACATGCGCATCCGCGCTCCATCAATCTACCAGGCCCATTCAGACGAATTGGCCTCAATCACTGTGACCGCCATATCTCACAAGGATCCGGCTATCAGAGACGATAGGATCACTTTGACGCTGATGGACGTGGTGCACGGGATTAACTTGGACACCAGTCACTACCAAGTGGATGTCGAACAGGGAGAATCGGCGTTCTTCTCGATTACGGTGACCAATACGGGCAATGTGTATGATACGTTCGCTTTCTACGACCCGTCCACTTTAGAGGGCCAAGTCGAATGGGCCCTGCCGTTTGGCTGGGGCCTGACGTTCCCATTGTCATTATCATTGGATCCCGGCCAGTCCGTGACAAGGAACCTGCAGGTGAGCGTCCCGACCTCACAGGAACCCGGGACCTTCGTAATCTACCTGAAGGGATGGTCCACCGGTGAGCCAGTGCTCTCTATCGATCAAGGTACCTTCGATGTTCTTGAACTCTGGATAAACGTCTCGATCAAGAGCACGGGCAACATCGTCTTCAATCTCGGAGACACGACGCAGTACGTCTTGCCCGGCGAATGCTCTGAGTTCGATATCGAGGTCACCAAGCACTTCACACCAGGCCATCTGATATTCACGACTCCGGGAGGCCCCGAGGAGAGACCTCCTGAGATTTCCGAGCAGACATGGAGGTTCGACCACTGGACGGTGGATTTGGATTTCTCTGAAGCCCCGGGAGGGAACGGAATCTCAGACAACGCTCCGCGCTATTGGTCGATTATCGACACCCCATACACCGTCACTGCCATCATGTGCGCACCATACAACGCTACTGCCGGCCTAGGTGACTCTGTCACCGTCAAGGCCCATCTTGAGGGAGCACAGCGTGTCAGGGACTCCGTGGTTCTCCTGACTAACGTCATCCAGGAGTATAATCTGGAGGCCAGCGTCCCTGAGACCATTCTGTCACTGCATCCCGGCCAGACGTACCAGTTGGATACCACGGTCGACAACGCCGGCAACGGAGCCGATAGGTATGACATCACAGTGAACGGGATTACCGACTCGTTCGGTGCATCGCACGTCTGGGACATAGAGATCCCCCGGATCCTATTCACTGAGTTGGATCGTGACGAGTCGCAGACCGTGCCTATCCTTCTCAACGTGCCAGAGAGAACCCACGCCGGCCAGTACACCGTAGTCCTGCATGTGCTAAGCGAGGAGTCCTATGAGGGATCCAGACTGAGGGATGTCATTGAGCTACAGATTGAGATTGTTGAGTTCCATGACATGCGGATAGAGGTCGACCCGATGGTCGAGAGCCGAATCAAGACCACAGCTCCGGGAAGGATCGTCCGATTCACCATGAACATCACCAACTTCGGTAACGTGAATGACCAGCCGACGCTGCACAACTACACGCTCTATGACAGCGATGATCGGTATTCGTGGCAGACGACCCCTACCATGGGGCCCCTGCTGGGCAATTGGGCGATCAGCTATGCGTTGCTCGAGGACTTCAACACTGAGTATCCAGTCGAGAGACCGTGTGTTGGGCAGACTCTGGGCGACCCCAATCCCACCGAGGGCTGTTATCTGTCAGCCCAGACAAATGCAATCACCATGCCTGTGATGGAGGCCTACTCGACTCTGCAGATTGTCGTAATCATTCAGATTGACGCGGGCGCTGCCTTGGCCAACCGAGAGATTGGAATCAAGGTCATCTCGGAGTTCGGTTCCTCGGAAGCAGGCGGTGACCACGATGAGACCGCTGTTTGGGACGACTCCTGCACCCTCGACGCGAACAGAGACGGCTTGCCGGACAACTACCGCCCCAACTGTGACACCAACGAACAGGTCATCGAACTGAGACTCAGGGCCCCCGACCTCAACATTCTCGAGGTTCACGTCGCAGTCTATACCGGGGAGGTCGGGGAGATGCTCTCCGTCAACGTACAGATACTCAATCAAGGCAACGCGCACGCCACCGATGTCAACATCATCCTGTGTGTTGATCAGTCACCCTCTGATATCAAGAAGAACGGGTGCGATGAGGAAAATATCGTGTACAGGCAGATCGTCGAGGCGATAATGCCCTGTGACAACCCCAGATCCAACCCACCTTGCTTCGGCGAGGAACCACCTCAGATAGCTCTCCTATACATGGTCGAGGCGGGAAGCCACGATGTCGTCGTCGTCGTGGATCCGGACAATGTGATTGTCGAGACCGATGAGAACAACAATATCAAATCAGTCTCGAAGACGATGGGCTCGAATCTAGGGATACTCGATGTCGGAATCGAGATCATCGCCCAATACACCGTGCCGACCATCATCCTCGGCGCCACGTTCGCTCTAGTCGGAGTGGTCGCAGTGGTCATGTGGAGTCGTAGGGAGGAGGCGAAGATCCGCTACGCCGAGAAGTCCAGCATGATTGCCAACCTCGATGACGAGGACATAGTCTTCTGATTAGCGAGCCAGCCACCACGGCAGCGGCGTACCCTCGCGCGCTGCGACGAGACGCCCACGGCTCGCCGCGAAGTCCCGCATCAGGCGCTCGCGCAGGGCCTCCATCATCTCCTCGGCATGCATCGACTGGATACGCAGACCCTGAGAGAAGACATCTAGGTCGAGGGGCCTGCGGGGCTGGTTCATGATGGCGTGTGCCAACTGCCTCTCCTCGTAGGATCCCGATTGCTCGGATATGCTCGGGGAGACCTTCCTCATCACCTGCTGGTGGAGGGCTATGACAGCGTCGCGATGCTCGTCTATACGCTCAAGCGCGGAATCCAGTTCCGAGAGAATCCCCATCGCCTCCACCATAGGGAGCTTGCGTCGGGTACCCAGCCTGTCGACCACTCCGTTCAACTCGGGCGGCAGTCTGTTGGAGAGACGCATCGGCCCTCCAGATGGTATCTTCCTGTGTTCTGCACGGAACAGGTCTGGGCCAAGATCGAGGCGTAGGGAGAAGGACTGGTTGACATTGTACATCTTCTTAGGCGGACCGCCTTTCTCCGACGGCATGCGTTCGGAATCCACGAATCCTGATTCCTCGAGGACCTTGAGGTGCTTCACTACCGCTTGCTGGCTCACATCCAGCAATTCAGAGAGTTGCAGGGGGTAGTGGGGCTCTTTCACCAGCCTCTTGAGAATATGACGACGAGTAGGATTCTCTAGTATCGAGAGCGCCTCGTCGAAACCGACCATTACTTCCCAACCTGAGGTTGGGTAGTGGAGGCCTTCTAAAAACCCAACTTGAGCATAGGATAATATCTGTCGAACTGGTAAAACAGTCATGGGGGCCGGGAAGACAGTCTTAGTCACGGTTACTGTCACCGCTGGTTTGCTGTTGCTAGCATTATCCTGGGGCGCCTCTTACGCTGTTGATTACTTGGATGAGAGCATAGCAGAGGAATGCGAGGACGAGGCAGGAACGATAGGGGAACTCATCGGTGCGGACGAGGGTCAGTGCCAGGATGCCCGTGACTTGCAGGACCAAGTCGCATCCGTTGGTCAGATGCTCGGATACCTCGGCGCCGCATGCCTGCTCGCTTCAGCGGCAATGGTCGCAATCAGAAAGAGACAGTAATCAACCCTCGTCCCAACCACGCCAATCCCGATCACCCTCGGCCTGCTGGGGTTCCTCAGCGACCTTCGTCTGCCTAGGGAAAGGATCTGCTATCGCCTCTTCCTTCTCCGTTTCCGGTAGGCCGCGGTACTGTCTGTATAATTCATCGGTGGTCGGCAGCCTGCCCTCTTTAGACATGACAACAGGTTCTCCGGCCTTCCCTCGCCGCCCACGTCCCGTAAGAGCCAGTATGAGCGCGACGACGCCCAACGGTATACCTAGGCAGCACCCGAAGAACATCAGTACGAACCAATTGTTACCGAACAGCGCGCTCTGGGCAGATACGTCATCCACGAACCACAGAGTGCCGCTTCCGTCGTTGTACAGGGTGTATTCACCGGCCTGAGCCGATCTGAATACCCTCACAGGGGAGTACATGGTGCCGTCCTCGCCCGGCCTCTCGACATCCAAACTGGTTGGTGGTGAACCACTCTCCTCCTCTCCTGATATGTCAATCAGCCTGAGTTCAGCAGCCTGCGAATCCCTGTCCGAGACGCGCAGGGCGGCGTACTCACCCAATGAATACAGGGTGACCTCGCCGCTCTCCCCGGCTTCCAACTCGAGCAGATGCCGCTGGGCCGGATCGAGCTCGTCAAACATCGCCGGCATGACGTTGTAGTAGGATACCACACCAATCAGCAACAGCAGGAACGAGGCCCCTGAGAGCCGCTTGGCCCAGAGCATTCTGTCTGCCACGACCCGAGGTGATGGCTTCGTGCTATCAGGCTTCTCAATCAGTAGGCGAGACCGACATCCGGGTGAGCCAACTTCTCAGGGAGATAGGTATCTGTCACGAAATCCAACCCGTACTTGGCTAGGGACTGCTGCTCGGCCTTCTTCCCGAGCTCCTGCATCAACTCAATCTGCTGCTGCCACCACCCTGTAGAGAATCTAGGGTCGGACAATTCGGCCTGCAGAGCGCCCAGATCTTGTTTTGAGAGATCATCACTAGGTAGGTCATAAGCGAGGATATCGTCTGCAGTAATCCCGAGATAGATTGCCCCCTTGCTCGCTAGGTACTCTGAGATATGAGCGGTCTTGATGGCCCCATATGCGATACTAGCAAATATTCTGAACGACCATGGGTCGCAGTCAGCGAATACCACGATTGGCTTTTTCCACTCGTCACTCATTCGTCGCATAATTCGACGAGTGGAGCGTGCGGGTTGCCCCTTGAGGTGGATCAGCGCACACCGCGCCTCTTCATCGAAACCGTTCTCAATCAGTCGATCGAACATCCCACCAGTCTCTATTGCCATGACGAAATCTATGTCCTCATCAATGAGTCTGAGTTTCTCTGACTCGACGTTGTAAGGGACTCCGTATCCAGAGTCACCGACGTCGTCACGACAGTTTATCCTCATCCAGTCACCACGTCGATTGCGCTCTTCAAAAGTCACGTTCCCGATGATTCTCGCCCCGTCCTCCTCCGGCCTCAGACGGAAATCCTCGCGTAGACACTTGGTTACAATCTCAAGGTCTTCAGCTAGGTTATTGCTCTCGTTCTGTGAGTGGAACTTGCCATTACCCCAGCCTTCTGAGATGTAGTACATCTCTCTCAGGGTCGAGGACTTGCCGCTATTGATCATCTCCTCTATGAACTCGGTTACGTGTAGTGAGCGCAGCAATTGTCTGGCTGAACCGAGGCTGGTCGCGTCGCGAATCGTCCTCTTCTTGCCGTACTTGTAGACCCCGAGTTTCTGATCGAAGCCGATGTTGCTCTTCGAACGCACGGGCAGGGTCATCGTTGGAGGATTGCCTTTGGACATCTTGTCATGCATCTCTGAAGCCACACCGTGTAGTGCTTGAATCACCTCATCCTTGGTTTTCTCCCTGCTGATGCTCATTCATCCACCCCCTGATCGGGGCCAATCGAGCCCCACTCATCTACCCTGGTTCCCTTCACAGGCTCCTGAGGTGACTCTTCAGATCTCTCTGCCAGACCCATTATCATAGTATCCTCCCGGCTCTGAGCCTCCTCCACTGCGGCATCGAGTGCCTCCCTATTCCTCATCTCATCGAGCAGCTTCTCGTCGATCTTGGTGGCTCCGATGATGTCGCCGTTGCCCCTGAAGAAGATCTCCATGTCCGACCAATCGCCATTGCCGAGACCCGAGACGGTGAACGAGATGATCGCAGAGGAGCCGGGATCCAGCGTATCCAATCTCCAAGCCCACAGGCCATGAGTCTCCTTGCGACCCCCGAGGGGATTGTCCACCATCGTGACGGTATCGCCCTCGGGCCACTTGGCTAAGATCGTGTACGCCCGCGCCCTGGCGGTGTAGTTGAACAGGGTGATATCACAGGTGACCAACTTCCTCTCACTGTCCCACCCAATCTCCTCCTCACAGAAGACCGCGTTCATGATTCGGGTAATAATCGGGGCTAGATCAGGCTCCTCCCGGCCCAACAGTTGCGAGGACTTCTGGGAAATCTCAGGTAGGATGACGTTAATCAGCTCAAACTTCTCCCGCGCCTTCTTCCTCTGCGAACTCTTCTTGAGATGACTTCTCAGGCCTTTGCCCACATCCATTAGGGCTCTCCTGATCTCTCCTAGAACCTCCTCGTTGACAGCGACAGCCTCCTTTGCTTCGCTGGTGAATTGGACGTTGGTAGAAGCAAGGTGAATAAGGACGGCAGCGGGACCTTTGGGGATTCCCCTGCCACCCGGCTGATCCAGACCGTAGCGCTTCCAGTCGACCGACTCCACAGCCTTCGTCAGCAGGCATCCGCCCTGCTGGTACATCAGAGGCACCCGATTGGCGAAGCGCAGAATCTCAATCGGGCTGTCAGAGGCCAAGTCGCCTCCAAAGACCAGCCCGACTTCAATCTGGAACGGGTTGCCCTGAGTCACCCGTGGTTCTCTGGTCACAGTCGAAGCGAAGCGCGAGTCTATTGCCTTCGAGAGCCCCTTCTTAATCAACAGATCCTCGATGGGTGAGAGGCAGTCGGTAGGGGGATTCAGCAGTTTGACCTTCTGGAAGGAATCGAGCACCGCCTGAGCCTCCCTCGCCTTGATCCTGCGGGGCTGCCTGCTCTCCTCGAGCCCTGATTTCTCGAGGATCTCCCGGGCCGCCCTCTTACTGACTCCAGAGAAATTTTTCTTCAGGAACGAGGTCATCTTCCTCTCCTCGGCCTCACGGAGCATCCTCTGCAATGTACCGAGGTGGATACCGTGAGGATGGGGCTTAATCTCCTTGACCGCTCTTGGGAGGCGGTCGGTGGTGCGTGGCCAGTGACCTTCCTCTATCACCCCCCCGTCATGGTCTTTGACGGTCAGGATGATGGTGGCGTGGGGGTTGACAATCGAAGTCATTCTGAGGTACTGGTAGACCGACTGCCTACCTCGTTGGTACTTGGCCTTCATCTCAGTCCGTATCTTCAGGCCGTGCTTGACCTCCTCGCCCGTGACCTCGTCGACCCAGACACCCCTTCTCTCACCGGACTTGATTGCCTTGTTCTTCCTAGTATCTATGCCGAGGTCGACCCAGACAGCCGAGGAATCGTCCTCGACCTTCGAGACGACGCTGGCCTTCGAGCCCGTGGTGAGTTGACTATACATCACCACCCCGGTGATTCCAATTCCCTGCTGTCCGCGGGTTTGCCTGATTGCGTGGAACCTTGATCCGAGTAGGAACTTGCCGAACACGTGCTCGATAGCGCCTCTTGGTATGCCCGGCCCGTTATCTTGCGATATCAACTCTATTCGGTCGCCCTCGAGTCGGTTGATCTCCACCCTAATATCAGGGAGTATCCGCTCCTCCTCACAAGCGTCTAGAGAATTGTCGACTGCCTCCTTGACAGCCGTGATGATGGCTCGCTGTAGTGAATCGAAGCCCAGAAAATGCTTGTTCTTCTCAAAGAATTCACTTATCGCAATCTGCTTCTGTTTCCCGGCTATTGGTTTTTCATCGCTCATTCGCAACCCTCCAGCAGGTCCTCCCGATACCCGGATGGCACGGGGCCTCTTGTGGATGAAAGTCCCTGGGCGAGGGGTGCTCTTAACCCTGTGCGAAGATATCCGGATGCCACGCGGTAATCTTCCCGGTGAAAGCGCTGGTCATCACAGTCAGGGGACTTGCCAGATACAACTTGCCCGGCCCGGAGCGGCCCTGATAGTTTCGGTTGATCGCTGAGATTGTGACCTGTTCCGCATCGTCACTGATTCCGGGCCCCGCGCCTATGCAGGCGCCGCACCCAGGATCAATCAGCTTGACACCAGCGCGTTCAAACATCTCGCTCCAGCCGTTCCTCTCGGACAGTTCTTTCACCGTCTTCGAGCCGTATTGGATGTAACAGTCGACATCCTCGGGGATTGTCAGACCCGCCTCGAGAGCAGCCTCGGTGACCTGCGCGTAGTAGGCGAAATCATCATCCTTGCCTGCGGTGCACGAGCCCGCGTAAGCGATGTTTATGCCGACTTCACCGAGCTCGTCTATGTAAGCGCCGTTAGTCGGGTCAGAGGGAATACCCTCGTCGGGCTTGCCGGGGTGGGCGACCATCGGGCGGATATGCGACATGTCGATGGTGTGGATCCCACCATGATACTCCGCCCCCTCGTCAGGCAGGACGAAGGCGCTGCGCACCTCCTCTTCTCTCAGCCCCGATCTGCGCTTCATCAGCCAATCCACTGTGAGGTCGTCGGGCTCGCATATCCCAGTCTTGG
>Ga0315334_10001402_pt1 | contig 14804 bp, 24 predicted proteins | sample M150034915metaG_FD_205555 | JGI IMG/M metagenome (GOLD analysis project Ga0315334, IMG submission 205555) | Ammonia-oxidizing marine archaeal communities from Monterey Bay, California, United States - M1 500m 34915 | ecosystem: Environmental > Aquatic > Marine > Intertidal zone | place: USA... | reverse complement strand
TCTAAACATATACTAATAGATAATCCAGTTTTTGAAACTTCTTTTGTTTCATGTTTTAGTATTACAGGTTTGTTTTTCTGTATATCTAGAAGCATTTCATATTCATCCTGAATTTTTCCATCTGAACTACTTTTCACGATAACAGCCTTGTTTGTGGTAATTTGACCATAAAGAATTGCCATTGTAGCACCTAATCCAAACATGCCTCTTGCTTGTTTCAGACCAAATTTTGAACCATACAAGACTGTGCCAAATGCTAAGGGAACATGCTCAGATTCAATACCAGGTCCGTTATCTCTAACAGTTAAGATATACTGTTTTGGGTCAGGCTTTTCTGTATCAACTGCCTTTATTGACATGTGAACATCAGCTAAAATTCCTTTTTGATCACATGCATCAAGAGAATTTTCTACAAATTCACGGACAGCAGTATAAAGTGATCTTGTTGGATTACTAAAACCCGCAAGGTCTCTATTACGATAAAAAAACTCACTAGGAGAGATCTGAGTAAAAGATTCTTTAGAAGACATCTTGATTTTCCCACAATTGTAATTTTTCTAGTTTTTCACGTCGTTTTACAGCTTCCAATTTACTGTAAACAGAGCCATGCATACTCCCATTAGAAAGAGATGAAATTGCATCGATGGTGTTTTTTAGTTGATTTGGAGATCCTATGACAGAAACAGTTTTTCCATAAATAGAAATTGATGTGTTAGTAAGATTTTCCATGTTTGTACGTGTTTTTCCTTTTTCTCCAATAATTCGTCCCTTTATCCGTTCCAACTGCTCTGTAGATTTTCCTACAAATTCCCGTAAATTCATCACATGTAAAATATTATCCCCCACTAGTAGTAACATAGCTTTTTCTGGTGAAAACCCACGACCTATAGCTGTTACAATTTCCATCGCCTTGAATGGTTGGATGTCAGTTAAATTGCCAGAACCACGAATGTGAATTTCTCCAGAATCACTATCAATTTTCAACGATACTGAACATTTTTTTTCAATCTCAGATTTTATATTTCCAGATTTACCAATTAAAACTCCTATTCGATCATTTGGTATTCTTATTAATTTTTCAAAGTTCATTTGTTATTCTGTTAAGCACATCAATTGGATTTTCCACAGTTAACCCCCTTTTTACAAAGAACATTGAGATGTTATTAATGTCTCTTTTAAGAAATTCTTGAGCTTTTGGATGTTCCAAGTCAACAGCTGATCCAAGATCAAATAGAATTAAACCTTTTTTAGTTTTAAAAATATTATATTCTGAAAAGTCACAATGAATGAGTTTTGCCTGCTTGTAAAGTTGTTCAATTAAGGATATGGCTGATTTGTAATCTTTTTCATCAATTTGAGATTCAAGAAGAGTTTTTGTAGGTACGCCATTTTTTCCATTAAACTCTAGGGCAAGAATATTTTTTTTTACTGTTATTGGTTTGACCACTATAATCCCACTTCTAACACATCGCATTAAATTTTTATATTCTTTTTTTGCCCAAAGATAAACCAAACTTCTTGTATTTTTTCTTATTCTAGAAAATCGTGGATCGCCCACAATGTAAGAAGAACGTTTTTTGAAATTCGAAGTTGAAGTTAGATAAATTTTCAGTGCAATATCATGTTTATCTGGAGATACTGCCCAAAATACTACTGATTCTTTTCCAGCACGTATAACACCGTTAACATAAGAAATTGTTTTATCTTTTATCATACCATGTAATGTTAATACAGTTGGCCTATCTAAAACCTCATTAATCGTTTTATTTTTTTTGAATCCATCAGGTAAAGAACGTTTTCTTCGTTTTAACGTGTTGTTGACATTAAAAAAAAAATCAATGTCTTTAGAATTCTCAAAAAACATTTTCAATTTATACTTAGCAAAAAAATATTTTTAATTCAGAAATCTTTTGGTATATGTTTATTAGTTTTCAACCAATCAACTTGACCGAGTGTGAATCTCCAAATAATATCGCCTCTTTCAGTTGCCTTAAAATCCCATGGTGCAATTATTACTATATCGTTATCACGAATCCAAATTCTTCGTTTTAATTTTCCACGAATTCTTCCCCGTCTTGTAATATCGTCAGTGCATTTAACCAGCACTTGATCACTACCAAGTAATTTAATCACTCTACCAAGTAGTTCCCCTTCTTCTGGTAACCGAATTTCTTTTAATGCACTTTCGTTTAAGACCTTACGCTTACCCATAAATAAAAACTGGATATTTTTGTATATAATTGTGATGATTTACATTTTAAAAACAATTAGAAATGGAATTCCATCAATTTTTTTGATACCATTTTCCGAACCTACTCCAAGATCAATTGATAATGAAATTATCTCTTCGCCGACCATATTGATATTATCACATTTTTTTAACAAATGTACAGCTTCCTCTTTTTTAATGAGTTTTTCTCCATAGTGTGACTCGCTGATTTTAATAGAAAGTTTTTCACTTATGATAGTTTTACCTAGTAAGTCAGAATCACAAATATTGAGCAGGCGTGTATTATTATTATTAATTAGACGTGCAGAAAACATTAAGCATATTTACCCTTAATTGTAGATTTTGCTCCACACGCCTCACAAATCAGAAAATGTATTCTTTTTTCTTTTTCTATTTTTGTATCAGGACTTTTACAAGTTGGACAATCAATATAATCACTGACATAAATTTTCAGAAGTCGTGTAAAATCATCAGGTTCTCTTTTTCCAATAAACATTGCACTATCACCAATTCTCTCACTAGGAACCGCAAATTCTTTTGATAAATATTGTAATAATTTTGCAGGATCTCGACGCATTATTTTTGGGAATTCAGCAAAATTTCTAAAGAAAGTTCTTTGCCCTTCCCACATAATATCAACAACTGGAAGTTCAAACCTTGTATTAAGTACACTAGAATTTTTAGGTAAGTGTTTTTCAATACGTTTTAACAGTTTATCATAATCAGTTTTTGCCATTAAAATGAAAAATGCAATTTCCCCTATATGGGTTTAGTTGAAAAAAGTAAAATGTTTATGCTTTGCCTATTCGGAAAACATTTGTTCCACATTCTGGACACTTACCTTTTATTGCTGGTCTACCATTTTTTAGTGTAGTTTCTTCTGGATCTTTAATTTCCCTTTTATCCCTACATTTTACACAATATGCTGTTGCCATTATATCATTTAACAAATAGCGTCATATTTAGCAAGACGCTGTAAATTTTTTTTAACTAGTGAGTAGATGTACAGATAATTTTTTTACGTAATAATTGAATCATATATAACCAATTTTGGTAAAATTTGATATTTTTGGATTAGTTATGGATAATCAGTAATATTTGATTTTTTTTAAATTAATACAAATAAAGGACTTGTTATAAATAACAAATTTTTATAATTTTTACATGGCATCAAAAAAAGGTGTTGTAATAACTATAGCTATTCTTGTTGGTGTTGTAGCAGCTAGTTTTCTGGTTTATCTGATTCCAGAAGATACTGGAATGAAACTTGTTGTGTCAGATTTTGAAAATTATCTGGATGATATCAATGAAAGAACATTAATGTTGTCAACAGGTATTGAGAAATCATTTGATGATTTAATTAATCATAAATTATCTCCCGAAGAATATTTTATTACTGCAAGGGTTACTCAGGCACAAGTAAATTCATTAATAATTGAACTAACTGTAAGCGGTGCACCACAAGAATGGTCTGCTAGTTATAAAACTTATGTGGATGCATTAAAAAAACTGAATGAGCAGATTACTGAGACTGTTATTATTGCAAATTTGATGAAAGATGATGATTCATATTCTGATAATGAAAGAATTTCCAAAATTTTTGAATTAAGAATAGAGTTACAAAACCTGATTGAAAAATCAGATAATTTGAGACCATAAATATTAGTCACAAATACTATGAATAATATTCAGAATAGTGGAAAATATTAAAAACTAATTTTTGTATAGTATTGTAATGCCACGGAGTAAACTGCGCAGAGATATAGAGGCTTCAGTTGCCACAAATTTACTGGTTATTTGTGTGGATAGGGATAATGATGTAGGAAAAAAAGCTGGAATTTCAACTCCTGTGATTGGAAGAGATGCTTGTATTGAAACGGCACAAAGACTAGCACTAGAAGATCCTGAAGATGCTGATTCTAATGCAATATTTGCTGCGATAAAAACATATGAAGATTTAGTTAGTGATGGTTACAAAGCCCAAGTAATTACAGTAGCTGGTGTGGAAAGTAGAAGTGTGCAGGGAGACGAAAAAATTGCTTCAGAGATAAAATCAGTATTAAAGAAATTTTCTGCTGATGGAGCTGTGATAGTCTCTGATGGTGAAGATGATGAAATGGTTATTCCTATTATTCAAAATGTAATTCCAGTTGTATCAGTGCAAAGAGTGGTTATGAAAGTTAGTAGAACGATTGAGCATTCCTATGCGTTGTTTGGTAAATTTCTAAAAATGGTGATGTATGATCCAAAATATTCAAAATTCTTTTTAGGTGTACCAGGTATTTTATTATTGATTGGTGGAATTGGAGTACTTACAGGATATTCAGCTGAAATTTTTGCTGTGTTAGTTGGTATTCTTGGCAGTGCATTTTTGATCAGAGCATTTGACATTGATAAAGCGTGGTCTAGTTGGGCAAAGCCTACACCGGAAGGATTTATTCGATTATTTACTATGATCACTGGACTAATTTTAATTGCTGGATCAATACCGGCTGGTATAACTAATGTTAGTGTAGAAAACATTCCAGCTGATTTAGGAATTGTTAATGTTGTTACTGATAAAATTATAGTTGGTCAATTTGTTTCAGGTATGATTCCATTTTTATGGATTGGCGTTGGTATGATATTTGTAGGAACTCTGTTTAACAATTGGCTACACAGAAAATTAAAACATATTAGTGATATTCTTAGGGTGATTGTCCTAGTTTCTCTTTATCCAACTATATACCAGTTTACAAATATACTGATCTATGAAGAAAGCTCGTTCTCCTTGCTCTTACCACTAGTAGCAGGTTTTGGTGCGACAGCTGCATCTGCAACTCTCTTGATCCGTAGATATAGAAAAAAAACTAGCAGTTAGAATAATAAAAACATCTTTCATGTTGGATGAAATATTTTTGTAATAACACATATCAGTGTCACCTACCTAATCGTATAGGAAATGGTGAGTGAATATTAACGGAATACTGGATCTTGCATTAAATTTATCTGGACTCTATAGATTTTACACTAAAAAATTGGAAAAAGAAGTTGTCAAAGGAGATGTACCTAATCATATAGCTATAGTTCTAGATGGTAATCGTAGATGGGCAAAACGAAATTTAATTATGACAAAACATGGCCATTTTAATGGTGCAAATGCGGTTGAAAACCTTCTTGACTGGTGTGAAGAATTTGATATAAAAATCATAACGCTGTATGTTCTATCAGCTGAAAATTTAGATAGAAAAAATGAAGAGCTTGATTATCTATATGAGTTAATTGAGACACGGTTGGAAAAACTCTACGATGATCCTAGAATTCATAAAAACCAAATGAGGGTTAAAGCAATAGGACGAATTGAATTATTACCAGATTCGATAAAAAATGTACTATCAAGATTGGATGATGTAACAAAAGATTATGATAAACATTTTCTCAATATTGCGATTGCGTATGGCGGTCAAAATGAACTAGTTGATGCAGTTAAAAAGATTGGTCATAAGATAGAAGGTGGAAAATTAGATGCTAAAGATATTAACAAAGATGTGATTGAGGCAAATTTGTATACTTCTCATCTTCCACAGCCATCAGCTGATATGATTCTAAGAACTTCAGGTGAAAAAAGAATGAGTGGATTTTTGATGTGGCAAAGTGCATACAGTGAATTAGTTTTTCTGGATGTTTTTTGGCCCGAGTTTAGGAAAATTGATCTTATGCGAGCTATACGCACATTTCAGAAAAGAAAAAGACGTGTAGGAAAATAAAATAATAGGGCTAGACAAACCATTCAATTATGATAAATGAGATATCTGCTGGTATAGTTTTCTTTAGAAGTGTTTTATCTGAAAATCACTTTCTTCTGCTAAATTATCCACAAAAGCATTGGGATTTTGTGAAAGGAAAAATAGAAAAAAATGAAGAACCGCTAGAAACTGCCAGAAGAGAGGCAGGAGAAGAAACTGGTATTATTGATTTTGAGTTCATAGATGGTTTTGAAGAACATGTAGAATATGATTTTAGATTTAAAAATGAAGATGTTCATAAAAAAGTTATTTTTTTTCTAGCAAAGACAGATACAAAAAAAATAAGATTATCTGACGAACACTTTGATCATATTTGGTTAGAATACGATGATGCTTTGAAAAAAATTACACATGAAAATGCAAAAAATGTGTTAATAAAGGCGAAAAAATTTTTGTTAAATGCAAGATAACTGCAATTGTTTTGCCGTATTTTTGGGATTTTTTGAATTGAGAATTGTTCTTCCAACAATTAAAAAATCACTTCCATTAGCGATCGTCTCTTTTATTTTTCCACCCTGTGTTCCAATACCAGGTGAATAAACACTTAATTTTTTACCAGTGATTTTTTTGCACTCACTTATAATTTTTGGAAAAGTTGCACCTACAATTATTCCATCTACCTTGGAAGATAAAGCCCACTTTAGAAATAATTGATATAATGGTATAATTTTAGAAGTGTTTGGAGATTTCACATTCATATCATAAGATATCTTAGCTTCAGGTGCACTCATGTGACATAATGCAATTACACCATTATCTTGTTTGTGTGCAGTATTAACAATTTTTTTTAGGCTTTTAATGCCCATAATTGGATTTACTATAACAGCATCAAATCCAAAATCCCATAATATTTTTGTGGTTATTTCATTTGTGTTTCCTATATCATTTAGTTTTATGTCAGCAATTGTTTGAAGGCCGTATTGATGTGCAGTTTTATTTATTTTTACAATCTCTTCTTTTCCTAATGGTAAAAGCAAGTGAAAATTCAGTTTTATCGCACATAGATATTCGTGTAATGTTTTGATGTTTTGAACCGTGTTCAGAACAAGTTTTTTATCTCTTGGATCATAATCGTTAGCAAGGATAATTCTACTTTGCGTAGAAGATTTGAGAATTCTAGTTTTGAATTTGGTCATAGTTGACCAGTGGATGTGTATCGTGTAGTTTAACTATTTTGATGTAAGAGTAACCGTGTTCAGCGGTGTTGTCTGCAAAGGTAGGTTGCGTTGCATTAGTTGTTGTATGCTTTAAAAACGGTCTATCTGGTTCCCCATTTAATGATACATAACAGAAATACGAATCTCCGTCCTCATTGAAGTTAAGAAATACACCAATCAACCATTTTTCCTTAAATGGAAATGAAAACAGTGGAAATGGTGCTTCTTCAAAACCATAACTAAGTTTTGCTAGGCTACCCAAGTCTTCAAATTCAATTGGTTGATATTTTTCAACACTAGTATCAGGTGATGCTTGAAGTGATTTCGGTAATGATTTAATTTTTACAATTGGTGAAAAGAGCTTTGAAGTATCCATAGCAGAATCCACCATTAAAGATTCTTCCTTACCTGATCTGAAACCATAGCTAAGAAACTGACCAAATTTTTCAATAGGAGTGTAGTAAATGACAGGACTCTCCTTAAGCATGTCCATTTGAACTGAAAGAACTTTCTTTCCTTTATGCTCATGAAGAAACGATACTCTAGTAGATCTTTCTAATGCACAAACTAATCTAGAAAATTCTAAAGGTGAGTTTACTTCAATATAGTTTGGAAATCTATTCACAAAAAATTAATGATAAATGCCAAATTAAAGTATAACCAAAAAGTGATTATGTTCTAAGGTCTATAATATCATCTACTAGTGGACCAGTTCCAATAAGCGTGACTGGTACTTTTAATTTATCTTCAATATTTTTTATAAAAGATTTAGCCTTGCTATCTAATTCGCTAATAGATTTTACGCCTGCACATTCAGGAAATCTTACATCTAATTTTGTTATGGCTATTTGAGTTGCAGAATTAAGCATTATCGACCTCAATGCTAAATCAAAATCAAATTCTGCAGCACGCCTAGGTCTACCTGTGACTGTGCCGAATTCAGCCCAACCTTTCTGTTCAGTTTCATTATCGTCAAGCTCATTAGGCATGGGCCCAGTTCCAACACGCGTTAAGTATGCTTTAAACACAACTAGAACCTCGTTCACATTTTTTGGGCCTAATCCAACATCAGCGCATATACCTGCTGCAGTTACATCCTTAGACGTAACAAATGGGTAAGTGCCATGCCATAATGAAAGATGAGTGCCTTGAGTACCTTCTACCAAAACATTTTCTTGTTTTTTTAGTGCGGAATTAATTTGATCGGGTACATCTGTTACGTAAGAAGAAAGTGATTCAATATCTTTTGCCATCTTCAAGGTTCTCATGGCACGTTCAGCGTTTGCTGGACCAGTTCCTGAACCAGTGCTTCCAATCTTTTCTTTCAGTCTACCTTTAGAATCTTGGTCTAAATGATTTTGCTCTATTATTCCACAGTGATTATCCAATAATGCCCTATCTGAAACACCAAATTCCTCTATTTCCTTAAAAAAGACTTCAGGGTTAACAACTACACCAGGTCCAATCATAACTTTGGCATTTTTGTTTAGAAATCCACTTGGAAGCATGCGAACCTTGTAAGTAGTGTTACCATCTTTGATTGTATGTCCCGCATTTGGACCAGCTCCTCCTCGAACAACAATTGAAGGATTATCTTTTTTTGCCAAATATGAGATGATTTTTCCCTTGCCTTCATCGCCAAAGAAGCCACCTACTGCTACAGTTGAGGGCATACAAACTTGCTACAATTTTCATCTATTTATTTCAACAACAAGTTATGGTTAATACCATGTTACAAACATTGGTTATATTGTCTGAACCGAATTACGCAGGAAATATAATAATAATTCTTGCAAATATGCCAGATTTTCTTAGGAAGCCTATTCTTAAGAAAAGAATTATGGAGTTTTTCTCAATGTCAGAGCCCGAAAAATCAGAAATCATCAATAATGCACTAGAAGCTGGACCTACTATACCATTTCCAAATTTTTCAAAACTCTTCAAGACATGGCTTGAAGTTCTATGTACAGTTTCTGAAGAAAATAGATATACAATGTTTTCAAATTACATAGAACATATAGTTACTTCGCCCCAAAAGATAATTGCATTCAATTTGGATGGGATTCTAGAGATTTTTTTGAGTTTAGAATATTCGAAACAGAAGATCATATCAATTTCAATCCAAAATGTGATTAAGAGTTTAGATCAAGATTCAAAAAGGAAACTGATTCTATTGATTCCTGAAAATGCTAGAAAACTAATTGGTTTTTAGGTAGATTGTTCTTCTGGATTTCTATTTTCTTCGTTTGAATAATCAATAATGTCTCCCTCAGGAGTTAATACGCCAACGAATACCTTTTCATGTTTTTTTAGTAGTCTCCTATGATCCTTTAATGACATATCTAATCTCATTTCATTTATTACCATAACACGGTTTTCCTTCCATTCACCCCAGCATTTGGTACAACAAGGATAAGAAGATGGAACTGGTTCTAATTCTTCATTATCAGGAATTTCATTTTTACATTTGGTACAAGTTCGGGTCATGTTTTGGTTAATTTGTTACTCTTTTTATTTTTTTCAGATCAATAGTAATAATAGATGATATCTTGAATATGATATATGAAGATAAAGTGCCCAAAATGTAAAGAGAATGCAGAATTAACTCCTGATTTTTCTCTAGTAGCTTGCACAAAATGTGATTTGGAGATGAGTTATGGGGAATATGTTAGATATGTTGCACATGCTGATGCAGCATATTCAGACATACTAGGAGACTATGCTGGAAGTACTAAAGGTGAAAAAGCTGGCACATTAGATGAATGGGATTAACATTATGAAATTAGAAAGTAAGAAAACTTGTTCTCAAACCTTATTTAAAACATATACTCAGTTAGCGTAATTGGAATTTTTACATGAAAGTATTTTAAATTTAGTTGGATTTGTAATCGGTATTACAATTGGCTCTATTTCATATTTTGGTTTCAAAAATACTGGCAGCCCTACATTATTCAGGTTATCAATAGCTTTTTTTGCTATTGGAATCGGTTTTGGAATTTTAGCACTTGGATATATTCTTGATGATACGATTATGCAAACAGGAAATATCAATCGTGGTATTACAACACTTGGAGTTGCTTCTCAAGCAATAGGATATTGGTTTATTGCATTTTCTCACACAATCAAAACTTTCTTTCCCAAATCAAAATATCTTAGGTCGGTGGGAATCATGCCATTATTTTTAGTGTCGTTTGTTTCCATTGAACACATACTGCGTGCTGTTTCATTCATTTTGTTGGTATATGGTTCAATTGAAACCATGATATCATATCTTAATGGAAGAAAAAAGGCTACACTTTTTGTTGCTATAGGCTTAGGCCTTCTAGGATTTGGGGAATTTATCAATTGGTATTCATTTGTATTTCCAGAAACTATTTTGTACATAGGCTCAATTATCATAAAAATTTGTGGTCTAATTTCATTAGGTATTCCAATATTAAAAATTCCACTGCGAAAGGTTACATTTGATGAAAATGTGTAGAATTTAGATTATAGTAGTAATGATGTGTGACTGTTGTCAAAATATTTTATCTTCATGGTATACTGAAAAATATTATTCTAGATCATATACTAAAAATTAGAATATAGAAAGAATATGGTTTCATATAGAACACATATCAAAATAGTTGGGGAAATTTTAGATACTACTTCTGATGGTGTTGACGAACATGAAGGTACCAATATTACACACCTAATAAAAAAGGCAAATATTTCACATGGAAGACTTTCAACAATTTTGAATAATCTGGTATCACAGGGTCTTTTAGAACAAGTTAGCTCAAAGGGATCTTGTCGATATAAAATTAGTTTGTCTGGGCAAGAGTTTCTTTTAGCATACAAAACTTTTAGGGATTTCTCAGAAGACTTTGGATTAACTATTTAGTTAGAATCGGTTTATTAAAAACTGTTAAAACTTGAGAATTTCATGTACTGATTCAGATATTAAAATAGTAATTAAAAAAATCAAAGCTGGTGAAATTATAGTTTTTCCCACTGATACAGTCTATGGTATAGGATGTGATCCATACAATAAAAATGCAATATTGCGTTTATACGAAATCAAAAAAAGAGACAAAACAAAACCATTTCCTATACTGGGTATATCTAAATTGGAGTTGGAAAAAATTGCTGTGTTCAATACATTAGAGGAAAAGATTGCAGAAAAATTTTGGCCTGGTCAGGTTACATTGGTATTAGAAGTAAAAGATGAAAAACTTCGACAATCATTGTGTCTTGATAAAAAAATTGCTGTGCGTGTACCTGATAATCAATGTATTTTATCACTTCTCAAGGAATGTAAATTTTTAGTAGGAACAAGTGCTAATATTTCTGGTACTGCGCCATTCACTAATCCTAATGAGTGTAGTGAAAACATAATTGGATATGACTTGTTGATTGACGGAGGAATCATTTCAAGTCAAAGTGAATCAACAATTGTTGAAATTGTAGATGGTGAAATTAAGATTCTAAGAGAGGGCAATGTTTCAGAAAAGGAGATAAGAGAACTTAATTGAATCTACTCATTACTTGTGCAAGAAATCTTGAATCAGATACAGAAAATGAGATAAGGAAAATATTAAATGAATTAGGTGATCAGAAACCAGAAATTTACAAAAGTGATATGAGAGGTATTTTATTTGTTAATACAATCATAGAAGCATCAAAAATTATAGATCATGTAAAAGAAAAGATAAGTGACGAGCCTTGGACTATGCGATATTGTTTAAGAATAGTTCCTATTCAACTTGAATGTGATACTGACATAGAAAAAATAAAACAAAATATCCAAAAACTGAAAAACATTATTCAGAAAAATGATTCATATCGAATAACAATTGAAAAGAGGAATTCAGATATCTCATCACAGGAAATTATTACCGAGATCGCAAGTATTTTTTCAAATAAAGTTTCATTGAATATGTCTGACTGGGTTGTGTTGATTGAAATATTTGGAAATAAAACTGGTGTATCAGTTTTAAAGAATGATGGAATATTTAGTTTAGAAAAATCAAAGCGTGGATCAGAATAACAATACAGCTTTTTCAGCAATAATATCTTCTAATGGATTTTTTGAAGAAATTGTAGATGTTTGTTTTTTGGATATTTTAAATTGTTTTTTTAAATACTGGTGATTGCTTTTTGAAAATTGTTTTTGACTAAGTGAGAGTTTAAGTTCGGAATGAAGTTTGTTTAAAGTAGATTTTTTACCTATCGCTATTATGAAAAAATCCTTATTTGGTTTTCTGCCAGCAATTTTAATCGCACGAGAGATTTGTGTAGTTCCAGCAAATCTCAACAATATGTCAACTTCAATTTTTTTTGATAGTAAAGCTTTATTTTTTTCTGCATGAAGAGATATTGCAAGTATTTTTTTAGCATGGTTTACTCCAAGTATAAACTGAAAATGTAATGCCTGAAGAATTAGATGGGGATAATCACTCCTTAATTCTTTCAAAAATTCAATGTGAAGTTTCTTATCATTTAACATATGAAATATTTCTACATTTGAATGCATTATTGAAAACTGTATTCTAGAATGTGTCCCTCCATGAATTATTGGGATAATACTAACTACATCATTATCATTCAATTTAGTATTATAACCCTCCAGAGCTGAAGAATCTATACCATTTACTGCTATGAGTAAGTTTTTTGTATCAAATTCTAGTGTATTCTTTGGCTTGATTTGTTTGAGATGATCAATTAATTCATTTAATGTTATGTTACTTTCTTTTAATGTTACACTGTCAGTAGAAAATGATTTTTTAGCACCACCAATTAATTTTATAGTAATCATTACACTGACTAGTTACTAGTATGAAATTAATCTTATAATACTATAATCAGGATGTCTTAATCTGTACAGTTTCTTCAGATGCAGATTCTGTAACTAGATCTATTGGTTCGTTTTGTTCCTCTTTTTGCTCTTGCCTTTTGACACTTTCTAGTTTTTCCAATGCGATTGATTCATTCCTAAGTAATCTTGTGATGTATCCTGCCACCCTATTTCTAAGTACTTTAGAAGTAATTGTAGATAAACTGTCAAGGGTAATTTTATTTTCGTTAAAATCAATACTAAATTTGGTTTTGTTGTCTTTTAAGACTAGCATTGAAAGTTGTTTTATCCTGTCCACTAAAGTGAGAAATTTTGTGGGTTTTTTATACCTATAGAATAAGAAATCTTTGTGAATTTTGTTCTAATATTCTACACATATTATCATAATTAATATCTAAAACCTTAGATGCGCAGAATATTACACTTGGAATAAAGCTGATCTGAGCTATTCTGTTACTAAAACATCGAGAGAATCTTACCGGTCCGTCAGTTTCTACAAGAATTCTATCTCTATTTGCCTTTGATAGTAACACCTGTTTATCTTTTGAGTAAACCATTACTGGACCAAAGGAAACATAACATTCTAGATCCATCGCCTTTTGTAGTTGCTTTTTACTTCCGTCAAACCAGTGCAATAAGATACTAGGAATGTTATATGATGGTAAGATTTCTAATATTTTATCAAGTGTTTTTCTAGAATGTATTGAAACTGGTTTTCTAAATTTTTCTGCAGAAGAAAGATGATCTCTAAAAACTTCTATTTGTTTTAGTAACTCCTCATCTGAATTTGAATACGTCGTGTCTAATCCAATCTCACCTATTCCTGAAATTTTTTCATAATTTTCATCAATTAATTTTAAAACAGATTCAGTATCATTCTGTGCTTTTTCTGGATGTATGCCTATGAATGGTAAAATGAAGTTGCTTTTTTTTCCAAGTTCAAGAGTTTTTTTTGAGGAAGAATAATCCATTGAAACACAACATGCCTTAATACGAAGTTTTTCCATACATCTAAGAATCAATGGTATATCATGTTCATATTCAGTGTCAGAAAGATGGATATGAGCATCATAAAGCCAAGCCATATGACGCATATCTTTGGCTGCCTAAAATAGTCTGTTTTAATCATACTTGTATTGGAATTTTTTTACTAATGATCTTTTATCATACATTTAATGAAAAAAACCATGAAGTCATCAGAATTAGGGTTATCAGCGATGTATCGCATTTTAAAAAAATCTGGTGCCGAACGGGTAAGTGATGAATCCGCTAATGAGCTTAGAAGAGTTATAGAAGAAATAGCCGAAGCAATTGCCAAAAATGCTGTTGATGATGCAAGCCATGCTGGCAGGAAAACCGTAAAGGCAGAGGATGTTAAATTAGCTTCTAAGCAATTTAGCAAATATTAATCTAAAGAGTTAATTGTTGATTTTGTGTTTTTATTGATACGGTGAGGTAGTACAGTCCGGTAGTGCATGGGCCTGCAAAGCCTAGTGTCGGGAGTTCAAATCTCTCCCTCACCTCTTTGGTTTTCCACGTTTTCTCTTAGGACTAGGTTATTTCATAATCACCAACCCTTTCTTAAGCAGAACAAAAAACCAAGTACAAAATTGACATCTAAAGAAGCAACTCTCTTAGATTATAGTGAAGAGGGACGTACTCTTCTATCTGAACTATCAAGTGCACCTCTTGAAGGATTCGCAACATATGCAGTAGATGCAAGCATTGCTGAATTCATGAAGGATGCAAAAAATGAAGTGGAGAAAGGACATCTCTATCTTTTATGGCATTTGCTA
>Ga0315334_10001399_pt1 | contig 14833 bp, 14 predicted proteins | sample M150034915metaG_FD_205555 | JGI IMG/M metagenome (GOLD analysis project Ga0315334, IMG submission 205555) | Ammonia-oxidizing marine archaeal communities from Monterey Bay, California, United States - M1 500m 34915 | ecosystem: Environmental > Aquatic > Marine > Intertidal zone | place: USA... | reverse complement strand
ATTTGATATCGACTCGCAACCGTGGTGGGCAACCCGGCGCACCCGATGTTTCCTTCCAACAGCCAAACGGAGTTCAGGCACAACCCGATCCAGCACGTGAAAGAGCTCAAGATTTCCGCCAGAACTTGCGCCAACCACAACCAACCTTCGCAATCGTCGATGGCTACCTGGTTATTGCCGATTCGTTTGAAATTGTCGAGTCCGTAATAGACACAGCTGCTGGTGATGGTGAAAAGCTGGCTGACCAGAGTGATTTCCAGTTGATTGTCGCGCAAATCAAAGCGCAGACGGGTGAGATCCAACCGTCAGCTATTTCCTTTAGCCGCCCGGAGCATTCCCTGAAAATGTTTTATGACGTGTTGCTTGGTGATTCTGTTCAAGACACGATCAAGAGCCAAGCCTCTGACAATCAGTTCTTCCGAGTGATTAACTCTGCTTTCCAAGATCATCCGTTACCGCAATTCTCGGAAATTTCAAAACACCTTGCTCCTACCGGCGGTGTTTTGTTCAATCGTCCTAGCGGATTACACTACATGAGTTTCTCACTCAAACCCGAATCTGCCAAATAGGCCGTAAATGACGCTCTGTTTCAATGGCACCCACCACTATTGCCTTGACCAACTTTAATTTTCGTGCCACTCGAATCGATGCTGGCAGTCAAAACGGAACCGGTCCACTGTACCGAAATACGTCTCAAGCAGTAGGCGCTAACTTCGAGGCAAGTCGTCGGAGTGGTTTCATCGAGCTATAAAATATTCCCATGTTTTGCAATCCATTGCTTGCATCACAACTCCCACGTGGTAAGTTTCACTAACACTTTTTCCCCCACCATTTGCCTACTCAAACCAGCAGTAGTCATTGCCAAGTTAGTTAAATCATGACCGCCTCAGACCAATCCACAACTGGGTCTTCAATCCTAGTCATTGACGACAATCCTGATATTCTCAACACGGTTGCCTTCGCGTTAAAACAGGCTGGTTATGACGTGTCCACCGCGAACAATGGAGAAGATGGGTTATCGCTGGCTTACGACACTAAGCCAGCCTTGATGGTTCTCGATATGATGATGCCAAAACGGAGTGGTTTTCTTGTCATTGAGTCCTTACGCAAAGACTACGACAAACCAATCAAGATCATAATGATGACTGCAAACGAAGGCGAACGGCACGAGTCGTACGCCGAACTTCTCGGCGTCGACGAATATTTACACAAACCTTTCACGATGGAACTACTTGTTCAACGAGTCAAAGAACTCCTGTGTTGAATCACCTGCTAATATTGAGGAATAATACGAACGACTATGAATCGACCACAACGACCCAGCGCCCAAGACCTCCCCGATCCATCTATCATTCCAACCGTAGGATGGCACTGCAGCCATTTCTATTATCGGTTTAATCGCGGCGCGGTAAACGCCATCGACGAGTCACAACGGGAGCGATCGCGTACGGAATTGGTAGCGGCCCTAGCCTTGTCTGAGAGCGGGCCGGCTAGAATGCAAACGAGTATCGTATCTGGCCACAAGGCCGATTTTGGTTTGATGATTATGGATCCCGATCCACTAGTGATTGAAAAGGCGAATCAAGACATCTTGAGTACCTGCCTTGGTGCCACGCTCGAAGCAACATATAGCTACGTCTCCCTAACAGAAATCTCTGAATACGTTCCAACGTTAGAGCAATATGGCGATCGACTCGTAGAAGACGGGGATGAACAAGGCACGCCCGCATATAACGCTAAACTCGAAGCCTATGAGCAACGGGAGCCCATTATGCGCAGACAGCGTTTAACGCCTGATTTCCCGGAGTGGCCCGCCATGTGTTTCTATCCGATGAATAAGAAACGAAAGGTCGGAGAGAATTGGTTTATGCTGGACTTCGGGGAACGAAATTTATTGATGTCCGAACACGCACGCAGTGGCAGGCAGTTTGCCGGTAAAGTACAGCAACTTATAACCACCTCGGTAGGACTCGATGATTGGGAATGGGGAGTCACGCTCTGGGCACGCAATCCAGAGTACCTTAAAGATATTGTGTACCGCATGCGTTTTGACGAAGCAAGTGCTCGCTATGCAGAATTTGGTCCATTCTACACTAGTTATATTTGTGATCCCGCAACAATGTTAGAGCACTGCGGAATTTAGATTCTGTATTCTGGACTTGTTCGGGAAAATTCGCATTACTTACTGGACATTCACAAATTCAATTGTTTGTGCCAATTTCTTTTGCCCAATTGCGGACCGTTTCTAACAACACGCATCCAGCTCCCAGCACTTTTGGCGTTTTCATAGCGTCAACATTGGGGCGGTTGGCAAAAACCAATCGAACCGGTGTTTTTAGCGGGGCGATCTGAGGAGTATTCGCGTAGTACAAACGCGCTGCATTGCTATTACTACTTTCCACCGGTAAATCAATCGTCGCAGTAGGAAAGTTTGACAGGCATACCAAAGATCCATCGTTTCCGTAATAGATCCTCTCGTCAGTATTAGGATTTTTCCAATATCCACTGCCGCCAAATACCCATGCGTACTGCATCGTCTTTCGCGTATTCCCCTTCTTAACCCAATCTTGTCCTAAATTCGCATTGATTTTTCCGTCTTCACCAACCCATACCACCACAATGTCAATTACCGCCCCCGTTGCTCGTTTGTATTCCGGTTGAAACTGAACCGGACTTCCTGTTTTAGCGCCGATTGCCAAAAGACTGGTGTGCACCGTCTCTGCATCTACCGGCGTAGTGATTACCGATTCGTGTTCCTTCGTTTGAGCTGGACAAATGAACATTTCCAATGGTCCTTCACGTAAGCAAACCGATCCGTCAACTATCACCCACTTTCGTTTTAAGTCAATCCATAATCCGCCTTCTTTTTTTAGCGGCAAAACGAATTTACTAGTTACCAGAGGTTTCAGTATATTCTTATTAGCCGCTATCGGCGCAGCAGCCTCTTTTTTGTCCACCGGATCTTCGGCATTTGCTGTCGAAACCAATACTATCAGCAACATTAATAATGTCTTCGTAGCCGGTGTCATAAATCAAGCCTTTGAGTGGTATTAAGATTTGCACGCATGTCCAACCGAATTTCACTTACGATATTTCCACATACGCTTTGAGTTTACCATCTAACAGGAATTCCCCAAATAGAAATTCCGCGGTAGTGTTTTGCCCCATAAATGTACGGTTTGCTTGTTCGGCGAGACTCCGATATAGAAGCCATTGTCTGCCACCAACTTGTATCCGTACTGCGGTGGCTTGGTCCGCGGCTTCGTGGATCATTTTTTTCACGACGACAAGTCGTCGCCAAGTGAATTGTTTGTCGGCTGCCCTGGGTGTCAGGGCAAAAAAAAGTGGGCAATACAACGCTACAACTCCTTCACCGCTTGAGACCAATTCCAAACCATTTGTGGCAGTTAACTCGCTTTGGATGGACGCGTCAGGGTCCGACCGCCATTCCGACAAACCCACAGGTAATATCAAACCACGAATTTTGTCTGTGTCAACAAACAATTCACGCCCTTCGCCGGCAATGCTAAATCTAGCGTCTGGCGTCGCCGCCTCAATATTCAACACGTGTCGAATATTTGAACCGGCGGTTCCCAAGACCACATCTGCTATTAAAACCGCTCCGCTACGCCGACTTACACAAAACTGGCGTTGAATTCGCCAGCCCTGTTCCATTTCCAATTCCATCTCTAAATAGTCGGCGTCATCATCACTCTGCCAACAGGTTTCAATCCACGTCCCCGCGGGTTCGAAACGTTTGTCATCGATTTCCAATGTAAATTCGACGGCACCCCGCAAAACGGTGTCGCCACAGGATTTTAACGCTACCACAACCTCCGTACCATGGGTTGAAACTGCTAGTTCACGCCGTTTTCGTCCCCATCCACTTCGCAAAATCGCTATCTGCGACCACTCGGAATGAAACGACGACCTGGGACGTTTGGTTTCCGCAGATGTTGATGCACCAAAGCCCGCTGCGGGATCGGAAAGTAGGCCCAGATGCCGGGCTAACCGAACATCGCTGGAATCACCGCCTAATTTTAACAAGGACGCCACAAATTCTTCGTTCAGTTGTTGGCATTTTCCACCAAAGTGTTGCCGGTCCCCCATACAAATCACCAACAACTGTCTAACGGCCCATTGAAACTGGTTTAAGATACATTCCGGTAAAGGCATGTCAACGAGCACAGTACTAGCGAGTCGTATTATTCTGGCCATGGTTCCGAGTACTTCCGCAAAATCCCCTAAATCAGGGCTAGCCAACATTCCCTCCCCGTCGAAATCATCACGGCAGATTGATGCAAAACTATCAACAATTATCTGCAAATCGCAAAGCCGACGGGAATCTCCTACTACCGACACAAACACCAATAACGGGATTTCACAAGATATTTGTAAACGCTGCAGTGTCGTCGTGGGAGTAACGGCATTACAAGTCCCTAGCAACGCATCCAACAAACGCTCATATTGCTGATTTGACAGACCTTCTCGTTTTTCCAGCAAATACCCAGCATGATACGCTAACCGCAACACACGCCTGACATCATCAGATCCTAGCTGGGCTTCATTCATCAAGCTGAACATCCAACTCATCTCCTCAGCAATGCCAGACTCGCTCAATCGGATCTCGTATTCAGAGTAATACGGTTGGGTAGTTAGTAATAACTTCACCATATTTTCCGGCCGCGCAAACGTGTCCAAGACCTGCGTTACGGGTGACGCATCGATCATTTCACAATCATCGTGACCCGCAATTAATACGTGTGGTTTCTGGGTTGACATTACTCGACGAGCCTATATTTGACGACGCATGTTAGTGAAATTGAACCTCGGACTTACTCTCGTATAAATTATACTCGTGGAATGCCTGCAAACAAACCAGTTCCGATGCGCACGATAGTAGCCCCTTCACGAACCGCTAATTCGTAATCTCGAGTCATACCCATCGACAAGTGTCTCAAGGACACATTGTCGGGACATCGAGAAAACAAACTTTCTCGCAATTCTCGTAATTCTGCAAACTCGCGTTGCGTTTTAGAGGGATCACTCTGCAAACCAGCCATTGTCATCATCCCTTGAATATCGATGTTTGGCATTACTGCAACATTCTCTAGAACTGACTCTACCTCATTCGGTTTAAAACCTTGTTTGTTTTGGTCGCCTGAAATATTTACTTGAATCAATATTTGGGTCACGATTCCCTGTTTCACCGATTCAGCAGAGATTGAATTGAGCAGGCGCAAACTGTCACCGGCGTGTAGCATATCGATACAGCCAATTGTCCGTCGCACCTTGTTTCTTTGTAAATGTCCTATTTGATGGAACCGAACGTCTAGAGAAGATAGCTCTAAGGCCTTCGACCACAACGCTTGGGGGCGATTCTCCCCAATCTCTCCGCATCCAGCCGCAACAACAGCCGCCGTGACATCACTACCAAAGTACTTGCAAACCGCTACCAACTTAACATCTGCAGCAGTTCGACCACTAGCCTCCGCGTTTGAGCCAATTTTCATGCGGACTTCCGCCAGATTGGTCTCAATTATTTTCACCGTATCAATCACATCACCCCCCTAGCAAACATAACTTTAGATTTTAACGTCGATTCGTTTAATTTGATATGGTGTTCTCAGCCCAAGGTACACGACCTGTTGCTTTGGTAGCTCTTTTTTGCAGGTTCGACTGGGAGGTCGTTGGTCAAAATAGAATCACACGATCCCATTAAACGATTTCTTTTAAGTTATTTTATTGTAGAGTTTACCCTCCCTTGCGCCCTTTCGTTAATTTACATCGGAAGTGTAAAATTGACAGGTAACCCCGCGCATCATTTACTATCCAAACCCGACTCGTCAATGGCAAGATTACCAATTTCAACGACCAACTCTCCCTTGGAATTGACGGGTCGACAATTACGGCATGAACTCTCACTCGTAATTGACCAACTTGCGCCCTATATCGACGGACTGCTCGACGATGAAGCTTGGACGCCACACGATTCGCCGAGTTCCAATATTACGCCCCGTGAGTGTAAACTGGGGCCGCCTTGTTCATTCCCGGAGATCCTAAACGACCTCTTCCAGCGGCGGATGCGTCCGAGTTTTAACCCCGCGTCAGGTGGATATTTAGCGTATATTCCCGGTGGTGGAATTCCTCATTCCGCCATCGCAGACTTAATTGCTGGCATCATCAACAAATATGTCACCGTATGGTCTGTCGCCCCTGGTTTGGCCAATCTTGAAGCAGATGTCATTGCATGGTTTTGTGAACTCGTCGGGTTTCCCGAGGGAAGTGGCGGATATCTGACGACCGGTGGATCGATGGCAAACTGGTCCGCCATCGTCACCGCTCGCCGTGTGCGTCTGGGCGACGACTTTAGCAAGGCCGTAATCTATACTTCCGATCAAGCCCACCACAGTATCATCAAAGCCGCCGTCTTAGCGGGTTTTCCGGAAACAAGCGTTCGCTTGATACCGTGTGACGCCACACATCGACTTGACCTGCAGGCACTCAAGTCACAAATCCATTCTGATCGGCAATCAGCGCTCATTCCTTTTTTGGTAACTGGCCACGCCGGTACGACCAATACTGGGAGCGTCGACCCACTTGAAGATTTAGCCGCCATTGCTCAACAGGAACAACTTTGGTTGCATATCGACGCTGCCTATGGTGGTTTTTTTTGTTTAACCGACCGAGGTCGGCAAACTCTTTCAGGATTACACCACGCTGACTCGATAACCCTAGATCCACACAAAGGTCTATTTCTACCTTACGGTACTGGATGTCTCTTGGTTCGTAAGCAAGCAACACTGCGGTGGGCACACCAAGTGGACGCAGCCTACTTGCCTCCCTTTCAGGACGATGCCGCTCACGTTGATTTTTGTGAAATTTCCCCGGAGTTGTCGCGGGATTTTCGCGCTCTGCGTATATGGTTACCTCTAAAACTATTCGGATGGGATACATTCACGCAATATCTCGACCAGAAAATCGACCTGTGTACGCAAGCCTATGATGCTGTAAAGTCATTAGAGCACATTCAAATAATGTCGTCTTTACAACTTAGTACATTCGCGTTTCGCTTATCTCCCGCTGATTTCCCATCGGAAACCGCAGCGTTAAACGTACTGAATCACGATTTCCTGGAACGCATCAACGCCCAACGTAAAATTTTTTTGTCCGGTACGACAATTGATGGCGAGTTTTTGATAAGAATCTGCGTGTTGTGTTTTCGGACACACCAAAAACACATCGAGCAATGCATTACAGCAATAAAAAACGCTATTACTCCAGCTATCGAGCACTACAAATCAGTCGATTAAAGCCCACGCTTGTTGTAGAATAATGACTTGCTACAATATTCGAATCCAACGACATCGGAATAACTTCCAAACCGACCCTCTCGGAGTACTCAGATGAATCCCCCGCATCACCCTCCCTTGAAACGGCGCTGGTATCAGGCCATCGGTCCGGGACTGATTACAGCCTGCGTTGTGATCGGTCCCGGTAGTATCCTCACAAGCAGCAAGGTTGGGGCTACCGGAGAGTATTCCATGCTGTGGGTCGTCATCGCCGCATGTATTTTTATGATGTTCTATATGCAAATGGGCGCGCGATTAGGTGTCGTTGCTAGTGAATCTCCGGGTGAGATTCTCACTCGCAAAGCTGGGCGATGGTTAGCAATCGTCGTTGGGATAGCCGTATTTTTCATTTCAACAGCCTTCCAATTTGGAAATAACCTCGGCGTTCAATCTGCTTTCGACGTCTTTCTTTCCTCGAATTGGTCCATCGCGTTAGTCGTCGGTTTCAACGCACTCTCTATTTCATTCCTATTCTTCTTTAAAGATTTCTATCAAGCTCTTGAAAAACTGATGATGTGTTTTGTGGGTCTAATGCTGACCTGTTTTGCAATTAACCTATTCTTTGCCGGACCCGAAATAGTAGCGTTTTCCAGAGGCCTGCTACCAACCGCTGGCGCGTTTAATAACATTGAAGTCCTTGGACTAGTAGGCACAACCTTCGTTGTCGCGGCAGCCTATTTTCAAGCTTACTTGGCAAAACAAAAAGGCTGGTCCCCCACCGAATTAAAAACCGTAATTATCGACGCCCGTGTTGGCTCGGCCATTATGGCCGTCATTACAATTATGCTGATGTCCACAGCCGCCGCTGTCCTCGCTGGGAAAGACCTGGCAGATGTTGAACAAGTGGCCGCTGCGCTGGAACCGGCATTTGGGAATAAAGGCAAGATTCTATTTTGTGTGGGATTGTTTTCCGCCGCATATTCATCATTTTTAGTCAATTCAATGATCGCGGGTTTTATCCTCTCTGATGGTTTGGGTTTGGGTTCTACTTCAAACAGCCTTGGTCCCAAGGTACTTACGACGGTTGTATTGCTTACCGGGATGATCGTCGCGTTACTCGTAAAGGGAACCGGCATGAGTGCGGTACCTGCAGTTGTTGCCGCCCAGGCGGTAACCGTCATCGCTGGTCCGCTTATCGCAGGTGTACTATTGTGGTTGACAAATTCACCCGATGTAATGGGCGAACGCACGAACGGTTTCTTAACTAACATATTTGGTGTAATTGGCTTCCTCATATTGCTTGCGATTGCTGCTTATGTTGCCACGGTAAAGATACCAGCGGGTCTAGAAAAAATGGGAAGAGACGAGACCGTCTCATTTCAACAAATTCCAAATGGAAACGCCACCGTGACTGTGACGCTTGAGAACTCGCCCCTATTACCTCGTCTATCACTTTCAGAAAATAGCTGACATGACCGACTGTATCGAAGATGATCTATTATTGCTAAACGAACGTTTGCTCCAGGCCATTGATTCCAAGGATTGGGAAACCTACACCCAACTTTGCGACGATTCGCTGACCGCCTACGAACCCGAAGCGTTAGGCCAACTCGTCGAAGGTTTACCATTCCACTACTTTTACCTCAATCGCGACTCTGATTCGGCTAGGCAATCGACAATTTGTTCGCCGCGTATTCGAATGCTGGGTGAAAATGCCGCTTGCGTAACATACGCCCGGTTGTTACAAGCAATTGACGCCGAAGCCCATGAGTCGGTTGGGAGTTATGAAGAAACACGAATTTGGGAAAAACAGAATGGTCAATGGAAACATGTACATTTCCACCGATCATTTGCGGGTAGTGTCGAACTGGGCTAAGATTTTATTATCCTTATTTTCGTTAAATCAGATCGCGACTTCTCAACTTTTTTACTACGCACTGGTCTTTTTATGACGTGTTATCTAATCTCTGGTGCAACCGGTTTCGTCGGAACCAATTTTCTACTTAACTTGACGAGCGAGGATCAATATCGAGTTCTGTCTCGTGACCCTGCTAACGCAGCCAAAAGATGCAAATCACTCAACAGCCCAGCAGAATTCTTGGGTGGCGTTCAATGGGAACCCACCGTTGGCGATCCGCCTCGGAATGCCTTTGACACCATTGACACACTTGTTAACTTTAGCGGTGAATCCGTCGCCACAGGTCGCTGGACAGAATCGAAAAAAAAGCGAATCTATGAAAGTCGCGTCGAGGGCACAAAAAACCTCACCCATTTTCTCTTGCGGGGGTCTCATAGCATCAAGACGTTTATGTCATGTTCAGCGGTCGGTTATTATGGCTTTCCTGGCGACGCTGAATTAACGGAACTAAGCGCTGCCGGATCGGATTTTCTTTCGACCGTCGTACAGGACTGGGAAGCACCGTTAACGGAACTAGAACACACCGACATACGCGTGATCACCACCCGCCTAGGCGTGCCATTGGGGCTCGATGGTGGCGCTTTTCCCCAGATGGTCAAACCATTTAAGATGTTCGTTGGCGGACGTATTGGTTCCGGACAACAATGGGTTCCATGGATTCACATTAATGACTGTATCGCCGCGCTCACATTCCTGATCGCTGACACTAGATGTTCCGGGATATATAACGTGGTCGCACCACAATCTGCCACAAACATGCAACTGACAGCAGCCATCGCTAAATCGTTGAAGAGACCTGCAATATTTCCCATGCCTGCTTTTATCTTGCGAATACTGCTAGGCGGTTTTGCAGAGGTGCTATTAGAATCTCAAAGGGTCGTACCGCAGCGTTTAATCGAAGCATCTTTCAAGTTCACCCACTCCACTATAGATACCGCAGTTTCCAACCTATTATCACCAAACCAATGAGTTCCAACCACGCCTCCAATACCAGAAACTGGAATAGACTCAATACTTCGGTCGTCAAATGCAAAGCTTGTCCTCGGCTTATCGAGCATTGCCAAGAAATCGCGAAAATTAAACGACGAGCATTTATTGACGAACAATATTGGGGCAAACCGGTCGCCAATTTTGGAGATCCCCGTGCGGAGTTGTTGATAGTCGGTTTGGCCCCTGGCGCACACGGCGCCAATCGTACCGGTCGCATCTTTACTGGCGACCGCAGTGGAGAATGGCTCTACCGGGCCCTGCACTTAGCCGGATTCGCCAATCAGCGCGAATCAACACATACCAACGATGGGCTTGAGTTGTTCAATTGTGCCATTACGAATGTTTGTCATTGTGCGCCGCCGCTGAACAGGCCTACCCACGAGGAAATTCAAAATTGCCAACCGTGGCTCACGCAGTTAGTGGCCATTCTTCCGGTGAAGGTGTTTTTAGCCTTTGGACAAATCGCTTGGCGCGCAACGGCAGAATATTTGCGCCATCATGATCTATACGATGGCCCGCTACCAAAATTCAGTCACGGGGCTATGTTTCATTTGCCCGACGGTCGCATATTACTTGGAAGTTATCACCCAAGCCAACAGAACACGTTTACCGGGCGTCTAACGCGGCCGATGCTCAACCGCATTTTCAAGACGGCGAAACGCTTACTCTGCTAGCCTCATTCACCAAAGTCTTCGACGTTAGCCGCCACATTATAACGATAGCCATTGGCCCGATCTACGCTATCAAAGTGAGTAGGCAAGTCCACCACAAAATGGATTGCCAACGGACACGACTTCAGGCCACTAGAATCACGCTCTGTTGCTAAGCGGGCGACACCAAGCCTATTACAAATTGACAGGCCCGGATTTTCAAACGCCTCACCTGCTAATCGCAAAATCGCCACGGACATCCCGCCACATGCAATGGATATGACTTGCCGGATTTCCAGCTGCATCCGGTTGCGTGTTTACAAATTCAATCTCGAATGTTGGTCCCTGAATTCGGTAGTAGTGTCCGACACCTGGTTTCGTGGCGCCGGCCCAAGCAAAATGCACGTTGTTCCACTTGCCTTCAGCAATATCACTTAATCGTTCCTGCATAATAGTCGGCGCCATCGTCGCGGCGTAAACCCGTACAATTTTGCGTAACAACTTGCGTTGAACGTCATTCAAATCAGTCCACGCAATACCAATTGGTTTCCCGAGCGGGACCTGTGCTGCGCCAGCGCTACGCACTTCGCGGGGAGCCTTTTCGTCCACAATTGCAATCAAGGCTTGATCAGCGTCTAGCATATTTACGAGTTCAAAAGCGAACACTTCTTCGTTTTTCAATACGCGAGTACCGGCTTTAATTTTCCCCACATCGGCTTTCACGACAGTCGGGTTAGCACATAGAACTTGCGGTGTCGATGAAACAACTTTGCTGTCTTTGACGACAAAATTCAATGACAAATGGTGGCCTTCAATACTTAGGCCCCACGTACCCTTTTCACCTGGATCGCCGAAAATAGTGTAATAATATCGCAGGGTATCCCTCGCAAACTTGCCAGGGTTATCTTTTTCTAAATCTTGAAGAACTGCCTCAAGGGCCATAATCTGCCGTACTTTACGATGGCCAAGTACACTTAAACCCGCTTTCAATACAGCACCGGCAGCTGTTTTTTGCGGTTTAGTCATACTGCGGACCATCAGCCCTTTGCGTTGAGCCTTGGGGATGAAGTGCCAATCAACCCGTCGTTCATCGTCGTAGGCCAGCACTGCAACCTTGACCTGCTCTGGTTTCAAAGTGTCTTTGAAGGCGATCGCCGCTGTCACCAACGCTTCCCCGGGAGGTGCCGCTGTCTCTTGCATCCCAAGCCCAGCAGTGATAGCGATCACAAAAATCAAACTGGTTACAATGTGTGGCATTCTTGTCATTTGGTCCCTGACCCTACTGTGTTGTTGGACATGCGATGTATAATAAACAAAACGGTTAACTCCCTATAACTATAGTGCACACAATCGTTTTATTCTACCTACCGTAAGTTCTTCTTGTGGCAATCCCAGTGTTCAAATCCATCCATCGTTTTCACCGATTGATAATCACCGGTGTTCCGTTCTACGCTATCGCACTACTCGCGGCCTGTGATGCTCCGTTGCCCGAACCGCAACAGTCCACATCCATAACGCCCCAAAAAACGACGCGTCAAATCATTACCGACACACTGTCCAATCCCGCTGCCACGACTCTACATCTGGACGGACTCAAAGTAACAGATGAGGATCTACTGTTACTCACCGACAGTAATAATATCACGAGTCTACTGATTGACAGTAGCGTGGTATCTCATAAAGGACTGATCCCCCTGCAGTCCATGAAAAATCTTACTCAACTGCGCATCCGGTCTCACTTAACCGACGCCGCTATCCCCGTTATCCTAAATCTGAAGTCATTACAATTTTTGAATCTGCCGCAAGCCGACTTTACGGACACAGGAATACACATTTTATCGTCCCACCCAAACATCCAGTTATTACGAATAGGCGGAAACCGTTTATCCAATAAGGCACTCGAATCCATTGCGACAATGTCGTCTCTATCATTTCTGCACTTGATTGCCGTCCCGATTAATGACCAAGGACTACCATCACTCTACGGCATGCAGCACCTACAGTCACTTTACCTCGACGACACAGATACTACGGATGCGGGCCTGGCAAAACTACTCGAAGCGCTCCCCCATCTCCACCTACACATAAATCAAAATCACATCGATCGCGATCCCAACAAACACGAGCACTGAAAAACATTCCACTTGGGCAGTTTCTTAATCAGCAAGCTACTTTCATCGCATCGTACAACTCATTACCGCAGCTATATCTTCCGGGCGATTTTGAATAGACAAAGCCTGAATAATGTTCGCGAGAAGCCGCGTCACCCATTGCCGGCGTGTAGCAACTTCAATAACCGCAGAATTTATCTCTGGTATTTTTTGCCGGCCCATCATTTTTCTAATCCGCGAGTAAACCTCGGACTCACTCATTAATTTACCACTAAAAAAGCCACCAACAATCATCCGCTCGTTGTCGATAGTCAGCCGCGCCAAAAAATACCCCGCAGTATTGAGACCAATCACGTCCAACCCACAGCGACCCGCAACCAACTTGTATAACAAAGCCAACGTAATCGGGATGCCACGCTTGCACTCTAGCACGTTGGGTAACAAACTGTTCTTTGGATTATAGAAGTTTCCGGTATCACCTCGAAACCCAAGCCCCTCAAAGAGTACCTGATGTAAATGTGCAATCAAGGCACGATCGCTGCCACTAGTAACTCGCTTGGTAACTTGTTTTGCTATATCACCCAACTCCAAAGCGACAAGTTGCAGAGAAACTTGCCGGTCAAAACGCATTGCAATCGCAGTTACAGCACTACAAATACCTATATTTGTTTCGCGACACCCTATTTGGGAAACAAACATGTCGAATGCAACCTGGTTGCAGTAAAGCGGTTTTTGCATGTATGTAGCCCTCACTAGCGGATAAAGCGTTCGTTGTGGTTTATCAAAACTAGCAATCTTCCAACAATTGATTGTGAAGCTACAATATTTTCCGTAGAAAAGTCAAATATACTTACCCATAAAGCTTGCCCTTAAAATGAGACTCGCAGCGCGCTCATGAAAATACTATACTTACCAAACACAGCAGCATGTAATCTGCCACTGTCGTTATATATTTGCTTTACGCATCAACGTTCAATTAGTTATCTACTGCCCAAGAACCGGTTACCTCAATGCCTGCTGAATTCAATGTTGATGCCAAGGAGCAAGTTCGACAACTAACGGACATTGTTGACTTAACCGGGCAAAGTATTCATTTGCAAAAGCGAGGGCGTATCTACGTGGGATTGTGCCCATGGCACGATGATGAACGGCCTAGCATGCAGGTCGACCCCGAACGTCAAACTTGGAAATGCTGGGTCTGTGACATTGGCGGTGATATTTTTAGTTTTGTCATGCAACGCGAAGGTGTTGATTTCCGTGAAGCTCTTGAACTTCTTGCCGAGGCAGCGGGCATTCAGCTTTCCGGTCCCCGCCGTGACGACATCCAAGCAGGTTCTCCCAATGACAAGAAAACCCTTTATGCCGCTGCCGCTTGGGCTAAGAATATTTTTCACCAATACCTTTTACATCATGCCGACGCGCAGATTGCTAGAGACTATTTCACACAACGTGGCATAAGTAATGAAAGTCTAACAACGTACCAAGTCGGTTTCGCGCCAAACCGCTGGGATTTTTTGGCAAACCAAATAGCCAACTCGCCCTATTCCCATGAAGTCCTTAAGGCCGTAGCCCTACTGGGGCACAACGCAGATCGTAACAGCTACTACGATTTTTTCAGGGGGCGGGTGCTTTTTCCCATTCACGATACACAAAATCGCACCGTTGCATTTGGCGGTCGAATACTACCCCAGTTCGCTGACGACCGCGCCGCAAAATACGTTAATTCCCCCGAGACCCTTATATTCTCCAAAAGCGAACAACTTTACGGTATCGACATTTCACTCGATGCTATACGCAAAGGAGGTAAGGCACTCGTGATGGAAGGGTACACCGACGTGATAGTCGCAAACCAATACGGCGTTACCAATGTTG
>Ga0315334_10001397_pt1 | contig 14838 bp, 10 predicted proteins | sample M150034915metaG_FD_205555 | JGI IMG/M metagenome (GOLD analysis project Ga0315334, IMG submission 205555) | Ammonia-oxidizing marine archaeal communities from Monterey Bay, California, United States - M1 500m 34915 | ecosystem: Environmental > Aquatic > Marine > Intertidal zone | place: USA... | reverse complement strand
GGGGTCTCATGCAGAGCTCTTAGATCCGATAATTACGTTTTTATTTAGCCGTTAATTTGCGTCATTTGTAATAATAATAGCTAAAATCAAAAATTTTTGAGAGGCTTTAAGTTATGGGCTCGACTCGTGTTCTTGAATAGCTTATGCAAAGTGTCCCATGCGTTATCAAAAAATTGATCCAAAACTTTTTGAACAGAACCGCGAACGTCTCAGGAGGAGGCTCCCTCCGAACTCTTTAGTTATTCTTAACTCTAATGATATCCTCCCAACTAATGCGGATGGGTCCATGCTCTTGCGTCAGAATTCTGACATCTTCTATCTTAGTGGCATTCATCAGGAGGAGACGATCCTTGTTCTTTTTCCTGATGCTCCTGATGAAAAGCAGCGAGAAATGTTATTTACAAAGAAAACATCAGAATTGATTGCGATATGGGAAGGAGACAAACACACTAAGGAGTCCGCGATAGAAACTTCAGGAATCCAGAACGTTCATTGGCTAGATGCTTTTTCTGGTATTCTGAGAATGATAATGACTCAGGCAGAGCACGTGTTCCTTAACACTAATGAACATGCCAGGGCAACGGATCGTGTTGAAACCCGTGATTTACGTTTCATTCGTGAGACTATGAGGCAGTACCCTCTGCATGATTATCAACGCCTGGCCCCAGTCATGGCAGAGCTCAGGATTACCAAAAGTAAACTGGAAGTGGACCTGATCAAAAAGGCTTGCGAGATTACTGAAGCCGGATTCAGGAGAGTACTTAAGTTCATCAAGCCAGGAGTTAAAGAGTATGAAATTGAGGCCGAATTCATTCACGAGTACCTCAGTCATGGATCCGATGGTTTTGCATATGATCCCATCATTGGTTCAGGTAAAAATGCATGTGTTCTCCATTATCTGGAGAATCACGACACCTGCGAAGATGGGCAAATGGTCCTGATGGATGTTGCTTCACGCTATGCAAACTATAATTCTGACCTGACCAGGACCGTGCCCGTCAATGGTCGTTTCACTGACAGGCAACGCTCTGTATATGAGGCCGTTCTGAGGACCATGAGGGCATGCAATGCAATGCTTCGTCCAGGAATGGTTCTCAAGGATTACCAGGAAGAGGTAGGAAAGTTAGTACAGTCTGAGCTCTTAGAATTAGGGCTCATTACACAAAAAGATATTGATGATCAGGACCCAGATAAGCCGGCTTATAAGAAATATTTCATGCATGGAACGAGTCATCACATTGGCTTGGATGTCCATGATGTTGGTGATAACTGGAAGCCGGTATCTGAAGGCATGGTATTTACTATTGAGCCTGGAATTTATATCCGGGAAGAAAATTTTGGATGCCGTCTGGAAAACAACTATTTGATTGGAATAGATGAAAACATTGATCTGATGGCAACGATTCCTGTCGAAGCTGAAGAAATTGAGGAAATCATGAATTCCGATTAAGACCGGCTACGGTTTTTCATAAGTTCAAAAAAAATGATGGGACTTTTGCAGGTCCAAGATCCTTAAATCCGATGAGGCTTCTGCTGACCTTTGCCAAGGATATTGAAAACAAAAGATGTAGATTCTTGGCAATTTGATTATCATCATTGGTAAAACTGGCGTACTGGGATGGGACAGATGGCATCCTTTGATTCGCTAGGCCTCATTCCGCAACTTTTGAAAGCAGTTCAGAAGAAAGGGTACAAGACGCCCACCCCCATTCAGGCCGAAGCAATTCCTGCAATTTTATCAGGCCGTGATGTTATTGGTGGAGCTCAGACAGGAACGGGGAAGACGGCCGCTTTTGTTTTACCGATACTACAGCAACTGTTTCAGAATCGAACGAAGGACCGTTCTCCCAGGGCCTTGATCCTGACCCCTACACGTGAGCTTGCAGCTCAGGTCGAACGGTTCGTTGTCGATTACGGTAAGGGGTTAGGTATTTATTCCTGTGCAATCTATGGAGGCGTTAAAATGGGCCCGCAGGTGAGCTTATTGCGAAGGGGCGTGGGCATCGTAGTGGCCACTCCTGGTCGCCTTTTGGACCATGCTCAGGGAGGAACGATCAAGTTTTCGCACATCGAGACATTTGTGCTCGATGAAGCTGACCGGATGCTTGACATGGGCTTCATGCCTGACATTCGCAAGATCATAGGGTTACTCCCAGATTCTCGGCAGAACCTCCTTTTTTCTGCAACTTATTCTGATGAGATACGAAGATTATCGAAGAAGATTCTAGATGATCCGGCACGGATAGAGGTTGCGAGGCGGAACATGGCGGCAGAACAGGTCCGCCAGATTGTGCATCCGGTCGAACAGAGCCGTAAGCGCGAATTACTTGTCGAACTGATTGATTCCGGGGACTGGAATCAGGTCCTAGTATTTGCGAGGACCAGGCACGGCGCGGAAAAACTTTCAAAGTATCTGTCAAAGGAGGGAGTTGATGCGGTGGCCATTCATGGTGACAAGTCGCAGGGGCAAAGGACCCGAGCACTTGACCGATTCAAGAAGGGCGCTGTCCGGGTCCTGGTTGCAACGGACGTTGCTTCCCGTGGTCTGGACATCAGGCAATTGCCCCGAGTCGTTAACTATGAATTACCTGATGTGGCTGAAGATTATGTGCACCGGATTGGACGGACTGGGCGCGCCGAGGAAAAGGGGGACGCGCATTCATTGGTTTGCAAGGCAGAGAGGAGCAAACTTCTAGCCGTTGAGGAACTACTTGGAAAGCAAGTTGAAAGGTCCGAGATTTCTGGGTTTGAAGGAGAATCAATAGAGCAAGGATCCTCATCTCAAAAGAGGCGAACCAGATCAAGATCACGGAGCCGTTCGGGAAGAGGGGCTCCTAGAACCAGATCTAAGCCAGAAAGAGGCATGAGGTCTAAGCCAGAAAGGGGCCGTAGAAATTCCAATCAAAAAAAATCAAAGGATCCCGGAAGAAGCAAAGAGGACAGGAGACCGAAGGCTAAGACGGCTGGTAGAAAGCCCAATACAGAATTTGTTTCAAAAAAGAAAACGGCGAAAGGACCCAAGAAGGCCCGGCCAGGTGAAACGCAAGAAGCGCGGCGAAAGCGAAAACCCAAGTGGAGCGCTACAAGGAAGAAAGCGGCCAAGTTGAAGCGTGGCTCACAAGGATCAAAGATGAAGAGAAAATCTCCGAGCAAGAGGAGGGAATAGGAGACTAATTTGGCAATTGATGCATTGGATGGGGTTATAAGTTCTCATTATTGAGAAAAAAAACGTAAATCGAGACTCATTTTCTGTAAAATATTTGATTGTGTGTAGTTAATGCAGCATATTCCTGCACTGCCTCATGAAGGAACGGCTTCATACATTAATTGGTTTTCGTAGCCTGAGTCTCTTCGCCTCATTGCTTTTTTTCATTGTTACTATCAACTCTGAAATTAGAGCTGCTGAAGAGGACCTTACAATTTTGCAAAGTCTTGTGTCTGATGTGGAGGAATTAAATGAGATAGTTTACCGGTATCAGTTAGCGGGCGGTTGGTTCAGTGAAACTGACGATGCAAAATTGATCCTTACTCGACTCGCGATGGCTCATGGCGACTTTGGTCTTCCAAGATTATTTCATCCCAGAGAAGGCCGTTTCACAGCCATCACTACGGACGTTCCTCCGCAAAATCAAAAATGGGTTTACTGGAATAATTCGACGCGAAGATTTCAATTATGGCGAGGAGTTGCTACTCATGACGTGCAGATTGTCACACGTTTTCTGAGAGGTAGCGATAAGACTGTTGCGTTTAAAGTTGTTAAGAAAGCCAGTAATAACAATTCTGTTAAAGCGTATTAAGTAGAAGAAACTATATTTAAAATTGAGTTTCTTTGTATTGATCGCACTAAAAATCCGGGCAAGAATCCATAGTATGAAGTTTGCTTTCTTTTCTTTAGCGTTTCTTTTTTTAATCAACCTTGTTCAGGCTGGACCTACGCATTATCTGGTCCTTAGTTCTGAGAGTACCGCGGCTGATCCTGGATGGGAAAAGGTAATCAATGAATTGAATTCCAAGTATGAATCTTCTAGGGTGTTGCATTTTCCAGATGGAAATCCTGAAGGCATACTCGAGGAACTGAGGAAAATAAGACCAAGATACACATGCTTTGTAGCTAAGTATTCTGAAGTGACGAGGGCCATGGTTTCAAAGATTCATCAACTTACCAGAAACATTGATGAGGATCCCTACACTGATACTATCTGGGGTATCCTGACAGGGTATGATTCGGAAAATGCTTTGCGTATTGCAAAGACACGAAAGCCTCTGACCATTGAACGTGTCGCTTCGGGAACCGAGGTAGCACTTGAGAATTGTGTGGAGGGGGTCTGGTACTGCGAATTAAAAAAGGGAAAGATTGTCCGAAAAAATAGAAATCAGAATCCCATTGAATCGATTGGACCAGTCGATAGTACCGAGGCATTGGCAAAAACGCTCACAGAATACAAAGCCCAACTCTTCGTCACTTCCGGTCACGCAACTGAGAGAGGCTGGCAGATCGGTTTCTCTTACCGAAACGGTTACTTTAAGAGCAAGAATGGAAATCTTTTTGGTCAGGACACTAAAGGGAAAACAATTGCAATAAATTCGCCAAATCCAAAAGTTTATATGCCGATTGGCAATTGTCTGATGGGTCATATTGATGATCAACAGGCGATGGCACTGGCATGGTTAAAGAGCGGAGGAGTGAGGCAGATGCTCGGGTACACGGTCCCGACATGGTACGGTTATGCAGGTTGGGGCTGTTTGGATTATTTTGTTGAACAGCCAGGAAGATACACTTTCGCGGAAGCGTTCTTTGCCAATCAACATGCCTTAATTCATCGTCTGGAAACATTCTTTCCTGGTCTTGCGAGTAAGAAAATGGCAGATCCTAATCAGGCCACTGCCATTGGATCTAAAGTAAAGCTGACCGAGGCGGCCACGCATGCAGGCCTCCGCGCTCAGGATGCCGCGGGTCTTCTCTTTGACAGAGACTCAGTTGTTTTCTATGGAGATCCTGGTTGGGATGCGAAACTGGCCAAGGGAAAACGTGCCTACGAGCAGTCATTAAACAGAAAGGATTCTATATATACATTCAAGATAACCCCAATGAGAGGGAAGAAATCTTTTGAGCCTATTAATACTAACGGCTCTCAGAGAGGATGGCGTCCGATCGTGCACTATTTTTCCAAACGGATTGGAAATTTTGAGATTCTTGAAGGCAGCGAATTAAAGCCAGTGTTGACCGATGACTTTATACTCATACCCAATCCCAAGTCCTGTGACCCTACAAAGGATTATAAAGTTGTTTTCAAAGTATCTCCTCTGTAACAATGATTTTCTAATCGAATGGGTCAGCAGTTTTTTGGTACAGACCAAACTCATCATCCCCTAGATAGATCAAGCAAAGCGCCCCATCGGCTGCTACCGCTTGAAAAAATTCGAGTACAAATTCCTGCTCACCGGGCCACGGATAAATAAAGAAAATATCCACTTCATCCAGATCAGCATCCATCCCTTCATAGCTCGGCCTGAATCCATTTTTTTCTCCATAAGTGTAGTTTTCAGGCTTAATGAGCTCAGCTCCACCAGAGCCTTCATAACACTCAAAGCCTTCGGGCATGTAATCGCGTTCAATGATAGTGACCGCTATATTTGAGTCTTCTGCCAGTTTTCTGGATGCTTCAATCAGTGATCGTTCGATCTCTATGCCATATGATTCGTAACCTAAGAGAGAGGCCAGACAAGCGCCCACACCGTAGCCACTGCCCCACTCGCAGTACACCTTACCCAAACACAATTCACTGGTTTTTATTGCAGCAAGCCAATGATATAGCAGTTCATCATTGCAGGGAATGAACTGGGGGACTTTGCGGTTTCTTTCAGTTTCAAAGAGTTCATCTATTCGTTTGTTGGCATCTCTGAGATAGTTTTTAACTTTCTCAGGAAGCTTTTTTCCCTCGATTTTTAGATCAATTTCCTCGATTGGCACAAGGCACAGATTATTTCATGAAAATGACACCTTTGTCGAAGAAAATTCAATAACCAGCCAGTTGCATCGGCTATGTGCTCATGACTATATTTGAATATGAAGGTTTCCCTAACAATTATCCTTGCGGGTATCATTTCTTCACTCAATGCCGCTGACTGGCCCAATTGGCAGGGCCCAAATTACAATGGCATTTCATCGGAGACAGAATGGGATCCTGACAAGATAGGTAATATGATTTGGAAGGCTCAGGTCGGCGTTGGATTTGCTGGGGTCTCTGTTTCTGAAGGAAGACTTTACACACTGGGTCACGATGGGAAACGAAGGGATGGTTCTGAAACAGTTCATTGTCTTGATGCCCAGACCGGTAAAAAGATTTGGTCTGATACGTATGAGGCAGAATTATTGCCTAACCTTCATGAGGGCGGTCCGGCAACGACTCCGACATTGCATATGGGCAAGGTTTATACATTGGGCAAGGATGGAAAATTTAAATCGTACAATGCAAAAGACGGCAAAAAAATCTGGGAGAGAGATCTGCTCAAAGATTCAGCTATGCAAAAGCCCGCTGAGTGGGGATTTGCTGGTTCTCCGCTTATTGTTGGTGAAATGATAGTGGTGGAGGCTGCTCATACCATTGCCTATTCGCTGGACGAAGGTGAAGTGATCTGGAAAAGTGAACGTTTCAAACCAGCATATGCGAGCCCTGTTTTATTCAATTATGGAGGCAAGGATCTGCTCATCACATTGAAGACGGAAGGCCTTGTCATTCTTGAATCTCGTACCGGGAAGACAGTGACAGTGAGTGAATGGAAGACAAGGTTCAGCACAAATGCGACGACGCCTATAGTTGTAGGTAATAAAGTATTTATCTCGACTGGTTATGGTCGTGGGTGTGGGCTTTATACTTTTGATGGGAAAAGATTAAAGAAAGTGTATAGCAATAAAGCTATCAGCAATCACATGGCAAATTGTGTTGTCATTGATGAACATTTGTACGGAATTAGTGGTAATACTCATGGTGCGGAGAAGAAGGAACTGATCTGTATGGAATTGGAAACGGGTAATGTGAAGTGGAAGGAGGGGGGTTTTGGTTGTGGTACCGTGACAGCCGCTGCCGGTAAACTCATAGTGTTTAGTGAACGCGGAGAGCTTGCTGTTGGTGCAGCCTCACCAAAGAAATTTGAAAGCTTGGCCCGTGAGCAAGTTAACCGAGGCCGTTGCTGGACTGTTCCTGTCCTCTCAAATGGTATTATTTACACCAGAAATGCATCAGGCAATCTGGTTGCTGTTGGAGTCGGTAAAGGGTTCTGAGGCTATCTATTTTTAAATATAAGAGCTCTATCCCTATTCAAGTTTTAAATCCCAGAATTTGTCAAAGGGAGCAGAGCGGATTTGATTAGCAGATCAGGCCACAAGATAATCAGATATGATGGGTTGGGAGAAATGTATGCGTTTTTTCTATTTAATTAGATTTACGCAATAGTTAACAATCTCTGATTTTTTAAAGGTCCTTGTGCTGTGGTTTCGACTAAGTTTAGAATAACACTCATTACATGAAATTTCTGCAAAAGTCTCTCAATGCTAAATTGACCAAATCTGATCTACTCATTGTTTTTGGCTGCCATGGTAAAAAGATCAAGTTGCCCCAGGGAGTCAAGGTTCCTGCCAGTTTTCCGGAGTCCTTCGCCTGCGACTCTGGTCAAAAAAGAATAACAGATTCGATCAAGGGGCCATTCAAACAAGTCCTCATTGTTGGACTGGGTGAATCCAAAAAAATAGAGGCAGAAGATATTCGTCGTGCTGCGGCAAGTGCTGTGAAAGAGGCGAAGAAAAATAAACTGGGATCTATAACTTACTGGGCAGCTAAAAATTATGGTTTTGATGCTGGTCTTTTTGGGCAGGCCCTTACAGAAGGGGCAGTGATGGGGTCCTATAGTCTGGATACCTTTAAAAAAGAAACCGGGGATCTGAAGAAGATCACTTTTCAAACTGGTGAGATTATAAAAAGAGGGGCCAAGCGTGGCATCGCAATAGGAAATGGGAATTGCCTTGCCAGGCGCCTTCAAGACACTCCTGCCAATAAAATGAGACCGCGTGATCTGGTCAGAGAGGCTCGTAAAATTGCCAAGGACTCAGTAACTATTTCTGTGAAAGTTTTTGATGAAATTGCCATGAAAAAAATGGGCATGGGGTCTTTGCTTTCAGTCTCTGCAGGTTCGTCCGAGCCTGCTTATTTAATCCATTTGATTCATCGACCAAAGGCCAAGACCGGGAAGAAGGTCTGTTTCGTAGGTAAGGGACTCACCTTTGATTCTGGGGGCATTAGTCTCAAGCCTTCAGGAAAGATGCACGAGATGAAATATGATATGTCTGGAGGGGCCGCAGTCCTTGGCGTTTTTGATGTACTCTCCTCAATCAGTTCAGATGTTGAGGTTCACGGACTGATCCCTACTTCAGAAAACCTTCCTGACGGTAAGGCAACCAAGCCTGGGGATTTGGTAACGGCTTATAATGGTCTCAAGATTGAGGTTCTGAATACTGACGCTGAGGGGCGATTGATTCTCGCTGATGCTCTTGCATACGCTGCTAAAAAGATTAGGCCCGATGCAATGATAGATCTGGCCACTCTCACTGGGGCAGTTGTCGTTGCTCTTGGCCACGAACTGACGGGGGTCATGGGGAATGATGACGGACTGATTCAATCACTTGTTGAAGCTGGAAAAAGGACTTCGGAAATGGCTTGGCATCTGCCAATGCTTGATCTGCACAAGAAAGAAATGAAAGGAATGGTAGGTGATCTGAAAAATATCAGCGGGCCCGCCACGGGTGCAGGCTCTTCAACGGGCGGGGCTTTCCTATCACATTTTGTGGAAGAAACGCCTTGGGCTCATCTGGACATCGCCGGCAGCGCCTGGGGTGCGGCGCAGAGGGACTATCAGGGAGGGGAGCAGGGGACCGGCGTTGGAGTCCGTTTACTGATTGACTATCTGGAGAGTATTTGATCCGGATTGTCAGAGCATTTCTTTCAGTGCATTGACGAGCCTTTCGAGGTCAGATCCATCATTGTATGCCTGAACTGATATTCGGAACATGTTTCCCTTCGGATTTAGAAATACTGGCACTTCGACCTTGAAGCGGTGAAAGAGGTCAGTGTGAAGTGAGGAATGATCACCTTCCGGCAGGAGGTAAGACCGCATCTGAGGAGGTTGTAAATCCGCATGCAAATAAAGATCATCCATTCCAGTAACCTCAAGAATTGTTTCATTAAATTCTGATATGAGTTGACGAGAACGAGGAACTACCGTTTCGAACCATCGGTTCTTGTTGAGAAAATCAATGGCATCCTGGACTGCTAGAATGGAGGAGATGTCTATGGTTCCTTGCCAATCATTTTCAAGAAGGAGTGAGGAATTTCCCTCTGAAATGTTCCCCCAGCTGATCGCTGGTGGACGGATCCCATCTTCATGTTCTCTGGAAGCGTAAACAAAACCTGCCCCCTTAGGTGAGAGCATCCATTTGTGGCAATTGCCCACATAGAAATCGGCTCCGATTTCCTTAAGGTCCACCGGGACCTGACCCGGAGCATGGGCCCCATCAATGACGGAGACAGCCCCGGCGGATCTGGCAATCTTAGTTAGTTCATGGATTGGGAAAAGCTGTGACGTTTCCGGGGAAATGTGAGGGAATGTAACAAATTTCACTGAAGGGTCGATCTTGGCCTTCAATAGATCCACTGCCGAGCACGCAGATTCTAGAGGGAGTGGCATTTTGACTCTTACCAAATGTGCTCCCCTCTCATTGCATATAGTCTCCCACATCCTATCAACGGCTCCGTATTCGTGTTCGGTTGCTAGTACCGTGTCTCCTTCATTTATTTTAAGGGACTGGGCCACCATATTGAGTCCGTACGTGACGTTACGTACAAATGCGATTTGATCAGATTCACAATTAAGGAATAAGGAAAGTCCTGTCCTTGCTTCCTGCATCCTTCGGCTAAATTCTCTGTATAGGAGAGTAGCAGGTTCCTGTTCAAGTTCGTGCTGAAATTTCTGATAGGCTTCAAATACTGGTCTTGGACAGGCCCCATAAGAACCATGATTTAGGTAAGCTACTTCAGGGTCCAGGAGGAATTGGTCTTTCAAATGGTTCAATGGATTTGGGTCGCTACCCTTAAATGTTTATTCATATCTGATGCCCTGTCAATCTGCTCCCCTGACAATCAGAATGAGAAAGGAGCAGTTCTAATAGTTAGGCTTTGCCAATTCATAACCATGCATCGATAATGTAGCATCAGTCATAGAATAATTTAAGTAATTCTGAGTTGAAATGCTCTGACTGAAAGCTACTGAATCAAGGAATGTCTAATTATGACCTTATTGTTATCGGGGGCGGGCCTGCCGGCTACGTCGGAGCCATTCGTGCCGCTCAACTTGGGAAACGAGTAGCTTGTGTCGAAAAAGAGCGTGCCGGGGGAACTTGTCTCAATTGGGGCTGCATTCCTACCAAGTCGTTACTGCGTAACGCGGAGCTTTATCGTTTGATGCAGAACCACGCTGACGAGTTTGGGTTAATTTTTGATAATTTATCCTACGATTGGGGCAAGGTCATATCCAGGAGCCGCAAGGTATCGGATAGGCTCGCCGGTGGAATTGAATTTTTGTTTAAGAAAAATAAGATCGATTATGTCCTTGGCACAGGACAGATCCTTGAACCTGGAAAAGTTCAGGTTACCGATTCTTCTGGCCAGCAAAATGTCCTCGAGTCCGAACACATTCTTGTTGCCACAGGGTGCAAGACCAGAGCATTTCCTGATTTGCCATTCAATGGTCGTTCAGTTGTGGGAAGTTCTGAAGCTATGATCATGGAGAAGCGACCGGAGGACATTGTCATTATCGGGGCCGGTGCGATCGGTGTTGAATTTGCATATTTCTTCAATGCATTTGGAACCAAGGTTACTATCGTTGAAATGATGCCCAACATTTTACCCGTTGAGGATCGAGAAGTGAGTGAGGAGCTTGAGAAAAGTTTCAATAAGATCGGTATTGAAATGCTCAGTTCAACGAAAGTGATTGGTACTAGGGACTTGGGTGATCGTATTGAAATTGATGTTGAAAGGGAAGGCTCTGCACCCAGCACTATAGGGGCCCAGGTCGCACTCATAGCGATCGGCGTTGAGCCAGTACTTCCGGCTGATTTTGAACTTGAACTGGACCACGGATACATTGTCACGGACGATACTTATCAGACTAACGTTCCTGGAATTTATGCTGTCGGTGACATTATAGGGCCGCCCTGGCTTGCTCATGTGGCTAGCTTTGAAGCAACTCAGTGCGTCAATGGCCTTTTCAGTGGCACTCGGCCCAGGAAAGTGGGAACCTTTCCTGGATGCACGTATTGTCAGCCTCAAGTTGCCAGCGTCGGATTCACGGAACAAGCGGCCGAGGAGAAGGGCCTTTCTTTCAAGATCGGAAAGTTTCCCTATCAGGCCAGTGGCAAGGCACAAGCGGCCGGAGAGACGGAAGGTTTCATTAAGTTATTGATAGGAGAGCCGCACGGAGAAATTCTCGGTGCCCATATCATAGGATCTGAAGCTACTGAGCTTATCGCTGAACTTGGTTTAGCCATTGAGGCTGAGTTAACTTACGAGCAAATTGAAAATACAATACATGCTCATCCTACACTCAGTGAAATGGTTCATGAGGCGGTCGGTGCTTCAGATGGGCATGCAGTCCATATATAGGCGATCGTAACGATCAATAGTTTCACAATCATCTGTATTTAAGGCGCCTTAACCATTAATGAGAATTGTTCTCAATAATTATTGACATGGTCTCTTTATTTGATAATAAGAATCAATATCATTTATTAAATGAAAAGAAACAGGGTTAATTTAATTTTATTGGGATCATTTGCATCATTCGCGCTGATTGTTTCCAATGCGGTCGCACAAGATCAAGGAGCAACCGAATCATTGGATCCGAGCCTTGTAATAGGAGGTGAGGGCACTTTTGATCTTCCTGGTTCCGGTTACGTAATAGATACGCAAGAGCTTCGATCTCAGAACTATTATAATATTAACCGTATCTTGGATCGTATTCCCGGTGTTTACCTCCGCGAAGAGACCGGTAACGGTAATTTTCCCAACATCTCAATACGTGGTGGAGACGGCACAAGAAGTGACAATGTAACGATCATGGAAGATGGAATACTAACGGCCCCAGCAGCTTACTCGGCTCCGTCCGCTTACTATTCACCAAATCCGGCCCGTATGTCAGGCGTCGAGATTCTTAAAGGTTCTAGCCAGATCGCTTTCGGGCCGCACACTACTGGCGGTGTCGTAAACTATTTGTCCACACAGTTTCCTACTGACCATAGCTTTTACTTGCGTTCCACTTACGGATCCAATAGCGCATTTGATGTTCACAGTTACTGGTCTGATACGTCCGAGGGAGAGTTCGGAAATGTGAGTGTCTTGGCTGAGATTTATTACCGCTCAACGGACGGTTTCCGTGAGATAGACGCTGGTAATGGATACGGCGGATCTGACAGCACAGGATTCGAACTGATGGAGCCCATGATCAAGCTTTTCTGGGAGCCTAACAGTGATGTTTATCAGCGCTTAGAGTTCAAGTATGGATACACTGACTTTGATGCCGATGAAACATATGCGGGTCTGACAGAATCAGATCTTAAGGCCAACCCTTACAAGCGCTATGCAGGAACATTTCTGGATCATATGGCGACTGAGCATCATCGTTCTTACCTCAAGTGGTTAGTTGAGCCGACCGATGATCTTTCTTTCCAGGTAGCAGCCTACTATAATAAGTTCGAGCGTGACTGGTACAAGATTCGTAAGGCCGGTGGCCAGAGCATATATAAGGTTCTTTCTGATCCGGTAGGCTATGCCGCAGCTTTTGACGATCTTCGTCTGCTCGGAACTGGTAGCCTAGGCATTCGCCACAATGCCCGTTCTTACGAGTCTTCAGGACTCCAGTTCAACGTGAACTATGACACAACTATTTCTGACATTGAACACAGCATTTCTGCAGGTTTCCGTTTCCACAATGACTCGATCCGTCGTTTTCAGCAGAATGACACTATTGATCTTTCAGGGGGCGCTCCTGTAGTTAATGAAGGCGTTCCAGGATCTGGAGGAAACCGTGCACAGGAAGCTGACGCATGGGCAGTCTGGATTCAGGATGACATCGATCTTGGTAAACTCACTGTGAGCCCGGGAATTCGCTATGAAACTATCGATGGTGACTGGACAGACTACAACAGTGACCCAACTAATACACGCAAGTCACGTGCTACCGGAGAAACAGATGCTGTTGTTCCAGGAGTTGGTATGACCTACGAACTTTCAGATACTACTAATCTGTTTGGTGGCATTTACAAAGGCATCTCATCTCCTTCCCCACGCGGTTTCCTTAAGAGTGGAACAAGATGGGAAGAGAGCATCGGTTACGAAATCGGTACGAGGACTCAGAAAGACGGCATGTCCACTGAGATCGCAGGTTTCTTCACTGATTATGACGAGCTTACCGGATCCAATGCTGGGCTCGGAGGCGCTGCTTTGGATGATGGTCTTGATGGTACCAATGCTGGAGCCGCTGAAGTTTACGGAATCGAGTTTCTTCAGGCTTACGAGGCAGGCGCTGACAACGCAGTTAGCATTCCTCTTTTCGTCAGTGCAACTTACACGAGTGCCACTCTTGATAATGCTCTTTCAAACGGCGGTGGAGATGATATCTTCGCTGGTGGCGTTGCCGGGGCGGACATCCCATACATTCCTGAGTGGAAACTTTCTGTAGGGGCCGGACTCTCTGCAGAGAATTGGGGACTTAACGCTGTCGGATCCTACCATTCAGATGCGTACGGAACGGCCGTGAATTCCGAAGTTCCAACTGCAAATGCTCGTCAGGGTAAGATTGACGGAGGTTTCATTCTAGATTTATCAGCGCATTATAAGCTCAGTGATACGACCCGCCTCATTGGTGGTGTTCACAATGTACTCGACGAAGTTCTCACTGTGAGTAGACTTCCAGAAGGACCTAGGGTCAATGCTCCTAGGGAATTCTATATCGGGTTTGAACTACAATGGTAAACAAACATATACTCAGTAAAACAAACACACATGATCTTGTCCTAACTGTTTTATTATTGCTGTTTTCCGCAATGACAGCTCACGCTCAGGAAAAGATTGCTGACGGTGACACTCAAAAGGTGTCACCGTCTTTTGTTTTACAGGAGAAGGTTCGACAGTGGGTAGAGACTCAAAAACTTCGTTCCAAGGAGCGCGCGGACTGGTTCGAGCAGAAACGTAACATGGCAGCTCTGAACGGTATCCGGCTCAAGGAAATTGAGCAGATCGATTCTCTAATAGAAGCTGCCGGCAAGAGACTCAGTGACGCAACTAAGAATCGTGAGGATCTTCTGGCAGAACAGGAATCATTACGCAATCAGCGGGCAATTATTCTGAAGCGTGTTGAAAGACTTGAGGTGACTTTACGTGCCCAGATGCAAATTTTCCCTGAGCCTCTAATGAACAAAATTAAGGATGAGGTGGAGCGGATACAGCAACCGGAACCAAGTGACTCTCTCCAAGACCGGTTACGTGACCTCGTTGCTGTGATGAGCGCGGCCTCAGAATTTGGCCAGTCCTTAACTATTCATAGTCAGATCCGTAACGACGGTGAAGACCAGATTGAGGTCGAAGTTTTATACCTTGGTTTTTCTGGTGCCTGGTACGTGGGCAGGGCAGGAAAGATCGCTGGTCGTGGCCGGGCAAATAAAGATGGTTGGAACTGGAGCGAGGATAAGTCAGTCGCCAAGCCTTTGAATGAGGCCATCGAGATGTACCGCAA
>Ga0315334_10001396_pt1 | contig 14843 bp, 3 predicted proteins | sample M150034915metaG_FD_205555 | JGI IMG/M metagenome (GOLD analysis project Ga0315334, IMG submission 205555) | Ammonia-oxidizing marine archaeal communities from Monterey Bay, California, United States - M1 500m 34915 | ecosystem: Environmental > Aquatic > Marine > Intertidal zone | place: USA... | reverse complement strand
TCGTAAGAAAAATCCCAAGCGATGAACCTTCATTGCAGTACACGTTCCCATGATTTATGTGTTGATGGTTGAGTCCGAATGGGATGCCACCTTGGATCGAGCCCCCACCAGTGACATCAAAAAGACTGCCGACCGAGTATCTGTCATGCATACTGAATTCTAACGTCTTCAGCTGGACAATGACGAGCGACGACTGGGAAACACAGGCAGAGATATTGCAACCAGAAGGATCGCACCTGCAACAGGCACCGGAGCGACGGCAAACCCAAATACGCCCACCAACGCGAGCCAGAAAGCTGGGTGGCTGACAACAGGGACGATAAATCGCCGCAAAGGTCCAACACACGTCAGCAACGCCATGATCACGATCAAAGTAATTCCATTGACGATCAGGTTACGTAAACCGGTATTTCCACCAGATGCCACTTGAACTGTCGGACCGGGACCATTTCCCACCAAATGTGTGACGCGTTGCGGATGGAATCCATCAAAGCCACCAACATCAAACAGGAACGGCTTGGCATCACGAGCGTCTAAAATTTCCTCTTCGCTTAGAAATCTAGCAACGAAAACGCCCATTCGGGCATCGAGTTCCTGCCATTGCAAACTTTCGACGGACGTGATCTGGTCCTTGGACTTTAAGTTGGACGGGCTCGCCAACGTGGTCTCAGTCAAGTCGAGTTTGGGACCAAACTGAACCTGATGCCCCGATGCCTCGGCAATCATCCGATATCGTTTCAACCACAATTGCAACCAAGCGGCAATCTCTGTCCCCGGACGCTGTGATAGTCGATCGAGTGACTCCACCGACTCAACCGCCGAACGGGCAATCGCCAAACCCCTTTCGGATAGCCTTTCCGGCATTGAATCAGAACTGCTCCGCTTCCTGACCCCCGCTCCAAAATTGGCCACCCATCGATCGCTAACAGGAATCTCTTTCAAGTCCGGCAGGTAATCTCCACGCTTTGCTGCCGACGCAGACGCCTCCAGTAACAACTCGATCGGTTGCCCCAATCGTGTCAACGCCAAAGGCACCCTGACCGACTGGGACTGCTGATCGTTGCTTGAACTTTGCACTGGCTCTGCCACAACCGCTCGACCCGCAGCCCAAGCTGCCAGCAACTTCGTATCCGGTGGCAAGTTCACTACTACAGAATCCAGTCCTCCGGGAAACAGATCCCAGTGCGACAGAACAAGAATGCCATCGTTTTGAGGAAACACCTCGACATCGCAGCCAAAGAGCTCGGGCGCCACATCCACTTCTGGCGAGGGAGCCAAATCAACCGACCAGGAAGATCCTATATTCCGCAACATCACTCGTCCGGCAGTTTCGGAGCCGACTGCTTTTACCACTTTCTTGCGCCATTGCAAATTTTCATTCCCCAATTGCCTGGGAACATCAATCGTGACTCGACGCAATCCAATCCCCAGTACACGCACGGGAGGAACGCTGACTCTCGCTGACTCAGCGCCCATCAACTGTCCACGAATGACGAGGCCTTGCTCAATTATTTCCTCAGAATCAAAAGCTATACGGATGATCTGCCGGGATGGATCCGCCGACGGTTGTCTCGTCCATAACGTGGAATTTTCAACACTCAACGTGTCAAATCCACACCACCTTGTCGGAATTTCAACATCGATAAATTCGGGCGATGGTGCAGACAGAAATTTGACAGTTGTTTTCATGTTCCAGAGACCGCCGACCCGATCAAGGACAATCTTCTGATCACAATCAAATTTAATGGTTCGTTTCGCAACCTCATAAAGCCCACCCAAGCTGTTGGATTCCAAGTTTGTACCTGGTGGAATGAACCAAGTGGCTTCAGGAATCCAACCGTCAGCAAGAGACTGCTCAGTAAAAGAACGAAGCGGCTCGATTACTTTCTGCAGTGGTAATTCAATAGCTGTCAGGGTGGTGGATCGATCGTGGGAGATCGTGTATTGATCCAGCGTTGCGATGTCCGGTGCGAGAGTGATGCGGGGTGGCGAAAAACTTCCCGGTTTTGCACTCGTACGCAACCTTAATCTTTGCACTGCTATCGCGCTGATCTGAATCACCTCACCTTCCACCATGCTTGCCTGTGGAAAACTGCCAAGGGGAATTTCCTGATAGCCACTTTTGGCTATCGGCTTTTCGGACAGCGGTATTCCGTTGACCATAATATCCAACAATTCCATCCTCCGCGGCACACGCAGGGAATACCTCTGGCTCAGATCCGCACCGAGAGTCAGGCTTGCGCTGTAGCTGAGTTCCAGACGATCAGCCACGACCCTCAAGTCATGTTGCTGAGTCACCGTCGGCGGACTGGTAGCTTTTGCCCGAAGCACCAGCGATGGTAAATCACCAGAAATCACATAAGATCGGTGATTGATCTTTTCGGGATATCCCTGCCACTTGCCGTTGAAATCATCCACCGAAAAAGAATCGCTGCTCTTGGCATCGAGAGAATCAAATTGCAGAGTCGAATCGCTATACAAAGCCAACCAAGGATCGCCATTCTCGCCAAAGGTTGCTGTCACCTCTGGAATCTGGATCTCGCCCGATTCACCACTTTGTTCGTCAGCGATCGGCGGAGCCTGGGTCCATAGCAGGCCAATCGGACTGGGATTGTCTTTGAGGCAGGTAAGAATCATCTGCCTGCGACTGGGACTCTTGAGTTCACTACTATCGAGCCTCCAGTCTCTTGACGTAACGCGAGGCATCGCGGCGTCACGAATGTCAAACTGAAATGCTTCACCTTCGGCGATTAAGCCAGGCGGATCAACTTCACAATCAATCGTTACCTGCCTGCGTCCGGCATTCACACGGTACCGCCGCCCAAGCTTCCTTGGAATTTCCGTTTTGGCAGTCAACAACGTCCGAAACTCGATCTCCAACTCCGTGCGGGGTCCGAGTTCTTCTTTCCAACGCCGCAACTCCGTTTCCTCCAGCAACCTGCCTCCCACCCTTAAGGCACTTACGTTCTGCTCTGATTCGACCACCAATCCGGAAGACGCCACCGGGGGAATTCCCACGGCCACTCTAACCCATGGTTTTTCCGTGCTGACAGTGGGAATCAGGGCCACTCGTATACGAGCGGAAACGCCAGCCGGCAGCGTAGCGATTGCCCAACCCTCGTGATCGGCTTCAAATCGAATGATGCGACTAACGTCACTGACCAATTCAAGGGTACGAATCGCCTTAGCCGCGATTGGCAGGCGAACAACATTCGCGCCCCGCTCGCCATCCTCAAAGTGGATCAGGTACTCCGCTTCGATGACCAAACCTTCAATTCGGTCCGTTTCAACCAACTCTGGCTCAAGAGTGACTCGATAATTTGCCCATGCAATTCGGGCGTTTTTTGGCTCCGCGCGATTCACCCGTTTAAACAACTGCGTGTGAACGCTGCCGGGGATGTACACCATGGATCCAAGGCGTTTACCAGCTTGGTCCATTGGCACGAGCACCTTGACTTCATTGAGCCCTGCAGTCGATGGCGGAACCTGAGTTTGCTCTCCTTCCTGCGCCGTCACCACCGCCGAGAGAAACAACGAAACCGCAATCAGTACGCCCATGATATTGGCGGCTGATTCAACCGAAAACTCATAAGATGCGTCCTCGACCCTTCTGCCCGGCAATCCGCCAGTTTGCGATTTCCCATTGCCGTTGTGGCCAGATTCGCCAAACCAATACCAGTGACGAGCCGTCGCCAGCGTCGCTGCCGTGATTGCGGGGATAATCAACCAACCAATAATAGCCAGTTTCCATGGCCACCACAGAAACAGGATTGCAGTAAAAACCACGACCAATCCGGTGACCATGTACGGCGATCTTTCCGAAATAAACCAACACAAGGCAAAGACAAGCAAAGCAAGCAGCCAACCCATCGCCAGGGCAACGTTACGGCGAACCAGTATTACAGATTCGCCCAACCGCATGGCAACCACCGCAGCCACTCCTTGGCTCGCCTGCTCACCTCTGATCAATGCTATTGGTGCAAATGTGTCAGATGCCGCAACCAGCCGGTGCTCGGACTTCAGGACGGTGCCTGAAACATCAATTTTCGGAAACTTGCAGTCACGCAGCCAACTTGGACCATATTGACTGCGATTCCAGACAACTCGAATACTTTCCGTATCCGACCTCGGTTCCAACACCAAAGGTCGTCGCAGAATCGTCATCAGATCGACAGGCTCGTTGTCACGCTCAACTGATTCCAACTGCAGCTCGGGTTCGTAGGAAATGATCAAGGGCGCCGTCGGAGAAACACGGTAAACCGCCTCAATTCGATCGGTGCCGCGACTGGAAGCCTCAACACTGATCTGTTCTCGCCAAACGATAGTTACATTGGGATTTACGTCCGAACGTTTGACAGTGATGACCGGCAATTGGATGGTGTCATATCGCAATCTGGTGCTGCCATCCACAGCCATAGTTTCCATATCATTTCCATTGCCCACCGCAATATTCGCCTCACCATCTGAACCAAAGTCACTTGCGACTGCTTCTCCCGACTTCCGCGGTGACAGGACCGCCGGCACCTGCTGAACATCAAGCGGCTTATGACTCACCAAAAGTCCTACACCAATGATTGCCTCAGCACTCTGTGACGAAGCACCACTGACAATGGGCAATTCCATTTCGAGCGAATCAGGAGTGCTGTAACGGCGTGTTGCAATCAGTTTTTTTCCACGCAGATTCCTGTCCGAAACGTCAATGGAGTATGTCTCTGCCGTCGCTGAAACATCGGATGCGGGCAGACCGATCGTCGAAGCATCACCGCTGTCACTGATCGACCAGAGATAGGGGCCACGACCTTCCAGGCTGCCTGTCCGGACTTGCAAGTTTTTGAGAGATTGCCCATCAGATTCAATTTCGATTTGGAGCGTTTCAACAACTTCATCACCCACGCGCCGCACATCAAACGATGTCGTCGCATTGAAGGCGACACTCGGGTCCAGCAACAACAATTCAGGTGTCCGCCCCGCAACCGGTCGAAACCAAAGCGTCTCAGGACTCAGTCCCGAAAAAAACTGCCGCTGTTCCTCGGTCAACGAAGCCTGATCCACGGAATCCCGCTGCATTGCGACTTCGCCACTCCAATTTAGATTTTTGGGCGGCATGACCGCAGCAATCATCTGCCCACGCACCCCGCTCGGTCGAAGGAACCAGCTTGCTGGCACCCGGGTTGCAGTCGCCCTGATCCCTGCATCTTTGTTGTTCTCAGGAAGCTCTCTTTCAAGAACGAAAATGCCCTCAGCTTCAAGCACAATGCTGGCGTTGCTGATGTCATCCGTTTCTGGCCAAACCACAATCACGCGCCCGTTAACCTTTGGACTCTCGATCACGCGTCCGGAACTTAGCAAGGTGATTGACTCACACGTCCAGCCTTCCTCAACCAACAAACGCACAGGTTCAATTCTGTCCGAATCGAGTTTGATGGCGATTCTTGCTTTCGCAAGCAATCTGCTGTCAGCCACATTCAACCGCAGCGCAGTTTCACTCGCTGGGAACACTGAGCGGTCGACAACCTGCACGCGCGACCAACTGCCACCAGCCGAAGTATTCCTCTTCGCCTGACCAACCCCAGAACGTGGAGCGAACGCTGGTCCCTGAGCACTCAGAATCGTTACCCCATCATCAACCATCTGGGGGCCGGATTGCTGCCAATCATCTGGCAATTCCCAGGCAATGACCTGCAACGGATCCCGCACGGAAACGACTGCGTCATCGACAACGGCAGCGTGTATCACAGCGTCACCGTCCCAGACCGGCATGGGAAGATTGCACCAACCACTCCGCTCGTTCCAACGGGTATACCCCGTAACCACAACATCCAAAAACGCGTCTGATACAGCCAACAAATCATCTGACGGATTGAGCCGCAGTTGCCGAACACGACCGTCGGCAACGCTACTCGAAAACGGGATTTCCTCGGACCTGACCTTGATCGACGTCACCGTCGTCCCACCGACGACCAAGTTAGGAAAATCCTGTCCCTCTGGCAGTTGTACGACCATTTTGCTGGTCCACGTCAAACCACTACGGTCAACTTTGTACTCCATATCGGAGCGTCGAACCACAAAGCTGCCACTTGATGCATTATCCACTTCCGGATGAGCATGGATCGTGGCTAAATCGAGCCCACCAGCATCCAACTCGTACCATCTTAAGTCGCTCGACCTCTGTGTTTGGCTGGCATCGGGAGGTGGATCGGGGCGACTCCTCAATACACCATCATCGGAGCGAATCGAGATTCCGGGTGGCGCCGAGAAAATAAACCTGGCTTGCGGAGCTCGTGGGAACTGCATTTTGAATACATACCCATTCCCTGACTTTGTTCCACGCAAACGCCATTTGTATTCGATTCCAAAACGATTGTCAGTTTCACCATCGCCACGAAAGACAGCCACAAGATTGCCATCAGCTTCTGATTCCAACCGTGGCAGAACGCTCGTTCCCGGCAACAATCCGCGTGGTTGCTCAACGGCCAGATTGACTTTTCCCAGCGACCGACGAACTTGCTCCGTCCGGTCTGATTCGATATCAAGAATGCTACGGTCACTGACCAACGTATCGCCAACGAGCTGTACCCAATAAATCGCATCCTTCAAACGACTCGTTTGATCATCGGTTGCACGCGCAGTCCATTTTGCCACCACTTCGTTAAATTGATCTATCGACACGGGCCGGTAATCCTCCGGTACCAACTCATCCATCTGTGACTGATACATTCCAATCGGAATGAGCCTGCGGCCATCTGGCAAGGCGGTAGGTATCGACATGGTCCCAGTTGCTGGTCCCGGGTCGCTGTTGGTAGAGAAGCCATCCCGGCTCTTTTCAGCAGATCCAGCTTTTCCAGATGAAGGCGTCTGAGCCGTAGCCGAATTTACTGACGGATCGGCAGCTTCGCCAACTTGTTGTGCCGTTGCCCATTGAGATTCCGATCCCCGTGGCCCCATCATGACCCACATAGTATTGAAAATCAGCAAACCCAACAGCATGTGGCTCAGCCTTGGGCAACGCAGCAAATAACCTGGTTGCTGGATATTTCGTCTCAGGAGATGCCGAATTTGCATTAGCCGCTTTTGGCCGGAATGCCCGAGGACTGGACCGTGCGTCATTCGACTCACATCGTCACCTCAGTGGGTGACGGTGGCGGCAACGGTTTTGATGCTGTCACCCCGGTGTGGTCTGAACCTACCGATTTCAGCGACCGTGTTGATGGTGGAAGAGGCAGATCAGAAGACGTTGTTGTCGTCGAGAATACACGGCCATCCCTAGTTGGAGAAATCAACACGCGAACCGCAATCATCACGACGACTAACACCAACGCAATGATTCCAAATTGTCCCGCCAGCACAGCTGCGTCGGGCGCAATCGCGAGCAATCCACCGAATAACACCGCAAGAACCACAGCAGAAAGAGGATGACGAGCCTTCGGAAAATTCGTCAGAAGAACAGCAACGCACAACACAACTGAGCCGATCAAGATCCATAACACCACACGGGATACGATCACCACTTCAAAGGAACGCAAATCGGAGCCGATATACAGGTAACGGTTTCCTGGTGGAGACGATATGGAAGTTGCGCCGACCAGTTCCATGAGTTTGCGATCGTCGTGACTGGGCTGTCGGTAAAGTTTCCAACGATCGAATCGCCAACTCATGCTTCGACCCAACGTTGGGGATGCCCACAAGACGTGACCGTCGAGCGGAGCGATGATCTGCCAATAAACACGCCCCACACCGAATGGCAAACGCAAAACTGGTTCGATAGTTGCAAAGGACGGCGGTGTCTCGCGTGCGATCCAGACCTGCAGGTCAACTTCGTGGCTGTTCTTATCACGCGGTAAAAGCACGGTCAAAGTGTCGTCCTCACGCCTGACGGTACTTCTGATCCCGTCAATGAAGGCCTGTACCGAAACATCCGTGGCATCCGCTGGCAAACCCACGCGAAAACTATCGCCGCCCTGCACTTTGGCGTGAACACTTTCCTGGCGCAGGTTGCGGCCAACCACCGTCCGAACCACCGTCTTGCGAACCGTTAGCTCCTCAGGACTGGTCAGACGGGACAGCAATTTCAAACGCAACGGATCACGAGGGAAAGTCACCAGATCCAGCGGACTCTTCGTCTGACGATCAGCCGGCACCAGATCCAGTCGTTGATCACCGCGTAATGTGACACCCATCATGCCACGAACAGTCACATCCGAAATCCCGGGACTCGGCAACGGCACTAAAACAGTCGCACCGTCACCAATTGCTGTAGTCAAATTCTGTACACGACGCCATTCAATCTCCATCGAGTCCATCGACAACCGTTCCGAGATCAACTCATAACGATCACCATCCAGAAACCGTAGTCGCGCAGGAGCACCATTGACCATCACAACCCAAGGCTCAGCCTGCTTCGCTTCCCTCTGGCGTTGAGCACTCGCCGTAGCATCCTCAGGATCCTGACCCTCGTCGGGTGTCTGACGCTCTCCAGCAGTCTGGCTATTTCCAGCCAACTCGTTGGCAATTCCATTCTCGGCGAGAACAACCGGACTGCTGGCGTCCGGAATACGGACAGGCAGAATTCCTTCCAGATCCAGACTCGAAGTCACGGTCCAATTCACGCTGGTTCGTAATTGATCACCCGACAGTTCGATCGCTGCTTCGCTCGCCAGACTGATTCTGGGTGGTTGTGCGACCAAAGCACCGGAAACCTTGAGTTCCTTTTCCTGAGTTTGCAGTTGAAAGCTGGCCGTGGATGATCGTGCAGATGCATCACCCCCAGTAACCACGCGCCTTGTCAAACCAGCCGAAGCCTCCAAATCCACTACCAGCACCGAACGACCGTTGCTGATGATGTCCAAAGTCGCCTTCTGAACCCGTGCCGCTCCATCTGCGTCAGTTACCGTCGGAAGAAAAAATTCAACATCACCGTTATCGGGAGCCAGTTGCAATTCAGCAAGGATCCGTATCTGAGCAGCATCACCGTTCCCGACATTTTTCATGTTCATGAAACGGTCATTGTCCTCGAACGGATCGAGTAATTCACCTGTCTCTGGATTCTGGATCTCGCTGATCTGCCAGCCCGCATCATTAAATTTCAGACCCTCAGAAACCTGTCCGTTGATCGAGATTGTCATGTCGAGATTCGCAGTGGAATCGTAGACAGTGAGCTGGGAATTGCTGGTCATCCGCAACTGCCGACCTTTTTCGCCCAGCCAAAGTGGCAACTCGAAAGAAGCACGCTCGAAACGGAACTCGTAGGTGCGTCCTGACGTCGCTGACTCCTCAACTGACTCGCCCAATACACGATCAACCCATGGCCGGCTCAACCAGCGCAACCGATAGTCGCTGCCCGTGCGAACAGCAATCACACCGTTATGCCGAAGTGAACCCACAACCTCGGCAACATGAAAATTCAGCGGATTGGTTTCGGAAGCATCGTTGTTGGCCAGTTGTAATTCAAAGTTCAGATCAATCCGCGATTGGCGTTCTTCCTCTGGAATGATCACATCGCGTATCTCGCTATCACGACCCTGGATCGGATCACCCAGTTCAATGGTCTGACCACTGTTACCAAGCCGGGGAGAATCAAGAACAACTGAGCCTCGAGGCAAACGCAACTGGAAAGAATCAATGGATCCACGAACGTTTTCAACCGTCAACAGTACGTCCGCGATGGGTGGATCCTGCGGCGAATCCCAACGCACATTGATCCGACTTTCAGCCTCCAGCAAAGCCACATCATCCTTTGATCGGGACAAACTGCCCCAACGCAACGCATAATTACCGCCGCCACTTTCGATCAAAAATTTCGTCGCACGTCCTGGGTTCCCTTTTGTTTTCAAGACCTCGTCACCGCGTCCCAAAATTTCTCCCTCAATGCTGTCGGCATCTACATCCACATCAACCTTCGAGGGCACATCAGGCAGTTGGAAATCGAGTGTCCTAGCGACTGAACTCTCTACAACCCGCGCGGATACCTGCATCCGCAACGTGGCCTCCTGTTGCTTGTCTGTTTTCACCAACAACAGGTGTCCACTGCCATCCGGAGTGAGAGTCATGAAGTACTCATCAACGCCAGTCACATCTGGTGGTGCCAGTCGATGAAAATTACCCATTCGCAATGGAATCCTGATCCACTGACCTTGCGTAGGTGCTATCAAAACATGAATCACAACCTCCCCCTCAAACCGTTCCTGATCAGCGTCTCCTTTGATCGTCAATGACTGGTAACTGAAGGACTGTTGCTTCGCATCGACTGCTGAATCGGGATTCGAAAGACGTTCAAATTCTTCCCAAGACAATCCCGGCATCAAAACGACGTTGTCTGACTCACTCAGAAACATGAAGGCCCGAATCGGTAAACCCTGTGAATCAACCCCATCTTCCTGTTGTTCGAATACGTCTCTGGTCGGCGTAGTTCCGGGCGGTTGCGCAAACCCAACCGGAGTCTGGAACACCAGTCCGGCTAGGACCAATATCAACAGCAAAGGAAGGAAACACGACTCAGAGTAAGAGTTTCTCGTTGTTCCCTTCGGGCTTGGTCTCGTTAACCCGTAGCTTCCCCACAGGCGCAACCGAGGCGTCTTCAGGTCGGAACTGCGATGAGGAGACAAGAATCGCATTCGTCTGGCTTGGAAGAGAAAATGTGCTACCCGGACCAGATCCATTACGCAACACGATCAGCTCTTGGGCGACAAAATCAAAAGCTCTTTCACGAAGGAACCGGGTCCCTACAGTCTACGCAAACACCGCAATCAGTGACAGTAAAAGCGGAATACTGAGAGACTGAATTCAGATAGCAGGCGGGTACGCATCGTTAACATCTCAACCAATCGTTACGATCGGCCCCGATTTACCACCTCAGTGCGGCTCCAGAGACAAATTGAACGACTGCAGGCAATCGCCCACAGATAGACTCAATTCGGGCCAGCGACGATCTGAACCCCCTTTTCTGCCCACTGGTCACTTCCATTCGTAGAGCATCGCCCTCATACGTCACCGAGAGGGAACAAGCCCCAACGAACACCATAGGGAGCCTTTCTCGATCGCCTACAGTCACTTGGATTCCCCAGCTGCAGTCTGGAACGAATTAGGCACCATAGACCGATTTAAAGAATTCTGCCTTTTCCTCTGACGCCCGAGCTGCCTCCTCGGCAGCCTCGGCAGCGGCTTCCAATTCATTCAGCTTGGCGCGGTTGGCATCCAGCGTACCCCGATCCGCGGCTTGTGCCTTCGTCAGACCCCCCAAATCGGCCTGCAGCTTTGCCATTGCCGCCGCCATCTGTTTCATCTGAGCCTCTCGAGCTGAGATCGCCTCTGCTGTCTTGGTCGCGACGGTCTGGACAGGCTCAACAGCTTTTCGCTTGGACTCCGCTGCAGCAACTGTAGCCTGCAGTTCTGCCGCCAGTTGCTCACCCTGTTGCTGAAATGCAACGAGCTCAGACTCAATCCCTTCCAGCACAGCAGTCTTTTCCGACAAGTGATTGCGGGCAACCTCAGTAGCAGCCTTCGTGGTCGCAAAAGCGGCAGCGGCGTCATCCATATTTTTCTTTGCAACCACGATCTGCTTGTCAAGTTCCGGAACCGCAGCGGTCAATTGCTTGACTTCTGCCGCATACTTTGCCACCACTTCTGGTTGTGCCTTTAGCTTACCAGCAACATCTTTCAGCTTGGCTGTCACAGCCGTCAGCTGAACTCGACTGGCATCAAGTTTCGGCTTGGCCGATGCAACCGATTTCGTACCCTCCGCGACCTTTGCCTCGGCAGCTGTTCGAGTCGATTCTTCACGGGCGATCGTGGCCACGATCACGTCGTGCTTTCCAGTCAGTCCTGCCTCTTCTTTGCCGAGCACAGCCATCTTCTGAATGGACTCATCCTTCATCTTTTTCGCTGCATCAACTTGGCTCGCAATTTGTGTTAACTGGGCATCAAACGCCACCTCTTGTTTGGCTGCAGCATCTCGCGCAGTCGTATGAACAAGAAGCTGCTTCTTCGTACTTTCGCTCTTGCCCTTCAGAGCCGTCTGCTGCGTCTTCGTGGCCGCCATTTTCACATTTGCATCAGCAATCGCCTTGGTAGCGTTTTCTTTCAACACTTTTTTCGCCGCAACTGCCTTCTCGGCCTCGGTTTTCTGACCATTTGCTGTGTTCAGTGCAGCCTCCGCTTGGGCTAGTAGATCGGCAGCCGCTTTCTTCTGCGGTTCATCTTTCGCTTCGGTTTGTTGCTTCTTTGCACTTGCAACCAGATCGGTTTTGGCTTGAATTGCCTTACGAGCAGCCTCTAATCTCCCCATAGCCGCTGCTTCGCCTTCCTCTGAATTTTTCAGTTGTTCACCAGCTGTTGCCAGCTGTTGCGTGATGGTCTGTAGCGTTTTGACAGCCGCAGCGATTTCACCAGTGATTTGATTCAAGCTTGCCTCGGCAGCTTTTCTGGCAATTTCCGATTCGGCCCCAACACTCACGACCAACTGTTTCATGGCAGCGACTTCAACCTCACGGGAGATAAGTTGCGAAACAGATGCGACGGCCGCCACTTTCAACTGTTCACGCTGTTTTTTGACCTTTTCGATTTCGGCGGCAATCGCAACTATCTCAGCCTTAGCTTTATCTCGACGGACACCAGCCTCAGCCATGAGCGTCTGTTGTGTCTTGACCAGTGTTTCGCCATCCGCAACCTGTTTTTCCATCACCGTCACGGACGATTGTGCAACCGCCATTTCCTTGTCAATGGATGCTTTTTGCGATTGCAGATCAGCCATCATTTTTTCATTGGCAACCTTGCTGCCACTCGCTTTGGCTAGCCCTGTTTTTGCCTGGGCTAATCTTGCAACCAAACCCGCGTGACCGACTTTGGCAGCATCAAACACTTTTTGCTGCGACGTCTCGCCAGCTAACGTCGTGGTCAGTGTCGCATTCAACTGAGCGATTTGAGCTACAACGGTCGTCTTATAATCTTTCAAACGGGGCGGGTTCGAAGCGAGATCGATTGATTTTTTTGGATCGGCGATGTCCCACATCACAGTGCGACCTGTCCAGTCACCACCAATGATCTTTGTGCCATCATGGTTGATCACCGCTTCCAAAGCAGCCTCAGTGAACGCTGGCATCGTCGCGATCGCTCCGCCGTCCGCATTCCATAGTTTGACTGTTCTGTCTTTCCCGGAAGTCACCATACGGCCATCTTTGGCCATCACTACACCCGTGGCACCACCGCCATGGGCGTTGAAGCTTTTCAGCTGTTTTCCGTTGTTCATTTCCCACACCTTAACGGTGCCATCTTCACTCGCGCTCACGAGAACATTGGAGTCCGCCCTCCATGAGAGGCCGCGCACTGCACCCTTGTGTCCCACGAGATTCAGATAGAGTCGTCCAGTATCCGCTTCCCAGACATGCAGACCACCCGATCGGTCACCGGAGGCAAGCAGCACCCCATCAGGACTGAAGTCAACACAATAAACCCAGTCGGTATGCTTCTTAAGATCAAAAAGTGAATCGCCAGAACCCGTATCAAAGATCCGCACGACTTTTTGTGGGCCACCCATGGCCACCTTGCTCAAGTCGTTGTTCATATCGGCACCGAACACGGTATCGAGTTCATCACCAACCAGCAGCAGCCGTTCGCCTGTTCTTATGTTGTAAACAGAGGCGACGCCTTTGGACGCATGCGCGCCACCGGCAACCAACAGGTAACCACCGTCCACGCTAAACCGAAGCACCTGCGGAATACCCTCAGGAAACGGAATGATTCCTTCGAGCTTGCCAGTTTCAGTGTTATAGATAGACACTTGCTTTTGCCCGGCCACTGCGACCAAAGGAGCCCACGGGCTGGCTGCCAAAGCAGAAGAAGCAGCTGCTCGCTTGGAGACAACCACTGGGATGCGCCAAAGACTTTCTGGCATCACGATCTCAGCCGGTTTCCCACCTTCCATTGCTGTGAAACTGAGCGACGGACCCTTACGTTTTTTCGCTTTGCTTCCGCTATTCTCAAGTAATCCCCCGTCGATCCATTTACGAATCACATCGATTTTTTCTGCCGCCAACGCATCCTGATTTGGCGGCATCGTGGGTTCTTCCGCGTGCGTCATCACCAAATAAAGTCGGCTGCCAGATGAGTCACCGGCAGTCACAGCGTCTCCACTACCTCCACCTTCCATCAAAGCTCCGTAGCTATCGATGGCCAGACCAGCTTCTGCATCATTGCTATTGTGACACTTCAAACAATGCTCACGGAAAATCGGCAGCACATGGTCCGTAAAGTTGGGACTCGCTTGTTCCGGCTTTTTTTCCTGACCCAAAGCAGGGAGCAATGAAGTGAGAAACAGTCCGAAGGTCAAAGATACTCGAATGATCATTTCGATTCTGTGGTGGATTGAATTGCACAGTAGTTCTGTGCGGTTGGTAATTACAGAAAATTGCGAACGGCCACAAACTCATGTTCGCAACTTCAAATCAACGTCGAAGATGCGATTCTCCCTATGCCAGGAAATCAGTGGTTGAACACAAATTCCCGGCTGTTCAATACGGCCCAGAACACGTCCTCGAGACCCTCTTTTGAGTTCGGAGCCTGCTCAACCGCAGCCAACAATTCCGCGCGTTCCGTTTCCGTCGGGTAGCGTGAAAGGCAACGGACATACAGTCTGTCGAGCGCGTCTTTCGGAGTCGCGTCATTCTCGAGCAGTTCGGCAATCACCTTGCCCTGCACAATTTTTCCACTGGTCGCACTACCGTTCAGCAGATGCAACGCCTGTGACAACGAAGGATCGGTTGACGCTTCACAATCACAAACGGTATCTCGAGGAGCCCGACCGAAGGTATCCAAGAAGTAGGTACTGGTTCCCCCATCGGCAATCTGTACCG
>Ga0315334_10001393_pt1 | contig 14846 bp, 13 predicted proteins | sample M150034915metaG_FD_205555 | JGI IMG/M metagenome (GOLD analysis project Ga0315334, IMG submission 205555) | Ammonia-oxidizing marine archaeal communities from Monterey Bay, California, United States - M1 500m 34915 | ecosystem: Environmental > Aquatic > Marine > Intertidal zone | place: USA... | reverse complement strand
CGACTTCGACTTCATCGAGAAGGGGGTGGAGAGGGGCGCACCCAAGCAGCTCGAGTGGCGGGCTGCCTTCGGCCTCATGGTCACCCTAGTTTGGCTCTATCTGGAAATTCTCAAGCTGCTGGCCAAACTTTCGTCGAGGCGCTAGGTGATGCAAACCGAACTGGTGATGGGCCTAGCCGCTGCAGGCTTGGCTTTGGGTGTGATTGAGGGTATCAAGCCGGGTCCCCTGCTAACCATGGTGATCCGTGAGACGCTCACCGGGGGCCTTGGCGCAGGAGTCAGAGCCGCTACAGCACCAATCTTCACCGATGGCCCGATGATAATTGTGAGTATTCTGCTCGCTGGTTGGATTGCCGAGGAACCCGCTGTGCTATGCATCATCTCAATTCTCGGGGCCGGCTTCCTCGCTTGGATGGGCGTGGAGTGCTTTGGAATCGACCCACCTGACCCGGAAGTGGGTGAGGCTGATGTGACCGGCTCGCTAAGGAGAGGGGTTGTTACCAACCTGCTAAACCCCAACGTGTACGTGTTCTGGTTCCTTATCGGCGGTCCGCTAATGGCATCGGCAGCGGCCGAGGAACCTCTTGCACCCGTGGCATACGCACTCTCCTTCCTTGCCTCAATCATCATGGTCAAGGTCAGCATAGCCTACTTCTTCGACAGGACTAGGGGGGCCCTCTCACCGCGAGCCTACCGCACAGCGCTGACCCTGTGCGGAATAGGGATGCTCGCCTTCGCTGTAGGGTTCGCATACCAGGCCTACGATTTGTTTCCCGAGGCATTCTAGGAATAGTGGCTTGTGTCTGCTACACTACAGAGTGCTAGGCCCGCCGATTGGCATTGGGGTCAGAGGCACGCCCCTGAGTGACGGTCCGATGGCAAAGGTCCCGAAGATTCCTATCTCTCCTCCTACGTTGTGAGCATGCCCGAACCAGGGCCTTCCGTGCTGATCGATTACTATGTCGTTGAAGTCGCCGAATCCACCGCACCTGTTGTAGCCGCAGTCCGCAGTCGTGTCAAGCGGGTCGCCCCATGCGTTAACTTGGACCGTGGTCATCAGAGGCATTTCGCTGAAGGCGTCGGTAATCACGGTGAGGTAGCCATTCCAGGTGTCCCCCCCCGAGTCACCCAGATAGCCGAAGGCGACCTTCCCCTCGCTGCCTGCGGCCACAACAGGGAAGCCGGTTCCGTTGAGCCCGATTGGTGGAGCAATCATCATTGGCTCGCTCCAAGTATCACCCTCGTCCCTTGAATAAGCGTAGTAGGGCATGTTGTCGAACCCCATCCAGAAGGCATGCACGTTATCTCCCGAGTCGGTGGCAACCTGCGCCTCCTCGAAGTTCCAAGTCTCTGCGGTACCCGTCGTCTCAGTGGGCAGAGGGTGTTCCGTCCAGGTTAATCCACCGTTCCCACTGCGGTATATCGAGTAGCCCTCACCACCATCGCAGCCACGGTTGCCACGGTAGAAGTTGCCGTTCTCACTGCCGGTAATGTGTCCCGTGAGACCACCACTGTCGCAGCTAGTCGGGGTCCCTGGAAGCTCCGGTCCCCAAGTCAGCCCACCATCGTTACTCGTGGAGCACACCGGGTACGGATAGTTTCCGTTGACGCAGAACACCCACGTGGTCTGGTGGAAGGCGGCCGGGTAGGGGGATGAGGCGATGGTCTGATGGTCCTGAACAGACCAGCCGGTGGCTACCGAGGGACCAGTCCAGCTCTGCCCCTCATTGTCAGACCACTCGACAGTCATCCCCAGCAGCGCGTGCATGTCGAACTTCATGATTCGATCCGTCCAAGGATCTACGTACACGTATGGGTCGTTGCTGTTGGCGACAGGGAGAAAGGCACTATAGACATCCTCACAAACGTAGTCTGAGGAATTAGCTAGTCCGATTAGCCCTGAGCAGCGTACGATTGCAGTCGATCCTGCCGCACCGTTTCCCCAACTGCTCATGTATAGATTGTCGGAAGAGGTAACACCCACCGTCGGCTCGAAAGTCGTCATGCCGATGCCGTAGTAGGTGCCGATGGCGCACACTGGGGCGTTGTTGCCGACGAGCACCGAGGTCCCGTTATACAAGTCTGAGACTTTGGTCGCATCTGTCTCGTTGCTGTAGTGGTACCAAGTCGTGTTGCTAATGGAACCTCCCGAGACCTCACACAGTGTGTCGAAGACGTTGACCGCCTCTATGACCTCCTCCTCTTCTCCAAAACATCCGGACATGGATGCCAACACGAGCAGTGAGATCATACCGAAGGCCGCGACTCTCATGCAATCGCGGCTAAGACCCGCATACATCAGTTAAACGGGTTGTAGACTCCAATATTCCATGGGATTCCACGGCGTACAGAAATTCACCCAAGCAATAGGGTTGAGTTGCCACCCTCGGGCAAAGACTCGAGGTATTGCAAATCCCCGTAAAGTGCAGGCCCCTCCATCAGCGTCCCTATGACCGCCTCCTCGGAGCCAGCAGCGTTGTGCGCGAGCGCGATCCACGGTCTACCCTCGTCATCGATTTCCACATCGATGAAGTCTCCGAAGCCCCCACAGCGCACATTCCCGCAGTCAGGGGTGATGTCGAGCGGGTCATCGGGGTGGTTAAGGGCCAAGCTGGTGATTAGCGGCCTATCGACGAACGCGTCCGTCATTATCGCCATGTAGCCTGACCAGCCGCCCGTACTGGTGTTCTCGTCGTAGTCCTGCGACTCGCCGATATAGCCGATAACTACCCTGCCCTCTGCTCCCGCGAAAATCGTCGGAAAACCCGTCTCGTTGACGCCCGGAGCAGCCACCATCATCGGCTCGCTCCAAGTCTCTCCTTGATCACGCGAGTTGGCGTACCAAGGCATCAGGTCGTCACCAATCCAAGTCACATGCACATTACCTCCATCGTCGACGGCAGTGGCAACCTCGTGCGCGTGCCAACCATCCTGCATTCCGATTTCAGTAGTGATGGTGTGCTCGGTCCAGGTATATCCTCCGTCCAGCGAGCGGTACACTGCAGGACCCTCGCACGATGGGTTGCCGCGATACACCGCTCCGTCGATGCCACCGGCCACGTGTCCGTGCAGACCAGAGCACTGCGGGAAACTGCTACTAGGGTATCCCAGTCTCTGAACGTCCCACGACAGCCCTCCGTTGAGAGAACGCGAGCACTGGGCGCCGAGGGCGGGGGAGCCAGTATTGATGCAGTACACATAGACAACCGGGTGGAAGGCAGTGACCCCCGGCGGTGGTGGCATCGATGCGATGCTCTGGTGATCTTGAGTGACGTAATATCCCTCGACCGGGTAGGGAATGCTCCAAGACTCTCCATCGTTGTTTGAGTACTCAACAAACATAGCTGCCAGAGCGTGCATGTCGAACTTGACAAGCCTGTCTGTGAACTTGTCAACGTAGATGTAGGGATCGTTCGAATTGGGGGTCTGCCCCGAATCCTCATCTATCTGGCCGAACGGTCCGACGTCCTCCCAAGTCTGCCCCTTGTCCATCGAGCGGATGATGTGAGTACCATCGCCTAGCCCGTTCCAGCTGGTGAAGAAGATTGCGCCCGACGAGGTTACCCCGATAGTCGGCTCGAATGTATCAAATCCCGTTCCGTAGTAGGTCGAGATTGCGAAGAAGGGAGTGCTGTTTCCCACCAGTTCGGTACTGATGTTTGCCGCTTTCACTGCTACCGGATCGGTGGCATCGACAGCCCAACGTTCCGCCGGAGAGCCCGGGTAGTGGTACCAGGTAGTGATTGGGATCTCCTGGCCGAAGTCGAACGGACCTACCTCCTTGACCAACTCCCCTTCATCCTCCCACCACATGCAGCCTGAGCACATCGAGCAGACGACCAGAAAGCAGAGAAGCTGAGATGCCCCCTTCATACAACCACCTATAGCCAACCATTCTCGATTACGGGTGGTACTGAGTCTAGGACAGACTCCTCTGGTTTTCTCCAAACCATTCCCAAGTCTCTCTCCGCCGGCGATGCATCCCAGAACAATCTCTTGTTCAGGTGTGCACGAGCCCACGACAGACTGATTCTCGGGTGGAATATGGATACGACTAGGGAAAGCAGGTAGGGAACTTGTCGTGTTGGTACTCTGAGGTTCGGGTGGGCGGTATTCAACAACCTCGCGATTTCCTTGAACCACATTTGCCCCGAGACAACAAGGTATCGACCAGCCTGATCGCCCTTGGTTAGAGCCCTTACGTGGGCCTCGGCGACGTCTCGCACATCGACTATGCTGACGTGCATCGGGATGACGAACGGAATCTCTCGCCTCAGCAGGGTCATCACAAACGAAACACTTCCCCTGAGATGCCTTTTGCTCAGGGGCGGGCCGAAGACTATGCATGGGTTGATTGAAACCATCCTTGGTCTGGACCCTTCTTTCTTACTCGAGTGCCATTCTCTAACCAGTCTCTCGGCACTGAACTTGGCAAGGCCATACGGATTCTCCTTCAAATTGGCGTCATCGGCCCATGTGTCGGTGGTTAGAGTCTGCCCATCTTGCCACTTCAGAGGTCTGATTGCCGCAGTCGAGGAGGTGTGAACGAGGCAAACCACACTGTCCACCGCATCAATCGCATCGAGCACATTCTGTGTTCCGATAACGCTGGGATCTACAATCTGCTCTTGCGGTCTTTTAGCAGTCAGCCTGACAACTGCTGCAGTGTGGATGACTTCAGTGCAACCCGATATCGCTCCATGTACAGAGGCGTAGTCCAGCAGATCCATCTCAACTATCTCCAGACTGCCACCTTCGGCCACGTCCATATCCCTCAAGTGATCCACCCTCTCAGGATCGGAGGCATCCCTCACAGTGGCTCTAACGTTCCTGCCCCTAGACAGTAGATTGGCCACGATGTGGCTGCCGATGTAACCGCTGGAACCAGTCACAACTACCATCTCGTCGGTCACAGCCTCACCCCATACATCCTAACTGGCTGTCTACGAGTTCCCTTTGTTTTTGCGGGCAAACGGCATGCCGGGAGACCACCAGTTTGCCTTGCCCATTAGGCGCATAGCCGAAGGGACCACTATCGCTCTGACTATGGTGGCGTCAATCAGTACAGCTACAGCCAGTGCGAAACCAAGCGATTTGATAATCATCACATCGGCTAGGATGAAGCCCGAGAACACCGCGACCATGATTGCCGCCGCCCCGGTAATCAAGCTCCCGCTCGCTTGCAACCCCTCTGAAACTGCCCTTGTGTTATCTCCCGTCTCGATCCAGGACTCGTGTATCCTCGAAAGCATCAGCACCTCGTAGTCCATCGAGAGCCCGAAGGCGATTCCGAACAACAATGGGGGTACCATGTAGTCGATGGGCTGTGCTGTGAAGTTCATCACCTCGTCCAGCCCCATGAAACCGTCTTGGAAGACCAGTACGACTAGCCCGTATGATGCAGTTATCGAGAAGACGTTCATGACGACTGCCTTGATTGGAACCAGCACCGAGCGTACTTGGAACCAAATCAGCAGCATTGTGAGCGCTAGGACAAGCGTCAGCACTATCGGGACACGCTCAATCAAATGGTCCCGCATGTCGACCTCATAACCCGACCAACCCCCCACGAGGACTTCCTGCTCGTTTCCACTGGCTATGTCCCTCATCGATCGCACGAGCCTCTCGGAACCGTCAGAGCTGGAGTTGTACTGCGTCGCCACCGTTATCATGACCACACTGTCCGATCTGGTGGTTGCCCAGGCTACCTGTGCTTCCGGGGGCCAATCACTGGTCGGAGAATCGAACAGTTCTGGTGTACAGTAGGGAGAGTTGGCCGAGATAACCCCCTCGAGTCCTTCGACATCCATGCAGAATCTAGAGATATCTGACACCAACTTGTCATCGAACGAGTCCTGATCTTCCTCTAGCACGACTACTACTGGGATGCTGCTGGCTTGGAAGGCCGGAAACTCCCGCTCTAGCTCTTCGTAGGCCATTCGCGACTCCAAGTCAGGGGGTAGGGAACCGATTCCTCCCGCGTTGAACTCCGCTCCGAGGCTCGGCGATCCCAATAGTAGGAGAAGTATGACAGAGGGGGCAAGCCAGCTCCAAGGCTTATCCATTACCTTGGTCGCGAAATCCTTCCAAAAGTTATCCCGTACCCATCCTCTCGGGATGGGTATCTTCAGATTGTTTACCCGATTACCAAGAATGCAGAGAACTACGGGGAGGACGGTGAGTGAGTAGATTAGTGCGAAAGCGACGGCCACAGCCCCCCCAAAGCCCATGGAGGGCATGTGGGTGGCGTTGAAGTAGAACAGGCTGCACAGTCCGATGGCCACCGTGGCACCCGAATAGAGCACCGCCCTTCCTGCGGTGTCCATCATCTTCGCGACTGCTTCCCTCTCGTTCGATCCTTTTGCCAACTCCTCCTTGAAGCGGCTGACAATGAACAGGCTGTAGTCGATTGTCACGGCGATACCTATCAGCGATACCATGCTAACCGTCCACTGTGTCAGGTCGATGATGCCCATGTGTGAGAACCAGAAGGAGAATCCAATCGAGGATACGAACATTAGGCCTGCGGTCAACATCGGCAGGGATGCCGCTACCAGAGTCGCGAACACGAAGAGAAGAATGATGAGAGACAGCGGAATACCGAAAATCTCCGCTCTCACTGTGTCCTCCTTGAGCAATTTGTCGAAGTCTTCGTTGATAATCAGGCTCCCTGTCACCATGATCTGAAGTTCTTCGCTTGACACAATATCTCTCAAAATATCTACGTGTCCGCGCACTTCTTCCTCTGTTCCGTTGATAGTGATGAAGACAGCAGTCGAGTGCCCGTCCATTGATACGTGCTGTGCCACGGAGGCTGGGTTCTGAGAGTCTTGGTAAACGGAACTAATACCCATGATACTGATTGAGCTATCTAGAAGCGGTCTCAGTGCAGCGTCCACAGCTTCCTCATACTCCACCTGGTCCCAATACATCGTATCATGTGAGAAGACGTATGTGACTACATTTGAGTCGATTACCGGCAGTTCCTCGGAAACCAACTTTAGGGCCCGTCCGGACTCGGAGTTCGGCGGGGGGCTGTTGCCATCGATGAAGGCATCACCACCTGAGATTAGAGCCCCAGATAATAGGAGCATAAACGCGCACAGAGAGAGCACAACTTGCTGATTGTCGTGCAAAACCTCCCCATACTTGTGCAGTAGGGTGTTTCCCATCGAGCAGGCGCCAGATAATCCCGATTTAAACTAATTTCAATTCCTACTACACAAATCCGCAACAGAGTCTACTACGAGCGAGGGACTTTGACTGGCCAATTCAACGTCCTCTGCGCACGCTTCTCCACTTAGTACCAAAATTCCGTGTACACCAGCTCGCTCAGCCATTTCAATGTCCGTGTACAAGCGGTCCCCTACCATGGCGCAGCGTTCGGGAGCCAACCCCATTTCCTCAATCTTGTGCAAAATCATTCCCTTGTTCGGCTTACCGCACACGTGGACCGGTCGTACCCCAGTGGACGCCTCGAATAGAGCCATGTACGCTCCGGAGTCGGGTAGCCCACCATCCGGAGAGGGGCACACCATGTCGGGGTGGCTTGCAACAAGAGGAACCTCATTGTGTAGGTGCACAGTGGCAGTTGCAAGCTTTTCGTAAGTCACCTCGGTGTCGTATCCAAGAACCACATATTGGGGATTCTCAGACAGAGTACTTACGCCAGCATCCTCCAGCATTCCCCGCATCCCCTCAGTCCCCACCAGATAGGTCTCGCTAATCCCTTCCCTAGACAGCCAAGATAGTAGGTCATGGGTGGACAACAAGACCTCCTCCTCAGAGGCCATTATACCGAGACCATGCAACTTCTCGAGGTATTGCGAGACCGATTTACTCGAGTTGTTGGAGAGGAAGAAGCGGTGGATACCCAGTGCTTCCAACCTAGAGAGGAAGTTCAGTGCACCTTCGATTATAACCGGACCGAGATAGATGGTACCATCTAAATCTAGGAAGATGGCCTCTATACCATCGAGTGATTCATTCACATCTATGTGTGCCATACAAACTCCTCAGGGCAGCAATATGGTCTTGAACAGGAACCACGGGCTCCAAAGCGACTTCTGCGCCTCTTTGTCCGCTATCATCCCAGTCATCATATCGGCCATCTCCGGCTTGCGCGAAGCTTTGCCTGTGAACCAGTTCATCACCCTCTTCCACCTGACGAGCTTCTGCAGCCTTTTTGAGTTAGACAGTTCCTTTCCGAGAGTACCCCATAGATCCTCCATGTAGGCTATAGCCGCACCCTCTGGAAAACCATCGGCGTGTTCTTCCTTGTCGAAGTACTTCGAAGTCATCTTGGCAGACACCAATCCATTGCCTATTCCCTCGCCAGTGAAAGGATCGACAAGGCTCGCTGCATCGCCAACGCACATCACCCCGGCTCCAGCGGTACGCCTCGGTTGGAAGGAGGGCGGATTATTTCTCGGAGAGCCGAAGGGAAGTTGCCACCCCTTCTGAGATCCAGGAATCAACTTCGAGTTCTTGAATCTCTCCTTGAAGACCGGATGCTCCTCAATTACCCACCTCTGCTTCTTCTTGAGCGATTTGTTAACACCCTTCTGCTTGCGCTGTTCTGAGATGACCATCCCAATTCCAACATTGACCACACCCTCTTTTACTGGGAATAACCAAAAATATCCCGGAATCACCTCCTCAATGAAGTGAATCTCGATGGGTCCCTCGCTACCTTCGAAGCCACCGACATCTTGCCAGTACTCCCGGTATGCTCCGCAGTAGTGATCATCATCGCGCATTTTCTCCCCATGCATCGTCTCCACTAGGGTTGTGGCAACAGGGCATCTGTAGCCACCAGCGCCTATGGTAAGAGGGGCAGTGAAGGCTAACAACTCTTTCTTGGAGTTCCTACCGCCAAAGCGCCCGGAGACCCCAACAATACGATCCTCATCTACTCGAACCTCTTCGACGTTGAATCCTTGGATAACCGAGCCACTGGACGCGAGCACCAAATCAGTTGCCCGCTTGAACATCATGTAGTCGAATTGTATCCTCGGCAGCGAATACCCAGCCATCTTTTCCTCGTACTCCTCCTTGGGAAGCATCACTCGGACCGTGTTGCCGTTAGCACTTCCGAAAATTATCGAGTCCACCCGGAAGAATGGCGTTGCTTCAATCATCTCCTTGACTCCAAGCTCCTTTACGTGAGATAGCGACTTGCCGCCCACTGCGTCTCCGCACGGCTTGTCCCGTGGCCAGACCTCCTTCTCAATCAGTAGCACTCGGCACCCGTTCATTGCGTTGTATGCGGCAGCCGCGGAACCGCATGGACCGCCACCAACTACTATGACATCGAAACTGGAACCATCATCCGGCACTTCACCGGTCTCGATTGGACCATCCCATAATTCCATGCTATTCAGAGGGCCGATGGTAGGCCTCACATTCAAATTATGCCATTGGATTCATGCGTGATGATTACCACGAACCGGTATGGAGGACTCTATTTGGGTAGTGCAGACCACTCTCCCCGGTGACTGGTTGGAACCTCAAGTGGGGCAGTGGGCGGCTTCACTGGTCGAAGCTGACTTAGCAGCTTGCATCCAGAGGAATCACGTGACTTCAGTGTACCGTTGGGAGGGTTCGGTGCAGGACTCCGAAGAGTGGCGAATTCAAATCAAGACCTCAGAGTCTAAGAAGAAAGAGTTGGTCAAGACAATTCTCGCCAATCATCCCTATGACACACCCCAGATAGCAGCTTGGAAGGCAGAGTCCACTAGAGACTACGCCGGTTGGGTTGAAGGCTGAGCCCCCGAGCGTGGTCCAATGGGTGTCATGGATTACCTGCGTCCGGCGAAGAAGGTGCCCACGGCTTGGTGGAGCTCGGAAGATCCCATGTCAACCAAGCCTAGGTTGTCCACTCTAACCATCTTGGTTCTTGGCGAGTTCCTCTTCGGTTTGGGCGACTCAGTCCTGATTGCCGCGGGGATTGGAAACACCCCGTGGACGGTTTTGGCAGAGGGAATAGCCGAGGCCATCGACTGGACCATCGGGGAGGCGACCTTCCTAGTCAGTATCGCGGTTTTGCTCCTCTGGATTCCAATCAAGGAGATTCCAGGTATGGGTACAATTCTGAATGCAATCATCATCGCCGGCACCATCCAAGTCATGGTCCCGCTGATTCCTGCCCCAGAGAGCACTGTAGTCGCGTACCTGCAAGTTTCCCTAGGAATCATCCTAATCGGAATCGGCAGTGCCATGTACCTTACTGCTAATCTTGGGCCCGGGCCCAGAGATGGATGGATGACAGGGCTACAGAGGGTCACGGGCGTACCAATTGGAAGAGTCAGGGTAACAATCGAGATTTCAGTACTCGTGGTTGGAGTAATCTTAGGGGGAACTTTTGGTCCCGGAACCATACTTTTCGCCTTGGCCATAGGTCCGGTGGTCGCAGTGTGCCTAGCTACCGCAGGTCGAATCGGTTCAGAGGAGAGGCCCTACCTCAACCCCAATCAATAGCGCTATCGTTGCGAAGATCGCGATGAGGATATTGTCGTCGACTACACATCCAGCAATAACTGCACACGTACAATCGGGCAGGTTCTTGGCGGATTACTTGCAGGGACAGATATGGGGGGCCATGGCGTAATTCGGCGCTACCGAGGTTTCCTCCCTGTCACAGAAGATACTCCAATCGTCTCCCTCAATGAGGGAAACACCCCCCTAATCGAGACCCCTAACATAGTGCAAACGCTAGGTGGGGACTTCCGCATGTTCGTCAAGTACGAGGGGCTTAATCCGACCGCCTCATTCAAGGACAGGGGCATGACACTAGCTGTTTCGAAGGCAGCCGAGCAAGGCGTCCACTCCTTAGTCTGCGCCAGTACCGGGAACACTAGTGCCTCGGCCGCCGCCTACGCGGCCAGAGCAGGTATGACCTGCGTCGTTCTAATACCCGAAGGCAAGATATCCTACGGCAAGATGGCTCAGGCACTAATTCACGGAGCTATGACAGTAGAGGTGAGGGGGAACTTCGACGATGCGCTGGAACTAGTCAGGGAGTTGGGAAAGCTAGACAACATCGAGATTGTCAACAGCATCAACCCATTCAGGATTCAGGGCCAGAAGACCGCTGCATTCGAGGTCTGCGATGTCCTCGGCGACGCTCCCGACATGCACTTTCTGCCAGTGGGCAACGCTGGAAACATCACCTCATACTGGATGGGTTACAACGAGTATAGAGACACTGGATCCTCCACCAATCTTCCCCGCATGATGGGCTGGCAGGCCGAGGGCGCGGCTCCAATAGTCAGGAACGAGGTCGTTCAGGTCCCCGAGACCGTTGCAACGGCAATCAGAATAGGCAATCCTGCTAGCTGGGAACACGCAGTCAGGGCGGCCGAGGAGTCATCTGGTTCGATTGATTGCGTGAGTGACGATGAGATTCTAGACGCCCAGAGGATGCTGGCCCGCACGGAAGGCGTGTTTGTGGAACCAGCCTCGGCCGCCGGCATCGCCGGGATTGTCAAAAGCCACGCAAGCGGTGAGATACCGAACGGATCTAAGGTCGTGGTCACTGTTACAGGCCACGGCTTGAAGGACTCCGAGTTAGCAATAGAGAATTCCAAAGCTCAATCGGTCGTTGTCGACGCCAATATCGAGTCGGTTTTGGCTGCAATCGGAATGCAATGAGCATGGTTATTGCCAACCCTTCAATCCGGAGCCATGGAAGATAAGTTCGCTGACAGGGCATTCGGCACTAGGGCGGTCTGGTCGGGGACTAAGAACATAGAAGGCTCGGCTACCACGCCGGCGTTCCTCACATCCACTTACCAACTGACTGACGAACGGTATCGCATGTGGGCAGAATCGGGTGGCCATCACACTCTCCTGTACAGTCGATACTCCAGTGTCAACTCTGAGGCCGTTTCTTCCAAGGTCGCATCCCTCGAGGGTGCTGAGGACGGTGAGACCTTCGCCAGTGGGATGGCAGCAATCTCCGCCACGCTATTCTCGTTGCTGTCCCAAGGCGACCATGTGGTGACTTCAGCTGACATATACGGCGGCACGTATGGTCTGATGACCTCCGAGTTGCCACGTTATGGTATCGAGGTCACTATGGCCGACATCAGAGAACCATCTTCCTTCGAGGCGGCAATCAAGGAGAACACCAAAGTCCTCTATGTTGAGACAATAACCAACCCAGTGCTGAAGGTATGCGATTTGGAGGCGATGGCAGCATTGGCTAAGAGGCACGGGCTAATCTCAATCGTCGACAATACATTCGCAACCCCCTGGGCCTGCAGACCAATATCGATGGGCTTCGACCTAGTCATCAACTCGGGAACGAAGTTCCTCAACGGCCACACTGACCTTACAGCTGGTTTCGTCGCGGGCAGAACTGATCTCATCAAGCGTGCTTTCCACTTCAAGACCCGCTTTGGCGGTTCGGCGGACCCTCACATGTGCTACCTGCTCGAGCGGGGGATGCGAACACTACACGCAAGGATGCCAATTCACGTTGACAACGCTGCAGAACTAGCAAACAGGCTCGAGGGGCACCCCTTGATAGAGAGCGTAAACCACCCTTCTCTCCCCGACTTCGCAGACTACGAGGTGGCTAAGAGGATTGTACCCAAGGGCACAGGGATGTTGTCATTCGTCGTAAAGGGTGGTGACGAGGCAGCGATGAACTTCGTCAGGGCTTTGGAGGTAGTGTTTGAAGCCACCAGCCTCGGTGGAGTTGAGAGCCTCGTCGAGTGCCCATTCAACACGAGCCACATGTTTGTTCCGGAGGAGGTTCGCATGGAGGCCGGCATAGCACCTGGATTCGTCAGGATGAGCGTGGGCATAGAGGACGTCGAGGATCTCTGGTCGGATATTGAACAGGCATTAATCTCAGCAAGCCATTCCTAGACTACCGGGGTGTAGGAATGGACACAACCCTCCTCCTAGCGACCCTTGCTTTCATCATCCCGATGTGCTTAACCCCCGGTCCTAACAATGTTCTGTGCGCGGCTCATGGATCTCAGCATGGACTTCGTGGAACCCTACCTCTAATCGCTGGCATGGCCATCGGTTGGTCGTCTCTGGGTCTATTCGTTGGGGGCGCAACGGTCTTTATCGAAGAAAATCAGGCAATATTCGTTATTCTAACCTACATCGGAGCCGCCTACATCGCATACCTGTCATACAAACTCGCGACTGCAATCCCCCTGAACGAAGAGGAGCAGAGAAGTGAGAGATTGGGCACAATAACCGGAATCGCTCTACAGGTTGTCAATGGCAAGGCATGGATTCACTTTCTGGTTCTGATGACCACTTTCGGAGGCCTATTCGGGACCGGGTTTTCCGCGAAGGTGATGCTAGTATTACTGAATCTAATCTTCGGGCTACCAGCGGTCATCACCTGGGCTACGTTCGGAACCTTTCTGAGGAGGACCTTCAGCACCCCGGAGTCGGCCACCAGACTCAACCGTGTGATGGGACTCTCTCTTTTCGCAGTCGCAGTGTGGATTGCTCTTCCTCACTAGCCCCATCAGCAGAGATTGTTGGGCGCATGTCGCAGGAACAGCGTCCCGGTTAATGGTGCAGAGGACAGGATTCGAACCTGCGAAGCACTACGCACTGGGACCTCATCCCAGCCCCTTTGACCGCTCGGGTACCTCTGCTCGGAATTCATCTGGGCCGCCCTTCGTATTTCACGATGGCGAATCCTGAGGATTCGTCGTGCTTTCAGAAACTTATACCCATCTTCTCTGCCATTGGAGGAAACTCCCCAGTCTTGGCGTAGTAGTACAATGAGGCCCTGTTCACCGATTCAACAGTTGTGAAGAATAGAACAGACCCACCTATTCCCACGACAAGGAATAGAATCGCCATTCCGACCCCGATATTCCCTAGATAGAACAGCGGGATAGAAATTAGAATGACAAACAACATCACCAAGACCTGAATGACACCAACGCCAATATGGGTCCCAACGTCTTCTCCCCATGTTTCCTTGAATAACTTCGGGCTCTGCTTCATGCTGTCGATTGCTCCTGCCTTCTCCAACACGATGATTGGGACTACGAAGAATGTGACCATCCACCACGCAAAACCTAGGACTAGGGCACCAATCCCCGCTATCACTCGCAAAGGCAGCGGCGACTTCTCATCATGGGAAATACTCTCCAGAATCTTCAGGATCACTCCAACAGTCCCAGAGATAATCCCCCAGACAAAGATCTGTGGAAGACACTTGCTTGCTTGCTTAATCCCGTATGAGAAACTAGGATTGGTGCCAGCAGTCAATCGTTCGTAAGCGCTAGCTACAATTGCTGCGTTCCAGAAAACAGTAATCACGGAAATTATCAGGTATCCAACAAAAATGAAGCCTAGGTTTGCTACAGTCAAAGCCTCGTCTTGCTGTGATGAGGTTGTTTCTGATTCGGTCAGCATCTCGATTCCTATCGAGCCTGTGATTACCGCGATCGATGCCACTATAGAGAACACTGCAGATAGGAACGTGTAGACCATCAACTCTGGATCGGCACGGACTACGGCTATACCGAGTTTCGTCATCTTCCAACCTCTTCCAATCCTCTCGAAGAATCCAACACGCTGCCTCACCATGAAACCTCCACCTAGTCGCTTGGGATATCAATAATCCCCACGAAATCGCCTACGGCTACTATTCCCTCATCAATTACTGATGCAAGCCACCTAGACCACCCCCTCTCCACATCGTGGTCAATTCTGACGGATTTACGGTCCTTGAATGAATCCGCAATCACATTACAGGGGGCGCATGGTTCAGTCAATTCGATAGTCGACTTTCCAATCTTCATTCTCATCCCAATTTCAAGTGCCGACCAATCAATGCCTTCGATTGTCAGGTTCTC
>Ga0315334_10001392_pt1 | contig 14855 bp, 13 predicted proteins | sample M150034915metaG_FD_205555 | JGI IMG/M metagenome (GOLD analysis project Ga0315334, IMG submission 205555) | Ammonia-oxidizing marine archaeal communities from Monterey Bay, California, United States - M1 500m 34915 | ecosystem: Environmental > Aquatic > Marine > Intertidal zone | place: USA... | reverse complement strand
CACCTGTTTGTAAAATCATGGATTTTGGTAAGTTTCAGTACGAACAAAAGAAACAACAAAACGAAGCTAAGAAGAAACAAAAGAAAACTCAACTTAAAACCATTAAATATCGCCCCGGCACTGAAGAAGGCGATTACCAAATTAAATTTAGAAATTTGATAAAGTTTTTGGAGAATGGTGACAAGGTTAAAGTAAGTATTTGGTTCCGTGGTCGCGAAATGCAACACCGTGAACTGGGCATGGAAATGCTTGATAGAATTGAAAAAGATTGTGAAGAATTTGCCAATGTTGAACAGAAGGCAAAGATGGAGGGTCGTCAGCTAGGCATGATGCTGGCACCCAAATCAAAAAAGAAGTAACGAAACATTAACATTTCGTTGTTTTTTATATAACAAACTGTTCTTAGGAGTAGTTAAATATGTCTAACAAGACAAGGAGAAAATTATGCCGAAGTTGAAAACCAATAGGGGTGCTGCAAAGCGCTTCAAAAAAACCGCCAATGGTGGTTATAAATGTAAACACTCACACTTACGTCATATCTTGACTAAGAAGAGTACTTCTAGAAAGCGTGCACTTCGTGCCGCCGATACCATTGAGAAGGTAGACGTACCAATGGTTAGAAGAATGTTACCTTATAGCTAAACTAGGAGTATACCCATGGCAAGAGTTTCAAGAGGTGTGCAAGCGCACGCCAAACATAAGAAAATTTTAAAGAAAGCGAAAGGCTATTATGGTGCTCGCTCTAAAGTCTATCGTGTTGCTAAGCAAGCGGTTATTAAAGCTGGTCAATATGCTTACCGCGACCGTCGTCAAAGACGTCGTCAATTCCGTCGTTTATGGATTGTGCGTATTAACGCAGAAGCACGTAACAATGGTTTAAGCTATTCAGTGCTTATCAATGGTTTGAATAAGGCTGGTATTGAAATTGATCGTAAAGTGTTGTCTGACATTGCGATTTTTGATAAGGCTGCATTTGCAAAAATTGCTGACCAAGCTAAAGCTGCATTAGCTAAGTAGTAAAATCAATTAAAGCCTACTGCTAAAAGCGGTAGGCTTTAACCAAAAGCCCACAAGATTTTGATTAATACCATTCTCACCAACGCTGAAAAGGCTATTGCAAACGCAACTGACCTTAAGGACTTAGATGATGCCAGAGTGCATTTTTTGGGTAAAAAAGGTGAGTTAACGGCATTATTAAAAGGTCTTGGAAAACTCTCGAAAGAAGAGCGGCCTAAAATGGGCGAGGCGATCAACCAAGCAAAAGTTGAAGTTCAGGCGTTAATCGAGTCACGCAAAGAAGAGCTTGAATTAATTGCCCTAGAAATACGCCTTTTAAGTGAAAAAATAGATGTAACTCTACCGGGCAGAAATCTCGAAAAGGGCGGCTTGCATCCAATTACCCAAACACTTACCCATATTCAAAAAATCTTTTCAAAGAGCGGCTTTGAGATTGCAACAGGCCCAGAAATTGAAGATGATTTTCATAATTTTAGCGCCCTAAATATTCCCGAGCATCATCCTGCTCGTGCGATGCACGACACTTTTTATTTTGATGCCAATACCGTTTTAAGAACACACACTTCTCCTGTTCAAATTCGAACATTAGAGAAGCAAAAACCACCGGTGCGTGTGATTGCGCCTGGGCGAGTTTATCGTTGCGATTCAGACGTTACTCATACGCCGATGTTTCATCAGGTTGAGGGTTTGATCGTTGACGAAGAGGCGAGTTTCGCCCAATTAAAAGGCTTATTGATTGATTTCCTAAGAGCTTATTTTGAAAAAGATGATCTTAAGGTAAGATTTAGACCGTCATACTTTCCATTTACTGAGCCATCAGCTGAAGCCGACATTGAGTGCGTTATTTGTGGCGGTGACGGTTGCCGAGTTTGCAAAAAAACTGGCTGGCTGGAAGTACTCGGCTGTGGCGTGGTTCATCCCAATGTATTGACAGCTGTTGATATTGATCCTGAAGAATTCTCAGGCCTCGCTTTTGGCATGGGTGTTGAGCGCTTAGCAATGCTAAGGTACGGTGTCAATGATCTCAGGCTATTCTTTGAAAACGATATTCGTTTCCTTAATCAGTTTTAGGTTGGGTATCCGATGAACATTTCAACAACATGGCTAAGAGAGTGGATTAATCCAAACGTTAGTGACGAAGTCTTAGCTGAGAAACTTACCATGGCGGGCCTTGAAGTGGATGGTATTGCGCCAGTCGCACCTCCTTTTGATGGCGTTGTGATCGGTCAAGTTGTGAGTTGCGAAAAACACCCCGATGCTGATAAGTTAAGCCTTTGCCAAGTGAATGTTGGGCAGAGTGACAATCTACAAATTATATGTGGTGCGCCGAATGTGAGGCATGGACTTAAGGTGGTTGTCGCTACGGTTGGTTCAAAATTACCGAACGGTTTAAAAATCAAAAAAGCCAAATTACGCGGTGTTGAATCTTGTGGCATGCTGTGCTCCGAAACAGAGCTGGGTATTTCAGATTCGCACGATGGCATTATGGAGCTATCCACGGATGCGCCACTAGGTGAGAGCATCAGAATACACCTTGACCTAGATGACCAAATTATTGAGCTAGATATCACGCCGAATAGGGGTGATTGTTTTAGTGTACTAGGTGTTGCTCGTGAAGTGTGTGCAAGTTATGATTTAACAATGCCCTCAGTTTCCTATAAAGCTGTAGAGAAGGGTGGCGCTAGCTTTACAACTCAAGTATCGAATACAAAGGCTTGCCCTAAGTACTTAACTCGTGTGATTAAGGGTATTGATAATACGGTTGAAACACCAAAATGGATGGCGCAAAAACTGAAACGCGCATCACAACAAACCCACTCTCCAGTAGTTGATATTACCAACTACGTTTTATTAGAATTAGGCCAGCCAATGCACGCATTTGATCTGCAAAAGATCAATGGTGGAATTGATGTTAGAATGGCGAAAAAAGGTGAGAAACTAGAGCTACTAAACGATCAAACTGTTAGCCTTAGAGAGGACACTTTAGTGATTGCAGATGATCAGTCGGCGATTGCAATGGCGGGTGTGATGGGCGGCATGTCAACGTCTACTCAAGTTGACTCCAGTGAAATATTATTTGAAAGTGCATTTTTTGAACCGGTATCAATAGCGGGTGTTGCAAGATCCTACGGGCTTCACACTGAGTCATCATTAAGATTCGAGCGTGGTGTTGATTTTAATTTAGCGCATATTGCCTTGGAGCGTGCTACAGAGCTTGTTTTAGAGATTTGTGGTGGTGAGGCCTCAAAAATTAATGAGTGCATTGATGACGCTCAATTGCCACATGTTGAGCCAATCACAATCACTTTGGAAAAAATTTCCAAAGTGCTTGGTTTTGAGTTGGACCATGATTGGATTGAGGCTAAGTTTATCTCTCTTGATTTTGAAATTGTTGAGAAAACAGCTGGCTCATGGACAATTGTGCCGCCGAGTTTTCGCTTTGATATTCGCATTGTTGCCGACCTTATCGAAGAACTGGCAAGGCTTTACGGTTATGATCGTTTGCCGGTTAAAAGTCTAACATTAGACGCCAATATTACGTCAGCCTCTCAAGCAAGTATTGATGCTTATGATATTGCCCAAGCTTTGGTTAACCGAGGCTACCAAGAGGTGATTACTTACAGCTTTATTTCGAGTAAATATCAAAAGCTGATGGATCCTGGTGCGAAGAAAATTACACTGACCAATCCAATTTCTGAAGACATGTCTGTTATGCGTTCAAGTCTCTGGTCTGGCCTATTGCAAACGATTGAGTCTAATGCGCGTCGCGGCCATCACAATGCCAGATTTTTTGAATCGGGACTGTGTTTTGGCGGTATTTCTGCCGAAGACCAGGTTCAAAAAATTGCCGGTGCTATTACAGGTAATAGACACTCTGCTCAGTGGGCAAGTGAGTCTAAAGCCTTGGATTTTTTTGATGCTAAGGCAGATGTAGAATCACTTTTCGCCCTTGGTGGTGCTCAAGTCTCTTTCGAAGTGGGTGAGCACCCAGCTTTGCAAAATGGTCAAACAGCAAAAATTATTAAAAACGGCAATACAATTGGCTACTTAGGTGCATTGTCGCCGATCGTGCAGAAAAAATTGTCGCTGCCAAAAGTGTACTTATTCGAGTTAGTGCAAGCGGAATGCCAGCAAGGTGAGATTGCCAGCTATAAGGCTTTTTCATCGTTTCAAGCTTCACAGCGTGATATTGCCTTGGTGTTGAAAAAAGAAACACAAGCAGCCGATCTTATTTCGGCAATTAAAAATCTTAAGCAAGAGTACTTAATTGATGTGGGCATTTTTGACGTCTATGAAGGCGAGCATATTGAATCCGACAAAAAGAGTATCGCCCTTAATTTGAGTTATCAGTCTAGCGAGGCTACCTTGACGGACGAGCAATTAAATCAAAGCGTTGATGAGATATTAAGTCACTTACAAACTGAGTTCTCCGCTCACCTACGATAAACATTTTTATTATGTCTCTTACAAAACAAGATATTGCTAACGCACTGGTGAAAGAAACAAGCCTCACTCAAACGCAGGCGTTGGTTTTAACCAATGAGTTTTTTGATCAAATTACAGAGCAATTAGGCAACGGTGAGAATGTCAAATTATCAAGTTTTGGTAATTTCGTACTTCGTGAAAAATCAGCGCGTCCGGGTAGAAACCCAAAGACTGGCGAAGAAGTGATGATTTCGGCGAGAAAAGTCGTTACCTTTAAAGCGGGCCCTAAGCTTAAGAAGGCGACACAAGAGGGTGACAAGTAAAAGCACTGCTCTGAGGTAATACCCACGTCTGCAAAGAGTGCAAGTGGCGCTTATACTATCTCAATTAAGAGTGGTAGTTGCTACTCAGAAATAGCACTCATAAAACCCCTGAGCGTTAGCATTGCTGCGTGAATCTCTTCCCATAGCCGTTTTTCATCGGCTTTACCGTTGCCGGTATGGCTGATTAATTTTGGTTGATAGTCATTATCAAGCGAGAACGCTGTGTAAGTGTAGCTCATATCACTATCGTCACTAGAATCAGAACCTTGAGCCAAATAAACGTCATAAATGGCGTCACTATCCTGCGTGTCATTGTTAACAAAAAGCACCGTGTTAGCAAAATGCAAAAGCAATCTTTTGGCTGGGCATTCGCTGGCTTTCCTTAAAGGCACGTCACCATTGCTCATAGCGTCAACAAATTGCTGTCGATGCTCTTCAGGTAGCTGGATATATTTGGTGTCATCGTATTGGCTAATGTCATTGCAAGCGCCACATTCGGTGATGAATTCATTTAGTTCTTTAAGCATAGGAAGTGCGAGTTTTTATAGGGTCGGCTTATTGGGATTTTTGACGGTATTTTATCTGATAAATGTCAAACATAGTGATTGCCATTGCCGCAATAATTGGGCCGATGAATAATCCTAGAATACCAAACTGGATAATACCCGCAAGTGTTGATAAAACAGTAACAAGTGTGTGATCAAGCGCACTGCTGTGATTCATTTTACTTGCCAACTTCTGAATAATCACAGGTCGCAGGAAGTTGTCAATCAGAGTGCCCGCAAGTACGGCACCAAAGAACAGAATTATAAACGCATTTGCGCCTTCGCCAATGGCAAAAAGATAAAGCACAAGGGGCAACCAAACCAACAATCCACCAAGAATTGGTATAAAGCCTGCAAGCGCCATCGCAACACCAAAGAACAAAGGTGGCATGTCGATTAGACTAACGCCAATAGCAAAGACTAGACCCTGCAATACAGAGACAATAAAAACACTACCAACAAGGGTAACGGAAAGACCGGAAAACTGCTTTAATAAAATGCCGTTCAGATGATTATTCATCGGCGACAGAGTCTTAATTTTGTCGACAAGTGAAGCGCCATCAATGTAGAAGTAGTAGAGGGAGAAAATTGCCAGAATAACAAAGAAAATAAACTGACTTGATAGAGTGACAATGCTTTTAAGAACAACAACTGCAAAGTCCTTCGCGGTAACAATAATACTTTCTAAATTATTTTTTAGGGCGTCATCAATTAACCCTTTAATTGATTCCGGCACAGCGAGGCCGATGATTGTTTGATCGATTATTTTTTGCACTTCTGGCAGTTGAAAATTGTCTTGCAGTGTGCGAACCATGCCACTCATCTCAATACCGCCTACCAGCATTAGGTAGCTTAGAGGCAAGATTAGCAGTACCGTCACAGAAAGTGTCATGATTAAAGCGGCTCTACGCCTTGAGCCTTTTGCAGCTAAGCGGCAAAAAATATCGTAACTGGTGATGCTGATTAATAATGACAAAAATAGCGCCGGTAGGAACGGTGTAAACAGCCAAATAAGTGCCGCTGTTGACATTCCTAATAATGTCAAAATAAAGCCGTTTTCATGCTTATTCATTTTGATTTCGCTCATTTGTTCTCCAGTTTTGTTACTGCGTATGCCACCTCTTCGTATGGATGAGATGATTTCATGGCCCTAACGGCTTGGTCGATGTGTCTGTCACCGCAAACCATTTCAACCTTGAGCTCTGGCAACGCTTCAAGTTGATCAATCGAGCCTATGGCTGGCTTGGCACCTTGTGTCGGTATAAATTGACCAATACCTTCAGTTTGCCAGGCGCAATGACTGTAATTGTTAATATTGCCTGCGCCTGCTTTAAACATAGCGGTTTTAATCTGCTCGGCATCACCTTTTGGCGCGTAAAAACTAATTTGATACATCAAAAATCCCCTTTAGACAGCCTTGCCTTTCTTGCTTGTCCATTCGTTCTATGGCATATCTTAAAGTAGTTCTTGGAAGTTGTGCGTAGTTCTGTTTTAAAAATTGCTTAACAAGGGTGGCGTCACGCTTATGAGCCTCTCTTAACATCCAGCCAGTTGCCTTGTGAATCAGATCTTGGTTATCGCCAAGCAGTGATTGACTAATTTGCAAGGTTGGTTCAAGGCAGTTGTTTTTGATAAAAGCAAAAGTAGAAATAATGCCAATTCGACGAGTCCATAAATTCTCAGAATAAGCGTAATTCTGCAAAATTTCAGTCTTATTCTGTTTGTCAAAAAGATAGTTGCCAACTATATTTGGCGCAGTGGTATCAACCAAGTCCCAGTTATTAATTGCCGAAAAGTTTGCTGAATAGAATTCATAAATTTCTTCCTGGTCGCCCTTCGGGTATTGATACACCAGAATAATTAGTCCGCAATGACGCACCTCATGAACAGGAGACTTTAGCAGTATTGAGATGCCGTCAAGCGAGATTTGTTGGTGGTACCGCTTGGCAATTTTGCGCAATTCTGGCATACGCACGCCGATAAATTGATCGCCATGCCCGTATTGCCCTTCACCGGTTTTGAAGAACCATTCGTTGGTTTTTCGGCGTTCTTCAGTGGCGACAGATTTAAGCGCATTAATGACTTCATTGGCAATCATCGGATATACTATATTCTTTCGAATTTTATTGGGATTATCATACATGCAAACAGCTTATTTTGCCGGCGGATGTTTTTGGTGTATGGAGGCGATTTTTCAACGAGTTAGTGGTGTTGAAAATCTTGTTAGTGGATACTCTAATGGCGACACCGAAAATCCCACCTACGAAGAAATATGCACTGGCCAGACCGGCCATGCTGAAGTTTTAAAGATTGACTTCGATGAGTCTTTGATTTCTTATTCAGATTTATTGAGGGTTTTTATTGAAGTGCACGACCCTACGAGTCTCAACCAGCAAGGCGGTGATGTTGGTATCCAATATCGCTCGGCTGTGTTTTATACTGATGAGTTTCAAAAAGAAGCGGCACAAACCATGATTGGTGGTGTTGTTGGTGCGGTAACAGAGGTTAGCCCTTTAAATGTGTTCTATACTGCAGAAGAACATCATCAAAATTACTATAATGACAATCAAAACCAGCCGTATTGTCGACTGGTCATTATGCCAAAAATACAAAAATATTTTAAATAGACATTACAAATGAAAGACGAAGAACTGTTGCGTTATTCGCGCCAAATCATGCTACCTCAAGTGGATATTGACGGCCAACAAAAACTAATTGATTCAACGGTATTGATAGTTGGTATGGGTGGGCTTGGCTCGCCAAGTGCTTTTTATCTTGCGGCCGCAGGCGTTGGTCATTTAATACTTGCTGATTTTGATCAGGTGGAGTTATCAAATTTGCAGCGTCAAATAATCCACAGTACGCCCGATGTTGGCAAAGATAAGGTTGACTCTGCAAAAGAAACCCTAGTGGCCTTAAATCCCGAAATTAACGTCACAACGATTAAAGAATTGACGAAAGAAAGCTTAGCAACTCTTGTGTCACAAGCCGATGTTGTTCTCGATGGCACCGATAATTTCAAATCTCGCTTTGCAATTAACAAGACTTGCGTCGAAGCAGAGACGCCGTTAGTATCGGCAGCCGTTATTCGATTCGAAGGCCAACTGTCAGTGTTTAAAGGGTATGAAATTAATCAGCCTTGTTACCAATGTCTATATTCTGAAGAGGGTGATGGTGCAGAAAATTGTGTTGAGAATGGTATTTTGGCGCCTGTTGCGGGCGTGCTTGGGACGATGCAAGCTTTGCAGGCTATCAAGGTGCTGTTGAGTCTTGGCGAGCAATTGTGTGGTGAGCTGATGTTGGTTGATGCGCTTGATTTAAGTTTTCGGCGAGTTGGTATCGCCAAAGACAGTCAGTGTCCAATTTGCAATTAGCTTAACCCCAGCACGCCTGAAATTGTTCAAGTTAGGAGTAGGGGTGATTTAGAAATCATCAGAGCCTTGTTCATTGAGTATCAGCGAGTGCTTGATATAGATTGTTGCCCCAATCATTTGAGCAAGAATTGAATAGCCGGGTGAATATACATCGCCAAAGGGTTGCTTGTTATTGCTGAGGGAGGGTACTGAAGTCATCGGTTGTGTCGCCTTAAAACCTATTGATAATAACATCTGTGAGATGAAAAGACTCTTTATTAGGAAAAATTTCGTCGCCAGAACTTTGGTAAACAGCTAGTCATTCGATTGATTAATCTTGCGCGAGAAGCGGGTTATTCAACTTGAGGCGTTTTCGGGGTTAGTGTCTCCGTTTTCCTGTACCAAGAATTGGGTTTTGTTGCTAGTAAATCTGTCAGCCGGAAGGATGAATTGGATCTTTTACATATGACACTTGACTTGCCTAAATTATCTGCGACAGGCAAAATTTAGCCCCGTACAGGGAAGGCCTGGACGGGGCTGATTAATTGCATGTTTTCTTTTCTAAAGGAGAAGACAGGTATATAGCTTATGCATTGTGCAATTAATATATCACTCAAAAACTGCGAATAATCCCCTTGCACTATTGGGAGAGACAAAGAAAAAATAAGTTGAAACAGTAATGTAAATTTGAGTGTTACGCGATTACTCTAACACAGACTTCTTGAATTTGCAACCGTTTTCTAAATTTAATAGCCAAGAAGTCTTTTCTTGACTATTAAATTGCAGACCTTTTAGTACTGCCAAAGATCGTTGATATTCCAGAAATCTTCCGCTCGTTGGCTGATGCCAGCATCAGTATTTTCAAAGGCTTTCTGAATCCACTGTTTACACTTGGTCATGTTTTGCTCAACACCCTCGCCGTTGGCGTACATTAGACCTAAGTTGTATTGGGCGGCTGCATGGCCATTCTCTGCGGCCATTTGATACCAAACAAAGGCGGCTTTATTGTCTTCCTCAACACCCTCACCGGCATCGAACTTGTAGCCAAGATTAAATTGGGCTTTTTGATGCCCTTGTTGTGCGGCAATCTCGTACCAGTGAATCGCCTTACTGTCATCTTTAAGCACGCCTTCGCCTAAGTCGTATTTGTGAGCCAGTTTGTATTGCGCTTCAGAATGTCCTTGGTTTGCGGCTTTTTGATACCAAGAGACAGCGTTTAGATTGTCTTCGATAACTGCCTCCCCCAAATCGTATACTAGGCCTAATTGGTATTGAGAATCTGCGTGGCCTTGTGCAGCTGCTTTCTCATGCCAAGCGAGTGCCTTTTGTGAGTCTTCAAACACACCGTTGCCCTCAGCATACATTCTGCCCATGGCGGATTGAGCTAAGGCATAACCTTGGTCTGCAGCAGCACGATACCATTCAACCGCTTGTAGGTTGTCAGCACTAACGCCTTTGCCAGATTCAAACATCAATCCTAGGTTGTACTCCGCCGTTGAATCGTAGTTACGAGCAGCTTCGCGGAGCCATTGTAGGGCTTGCTGGTTGTCTTTTGCTACACCTTCGCCATTCATAAACATTAAACCCAAGCTTGCTTGTGATTGCGTATGCCCTTGCGTAGCTGCTTGGTGATAATATTGCATTGCCAATTGATCATTCTCGGTAACATTTTCGCCATTATCATATATTTGACCTAAGTGGTATTGGGCGTCGACATGGCCTTGTTCGGCCGCATGAGAGTACCAGAAAATCGCCTTGGATGGGTCTTGTGGTATGCCTGAACCTGCACCGTACGTTTGACCCAGTTTGAATTGCGCGTGTGCATGGCCCCGTTCAGCCGCTCTACGATACCACTGCGCTGCTTTTTTATCGTTTTCAAGGACGCCATCGCCGTTGGCATACATCTCAGCAAGAGAGGTTTGTGCGTCGGTGTGGCCTTGCTCTGCAGCGGCAAGATACCAGCGCATTGCCGTCTTGCTGTCTTGCGTCAACCCATTGCCTTCAATATACAGGTTGCCTAGTGCGAATTGCGCATCTGCAAAACCTTGGTTCGCAGACTTAGCGTACCATTTAGATGCGGCTTCAATATCCGCGCTAACACCGTGACCGGCTGCAAATACTTGACCTAACATAAATTGCGCTTCGGGGTGGCCACGATTGGCAGCCTTACGGTACCATTGCAGTGCTTGTTGTGAATCGATGGCAACGCCAACACCTTGAGTATAGACCAGCCCCATATTGTATTGTGCATCTGCGTAACCTTGTTTGGCGGCATTGCGATACCACTGTAGAGCTAGCTGGGTATCTTGCGCTACGCCGTTACCGTTGGCATATATATCGCCAAGATTTGATTGCGCTGCTGGATGTCCTTGTTCTGCTGAAAGATGAAGCCACTTTAATGCTTTTTCGAAATCAGTAGGCACGCCTTTGCCGTTGGCATACATAACACCTAGGCTTGACTGTGCTGCCGCATGATTTTGTTGTGCAGCTTTGCTGTACCAGTGAACGGAGCGCTCGAAGTCTTTAAAAATACCTTCGCCGCTTTCGTAAATCAAGCCAAGATTAAACTGTGCATTGGCATGACCTTGCTCAGCAGCGGCTTTGTATAAATTGTAAGCCTGCCTATCATCCTCAGCAACACCAGTGCCTTCCGCATACATCGCTGCGAGATTTGCTTGTGCCGATGCGTTATTTTGTGCAGCAGCCATTTTCAGAAGTATTACCGCAGTTTGGTTGTTTTCAACAACGCCGTTGCCGGTAGCATACATCATTGCTAAGTTTGATTGAGCTTCAGCATGACCTTGATCGGCAGCGCGCTTATACCATTGTGCTGCTTTTGATAGGTCGCCGTTTGCGCCATCATTAGTTTCAAAAGCAAGCGCAGTGTAGAATTGCGCATTAGTGTGCCCTTCAATCGCTGCTTGTTGATACCAAGTAAATGCTTGCTTTAAGTCTTGATTAACACCATCACCGGTGCGATATTTCTCCGCTATCATGTATTGCGCAACGGTGTGGCCACTTTGCGCTGCTTGTTGATACCACTGGAAGGCTTGTGCATTGTCTTCGAGCACGTATTCACCCATGTCGTATTTTTGCGCAATGGCAAATTGTGCAAGCGCGTTGCCGCTAGCTGCTGCTTTTTTGTGCCATTCGAATGCTTGTTTGTCATCCTCTTGAATACCAATGCCACGCTCTAACATAAGGGCAACAGAATACTGCGCTTCTCCATGACCACGTTTACCCGCCATTAAGAAATAGTTAAAAGCTTTTTGATGGTCTATTGCAACACCATCGCCATCAGAGTAAGCTAAGGCAATACTGTAATAGGCTGGCGCGTATTTTTGTTCTGCGGCTTGCAAGTATAAAGACATAGCTTTAGCGTAATCTTGCTCAACACCTTCGCCCATTGCGTACATCACACCGAGATTGGCTTGCGCTACAGCAAGGCCTTGGTCGGCTGCTTTTTGGTACCAATGGATGGCCTCTTGGTTGTCTTCATAAACACCATTACCGTTGTCGTATTTGATGGCTAGATTCAGCTGTGCAATGGCATGCCCTTGATCGGCCGCCTTAAGGTAGAGCTTTAATGCCAGCTCGTCGTTTTCTTCGGTACCTTCTCCAAGATCATACATTTGTGCAAGGTTGGCCTGAGCGGTGATATGACCATTATTGGCGGCTTGTGAATACCATGCAACTGCCTGCGCGTTGTCCTCGGCAATACCTTCGCCAATGTCGTATTTATAAGCAAGATTGTACTGCGCCTCGATATGGCCAGCTTCAGCTGCTTTTTGATACCAGTAGACAGCTTTTGCGTTGTCTTCTGTGATAAGTTGGCCGGCATCATACACCTGGGCTAACTTGTATTGTGCTGCAATATGACCACCTTCAGCGGCCTTGGTGTACCATGCGAATGCGCCCCTTTCGTCAGTTTCTGCAAGAATGAATGCAAGGTTGATTTGAGCGGCAGTCGCGCCTTCGGTATAACCTGCTTTTTCAAACCACTCCAGAGCCTTAGTATCATCTTTACCAAGTAATGCATTACCTAGATTAATTTGGTTGCCTGTAATGCCATTAATATTTCCTGACTTTTCATACCAAGCAATGGCATTTTCAAATTCTCCATTTGCAGTTAAAGTATCACCAAGACTATTTTGTGAGGCAGTAATACCAGCTTGATTTCCTGACTTTTCATACCAAGCAATGGCATTTTCAAATTCTCCATTTGCAGAAAAGGCGTCACCCAGAGCATTTTGTGAGGCAGTAATACCAGCTTGATTCTCTGACTTTTCATACCAAGCAATGGCATTTTCAAATTCTCCATTTGCAGAAAAGGCGTCACCCAGAGCATTTTGTGAGGCAGTAATACCAGCTTGATTCTCTGACTTTTCATACCAAGCAATGGCATTTTCATGTTCATTGCTATCCGTATACGATTTGGCTAATTTGTTTTGTGATGCGGTTATTGCTTCACTGTTGCCTGACTCCTTGTACCATTCGATCGCATTGAAGTGGTCGAGGGCAACACCGGTGCCGGTGTCATACATTGATGCGATGGAGTTCTGTGATTCTGTATGGCCTTTTTTTGCAGTCATTAAGTGCCATTCAAAAGCTTTTTTGTCATCGATACCTATTAGTGATAGTCCGATTTTGTACTGAGCTACCGTGATGCCTTGCTGGTCACCTGCTTTTTCAAACCAAGCCAAAGCTTCGTTTAGGTTGTGGTCAACCCCTTCGGCGTTCATGTAGAGTGAGCCCATCGCAATTTGGGCATTGATGTGCCCTTGTTTTGCTGCAGAAAGCAACCATTGTGCCGCTGTTACTGAGCTTGACTCTACACCTTCACCATTTAAGTATTTCTGGCCGGTGCTGTATTGTGCTTCGATGTGCCCTTGATCTGCTGCTTTTTGGTACCACTGCAGTGCTAACGCATTATCTTCAAGGGTGCCTATACCATTATCGTATTTTGCACCCACATGATATTGTGCTCTGGCATAGCCTTGTTCGGCAGCTTCTAAATAACGCTGAAAAGCTTTTTGAGGGTTTTGTGCAACTCCATCACCTTTGTCGTATTTTTGCGCTAAAGCAAATTGTGCCAACATAACACCACCGTTGGCAGCGTCCTCAAACAAGTCAAGGGCTTTTTCTTTATCTATTTCAGCGCCGTTGCCGGTGTCATAAATAACAGCCAAGGCGTATTCTGCATCGGTGTCGCCCAGTTTTGACTTGATTTTAAGTTCGGTAAGATTTGAGGTAATAAAGCTGGCGGAATCTGAGATGGAGTCGCCGACACTTTTAACTGCTGAGGTTGTGCCTTCAACAACACTGTCCGCACTTTCTTGACCGAAGTCGAAAATATTATCGAAAAATCCTGCTTGAGAAGTGCCTGAAATCGCTAATGATAATGTTAGGGCAATTGATACTTTCTTTAGTCTCATTCTTTATCCTATGGTGATCGATTCACGTGTTAGATTAATTAATCATAGATGATACCAAATAAAAGTCGGTGTACAAATGCTATATAGGCACTAAAATGAGCTATTAAAATCCACTATCATTAGGCTTTATAGGTAACTGACGTTTTCATTTGAGCGTGGTTGGTTGCAAACTGCAAGTTATGGAAATAACTCAATAAATGCGGTTTTTCACCAAGTTGCGCTTGGCGTCCTAATTATTGTTGTGTGGCGATTCTATAGGTATTTAGCTGGTGAATTGGCTATTATTATTTGAATTTAATTGAATTATTCTTTGCATGTCTCAAAAATTAATCCAAAGTACAAAGTATCATTAATTAAAATAGTTACCTTATCAATCGGCCACTTTTGGCGTATTAATTTTGACACATGAAATAGGAGTTATTCAATGAAGGCACTGGTTAAAAGTCACGGGGAAAAAGGTATTTGGCTAGAGGACGTACCCATGCCAGAAGTTGGCAGTAACGAGGTTCTTATTAAAGTGCAAAAGACAGCCATATGCGGCACCGATGTGCATATATATAATTGGGACGAATGGGCGCAGAAAACGATTAAAACACCCATGATAACAGGCCATGAGTTTGCCGGTGTTATTGCAGAGGTTGGCGATGGCGTTAAGGGTTTAAAAGTCGACGATGTGGTTTCGGCAGAAGGTCACGTAGTTTGCAACAGGTGTCGTAATTGCTTAGGCGGTCGCAAACACCTTTGCCCAAACACCAT
>Ga0315334_10001391_pt1 | contig 14856 bp, 9 predicted proteins | sample M150034915metaG_FD_205555 | JGI IMG/M metagenome (GOLD analysis project Ga0315334, IMG submission 205555) | Ammonia-oxidizing marine archaeal communities from Monterey Bay, California, United States - M1 500m 34915 | ecosystem: Environmental > Aquatic > Marine > Intertidal zone | place: USA... | reverse complement strand
GCGATTCGGATGGACACGCGGGACCCACGTCCGCTGGACAAGAACATGATCAATCCGGTCCCACAAGAATCCAGTTGCGCCCAATACGCCAAACTCAAGACACGCCGCTGGAAGAGTAGGTTTTTCTTTGGCTATTTCAGCGACGGTGTTGCCTGGAATATTTCACCCGGCGCCTCAAGAGGCTAAGTTGTTGGCCGGCCAAAGACTGTATTTTTCGAGGAGCGACCCATGAAGAACAACATGACAATCCTGCTGCTGGCATTGCTGTTGGTGGGTTGTGGGGACAAGTCCCAAACCGTGAGTGGAGACCACGGTCATGGGGAAGCCCATGGCCACGAGCATGGGGAAGAAGCCCATGGCCACGAGCATGGGGAAGAAGCCCACAACGGGCAGAGTGAGCAGCATGCTTTAGAGGCACTCCAGAAAATCGGTGCCCAGATCACCTATGAACAAGGGAAAGTCTATGCTGTGAACTTGGGTAGCCCCGACACGGGAACCTTTTCCGTCGAACAAGGCATCGGCAGCGACGCCGGAATGGCATACCTTGCCGGACTGCCTGACTTGAGGATGCTCACCCTCGCCGGTCCAAAGATCACCGACGCCGGGCTGTTACACCTCAGCGGCCTGACGAACTTAACACACCTCGAACTTCACGCTCCGCAAGTTACCGATGCCGGTATGGCACACTTGAAGGGTCTGACAAATCTCAATTTCCTCGCAGTTGACTTTTGCTCCAAGATTACGGATGCGGGCCTTGTCCATTTGACTGGGCTGACGAAACTTGAAACGCTGAGCCTTGTAGACACCAATGTCACCTCCGTGGGCGTGGCTCAAATACAAAAAGCATTACCTGACTGTCAGATCGTCGACTAACCGACCAGCAGCACGATCTGCTGCTGCAGAATCTCTGGGTTCAGGATCGGCCACCAGACTTGCAGGGGCCCTTGCGACGGACTGGAATACGTGAAGATGGCCGTTGCTTTCATTCATTGGGTGGCGTTGTGGTTAACCTTGCCTTGTGACAGTACCGCCTGAAGTCTGTCGATCTCGGCGCGAGTGAGATCCGGATTGTCCTGCAATTCTATGAATCTTGTTTTTTTCAGTGACTCGAGTGGCGCCAGATCCGTGATTTGATTTCCGTCCAGTTGAAGCAGTACCAATTGCGTTAACGTAGCCAGTGCCTTCAGATCGCTAATACGATTCCCATTCAGCCTCAGGTCCCGAAGTTCAGTTAATCCAGCAAGTGGACTTGGATCACTGACTCGATTGTCCGTTAAACCCAGAACCTTCAGTTTCGTTAAGCCAGCCAATGGCTTGAGGTCGATAATCCAGTTTCCGTTGAGATTCAAAGACTCCAACTCCGTCATGCCGGCCAACGCTGCCAGATCGACGATATCCTTGTTGGCAAGATCGAGGTTTGTCACCATTGCCAGATCGGCCTCTGTAATTTCACCCGTCTCTTTGTCCAGGGATTTTCGAATCGCCGTATCAATCGCTGCCATGGCCTGGGGGCTGTTGCGAAGATCCCCCGGTTTTCCGGATGTTGGTGGAGACTCCTTCCGCCGATAGCTGGAGGGTTCATCCGGCGCAACTTCAGCGATAATCTCCAACTCGTCACCGGAAGCCGACAACGTACCGGTAACAGTGCCAAAGAACTCTCCCAAACCATCCAGGCTCAACTTGGCGATGCCCTTCTCTGTAACCCTGTATCTACCGCGAAAGGCCATTTCTCCACCGGAGATGGACACCGTTCCACTTTCAGAGAAGCGAATCTGTTCGTTGGTATCAATCTCACCCCAGGTTCCAGTAAAGTCCTTTCTGTTTTCAATCTCAGTCCCAGTAATCTCATCCTCAACCACGACGCCGTCATGAGCCTCAACCACGACGCCGTTAGGATGTTTGGAAACATCGGCTTTCATATGATCCAAAACATCGGCTTCCATATGATCCGTCGGGAATTCGCCTTTGTGGCTACCGTGCTCACGCACTGAACTCGTCGTATCTCCACAACCGCTGGCTATCACAATTAATAGCAGAATCATCAAGCTTCTCATGCGGGTTACCGTTGCCTAATCGAGGAATCCTTTATCAAGAGAATTAGGATATACCCTTGGCGGGAGGAGCGTACAACATTTGTATATTTCAAGCTGGGAAAGTTACAGGTTTTTCGTTGACTATTTCAGCGACTGTTGCGAAAAGCATATTACCCGGCGTCCCATGGGGCCAAGGTGCCGGCTGCCCCGCCTTTGCAACCGATAGCAATCTTACGAGTGAGAGGTGATTTGATTCAGGTCTTGAACGGTTCATCATGGGCTAACTGAATATGTCTTTGATCACTTTGCCATGAACATCAGTCAGCCGAAAATCTCTGCCCGCGTAACGATAGGTCAGGCGTTCGTGGTCGTATCCCAGCAACCTCAGGATGGTTGCATGCAGATCATGTACGTGGACACGATTTTCTACGGCCTGAAATCCAAGCTCATCGGTTGCTCCGACAGCCTGCCCTCCTTTGACACCGCCACCCGCCATCCAACAGGTAAAGCCGTAATGGTTATGGTCACGCCCATTCATTTTTCCCTGGTTTGAACCTTCTTTGGGCATCTCAACCACGGGAGTCCGGCCAAACTCTCCTCCCCATAGCACAAGTGTTTCATGCAACATGCCGGTTCGTTTCAAATCGTTTAGCAGTGCTCCGATAGCCTGATCAACACCCTTCGCTACATCGCGATGTCTGTCAGCCAGGTCATCATGATTATCCCATGGTTGTCCGGCTCCGGTGTAAAGCTGAACAAATCGGACTCCGCGTTCTACCAGACGACGTGCAATCAGTGCTTGCCTCGCAAACGCGCCTTTTCCATACATTTCTCTCGTCGCAAGTGGTTCGCGTTGTATGTCGAATGCTTCGGATGCCTCATCTTGCATTTGATACGCTAATTCGAATGATTCAATCCTGGATTCGAGACGTCGGTCATCTCCACGTGTCTTGGCGTGATGGCGGTTCAATTGCTGTAACAAGTCGAGTTGCTGACGCTGATCCGTACTGGAGACGCTGTTGTTGCGAATGTGATCGATGAGTTGCTCGCCCCGTTTACCGCTCGTGTTGATGTAAGTGGCTTGATACTTGCCAGGTAGAAAGGCATTTTGCCAGTTTTGCGATTCCTTGATGGGGTAGCCACCGGGGCACATGGTAACGAATGAGGGCAAATTGGCGTTGGCGGTGCCCAATCCGTAAGAGATCCATGAACCCATGCTTGGACGTACCAAACGTGACTCACCGGTATTCATCAGCATCAGTGAAGGTTCATGATTGGGAACGTCAGCGTGCATCGAACGAATCACACAGATGTCGTCCATGTGTTCTGCTGTCCTTGAAAAAATTTCACTGACCGGCAAGCCGGATTCTCCGTATTGTTGAAACTTGTAGGGAGATTTCAGGACATTTCCCGTGGGACGTTCCGTGCGCAAATTCTTTGTAGGAGCGGTTTGCCCATCAAATTTTTCGAGTGCCTCCTTGGGATCGAAGGTGTCAACGTGACTGGGTCCACCATTCATGAACAGATGGATGACGCGTTTCGCCTTGGCCGGAAAATGGAGTGGAACCTCTCCTGCGGACACTTGTTCCTGCGCAAATAGATCGGTCAAGGCGACGCTGCCGAGGCCAGCGCCGCAGGTTTTGAGGAAACTTCGACGGGATGGAATACAGGAGTTGAACATGATGGATTGATGCGTGATCAGGACGTCAGTGAACTACAATCGTGACTGAGCCTTTCCCTCGGGGTAAAGGGAAAGTGGCGTGGATGGGCGGCAAAGATCGTACTCGCAGTTTGTTTTTCTGTCCTCGATTCGGGAGTGTTAGTCAACGAAGGCGAATTCGTTACTCAGGATCAACGTTTGCGCCAGCTGGGAAAGTCGATCGAACGGTGGCTTGGTGCCTTCCTTGAACGGGCCACTGAAATGTGTCTCTGTAACCGTTTCGGTGGGCTGTCCCCGGGCATCGGTCAGCTGCAGTGTTGCTTTCCATTGGAACGAGTCAAACGAACTGGTGCCACCGGAACTCACGACCAGATCGACCGTGTCACCCGCCTGCAGGGTCATCGTGTAAGGGCCGTGGTTCTGCTTGCGATTGAACTGGCGGGACTCGAATACCCGTTGATTGCCAACCCAGATGGAACTGAGCACGCCATCACCGTTGTTGCTGTTGTGGCTGACATGTCCGTGCAGGATGATGGTTCCTTCTTTTGGAGCTGTGTATCGCCGCACCACGGCCAGTTTCGGATCGCTGGGGGCATGACCACCGTTTTTTCCGAGGTAGGCGTGTCCATAGGGTGGATCAGTGGGAAACTTTTCTCCTGCCTGCCAGCGATTTTCGCGAAAGAATTTCAAAGGTTGGAAATCGGTGATCCCGGTGTCTTCCAGAGTTGCTGTTCCGTACGCCCACAGTGACCGTGAATCCACGTCAACCTCTTTCTGTCCGAGTGGTTGTTCCAAAAAAACAATAGCGGATTTCAATTCGTGTTCTGCTGGCACTCGCGCCAGAACCTGAATGAACATCGCTTTCGCCAGCGAGCGGGAATTTGTGTTCTGGATGGTACGGCGACGTACAGCGTCAGCAGTGCGTCGCGCGAGTTCCAACATTTGCTGACTGTTCATCAGGAATAGAGCTTGCTGAGGCACGGTGGTGAAATAGCGACCGGGCGAGTGGGTATCAGGGCTCGCGAAGTCAAACGTGCGAAACAGGGCGGGTAAATTTTGGCGGTCGATCATCGCATAGACGGTACGCCGCGGCACGGGTTTGTCTGTTGTGATGTCGACAGGCTCTCCGCCAACGGAGCGATCCAAGGTTCCCGATATGGCGAGGACTGAGTCTCGCAGGGATTCGAAGTCGCGGCGTTTTCGGTTGCCGCGAGCCAGCAGGCGATTGTCCGGGTCACGTTCCAGTGCTGGTTTATCTGCACCCGCTGTCTGTTGATAGATTCTTGTAAGGACGATTCGTCGCACAAGTTTCTTGATGCTCCAATGTTGCGAGAAATCGTTTGACAGATTGTCCAGCACCTCGGGGATGGCTGGAGGTGCTGTTCGGAATCCGAAGTCGCTGGCTGTATCGACCAGGGGCCGGCCGATCAGGTGCGTCCAAACCCGGTTGACCATGACACGCGCGGTGAGGGGGTTGTTGGCCGATGCAATTTTTTCGGCCAATTCCCTGCGGCCACTGCCATCGGTGAAGCGTGGTTCGCCGTCAGCCCTGAGTGCGGTTAAAAACTGCCTCGGTACAATCGGGCCTCGATTACTGATTTGCCCCCGAATCAGCACCGGGCTGTCGATGGGATTGGGCTTGTCCACCAGCATCAGTGGACTGATGCCATCCTTGGGACGTTGGCTGCTGGCAATGATGCCTCCCAACGAATAGTAATCTTCCGTGGGGATGGGGTCGAATTTGTGGTCGTGACACCTTGCGCATGAAACCGTCAACCCCAGTAGCCCACGCGTAATGACATCGATGCGATCATCAATCGTGTCGAGCGGATTCAGGAACTGACGCCCCAGAGTCAAGAATCCCATTGCATCCAAATTGCCGTCTTCGTTTTTCGGGTCAGTTCGATCGGCCGAAAGTTGGTGACGTATCATTTCGTCATAGGGCATGTCGGTTGTAAACGCCCGAATTGTCCATTCACGAAATCGCTCGCTTCCTTGGTAGCGTCGTTCCTTTCCTCCCAGGGCGTAACCGACCGTGTCGGCATATCTGGCAACGTCAAGCCAATGCCTGCCGAACCGTTCTCCGAAGTCCGGCGTGGACAGCAAGCGGTCAACCAGGCGTTGGTAGGCATCCGGGCGGGCGGAATCAGCAAACTGCCTTACCGCTTCATGGCTTGGTGGCAGCCCTGTCAGGTCAAAGTACAGACGTTTGACCAGAATTTCGCGACTGGCTCGTGCATTGGGTTGGGTGCCAGCTTGATTGGCCGCCATTGCCGCGAACAAGTCGATCGGGTCGTCCGCAACCATTTCATGGTTTGTCGGGATGGGGTGACGCACCGGCAGATTGAAAGCCCAATGTGTCTTTGGATCCCGTTCCAGTGGTGATCCTTTTTGCATGCCCTGCCGGCCCTTCTTTTCAACGTCTGCTTCCAGTCGCGGGTCAATGGCCCCGTTCTCGATCCATTTCCGAAGCATCGAGATTTCCTCTACAGAAAGCTTTCCCTGCGGAGGCATTTGCAGGTTTCTGTCTCGGTAGCTGACGGCTCGCATCAGCAGGCTTTGTTCAGGTTTGCGGGGTACAAGAACGGTGCCTTTCGTTCCACCCTTTCGCATCGCCTCTGATGAATCCAGAAACAACTCCCCTTCTGATTCTCCGCGCTCATGGGAATGACATTCATAGCAATGCTTGAACAGCAAGGGCCGAATGTTGGCTTCAAAGAATTCAACTTGCTGTGCGTCAGGTTGTGGGACCTTTTCCTGGCTCAGAACCACGATGGTGTTGGCGACCAGAAATCCGGCTGCAAGGACGGCGAGAATGACAGATCTGCAATCAACAGCCACGATGACTCGACAACTTCAAGGGACAGAATGACTCGGCGATCCGAAGGTGGGCACTCGAGTCGTTGATGATGGGAATTCGGGAGGGAAGAAAGCGGGGTATGTCCGTTTCTTTATCTCTTCCATCATAGCTCTGTTGGAAAGATCAGCCATGCCGAGAAAACATGGTAGAACGCTAATTCGTGTTTTTATCAATTCGGGCACGGAAAGTTGCTGCAGTATTTGGCTCAGAAACTTGCATATTGTTCTCGCAGAATTGCTCCCGTCAGGCTGATGGTTGACTCGGACACCTGTCTGGGCGTTCCTGTTGCCACAACCGTACCACCTGATTCCGCGGCACCCGGGCCCAAATCAATCAGGTAGTCGGCTGCTTGCATGAGCAGAGAATTGTGTTCGACGATTACCAGTCCATGGCCGTTTGCCAGCAGAGCGTCAAAACAGTCGACGAGGCGAACGATATCGGCAAAGTGCAAGCCGGTCGTTGGTTCGTCGAGAATGAACAGCGTTCTTCGCCGAGAGGCGGAGGCAAGAAAGGCCGCAAGTTTAAGCCGTTGGCCCTCCCCGCTGGACAGCGTCGTCGCAGGCTGCCCCAGCTTGATGTACTCGAGGCCGACAGCGATCATGCGATTCAGCCGCTCCTGAACTTTGTCGTAGCCGCGGAAAAATGAAGAGGCTTCACGGATACTCATGTCCAGAACGTCAGCGATGGATCGGTCGCGATACCGTACCTTGAGGATCTCTTCACGGTATCTCGTGCCTCGGCAGGTCGGGCATTGCATTGAGACATCAGCTAGAAACTGCATGTCAATCTGAAGAACGCCAGCTCCTTCGCAGTGAGGGCACTGGCCTTTGACGCTGTTGTAACTGAAATGGCCGGGGCCATAATTTCGAGTTCGGGCATCGACCGTTTCAGCAAATACTTTGCGGATTGGATCAAAGGCTTTCACATAGGTTACCGGTGCGCTGCGAGGGCTTCGGCTGATGGGCGATTGATCGATTAGCATGCAGTCTTCGATTTGACTCAGCCCGGTGATAGACTTAAACGGCAGTGGTTTTGCGGCCTCGCCATGTTTGTGTTGTCTGATGGCGCCATAAAGTGTGTCCTGCACCAGCGAACTCTTGCCACTGCCCGAGATGCCCGTGACGAGGCATAGCAAGCCTAGTGGGAACGCCACATCGATGTCTTTCAGGTTGTGCCCGGTTGCTCCTTTGAGCGTGATGAATCCCCGTGGTTGGCGAGGCTCCCGGTCTCGAAGTGTCCAGCCCCGCTCTCCGGTCAGGAACTGACCTGTCAGACTTTTTTTTTCGGCCAGCATTTCTGCCGGTGTGCCTTCGAACATGATCTGACCACCAGAGTTGCCGGCAGCCGGGCCGACTTCAATGACGTGGTCAGCAATTTGAATCATCGTTTCATCATGTTCAACCACGATGACGGTGTTCCCCCGATTCTTGAGGCCGAGAATTGCATGTGACAGACACTCAACATCGGTAGGGTGCAGTCCCGCGGTTGGTTCGTCCAGCACATAAAGCATATTGACCAGACTGCTGCCCAGAGCCGAGGTTAATGCGACGCGTTGCGTTTCGCCACCTGAGAGAGTTCGCAGTGTGCGATCGAGTTGCAGATACCCGAGCCCAACATCTTGCAGGTAGCTGATGCGATCAGTGATTTGTCGGATTGGTTCCGCTGCGATCTCAGATTCTCGCTGCTCTAACTGCAAAGAGTGGAAGAAATTTGCTGCCTGATCAGCTTGCATTGTCAGCACATCGGCGATGTGCTGATCTCTTAGACGGTAAGCGAGTGCTTCCGGTTTGAATCGCTGTCCACGACAGTCTTCGCAGGGTCGATAGCTTCTATATCTCGAGGCAAAGATGCGGACATGCATCTTGTATTTTTTTCTTTCCAGCCAGGCAAAGAAACCGTCCAAGCCTCCGAAATTGCGTTCGCGTACGCCATGCCGAATTAATTTCAAGTGTTTTTTAGTGAGCTTGCGGTATGGCACATCAACTGGGATTTTATAGTCGTCGGCCAGTTCCAGTAGTTCGTGTAATTCGTGTATGTAGGCAGGTGTGTTCCACGGGGCGATTGCACCCTCAGCAAGCGATACCGACTTGTCTGGAACGACGAGATCCATGTCCATATCGACGATGTCTCCGAATCCTTCGCAGGTCGGGCAGGCGCCTAGTGGGTTGTTGAAATTGAACAGGCGGGGTACGGGATCGGGGTAGTCAATATTGCACTCGTCGCAGCGTCGATCCTCACTGACGATTCGTTTGATCCACGTTCGCTTGTCAATTTCGACAACGTTATTCTGCTCGATCGTCTCGCAGGAGGTCAGCAGCACCGCGCGGCCGTTTCCCTCTTCCATTGCGTTTTCGAGTGATTCCGTCAGTCTCGACAGTTCCGCATCAACTGTCACTCGATCCACAATGACAATGCACTCCGTGCCCCTGCGGCCAACTTTCTTGGCCAGACGCGAGCGATCACTTTCGGAAAGATGGAAGGTTTCACCACCGGCGACAAGCCGCAAGTATCCCTCCTGCTGAAGTCCCAGCAGGATTTCGCTGGCGTCCTGCCGGCTCGGCAACCACACCTGAAAGCCAATCATGGTGCGGCTTCCATCAGGAAGTTGCTGCATTTCCTCTGCGATTGTGGCTGGATCATCGCTACGAACCGGTTTGCCACAGCCGCAGCAGAACAGGCTGGCTGCTTTGGCGAACAGAAGACGCAGGTGATCAGCGATCTCGGTCGCCGTACCGACAGTGCTGCGGTTGGTTTTTGAACCGCCCGCCCGCGTCACGGCAATGGCTGGCGGTATACCAGTGATCAGATCGCAGTCGGGTTTGTCCAGACGCTGTAGGAACTGCCGCGTGTAAGCCGAAAAACTCTCGATGTAACAGCGTTGTCCTTCCGCATAGAGCGTGTCGAGTGCCAACGAGGTCTTGCCGCTGCCGGATAGCCCACAGATGGCAATCAGCTTTCCGCGTGGGATGTCGACGTCCACATCCCGAAGGTTGTGTACGCGGCATCCTCGAATCGAAATGGTGTCTTTGTTCAAGGAATCCACCGGGACTGGTTTTTGATACGATCAGACCAAGGTACCGCCATGGTTGTGAATTTGGCAATCGGAGGTCGCTGACTTGCTGTTTTCTGTGATCCAGTCGAGCCCAGGTCCGTTGCCTCCGAGCCAAACAAAGGCGAATATAAAGGGCAAGTCGTGAAAAATCTTACTCGCGGTTCTTTACCTCCTCCTATCTGAATGGTCCATGGCGTCATCGATTGCACAACGAGTTGAAGAATTACGCGGTGAGATAAGGCGGCTCGATCGGCTCTACTACGTCGAGGCGGCACCAGCGGTATCTGACCTCGAATACGACCGGTTGCTGCAGGAATTGAGGCAACTTGAAGAACAGTATCCAGACCTTCAGACGCCCGATTCACCCACGCAGAGGATTGGCGACGCACCGGTTGAGCATTTGGTGCAAGTAACTCATCAGGTTCCCATGTTGTCAATCGACAATACATATAGCCGTGAGGATCTGAGAGCCTACTTTGATCGGACCGAAAAACTGCTTGAGGGGGAGCCCATCGAGTGGGTCATGGAATTCAAAATCGATGGAGTGGCAGCGTCGGTGCGGTATGACGAAGGCCGCATGGTGTTAGCACTGACGCGAGGGAATGGCGAGGTTGGCGACGATGTTACCCACAACATCAGAACGATCCGTGATCTGCCGCTGCAGATGGTGGGTGGTCACACACCACAAGTGCTTGAAGTTCGTGGTGAGGTCTACATGACGAATGCTGATCTCGCCGACCTTAATCTTCGTCAGATCAAGGCAGGATCCGAGCCATTCAAAAATACCAGAAATGTGACTGCAGGCACCATACGCCTGCTGGATCCATCCCTCGCTGCCGAACGAAGTCTGCGTTTTTTTTGTCATGGTGTCGGTGAAACAATAGGCATGAAGGCGACCAACCACATGGAGTTTCTTGTCGAGGTTGGGTCCATGGGGATCCCACCGACGCCCGAAGTCCAACTATTGCCAAACGCCGATGAAGTCATGAAAGCAGTTGCGTTGCTCGAAGAAGGAATGCCTGACCTGCCCTTTGAGGTGGACGGAATCGTGTTCAAAGTCAATGACTTCAAACAGCGAGAACGTCTTGGGATGCGGAGCAAGAGCCCACGATGGTTGATCGCTTACAAGTTCGAAAAGTATGAAGCTGTGACACGGTTGGAAACGATCACGGTTCAAGTAGGGAAAACTGGAACAATCACTCCCGTGGCCAACCTTGTGCCAGTCGAGATCGCCGATACCACTGTGTCGCGGGCTTCCTTGCACAATGCTGATGAGATCGACAGGCTGGACGTTCGCGAAGGTGATGTTGTTGTTGTCGAAAAAGCGGGCAAGATCATTCCCAAGGTTGTCCGAGTGGAAAAGCACGAGCGAAAGACCGAACTGCCTCGCTGGGAATTTCCGGTTGCCTGTCCGGAATGCCAGACGACATTGGAAAGGGACTCGGGCGGAGTCTACATTCGCTGCCCAAATCCAGCTTGCCCAGCCCAGTTGAAGCAGCGGTTGATCTATTTTGGCAGTCGGCCTGGGATGGACATTGATGGATTGGGAGATGAATTGGTGGATGTTCTGTTGGCGGAGCGACTGGTTAGCAGTTATGCCGATCTGTACCGCCTTACTGTTGAGCAGATCGCCAGCGTGAATTGGATCCGAAAACGCAAGGGAAAAGATGGGCAGTTGATTGACGTGCAGGTCGGCGAAGCAAACGCGATCAAACTGATCGACGGAATTGATCAGAGCCGGGCACGTGGACTCGCTCGAGTTCTGGCCTCAATCTCAATTCGCCATGTGGGGCCACGGGTTTCTAAGTTGATTGCGTGTGAATATCCAACCATTGACGCACTCATGAAGGCAGACGTTGAGGACCTTGCCGCGATCCACGAAATTGGCGATGCGATTGCTGAAAGCGTCCATCATTTTTGTCTGAGTGAATACGGAAAACGTACCTTTGACCAGTTTCAAGCGGTTGGTGTCGATCTGACCGAGTCAGTAGACGAGGCCGCAGAGGGACTGCTCTTGTCGGGTAAATCAGTGGTGGTTACCGGAACGCTGAAAAAATTTAAGCGAGATGAAATCAAAGCTATGATCGAAACGCTCGGTGGGCGGGCTTCTTCGAGTATCAGTAAGAACACTGACTTTCTCGTTGCTGGCGATAAGGCTGGCAGCAAGCTGACCAAGGCAAATGAGTTGGGTGTCGAGGTCATGACTGAAGACGAGTTTCAGTCAATGTATGGCTCTGACGCAGCCAGTGTCGGTGAGCCTGACAAAGATTAACTCGTCACGTGGATTAGCCGAGGACGCGGACTCGGTTGACCATCCGCATGCCGCTGGCGACAGGCCGCACCGTTTCTTGAGCCAACTGCTTGTGGTAGTAGCTCCTGACCCGACCACTAAGATGCAGTTGGTCTGAGTTGCCATCGACCCTGAGTTGACGCAATTCACGGACGGTGCTGTTGGCGAGTAAATTGCTGGCTGCCTTTGCGGTTTCCTGCTGGACTGTGTTCAGCATGATTTGATTCCCGTTGTGAAGGATTTGGGTTGGCTGGTGAGCAGGGACACAACCGTTTTTCCTGCTGCTGCCACCATGTTGGCGGCCCGTGCGATTTACAAATATGTCACATTCGTGGATAAGTGCCTACGCGAATTTGAAATAATGCCACGTTGGGTAACCTTGTTGTGTAATCACTACGGTCTGTCCGATTGCGAGCGTCGCGTGGTTCGCAAGATGCTAGCGTTCAATATCTGACTGGTGCGCAGAAGTAGACGGCTCCAAACATGCTGAATGTGGTGATTGCACGGAATATCGAACCTTCGTCTTGGGTGTAGGGTGATGATTCGATTTCTTGTGCTCAGCGATTGTTTGACAGTGTCATGCTGGAACCTATAAGCATCCTAGACGCGGGGGCTGCCGTCTTTGATAGCGTTCCTTGGACAGCTTCATTTGTACACTCTTGATCAGGGGCATTGCGCATCATGTGGTTTGACGTGGTAATCACGCTCAGCTGCGCTGGCTGCGGGCTTGTCTGCGGATGGATCATATGTGCAGTGACCGGTTTTGATACCGACTTCTACCACGACCCTGCCGATTTACGGAGTGCGGATCGCAATCCGGACGAAATGACGAGCGATCAACTCACGCAGGTAGCAAGCCGATTGCGTGAATTTGCGACGACATTGGAGGAAAACGTAGACGCTCATCAAACGCGCGTTCAGGCGGTGAGTGACGGCGCATCGTCCGAGGTGGTGCTGGCAGCTGTCAGCCAACTGATTGAATCGAATGAGTCGATGCAGGATCAGCTGCAGAGTGCGAAAGATTGCATCCATCGGCAGACCATGCAAATCGAATCAGCTGAGCGTCGTGCTGAGACAGATGCTTTGACGCAAGTCCCCAATCGTCGAGCCTTTGATGCCTACCTGAAAAGCCGGCATGCGGCTGGCCCAGACGCCGCAGGAACCCTTGCTCTGCTGGATGTTGATTTGTTCAAGCAGTTCAACGATGTATACGGACACCGGGCTGGTGATCAAGTGCTCCGCGTCGTGGCCAATGTTCTGCATTCCCACCTTCAGCCGTATGGTTTGGTGGCACGATTTGGGGGCGAGGAATTCGCGATAATTCTTGACGAATGCCCCATTAGCGAAGCTGCTATCAAAGTAGAGAAGGCAAGGGTTGCAATTGGTCAATTAGTGATCGAGTTCGAGGGCCAACTGTTGCGAGTTGCAGCCTCAGCAGGTGTCGCCACCCTAATGGAAGACGAGACGGTTGAGAGTTGGCTTCAACGCACCGACGATGCTTTGTATTTCTCGAAGAGTGAGGGGCGTAACTGTGGGCACCGGATGCAAGGTAAAAAACCAACTCTAATCGAATTGAGTCCAGAGGAGCGTTCGATGTCCAACGCGGAGGTTTTGTCAGCGGATGATCTGGACTCTGAAACTGATTTATCTGACGGACTCGTGTTACGCACGATCGAAGGGAATGGTGTCTTTGCATCACTTGCGAATCGTATGTCGTTGGAGAAGTCCTTCAATGATGTTCGGAGTCGTACTCAAGAGTCAGTTTCGGTGCATCTGATGGTTGTCATGTGTGCGCCGGGTTTGGGGAATTCATCAATTCGTTCCATACTGCAAGTTGTGCGCATGCCGTTGCGGTCGGTGGATCGAATTGGTGCGATTGATGATTCAACGCTATTGATTTGTATGCCCAGCGCTGACGCGGATGTCGCCCGTCAGCGTGGTGATCAAATTTGCCATTCGGTCACGTCGCTTGGGATCAAATCGGCGGACGACCAGGTGCCACCGGTTCGCATTGGTCTCGCTGAGGCGGTCGTGGGTGAAGAATTCGACCGCATCGTTTCACGATCGCTGCAAGCGGCGATCAGCCAGAGCAACGACGAAGTATCCCCTGATTTATCTGTTTGATGGATTCTTAGTGGCTGGGTTTCACTTCTGCACAAAAGTCTCTTGAACTGGATTTGTTCTGTCGTGAAACTGGCAGTAGCGAAAAACAAAGAATTCAGTGGCAAATCCGCCTTGACCGCTGGAAATGGAAGTCCCTATCCTCCCCTTCGTGTCGAGTGCTTGGTGACAAGTGAACGACATTTGGTTTTCGGGACTTGCGAGGTCCAGCATTGGCGATCACTTGATCGCTGCGGACAGTTTGTCGGTTTGATCACACGGATGTGAGCAGATTGCATTCACGTAAGTACTGAAATGCGTTCGATGAGTCGCGGCAAGGAAGCCAAATTCTCTTTCGAACTCCAATCCACCGGCTCCCGGAATTTTAAGCGCGTCGTCCTCCGCCCCCCTAGGACAACGTACTTTCCGGGAGCTTTTTTATGCGCCGTCGAAGACCGTCATTGTACTGGTGCCTAGTAGCAGCACGGCAGAATTTCGGGATCCAGAGTTGGTGATCTGTCACGCCGGGTCGGATTCAGTCAGGACTGGCTGGCAGGGAGTCCTCGGGCCCAGATTTTTCTTCTGGGGATTCGTTGGCTGGGGTTAGGACGAATCGGTAGCCAGCATCACGCACTGTCAGTAGATGCACGGGGGATGTCGTGTCGGGTTCAATGATTTTCCGAAGTCGGGCAATGAACTGGTCAACCGCTCTGGTTTGCAGATTTCCGGACAAGTCCCAGACCTCAGTTAACAGTTCGTTTCGGCTGATGACCCGGTCTTTGTGTTCCGCAAAGTATTTGAGGAGTTTCAGTTCTTTGGGGGTCATTCTTACCGCGTGGCCGGACACCGTTGCCTCGTGGG
>Ga0315334_10001385_pt1 | contig 14885 bp, 8 predicted proteins | sample M150034915metaG_FD_205555 | JGI IMG/M metagenome (GOLD analysis project Ga0315334, IMG submission 205555) | Ammonia-oxidizing marine archaeal communities from Monterey Bay, California, United States - M1 500m 34915 | ecosystem: Environmental > Aquatic > Marine > Intertidal zone | place: USA... | reverse complement strand
TCAGAGGACAGAGGAACAGGCCCAATTCGTGGCAAAATCGAGAGAACAGATTAAAGGAATAATTTTTGGTAAAGATCCTAGATTATTAGTCATTCTTGGACCCTGTTCAATTCACTGCCTAGAGTCCGGGAAAGAATATGCAGACAGGCTCTCGAGTTTGGCTGATAAGGTTTCAGATAAACTACTTTTAGTTATGCGAGTTTATTTCGAAAAGCCAAGGACCACAGTTGGTTGGAAAGGTCTAATAATGGATCCTGAACTCGATGGTACCGATAATATCCCAGAAGGATTGCGAATTGCTCGCTCATTCCTTAGCAAGGTAATTGATTGTGGAGTGCCTACCGCCACGGAACTTCTTGATCCGATAACACCTCAATACATTGCCGATTTAATTTGTTGGTCTGCCATTGGTGCACGTACCACAGAATCTCAAACCCACAGACAAATGGCGTCAGGTCTATCTATGCCTCTTGGATTTAAGAATGCCACGAATGGATCCATTGTACCGGCAGTCAATGCAATAAAAGCGGCAACGAGTCCTCAAACATTTCTTGGTATCAGCCAAGAAGGAATTGCATCTGCAGTTTCCACTAACGGAAATCCGTACTGCCATATAATACTCCGCGGAGGAGAAGATGGACCAAATTATGAAGCTGCACATATTCAAACCGCTGCCAATCAATTAAAAGAAAAGGGACTCCAACCAGCAATAATGATTGATGCTAGTCATGACAATTCAGGGAAAAATCATGAGAATCAACCTGATGTATTCAGAAACATTGTTTCTCAACGGATTAACGGGAATAACAACATTATCGGGGCAATGTTGGAATCAAATATTGTAGGTGACAGCCAAAAATTTCCTCAACCAGTCGGCTCATTAACTTATGGCCAATCCATCACCGACAAATGCATTGACTGGAAAATAACTGAAGAAATAATCCTAGAAACGGCCTCTAAATTATAAAATTTAAGCTGCTCGCTGTCTGTACTAGCACAGAACGCTTCCTTGGTTTAGAATCACATATGGTTAGATTTTTGGAGCATGTAATTCTTATAATATATCTAACATGTTCTTTAAATTGTATTGCACAGGATGAAACCAAAGACCCTTTTGGCCTCAATGAATTGCCAGCAATAAAGGCAGAAGATAAAACAGCAGAATTATTAGCGAAGGATAAACGTCCATCAATAGTCGTCATTTCTCAGGAGGGCAGGGATGGCAAAATTTCAGGCACCGGTACAGGATTTGTCATTTCCAAGGATGGTTTAATTGCCACATGCGCACATGTCATTGGTGAATCTAGACCAATAAGCGTCCGTTTTGCTGATGGTACAGAATATGAAGTGAATGAAATCTTTGCTTGGGATCGAAAACTTGACCTGGCAATTCTTAGAATAGCAGCAAAGGATTTAATTGCACTAGAACTCGCTAAAGAGAACACTGCCAAACAAGGAACTGAAGTTATCGCCATGGGTAATCCTCAGGGTCTGGAATTCAGCGTGGTTCGCGGCATCATTTCCGGGCTAAGAGAAATCGAAGGCTCTTCCTTGATCCAAATCGCAATACCAATTGAGCCCGGCAATAGCGGTGGGCCGCTGATGGACACAAAGGGGAATGTTCATGGAATTCTAAATATGAAATCAGCAATTACCGAAAACCTTGGATTTGCCATTCCCATTCAAAGCCTCATGCGACTCCTTGAAAGACCAAATAAAATAGCCATGGAAAATTGGCTGACAATAGGTCAACTAAATTCAGCAATTTGGAAACCAATCATGGGTGCTAATTGGAAACAACGTGCAGGAAAAATTATGGTGACAAAACCTGGGAATGGATTTGGTGGACGATCAATATGTATTTTTCAGAAAGAAATTCCTGAAATTCCTTATGAAGTAAAAGTCGAAGTTAAGCTAAACGGCAAAAAGGGCGCAGCAGGTCTGATATTTGAAGCAGACGGAAAAAACAAACACTATGGCTTCTATCCTAGTGAAGGAAACATGCGCTTAACACGTTTCGAAGGTCCAGATGTTTTATCTTGGTCAATATTAGATCAAGTATCCAGTGAATCATATCGTTCTGAGGAATGGAACAGACTCCGGATCAGGGTAGAGGAAGAAAAAATAATTGGTTATTTAAATGGAGAAAAGATCTGTGAATTGAACGATACCGTGTTGCGCGGAGGAAAAGTAGGGCTGGCGAAATTTCGTTCAACCGAAGCAGAATTTAAACATTTCGAACTTGGTAAAGAACTTTCACCAAAGACAACGCCAAATAAGACAGTCAAAGAATTAACCCAACAAATTGACCTGTTAATACAAAATCCAATTAATAATGAAGCAATAAAACAATTAAAAACTGACATAAGTGCCAGCAAATTACTCCTGCAAAACAGAATCAAAGAACTCAATAAAACGGCCAATTCATTAAAGATAATCCACGACCGGGTCCATCGTGAACACGTTACAAAGAAACTGATAAAGGAACTGGATAAAGGAATTAAATCAGACCTTACTCTTTGCGCTCTCCTGATCGCTCAACATGACAACCAAGAGCTCGACATTGAAGCATATCATAGTGAAATCAATCGTATGGCTACCGATATTAAGGGAATCATTGATCCAGCAGACAGTGAAGAGAAGAAAGTGAAGGCCATTAGTAAATATCTCTTCGAGGATAATGGTTACCATGGTAGCAGAACAGATTACTATAACCGTTCAAATAGCTACTTGAACGAAGTCATTGATGACAGAGAAGGGATACCCATAACCCTTTCGGTAATCTTTATAGAACTGGCTTCGAGAATTAATGTCGAATTAAAAGGACTCGGCCTTCCTGGGCATTTTGTCGTCTTCCACCAAGAACAAGGAGAACGGAAAATTATTGATCCTTTTAATGGCGGGAAACAAATCAGTACAAAAGAAGCGGATCAAATCGTACAAGATCAACTAGGAATCGGGAAAGCGAGTGAATACGAACCGGCCGACAACTTATCTATTGTTAAACGAATGATTTACAATCTTAAAGGAATTACAATAGATAATAAGGAATACGAAGATGCTTTAAATTATGTAAATTTGCTCATTGAAATAGATCCAAATGATCCTCAAGAACGATTAAGTAGAGCAATATTAAATATACAAAATAAGCAGGAAGAAAATGCGAAATCGGATCTGGAATGGTTACTCAAAACTAAGCCTGAAGGAATTCATCTCCAACGAATTCAAGAACTATATAATAGGCTATAGGCATCTTGTTGAAACATAATACAATTTTATCTCCTTTAGACAATCAATAAAATGTACCTGACTAAGAGTCAGATCGACTCAATCGTTTTACGGTCACAGTATCACCCAATTGCAGACTGCGCTCCGGACCCACATAAATCGTTACATTTGTGACGTTATCAGATTCTGAAGAACTGGCACTACACTCCAAAGTCACTTCATGAAAATCACCTCTAAAATTGGAAGAAACAACTTTTCCAACAATGTGTCCATCACCCGAAGAATCCTTAGTTATTTCAAGATCAGCCGGTCTAACTAGAATTTCTGAAACTCCACTAGGCGCATTCTCTCCCTCCAATAATTGACAAGGGATCCGGTTAACTTTCCCAAAAAGACTTGCTGTATATTCACTTGTAGAGTGAAAGTATACGCGCTCAGGACTACCAACTTGCTGTAATTTTCCTTCTTTTAAAACTGCCAGTTTATCTGCAACAACAAGAGCATCTCGCGTATCATGTGTCACAATGAGTGCAGAAATACCACTTTCTTTCACTATCGTTCTTAACTCATCACGGAGCGTCTCTTTACGAACAGGATCAAGATTACTAAAAGGCTCATCAAGTAAAATGAAATTAGGTTTGGGCGCCAAGGCTCTAGCAAGAGCAACTCTTTGCTGTTGACCTCCAGAAAGTTCATGTGGAAATCGCTTTTCTAGCCCTTCAAGTCCAGCCAAACTAATAATATAAACGGCCCTCTCTTGGCGTTCGGCTTTCCGGGTAATCTTGTGTAATCCATACAAAATATTTTTCTCTACATTCAGATGAGGAAATAGAGCATAATCTTGGAAAACGAATCCGATATTTCGCTCCTCTGGCAGTACAGTTTTCGACTCAGATCCAAACACGATCTCACCACCAATGGTAACTTTACCGCTATCTGGCTGTTCGAGCCCAGCTATAATTCTTAGCAAGGTTGTTTTCCCACTGCCGCTCTCACCTACCAATGCCATTATTTCACCATCACCTAATGAAATTGATACCTTGTCCAATGCTGGACGTTTGGTCCGCGGGAAAACTTTAGTTATTTCCTCTACTATAAGGGACTCCGACATCGTCTTTTATTAATATACAGTTCGTCGACGAATTAAACCATGTAAAGCCAAGACACCCAACGTTCCGACAACAACTAAAATCAAGGCCGGGAGTGAGCCATCAGCGATCCTTTCCTCTTTTTGAATCAATCCGTAACACGTCGTAGCCAAAGTCTCAACATTAGGCGGCCGAAGGACCAATGTCAGAGGTAATTCCTTAAGTACATCAACAAATAAAACAATCAATGCACCGAGCAAAGGCAATCTCAGAAGCGGTAAATGAACACGGAAAAATCCTCCCCAACTCGAACGCCCGAGTAATGCTGATGCCTCATCCATACTGGAACTAATTCTCCCCATGCCTGCTTCAATAGGAGCCAGTGCCGGAGTCATGAATCTTACTGCATAGGCAACAATGAGTCCGATCGGCGTCAGAGTGAACATGATTCGGGTCAAAGAAATATCATTACTTGATCCACCTATCAATTTCCCTATATCAGAAAAATAGATCAGTATCGAAATTGCAACGACAGCACCTGGAACAGCATAGCCAAGCATGCATAACTTCCCAAGTAACTTCATTAATATATTTGGAAACAATCTCTTCGCATAGGTAACAATCAATGCCGAAACTATAATAACGCCGCACGCAATTCCTGAAATCAAAAGACTATCTCTTAATGGACCACTAACGAGATTCCATAAATCAATCTCACGCCACCCATAGAAAGCATTTAGAGCCAATCTGAATAAAGGTATAATAAATGATAGAAGTAAGAGAATTGCACACAATGTAAAAGCAATGAAGGATCCGACAGATGTCTTGGTTGGCCCTGACAAATTACCGTATGAAGCCCTATGTGCATGATATTTAGCTCTACCCCTCAATGCACGCTCAACAACAATAATAATAAACACAACGACCATCGCAACACCAGCTAAACGTATAGCCGAATCCTTATCACCCAAGTCTGTCCAACTTACAAAGATTCCAGTAGTTAGCGTTTCTATCCCATAATACTTCATCGCGCCGTATTCATTTACCACTTCAAGCAATGCCAGAAGAAGACCCCCAACAATTGCAGGGCGAGCCAGAGGGAGCCCCACACTAAACATGCTGCGCAAAAGACCACGACCTAAGAGCCTTGAATTCTCTAAGTACGCTCCTGAAATTTCAGCAAAACCGATCCTTGCCGCAATATAAACATAAGGATAAAGAGCAAAAGATAGAACTAATATAGCCAAAAAATGATTAAATATTTCCGTGGATTGAGACATGGTTGCCGGACCCCAATGCTCTCGAATCCACATCATTAACGGATCTCGAACATCATATTTAATAAACGAATAACCATAAGCCATCACATAAGTTGGAATGGCCATGGGCAGCATAAGAGTTAATGAAAAAAACTTTTTGCCAGGAAATTCCCAAACAGTTACCACCCACGCAGAGCCAACTCCAAAGATCAGAGTCAATGCACCGACGCCGATGATCATGATCAATGTTCCTCTGATATAATCAGCTAATAAAAATTCTGAAATCAATTCCCATCCCTCACCCGGCTTTGAGATTAAAGATTTAGCTATAACGCTAAGAGGTGCAATGAGAACCAAAGAAATTAAAAGTGCACTTATCCACCACCACGAAGTGGATAATCGTTTACGGTTAATATTTTGACCAACTCCAATCATAAACACTTGGCGTCCCGCTAGCCTTCACTATTAAGTGGTATAGAGCAACGCACTAATAATAAAAGGAACGGATCACATGAGAACCTATTTCCAATTTGCCAACGCAAAAGCTTTCACTGCCTCAGAATTCAATTCTCCAAGCTTGGAAAGAGGTAATGTATCAGCTTTGAATTTACCCCATGATTTTAACAAAGCCGAATCAGTTAAGGAAATTTTGAGAGGAAATTCATAGGTCGTTACGGGAAAATTTTCCTGAGCCACTGGACCAGTTAAAAACTCAAGAAGCCTTATAGCGTTAGACTTATTCTTTGACCACTTTACAAGCCCGCCACCACTTACATTAATATGAGCCCCTCTACCTTTTTGATTAGGGAAATAAACACCAACCTTTGACGCTACTGCCCTATCCTTAGGATCTGATGAATTCACCAATAAGCCTACATAATAAGTATTCGCAATAGCAACATCACCTATCCCTGCCGCCACTGCTCTCATCTGATCACGGTCACTCCCTTCTGGTGGTCTTGCCATATTCTTTCTTACATCAGACGCCCATTTTATTGCTTCGGATTTCCCGTTGTTTGCAATTATTGATGCAAGTAAAGACTGGTTATAAATATTTGAAGAAGACCGTGCAAGGAGACGGCCCTTCCATTTAGAGTCTGCCAAATTCTCGTAAGTATCTAATTCTGACAGTTTAATTCTTTCCTTGGAATATATTAAGACACGAGCACGAACCGTAAAGCCATACCAATGACCAGAATCATCACGCATATTCGCAGGGACCTGCTTATCAAGAATTTTACTTTTAGCTTCCTGCAATATGCCAGCCGATTGAGCTCTCACTAATCGACCCGCATCTGCCGTGATTAAAATATCAGCAGGCGAGTCTTTTCCTTCAGCCTTGATACGTTCAATCAGTGCGTCGGCTGAAGCCTTAACAATGTTTACCTTAATTCCAGTCTCCTTGGTGAACTTGGCATACAACGCATCATCAGCTTCATAATGGCGATGAGAATACACATTTACCTCAGCCGATTTAGCTGTTCCTGCCTGGAAAACTAATAAGCAAAAAGTAATCTTTATTATAAGAATGAAATATCGGTACACTGATTTCATGAGAGAGATTGTTTGAATTGTATTTATTGAGAATAATTCTCAATAACCGAATGCTGCTAATTTTGCAAAAGTTTTTTTCTTTTTGAAACAAAAAGAACTGATTTAATTTCCCCCGAAATTTAATCTTGTTCGCGAATTCGATAAAAAATGACCTTGGACTCTGGAGCAAAAGTATCATCTGTCGCTTCATCAGTCACAGAATCAATTAACTCCTCCCAGCTCCCCTCTTCCATGGTAAATGAAAAATCGACAGCATAAAAAGTTCCAGGTTTACCGTTCCATTCAATTATAACATTACCCTCCACTTCGCGTATAACATTGGTTATCCTTAGAGGTTCATCTGAAATTGTGGTGAGCACACAACCTTCGGCTCCGTCAGACTCGATCGTATAATTAATCCCTTCCTCGGCTGGGTCTCCACCAACAGTGATTTTGCTGAGATGCTCTGCATTGAACGCATCTATAGTTTCCCTTAAAAACGTAAGGGTTGATCCAGGCTCCAGATTAATCGTCGACTTATTGACCGGATTTCCTCCGCCACCAAATACGGCTGTGCTGGTTCCATCGACATTCATCTGAACACCATTCACAATAAAATAGGACTCATAAGATGATCCGTTAATTATATTCATCGTAGGGCCTTCAGGACCTTCCGGGAGCCGAAATCCAGGAGGGCCGCCAATCCCATCATTACTTCCTCCTGTGAGACGAATCGTAGAATTGTCAACAGTGATTGTATGACCGCTGGCAACTTGAAAGCGTTGCTGAGCCGATAACTGGGGAATTTCAACTGTTGAATCAACAATGAAAACATCATCCTCTATCGAGACGTTAGGATTAATGATCTCAACATTGGAATTAGTCAGGTCCCAATTACTTTCCTCAAATATATCAGTTCCATCCGCACTGGTCCAAGTAATTCCAGAACCTTGTCCCGTCTTAACGAGTACCTTCAAACTGAGTTCTTCTTCAGTACCGGATTCATTAATTCCCTTAAGGGTGAATGTGGTTGTTTCTGTTAACGTAAGATCCAGACTCCCATCCAAATCTTCTGGGTCAAAATCCGCCATCTTAGGACCAGTCCCATCGTCAAGGGTCAATGAAACAATATTCTCGCCAACAACCCATGATAAGTTCACAGTTTCGCCAACCTGAATGGAGTCCATACTCGATTCGAATGAGACCAGAACATCATCAGGAATAACCGGATCCGTCGTTGCCATGATCGTCGGAACCCCATCCAACCTCATTGCAATTAACATGTTTACCCCTTCTTCGGCCGGATCACCATCAATCGAAACCTTTCCAAGATGTTCAGCATTGAACGCATCAATCGTTTCATTTTCAAAAGTAACCGTGCCCCCATCTTGCATATTAATTACCGAATTATTGACCGGATTTCCTCCACCACCAAAAATGACTGAACTCGTCCCATCGATATTCATCTGAACGCCATTCACAATAAAAAACACCTCAACGGATGAACCGTTCTTTATGTCCAGAATCGGACCCTCAGGGCCGGCCGGCAACTTTGAACCATCAGGACCTCCGATGCCGTCATTACTTCCCCCCGTAAGACGTATCTCAGAATTATCAACCGTGATCGTGAACCCGCTGCCCACCTGAAAACGTTGCTGACCAGTAAGTTGCGGTATTTCAACTGTTGAATTGGCAATAATTACATCATCATCAATGGAAATGTTCGGATCAATAATATCCACTGGCGAATTACTCAAGTCCCAGTTTTCTTCATCAAAAATGTCGGTCCCGTTTGTTCCGGTCCAAACAATTTCAGCTATTAATGAAGTTTTAAATAAACCAAATGCGAAAAATAATAGGATAATAGGATTTAAGAAGTTCATCTCTTCAGCAAATCATTATTATACATGAACAGGATTTCACTACCATAAAAACCCATGCCTTAAAACCTTCGCATGGCTCAATCGTTTATGTTTTTCTATCTGCGTCTGCGAAGCATCAAAGCAACGCAACCGATCGCACCTAACAACCCAATCGAAGGTTCAGGAATAGCTGTTATGCTGGAACCGCCAGCACCCAAGGCATCAATAGTAAAGTTCAAACCTTCCTGCGCAGCTGTCCCATTGATGGTAATCTTAGACAAGTGTTCTGCATTGAACTGAGCAATGGTTTCTCTGGTAAATGCAAGTGTTGCTCCAGTATCTAAATTAATTACTGAATTATTCACCGGATTTCCCCCGCCACCCAATGTAACTGAGCTGGTCCCATCCACATTCATCTGAACACCATTGACTATAAAGAAAGCTTCAAGTGAAGACCCATTGATAATATTCAATGTAGGTCCGGCAGGTCCGGCAGGAAGCGTTGATCCTGGGGCACCGCCAATACCATCATTACTTCCACCTGACAGACTGAAATTAGAACCATCCACCGTCATAGTGAATCCACTGGCCACTTGAAAACGCTGCTGAGCAGAAACTTGCGGAATCGTTACCGTCGCATTGTTGAAAGTGACATCATCTTCAACTGTCACGTTAGGTCCAAGAACAACACCATTCGCCAGTCCACTGTAATTACCGCCATCAAAAATATCCGTTCCTGCATTACCGGTCCATGTCACTGCCGCATTGGACACGAGAGATGACAACAAAAATATAATTAATGGGTATTTAAACATAATTATTAGGACTTTATTCTATTAATATTAAAGGAAATACGTTTCCATTGCAATTTTATTATTAGTAAGACGAAAAATGAGTATTAGTTAATTATTCTTAATCGATATCACAAAATTTGAATATAAAGAACTACAACTGACATGGAAATCCATATTCATATAAATGGCCAGAAGATTGGACCTTTGACTATCTATGAAGTCAAGGAAGGGCTGAGATCAGGTAAGATAAATACTGATTGCATGGCTTGGATTAAAGGAATGGAGGAATGGAAGCCTTTACGCGATTGTGATCCTTTCAAGGAAAGCATTGAAGTTCAACTCGCTGATGCAAGCCATGAAACAATTATTATTACAGAGAAAGAGCGTGAGACAATCGCTCAGGTATATAGTAACAACGAAAAGATAAACAAGCCCAGACCATGGATACGTTTATGGGCCAGAATTATTGATTTTCCCATTTTGATTCTTCCAGGTCTAATATTTCTTAGAGCTTATCTCGGAGAGGATAAATTAAATGCCTATATGGGGCAAGAAGCTCTGCGAAATGTCTTTGAACAAAATCAAACGGCACAACCTGAACTCACGACATTAATTACAATTACAATGACCATTTGCATCTCATGGATTATCACTGAGACATTAATTCTAAGTTGCTTTTCTACAACGCTAGGAAAATGGATACTCAATACAAATATTTCAGATGCTGAAGGGAAGAGAATTGGGGTTAAATCCGCGTTAGTGAGATCTTTTAATGTCTGCTTCCGGGGATGCGGCCTTATTATATTTCCTTTTGTTTTCATATGTCCCGTCATTTCTTACTTCTCACTAACAAAAAGAAACACAACATCATGGGACCATGCCCAAGCAATTAAAGTGAACCATAAAGACCTTTCAGCTCTTAGAATCATGGGAGCTGTTTTAATGATTTTAATCACCCAAAATATATTTGGACTGCTCCTCACCTCACCAGATTCTCAGATCACTGCGAGTCCTTAAATAGTGTAAATTCGATGCCTAAGAACTACGTTTACTTTGACCTTGAAACGATCCGTTCCGCCAATGATGTGGGTGGCTGGAATAATAAAGGAAACATGGGAATGTCAGTTGGTGTTACATACAGCACCAAAACCAATGAATATATCGCTTACCCGGAAAAGAAAGTCGAAGAACTAATAAAGCAATTAGCCGGAGCTGATCTGGTCATAGGATTCAATCACATCAATTTCGATTATCCCGTTCTGGAAGGGTATCATCCATTCACTTTAAAGAATCAGTGCATCAGTCTGGATCTAATGGTCAGTATCGAGGAAAAAATAGGTCACAGAATTAAACTTGAATCTGTCGCATCAGCTACGCTCGGAGCCGGGAAAACAGCTCAGGGCCTAGATGCCATACGATGGTGGCGGGAAGGCAAGTTCAGGGAAGTGGCAGAATATTGCTGTTACGATGTTAAGGTTACAAAACTAGTGCACGAGTTCGGAGCAAAGAATGGTTATATCCAATATGATGATAAGTTTGGAAATATTCAAAAAGCAGAAGTGGATTGGGACCTAGCCCAGTAACTCAATTAACTAAGCATCAAAATCCAGTATTTGCTGGTATTTAACAGGATTTACCGTGCACTCATCACGAAAATAAAGTATCTTGATTCGTGCATAGACTGTCCCCACTCATGCCGACCATTAAATCTATCTTGCAGGTCACAATTCTGCTCATTTCTTCATTTAAATTGGTCAAAGCAGAGAACCTTATCATTTCAGAGATCATGGCTGATAATGAAAATTCAATACAGGACGGTCATGGAAATCATTCAGACTGGATTGAAATAAAAAATCCCAACTCAATAGATATCAATCTGACCGGATATTTCTTAACCGACGATCAATTCAATTTGCGCAAATGGATCTTTCCTGATCAGACAATTATCAGATCCAATGAATACTTAATAATATTTGCTACAGGCCAAGAAGACTCAAATCACACTGACTCTCAGGGGAATCCTCACACCAATTTCTCGCTGAAGAGTGAGGGTGAATATCTGGCATTGATTGGACCTGACGGTGAAGAAGTGATTCAGCAATTTTCTCCTCATTATCCTCCCATCCCAAAGGATATATCTTATAGCAAATCCGGATACTTTCTTGAGCCCTCACCTGGAAAACCTAACGAGGACGAACTCGTCCAAGGTTTTGTAAAAGATACAAAGTTTAGTGTTGATCGTGGAATATATTACGAACCTTTTGAACTTACCATTAGCAGTGAAACTGAAGGTTGCAGTATCTACTATACAACGGACGGCAGTGTCCCGAATCCATCCAATGGCAAGATCTATAACAATCCTATATCTGTCAGTAGCACCACATTGATAAGAGCTGCTGCATATAAGGATACTTTTTCACCAACTAACGTCGATACCCATTCATATATCTTTCCTGAAAGCACATTAAAGCAGCCTAATGATGGTCCGGGCCTTCCAAGATCGTGGGCAGGAAAACCAGCCGACTATGAAATGGATCCGGAAATTGTTAATGATCCTAACTATTCGAATAAGATCATCCCCGCACTCCAGGCTTTCCCTAGCATTTCAATCACTATCAAACAGGAGGACTTCTATGGATCGAAAGGGCTTTATCAAAACCCCAAAAGTCAAGGCGATAGCTGGGAAAGATCCGTTTCAGTAGAATTTATACCAAATAACGAAAATGAAGATGAATTTCAAATCAACTCAGGCATGCGCATTCAGGGTGGAAGCAGTCGGAACCAAGACATTCCAAAACACAGCTTCAGTCTCCGGTTTCGTAAAGAATATGGGAGCGCAAAATTAAGGTACCCTCTTTTTAAAGACTCTCCCTATGGTAGCTCTGCCGTACAAGAATTTGATTATCTCCAACTCCGTGGAGGATTTAATTTTGGATGGACTCACAGACACTATTACCAATCAAAACATGCTCAGTACAATCGGGATCAGTTTGCTAATGATCTTTATCTGGCCATGGGAAACATAGGAATTCACGGTCGTTGGACTCATCTTTATATCAATGGGCTTTACTGGGGAATCTATCATCTGCATGAGAGACCCGACGCGGATTATATGGATGCTTATTTCGGAACTTCATCAAAGCCTTACGATGCAATTAATTCAAATTCGGCCACTAATGGAACCATTGCAGCCTATAACAGAATGGCTATCCTAAGCTCAAATAACATCTCATCACCAAAAAAGTTTAAAGAACTCAGTGAACATCTTCATATCGATTCCTTCATCGATTATATGCTGCTTAATTTTTACATAGGGAACCGGGACTGGGACGGTCATAACTGGAGAGCTGCAGGAAACGGCCCAGGAGGAGAACCTTTTCGTTTCTTTCCGTGGGACAGCGAATTTGCCCTTTCACCAAACGGTGCTGGAGTAATCAATAATCCAGCACCAATAAGTAATGCTTTAAACACTGACGTAACCAATAAGAGCGGTAATCAACGGCCGTCAGGAATCCATCAAAACCTGAAAAAGAATTCATGGTACCGGTTGAAGTTTGCAGATCGTATCAGACAGCACATGTACAATGGAGGACCACTCAGCTCCGATGGAACAAAAACAATATGGTTACGAAGATCCAATGAGATGGATCTGCCCATCATCGCGGAATCTGCTCGATGGGGAGACTATAAACGTGACGTCGATTCAGGGAGATGGAATTCATCACAATTCGATTTGTACACGAAAAATGAACATTATCTAAAGGATCAAGAATGGATATTGAATACTTACTTCCCCAGAAGAACTGAAGTAGTCTTATCCCAACTACGAGCCCGTGGTCTGTATCCTGAAACTGAATCGCCTGATTTTTCTCAACACGGGGGTCAGGTTTCTTCTGGATTTTCATTAGAAATGAACAATTCGAATGCTAGCGGTACTATCTACTACACGTTAGATGGATCAGATCCCCGCATCTCGGATACAGAACCTGAAGAAAATTTTCTCGTTCCTGAAAAGACCACAGCTCTGGTTCTCGTTCAGTCAGAAGATGGCGGGCTGGGTCTGGACTGGACTAATATTAATTTTGATGATTCACAATGGCAGAGCGGCCAGACTGGTATCGGTTTTGAGAAAATCGCCGGTAACTACCAGGAGCTAATCAACCTTCCCCTCTCCTCCATGCTGGGAACCAATGCTTCCTGCATGATCCGTATCCCATTTAATATCCCGGATCAGGAAGCCCTCAATAACATCTTTTCACTGTCACTGAACATGAAATATGATGACGGATACGCTGCCTTCATCAATGGAGAATTTGTCGCTGGTAAGAATAACTCAGAAACACTGACCTGGAATTCAAGGGCTACCCGGTCTCATCTCGACTCCTTGGCCATTGAATTTGAATCAGTCGATATCTCAAACGCAACATCAGAGCTTAAAATTGGCAAAAACATTCTCGCCATTCAGGCAATGAACTCATCACGTAGTGGCAGTGATTTTCTTGTCGTTCCGCAACTCTCCTACGGAACAAAATCTTCAAATGGCCTCTCACCTTCAGCAATTAGATACAATTCTCCTGTAACCTTATCCAAGAGCGGAACCGTTAAGGCAAGGACCCTTGAGGAAGGTTCCTGGTCCGCACTCAATCAAGCTAAATTCATTGTTGGATTTCCTGCAGAATCAGGAAATCTGGTCATTTCCGAGATCCACTACAATCCGAGTGGACAGTCCGAAGAAAATGAATTCATCGAACTGATGAACATATCCGATCAGACAATACAACTGACTGGTGTGAGTTTCTCTGCAGGGATCCAATACACTTTTGAGGACGATGCAACGCTCGGTCCAATGGCCCGAAAAGTTCTGAGGCCAGGAGAGTACACGGGGCAATTGGATAATGGCGGAGAAAACATTACTTTACTTGCTGCCAATGGAAACATTATCGAAAGCTTCAGGTATAACGATAAATCACCATGGCCTGAGACTCCCGATGGAAACGGACCAAGCCTCGTAAGGATAGCACCTAAGCACAGACTCAATCCCAAACTTCCTTCCAGTTGGAGACCAAGCGTGGAAAATAACGGAAACCCGGGCTCCTCAGATGCCTCCTCCTTTGAGGGAGA
>Ga0315334_10001383_pt1 | contig 14894 bp, 10 predicted proteins | sample M150034915metaG_FD_205555 | JGI IMG/M metagenome (GOLD analysis project Ga0315334, IMG submission 205555) | Ammonia-oxidizing marine archaeal communities from Monterey Bay, California, United States - M1 500m 34915 | ecosystem: Environmental > Aquatic > Marine > Intertidal zone | place: USA... | reverse complement strand
TCGAAGAAAACCTCCCAGGAGATGGTCACGCCGAGGGTCCCCACCGATGTCTCCAGGATCGCCGGCTCGGTTCCGGGGCGCAGGTCGCGGGCCGGGAGCATGTTGGCGGCCATCCGCTCCACCAGACCCCTGAGGGGCACGAACTCACCAAACGGGACTATCCGGACCTTGTCGTACCGGTCGGCAACCGTGCCGTCAGGCTCGATGGCCGTCTGGTAATTGAGGTTGACCGTTGGGTCGTCATTGGCTCGGTGGAACCACCCGGGCACCAGTACGGCATCCAGACGGGCCGCCTCGGCGGCCAGCACGGCGGAGGCGTCATCGGCGTATAGGTGGTCCTGGCGGCGCCACTCGCTGGTGGCCAGCAGCGGAACCGGGTTGACCACGTTCTCCGGCCATACCACTAGGTCAACAGGAGCCTCCACCAACTGGTTGGCCTCCACCTGGTTCGCGAACACCTGCGCCGCTCCGGTGGGCGTGGCCCGGGTGCGCTGGGGTCCTCCGCCTTGCACGAGGGCCACGTCTAGGGTGCCGACCGTCGTGCCAGTCGGTGCCGCAGCGGTCAGAACGGCGGCGGCCGCCAACATTCCGGCCACCACGGCGATTGTGGTCGCCGAGGCCCCGTCGGCCCTCCGCCCGTCAGCCAGGGCTGACAGTCCGACACCAATGGCCACGGTGAGGGCCACCAGCAGCAACGGCCCGGCGATCCGGACCACCGGTGCCAGCGGTCCGCCGGCCTGCCCGAGGGCGATGCTGGCCAGCGGCGCGCCGCCGAACGGGACGCTCCAGCGGACCAGTTCGGCCAGCGTGACCGTGCCGACCAGGCCGAGGCGGCGCCAGCGGCCGGCCGGTACCAGCGCGGCGGCCAGGCCCAGCCACAGGGCGTGCAGCAGCCCGGCGGCCACCCACCCCGGCGGGGTCAGGTCCAGCATCCAGACGGTCGAAGGGAAGGCCCAGGCCGAACCGACCATTAGGCCCCGACGGAACCTCGCAGCCACCGGCTGGTCGGCCACTAGACGGTCCAACAGGGCCAGTCCGACGAAGGCGGCCGGCCACCAGCCCCATGGGGGGACCGATGCGGCGATCAGCAGGCCGGCGGCCAGCGCAGGGGCCACCGGAGCCCAACGGCTCATCGTCAATGAGTCACCACGTCAGTGGGCTACCACGGCCAGGCGCTGGATGCCCCCGAAGGTACCGGCACCGCGGATCTCGAGGTCGTCGACCGACTCGACGCGGATCCACGGCGGCAGGTCGGATACCTCGCAATTGGCCAGGATCTCGCCGGGCGCGGCCACCGCGCAGAGCTTGGCAGCCAGGTTCACCGGCTTGCCGATGTAGTCGTCCCCCTCGAACAGCAGGGCCTCGCCAGTGGCCAGCCCGACCCTCAGGTTGATGTTCCGGGCGGTGGCGAAGTGGTCGATCAGGTGCCCGGCCCAGGCAATGGTCGGGGTGGGTTCGGTGCCGACCAGCATCACGCCGTCTCCCAGCCACTTGGCAACCCGTACGCCCCGCCAGGCCGCCACTCGCCGCGACATCGTCCGGAACTCCTCGAGGATCTCGACCGCCTCGTGGGGCCCCTTCTCCTCGGTGAGGCGGGTGAAGCCGCTCAGGTCGGCGAAGCAGAACGTGCGCTCGATCGACAGGTGAACGGAGGTGTCGTCGTCGAGGAGGCCGAGTTTGTCGGGGTGCTCGGTTCCGCTGCCCGGGCGGGCGTCGGCCGCGTCGCGGGCGGGGGTGGTCTCCGGGGACATCTCCCCATCGAACCACGCCAGCGGCTCCGCCCCACGTCGGATTGCAGAAAACTCGGTCAGGGGACACAGCCACCGGTCCGGAGCCGTCTGACGCCCCGCCGTTAGTTGGTCACCCTGGCGTCAGTTGGTCGCCGCGACGGCCGCTCCCTCGGCCGCTTCGGTTCCCGACCGGATGCAGGCTGGGATACCCACCCCGGTGCGGACGGTGCCCGCCACCAGCAGGCCGGGCGTCGCGCCCTCCAGGAGTCGGTCCAGCTCGGCGATCCGATCGGCGTGGCCCACCGGGAACTGCACCAGCGAGTCGGAGAACCGGCCCAGGCGGACCGCGGTGGGGGGTGCCTCGATACCCAGGGTGGTGGCCAGATCGGCGCGCAGGGCGGTCACCAACTCGTCGTCGGACAGTCCGGTGGGCCGCTCGTCGTCGATACGGCCGCACGAGACTCGCAGCAGGGTTCGCTCCGGGTGGTCGAGGTGGGCCCACTTGGATCCGGCGAACGAACAGGCGGTCATGAGCAGCCCCTCGCCGCGCCCGACGAGGAAGCCGCTCTGGTCGGCCGGCACCTCGAGGTCGGTCCGGTCGTAGGCGATGGTGGCCAGGGCCACCGAGGCGTGGCGCCAGCCAGCCAGCACCGAACCGGCCCCGTCGCTGTGGGGTGCCACGAGGGTGGCGGCCACGTGGGCCGGCACGGCGAGGATCACCGCGTCGGTGGCGTACGTACCGGTCGGCGTGTCGACGAGCCACCCGTTGCCGGTGCCGCGAGTGAGGCCGGTAACCGGTTCGCCGGTGTGCAGCCGATGGCCGAGTGCGGTCGCCAGTGCCTCGACCAGTCGTCCCATCCCACCGGCCGGCGCATGGAAGACCGGGGCCGTCGGATCGGAACCGGCCATGGCCCGCCGCAACCCGGCCAGCAACCCCTCAGAGGAGAGGGCCGCGGCCAGCAACTGGGGCGCCATGGTGGCGCAGCTCAGGTCGTCGGCCAGCCCGGCGTTGATTCCGCCGAGTAGGGGGTCCACGAGGCGTTCGAACACCTGGTCGCCCACGCACGCTCGAACCGCCGCACCCACGCTGACATCGTCTCGGGTTCCGTCGGCGTGGGTTCCGAGGGTTGCCGCCTCCACGAGAGGCACGGTGGCCACGCCGTCGCCGTCCAGTAGGTCCAGATCGGCAGGCTCCAGCAGGCCGACGGCAACCGTGTCGGGATCCAGCGGGACGCCCAACACGTTGGGCGACGGGATGGGCCACAGGGCACCATCCAGCCACAACGAGGCCCGACGGGCCGACGGAGACACCAGTTCGTCGTCCAGGTCCAACTCGACGCACAGGTCCAGGGCCCACGGCACTCGCACCAGGAACGCATCGGCTCCGGCATCGACCGGCAATCCGTCCAGCGCCGGATCGTCCAGCGGCCCCGTGTGAAGGTTGCCGCCCGGTCGGGCCGAGGCCTCGAGAACCGTGACGTCGATGTCGGGATGGTCGATGGCCAGGCGGTACCCGGCGGTCAGGCCGGTGATGCCGCCGCCCACTACCACCACACGACGGCCCGGAGCCAGCGTCGGGGTCACCGGTGGGGTCGCCGGTCGGCCACGGGTCAGTCCCCGATGGGGTGGTCGTGCACCTGGGTGACCACCCGTTCCAGGACGGCAGGGTCGATCTCGGGCAGCACCCCGTGGCCCAGGTTGAACACGTGGCCCGGGTGTCCGCCGTTGCGGACCAGCACGTCGGCCACCGCGGCTTTCACGACCTCCGGTGGACCGAGGCACACCGCCGGGTCGAGGTTGCCCTGCAGGACGACATCGGGACCGAGCCGTCGTCGGACCTCGTCCAACGGAACCCTCCAGTCGACCCCCACCACGTCGGTGCCCGCGGTGGCCATCAGGGGGAGGATCTCGCCGGTACCCACCCCGAAGTGGATGCGGGGCACGCCGGTGTCGGCCACCCCCTCAAACACCCGTCGGCTGTAGGGCAGCACGCAACGTTCGTAGACCGGCGGGCTGAGGGTGCCGGCCCAGCTGTCGAAGAGTTGGACGGCAGCAGCCCCGGCGTCTATCTGGGATCGCAACGAGGCGATGGCCATGTCGGTCAGGCGTTCCATCAGGTCGTGCCACAGGCCGGGATCGCCCAGCATCAGGGCCTTGGTCTTCCCGTAGGTGCGTGACGGTGCGCCCTCGATCAGATACGAGGCCACGGTGAACGGCGCCCCGGCGAATCCGATGAGCGGCACGTCGGTCTCGGCGACCACCCGACGGACCGTCTCGAGCACGTACGGGGTATCTATCTCGGGTTCCAGGGGACGGAGGCGCTGCAGGTCGGCGGCCCGCTCGAAGGGCTGGTCGACCACCGGCCCTAGACCCGGCTTCACGTCCACGCCGAAGCCCACGGAGTGGGCCGGCACCACGATGTCGGAGTAGAGGATGGCCGCGTCGACGCCGTAGCGGCGGACGGGCTGCATGGTGATCTCGGCGGACAGTTCCGGATCCGCGATGGCGTCCAGGATGCTGCCCGACCCGCGCACGGCCCGGTACTCGGGGAGTGACCGGCCGGCCTGGCGCATGAACCAGACCGGGGTGCGGTCATGGGGCTCGGCCCGACAGGCGGCCATGAAGGGGCCCGTTCTGGGATGGGACTCGACCACGGGGCGACGCTATCGGCGGAGGGTCGGTCAGGCCGCGGCGAGCCGTCGTCGTGCCTCGGCGGCTCCGGGCAGGGCCAGGCGGGCCAGTGTCGACAGTCGGGCCGCCTCGCACAGTGCGGGCAGGTCGGCATCGTCGCGGTCCGAGGCCGAACGCCCCGCCAGATCACCGGCCGTGGGCTCGAGCACGAGCACCGCGGCGCCCTTCCGCCGGATGGCCTGCACCTCCCGCCAGAGGGTCCGCCCGTGCCATGCCCGGGCCAGGGTGCCGGGGTCGTCGGTGGCACCCGACGTGCCCCCGACCGTCTTGGATGACGAAATCACCACCACGTCCAGCCCGAGGGCGGCCACCAGATCGGCGTTGGTCGTGGAGTGCGTGCCACCATCCACCAGGCGACGGCCGTCGACCTCGACCGGTCGGAACCAGCCCGGGATGGCCGTCGATGCCTGCACGGCTGGTCCGATGGCCACGTCCACGTCGTCACGGCCCAGCACCACGCGCCTGCCCGAGTCGAGGTCCACCGTGCAGATCCAGGTGGGACGGTCAGGCCACGGTTCGGGATGGATCTCGGTGCTGCGGGCTCCGAGCGACGAGCCGTCACGGGTGCCGGCGGGCAGCAGGCCAGCGAGGGTCACCACCGGACGGGGTCGTGCCGTGGAGAACAGGTCACGCAGGACCATCCACGGGTTGGCCGGACGCCGGGACGTCGGTCCACCTCCGGGGCCATCCCCGAGGTCGTCCGGGGCCCCGTTCAGGTCGAGGGGCGTGGTGACCCGGTCCACGATGGCCCGGCCCTCCTCGGACAGCGGCGTACCGGCGTAGTAGGCGTGCAGGTCGGTCGCCGAGACGCCGGCGCGGAGGCTGACCGCCGTGGTGGCACCCGCCGAGGTCCCCACCACCACGTCCGCGGTGCGGGGATCCCAGCCGGTGGCCTCCGCCAGGGCGGCGAGCACGCCGGCGTGCCGGGCCGCACCGTGGAGGCCACCGGACCCGAGGACGAGCCCAACACTGGTCATCGCACGGATCCGGTCGCCGGGCGGGTCGCGGGAGGGGCCGCTGGGCTGGTCGCTGGGTTGGTCGCAGGGCGGTCCATTTGCCCATCGTCGCATGTGGATCAGGATTTTCCGCCATCTTGAGGGGGTCAGCGGGTGTCGAGGCCGGGTCTCGGCACACCGGTAGGATCGTTCTTCGGCCGAATTCGCCGAAACCGTCATATTCGAGGAACGTACGGCTCCCGGCGGGACCGAACAGCATGAGTAACAACGTCCACGAACACCCTGAGCTGGAGGCCGAGCAGGCCCACGTCGACCACGCCCACGCGTGCCTCGACGCGGCCCGCGAACGGGCCCTCCAACTGACCCGCATGGTCGAGGTCGGCAAGGGTGGAACCAATCAGGCCCGCTTCGAACGCGAGGCCATCATCGAGTCGGTGGTGGCCCGCCTCGACCACCTCGACCTGGGAGACGCCTCGCTGGTCTTCGGTCGGATCGACCAGGAGCCCGAGGCCGGGGGCGGCGTCTTTCACATCGGTCGGGTGGGCGTCTGGGATGAGGAACAGGACCCGGTGGTGGTGGACTGGCGGGCCCCGGTGGCCGAGGCCTTCTATCGGGCCACCGGTCCGGTGCCCATGGGCCTGCAGCGTCGGCGCCACATCGTGAGCCGAGGCCGCATCGTGCTGGGCCTCGAGGACGAGTTGTTCGGCGACCTGGAACGGTTCCGGGACGGCGACGGCACCCGCCTCAAGGGCGAGGGTGCCCTGATCGCCGCGTTGGAGACATCCCGCACAGGACGACTCGGCGACATCATCGGCACCATCCAGTCCGAGCAGGACGACATCATCCGTGCCCCCATGGCCGGGGTGCATGCCGTCCAGGGTGGGCCGGGCACCGGCAAGACCGTGGTGGCCCTCCACCGGGCCGCCTATCTGTTGTACACCCACCGGTTCCCGCTGGAGGGCCAGGGCGTGCTGGTCGTCGGGCCCAATCGATTGTTCCTGGCCTACATCGAACAGGTCCTCCCGTTGCTCGGCGAGGCCGGCGTCACACTGGCCACCATGGGCGACGTGGTCGGCGGTGTCCGTATCGACGACCGTCGGGAGGTGGGCGATAAGGGTCGCCTCAAGGGCGACCTGCGCATGGTGGGTTTCATCTCGCGGGCCGTACGCACCCGGCAGCGTTCGCTGCGTACCGACCTCCGGCTGGGTTATGGCCTCCAGTGGCTGAGCCTTTCGGTGGACGAGTCGCGCCGCATCGTGTCCGAGGCTCGGCGTCGCTTCCGGACCCACAACGCAGCGCGCAAGTTCGTGGAGGCTGAGTTCTACGAGTCGCTCGCCGCATCGGGTCGGGGCGATCTAGACCCCGAGGCCGTGAGCGAACGGATCGGCGGCGAGCTGGCCGTCCGCGAGGCGTTGGAGTGGATGTGGCCGGTCCTCACTCCGCCCCAGCTGCTGAACGACCTGTTCGGATCGCGGGCGCTGATCCGGGCCGCCGACCGGAGCCTCACGGACGACCAGGTCGAAGCCCTGTTCCGCCCCCGGTCCGAGATGGTCGACGACGTGTACTGGACGGCCTCTGATGCGTCGCTGCTCGATGAGGCCCGCGCCGTGCTGGGCGGCCGTCCGGGTCACAAGGCCCAGGACGCGGTCCGGACGTACGGGCACATCGTGGTCGACGAGGTCCAGGACCTCTCGCCGATGGACCTGCGGATGCTGGATCGCCGGTCGTTGAACGGCTCCATGACCGTGGTGGGCGACATCGCCCAGGCCACCGGCTCGTGGGCGCACGACGACTGGGAGGGGATCCTCACCCACCTGCCCGACCGGAAGCCGGCGGTCCGTCATGAGTTGACGGTGGGCTACCGCATCCCGGGGCCGGTGATGGACGTGGCCGCCCGGGTGCTGGCCGTGGCTGCACCCGACCTGGCCCCACCCCGGTCGGTGCGCGGCGAAGGCGAGCCGCCCCGTTTCGTCGCATTGACCGGCGAGCATGCCGAGAAGATGGACGGCCTGGTCGACGTAGTGCGCGCCGAGCTCGATGCCGTGGGCGCCGGGAACCTGGCCGTGATCGCCGCCGACTCCCAGGCCTCCGACGTCGAGCAGGCGCTCGAACGGGCCAGCGTGGAGTTCGGTCGTGCGACCCGCCGGGGCCTCGATGCCCGGGTGACCGTGGTGCCCGTCGGACTGGTCAAGGGCCTGGAGGTCGACGGGGCGGTCGTGGTCGAACCGGCCCGGATCCTGCGGGAGCAGTCACAGGGCATGCGTGCGTTGTACGTGGCCCTCACCAGGGCCACCAAGCGGGTGGCCGTGGTGCACGCCGAACCGCTGCCCGCCGCCCTCCTCGGCTGAACCCGCCCACTGCGAGATCGGTCGGGTTACCGCCGACGAACGGATCCACGCCGTGTGGCGTGCGATGGTCACCGGTTTCTTGATGACGGCGTTCAGTTCCCGGGGCCTGGCGCCCGGCGACAAAGCCAGCCGGCCGTCTGGATCGCCCGACCAGGTGGTCGTGCCTATGCGTGGGAGATGGCGTCCAGCACGTTGAGCCGTGAGGCCCGGCGGGCCGGGAGGATGGCGGCCAGCATCCCGAAGACCCCCGACACCACCAGGTAGCCCAGCAGGCTCTGGTACGGGATCGACACGTTGTTGACGAACGTCTCGGGGATCGCCGCGATGGCGGCCAGACCGAACAGCACGCCCATACCCACGCCGAGGAGGCCGCCGAACAGGGCGATGATGACCGCTTCCCAGCGGATCATGCGCCGGAGTTGACGTCGGGTCATGCCGACCGCTCGAAGCAGGCCCAATTCCCGAGTCCGTTCGTAGACCGACAGGGCGAGGGTGTTGGTGATGCCCAGAACGGCTATGAGCAGTGAAAGGCCGAGGAATACCTGGATGATGGACAGCAACTGGTTCAGTTGATTCTCTTGGGTTTCGCGGAATTCGGATTGATCCTCAACGGCGACCTGAGGGTATGAGTCGGTGTACACCTCGACAGCGGCTCGGGAGCCAATGTCGTCAGCGCCATCAGGGAACAGAACCGAAATCCAAGAAACAGGAGCAGTCGGTAGATAGGTGTCGAAGACCGATACATCAACCACCCAGTTCCCAAGAAGGGCTGAGTCCTCGAAGATCGCCGCCACTGTCAACTCGCTCGTTCGACCACCAGGGAAATCAATGGGGACTGGATCGCCCACTCCAAGTCCTAGGTCACCTGCCGGATCAACGTGGATCAGCACTCCGTTGCTTCCGGCGCCGAACTCAGAGCCTTCGATCACCTGGACATTCATATGTTCGGCCAGAATGTTCAACTCGGCGGCCACCAAGTCCTTGAAGCCACCCCCGATCTTCACAGCGCCCATGGTCCAACGCATCGTCATGGCTGACTCGACGAGGTCGGGTTGTTCGGCGGCGAGGTTCTGGAGGTCGGATCCCAACTCGGCTGAGAAGCCCGCCTGCGGGTTGAACGTTCCTGGATAGACGAAGAGATCCGCTTCGACACTCTGGTCAAGGGTGCTTAGAAACGTCGCCTTGATGGAGTCGCTCACCACCGCGGCGAGGCTCACTAGGGCGAGTCCGATCGTTAGGGCTGCAGCGGTCGCGGCGGTACGGCGTGGAGCCCTACGGGCGTTGTCGGTCGCCAGTCGCCCAGGTATCCGGTACACCTTGCGGATGGGCCACCCAAGCACCGTGGCAACCGGACGGGTCACTGCTGGACTGAGCAGGTAGACGCCCATAAATGCTGCAAGGGCCCCTCCGCCGATTGCAGTCAGTACTGAGCGGGTGGACATTTGGATGGTCATTCCCGCTGCGAGGGCCCCAATGCCGACCAGGGCGATAGCGCTACCCACGATGAGGCGTCGCCTTAGACCGGTGGGGGTGAGTCGAACGTCGTCTCGGAGGGCAGCAACCGGTGCAATCTGACGCACCCGGCGCGAGGGTCCGATCGCAGAGAGGAGGGTGGCGCCCACCCCGACCATCGAGGCGAGCACAATGGTTCGAGGCCGGACCGGAATCGATCCAGGCAACTCGCCGAAGCCGATGTTGATGAGGACCCAGACGAGAAGCGTCGATAGCAGGTAGCCGGCGACGAGGCCGAGGGCTGTAGCGACTACGCCAATCACGACTGCTTCCAGCCTCACCGACCTGCTGATCTGGCGACCTGTGGCCCCCAGTGCCCGTAGTAGTGCCAGTTCGCGAACCCGTTGTCCGATCACGATCGAGAACGTGTTGTTGATGATGAAGGCACTGACCACCACGGCGATGATGGCGAAAGCCAGCAACACCGAAGAGATGATGTTTATGAACTGGTTGAAGTCACTCTGGTCTTCGGCGATTTTGGTGGCAGCTGTGACCACCTCCAACTCGGTTTGACCGAAAGTCGACAGTTGGATCTGCTGATCTTCCGGGAGGCTCGCTAGGACGGCCCTGAACTCGTCTGCCGCCAGGTCAAGGCGTTCCTGGATCTGACCCATTGTCGCGGCCTCGTCCGCTCCCTCTTCGAGGTAGATCGAGATCTCGTCGTAGAGCCCGACCTTGTTGGCAATCTCCTGGGTGGTTTCCTCGTCGAAAAGGCTGAGATTGGCGCCAAGGTTCTTGCTCTCATCCGGGTCGGCGAAGTTGGCCGTTCCTACGAGGACGAACTGGCGGTTACCGCCAGGTGCGCTGACGGTGTAGGTCTCGCCAATGTTGAACCCAAATTCATCAGCGGTCTTGTTGTCGAGTGCGAACTCGCCCACGGTGTTGGGGTCCAACATCGAACCGGTGCGGCGTGGGGCGCGGCCATCCGTGAGGAAGAGCTGGCTCGATGGGCTATTCGTCGTGTCCCCGTAGTCGGATCCGTCCGGAGGCGTGACGTTGAAGCCGAACTGTGGTGCCCCACCGTTCGTCTCGATCGCTTTGAGCTCTCCGTCCTCGTCGCTGTAGAGGGGAACCACGTTCCACGCCTGGACCCCTGGCCACACATTTCGGACACCGGGGACATCCGTCAAGAGGTCGAGAACCTCTTCCGGGAAGGGGAGACGGTTGATCCGTTCGGCCCCTTCGTCGATTGACGTTCTTACGAAGAGGTCAACCTCCCCGCTGATGTCGGTAGCGAGCTCGTCGAAGCTGTCGCGGAGCTTGTCGGTCAGGAAGAACGACGTCGACAGGAACGCAACGCCCAGCACCACGGCCAGCGTGGTGAGGGCGAACCGCAGCTTGCGGCGCGTGATGTTCCGGAAGGTGAGTCGGAGCACCGGGTCAGCCGCCGATGGCCTTGATGCGGTCCAGGATCCGGTCGGCGTCGGGGTCGGTCATCTCGTCGACGATGTTCCCGTCGGCCAGGAAGAGGACACGGTCGGCCCGGGCCGCCGCGTTGGCGTCGTGGGTGACCAGGACGAGTGTCTGGCCTAGGTCGTTGACCGCGCCGCGTAGGAAGTCCAGGACCTCGCCGCCGGTCACCGAGTCGAGGTTTCCGGTTGGCTCGTCGGCGAACACGATCTCGGGCCGACTCATCAACGCCCGGGCCACGGCCACCCGCTGCTGCTGGCCGCCGGACAACTCGTCGGGCCGGTGGTGGAGGCGGTCCTGGAGGCCGACCGTCTCGACGATTTCGACCATCCAGGACGTATCGGGCTTCCGTCCCGCCAGGTCGAGGGGGAGGGTGAGGTTCTCCTCGGCGGTCAGGGTGGGGATGAGGTTGTACGACTGGAAAACGAAGCCGATCTTGTCGCGCCGGAGCAGCGTCAGGTCGCGTTCGGATAGGCGGCCTAGTTCCTCGTCGCCGATGTGGACGGTGCCGGACGTGAGGTCGTCGAGACCGGCCGAACAGTGCATGAGTGTCGACTTGCCTGAGCCCGACGGCCCCATGATGGCGGTGAACCGGCCCTTCTCGAACTCGACGTCCACGCCGTCCAACGCACGGACCTCGGTGTCGCCGTCGCCGTAGACCTTGGTGCCGCCGATCATCCGGGCCGCGGCTGTTCCCGTGAAGGTGCTGTCCATGAAGGGAACCCTATGGCGGGGCCGAGGGAGGTCCGGCGGCGGCCACGTGAGGGTCCGGTGATGGCCGTGGGCCGGGTTTCATGGTGGGATGCGGCGGTGGAGATCCGACCGGCCACCCTCGCCGACCTCGATCGCCTGCTGGCGTTGAACAATGCCGCGGTACCGGCGGTCAACGAACTGTCGGGCGATGAGATGGCGTGGTTCATCGACGTGGCGTGGTGCTTCCTGGTGGCGGAGATCGCGACCGATCAGGCGCTCGGCGTGCCAGCCGCCCTGCTGGTCGGGCTGGATGGCCCCGGGTTGCCCTATGCCAGCCACAACTACGCCTGGTTCTCTGAGCGGTTCGATCGGTTCCTGTACGTCGACCGGGTGGTGGTCGACCCGTCGGCGTTCCGACTCGGGGTGGGTCGGGCCTTCTACGAGGCGTTCATCGACTCGGCCGACGGCCATGACCACCTGTGCGCCGAGGTCAACACGGTGCCCCGCAACGACCGGTCGCTGGCCTTCCACGACGCCATGTGCTTCGAGGCGGTCGGGGAGCAGTCCGACGAGGAGTCCGGCAAGGCCGTCCGGATGTACGCCCGCCGACTCTGAGTGCCTGTCTGGTCGCGGCGTGCCGGTTTTCGTCGGAAACCTGATGATCGCCCGGGAACCCGATGTCCTTCCGGCGACCCGATGTCCTCCGGAAACGGTGTTCAGTCGCGTACGACGGTGGTGCCGGCGGGACGTCGGCCAACCGAGCCACACGACCAGCAGGGCTCGGCCGGGTCGCCGCGCCACGCCACCTCACAGGCCGGACACACCAGACCGACCCAGTTGGCCGGTTCGGAGGGGGTGCCCCGACGGAAGGTCGAGCCGCGGTGGAGCGGCCCGCTTCGCAATGGATGGTCCAGTGAGGGGTCCAGGACCCGGGGGTCCGGAGTCCTCGGCGTCGACCGGGGTGCCATGCGCGGCACCGTAGCGAAGGCCCGCGCGTCGCTGGGTGACCCTGTGGCTGGGTGGCGCGTCGCTGGGTGACCCTGTGGCTGGGTGGCGGGCCGCTGGGTGAGGGGCCGCCCGACGGCAATAGCCTGCACCCCGGCCCCGTGCCGCCCCGAGAAGTGCCGTCCCGAGAACCCGCTGGCCGAGGAGGCCCAATGTCCGATCTGATCCCCGAAGCCGATGGTTCCAGCGAGCGGCGGACGAAGTTCCCTGAGGCGGCCCCCATGGTCATCGACCCGGCGAAGACCTACACCGCCGAGATGGTGACCTCCGTGGGCTCGATGACCATCCACCTGGACGCCATAGCTGCTCCCCAGACGGTCAACAACTTCGTGTACCTGGCCCGCTGGCACTACTACGACGGGCTGGTCTTCCACCGGGTCATCAAGGACTTCATGATCCAGGGCGGCTGCCCGGAGGGATCGGGTCGCGGGGGCCCCGGCTACCGCTTCGCCGACGAGCTGCCCAGGCCCGGTCGGTACGAGATCGGCTCACTGGCCATGGCCAACTCCGGTCCGAACACCAACGGCAGCCAGTTCTTCGTGATCACCGGCCCCAGCGGGGTCGGCCTCCCCCCTGCGTACGCGCTGTTCGGCAAGGTCATCAAGGGCGTCGAGGTGGCCACCGCTGTTCAGGAGGTCCCGACGGGTCCCGGCGACCGTCCGGTGACCGACGTGGTCATCGAATCGGTCACCATCGCCGAGACGGACTGATGGACATCAGGCGTGTGGGCGTGGTCGGCGGCGGCCAGATGGGTGGAGGCGTGGCTGAACTGACGGCCAAGGCTGGTCTGCCCACGGTGGTCAAGGAGGTCTCCCCGGAGGCCGCCGAGCGCAGCAGCGCCGGGATCCGCAAGTCGTTGGATCGGGCGTTGGAACGGGGCAAGCTCGACGAGTCGGCCCACGCCGCGGCACTGGGCAACCTCACGTTCACCACCGGGTTCGGCGACCTGGCCGACTGCGACCTGGTGGTCGAGGCGGTGGTCGAGTCGTTCGACCTCAAGGCCGAGATCTTTCGGGCGATCGACGAGGTGGTCGTCTCACCGGATGCTGTGCTGGCCACCAACACGTCGTCCATCCCGATCATCGACATCGCCATGACCACCGCACGCCCCGAGCAGGTGATCGGCCTCCACTTCTTCAACCCGGCACCGGTGATGAAGCTCGTCGAGGTCATCCCGTCGGTGCGGACCGACGAGGCGGTCACCTCGGCGATCACCGCGTTCGCCGCCGACGTGCTGGACAAGGTGGTGGTGGCGGCCCGGGATCGGGCCGGGTTCGTGGTCAACATGCTGCTCGTGCCGTACCTGAACGCGGCGATGCGCATGTACGCCGACGGACATGCCAGTGCCGCCGACATCGACAACGGCATGAAGTTGGGTGCCGGCCACCCGATGGGGCCGCTGGAGCTCAGCGACATGATCGGGCTGGACACCATGATGCTGGTGGCCGAGACCCTGTTCGCAGAATACGGCGACGACTTCTACCTGCCGCCGCCGCTCCTGCGCCGCATGGTGGCCGCCGGCCATCTGGGCCGCAAGACGGGCAGCGGCTTCTACGACTACACCTGATTCGGGTCCCCGCCGTCGACCGGCGTGTTCTCGATGCCCATGGCCAACCATGCGGCGACCAGCCCTGCACCGGCGGCCGCCAGGTGCAGCATCAGGAACCGGGTGCCGCTGAGGGTGTCGGCCATGAGTGCGGTCAGCACCGTGATACCGACCGCCGCGCCGATCTGCTGGAGCATGTTCATCGACCCGCCGGCGATCCCGATGTCGGCGTCGCCGGCCGCCGCGGTGACCGAGTTGGCCACCGTGGGGCGGATGTAACCGCTGCCCGCGCCGGCCAGCATCGCCCCGCTCAGGAACATCAGCAGCCACCGTTGCTGAGCGCCGATGCCGGCCAGGACCATGGCCACCGAGAACACGAGCATTCCGGTGACGGCCACCCGACGGGCGCCGTGCTTCGGATCGTGGTGGCCGCCCAGCCGGGCGCAGAAGGCGAACGACAGGGGGCGGGGCAGCATTACCAGACCGATGATCGTGGGGCGGAACCCCCAGCGGCGCTCCAGCAGGAACGGCGCCATGACCATGGCCCCCATGTAGCCGGACTGCAGGACGGCCTGGGCCGTCATGGGGCGCGTGAAGGCCCGCCGGCGCAGTAGGGCTGGTGGGAGGAGTGGGGCGTCGGATCGTTGCTCGACGGCCACGAAGAGCCCGAGGCCGATGGGTGCCAGCGCCGCGGCGGCCAGCACGATCGGATTGGTCCAGCCCCAACTGATGCCCCGGTTGACGGCCAGCAGCAGCCCGCTCACCCCCACGCCGAGGGTGATCGAACCGGGGATATCTAACCGGATGCCTGACCGGCGGGGCGTCTCGGGGGCGACGAAAAGGGCAGCCAGCAGGGCGAGGCCGACGGTGGCCCCTTGCACCACGAACAGGACGCGCCAGCCCAGCCACTCGATGAGTGGGCCGCCAGTGACCACGCCGACGGCTGGTGACAGGGCAACCACCGCGGCCCAGATGCCCAGGGCACGGGTCCGGTCACGCTGAG
>Ga0315334_10001379_pt1 | contig 14918 bp, 9 predicted proteins | sample M150034915metaG_FD_205555 | JGI IMG/M metagenome (GOLD analysis project Ga0315334, IMG submission 205555) | Ammonia-oxidizing marine archaeal communities from Monterey Bay, California, United States - M1 500m 34915 | ecosystem: Environmental > Aquatic > Marine > Intertidal zone | place: USA... | reverse complement strand
TAATCTCGGATTGCAACGGTGTAGGATGATTTTGTACCCCTTTTATAGCGTATCGGTGTTGCCGCCGCTGTCATTCCATAAATCTTAGGCGTTACGGTTATAGTTAGTTTTGTTATTGGTCGTGCACGGACCTTTTGTTTCGAGGCATATTAGCTGTGAACAATTTTAGCTTTCTGGGCGGAATCGCAGATATTGGGGCGTTAGATTGGTTTGTCTGCCTTGGCTATTTATTGCTGGTCGTGTCCTTGGGTTTATGGTTTTCCCACGATCAATCCTCCAACGACGATTTTTTCCTTGGTGGCCGTAATATGCACTGGATGCCAGTGGGTCTATCATTGTTCGCTACGACAATGAGTTCGAATTCGTTTGTGGGATTACCGGCTGAGGGAGCATTTGGCAACTATCACCAATTACTGGCAATTTTGTTTATTCCGTTCATTATCGTCCCGATTGTGTGCTATTGGTTTATTCCATTTTATAAACGGATGGGATCGGTGAGTTTGTATGAATACTTGGAACGTCGGTTTAACCGCAAGGTACGACTTTTCGCTAGCGGTGTATTCATGTTCTATTCCGCTGGATGGATGGCAACGATGTTGCTCGCGGTTTCACGCATCTTGGAAGAAGTTCTTGATACGGATTCCAATACTGATGCCATTCTGATGATTGTTGTGGTGGGTGCATTGGCAACGTTGTATACCGCAGTGGGAGGTGTAAAAGCGGTGATATGGACCGATACGATTCAGGCCTTCGCTCTAGGTGGCGGTTTATTTGTGTTACTATTTTTTATCGTTTCGCAAATTGATGGTGGCTGGTCAGGCTTAATTACCAGCGGAATGGAAGCTGATAAGTTTGAAATGTTCGCAACGACCGGTGGATGGGGAGAGCGCAATGTTTACTCAGCATGCGCATATGGCTTTGTTATCTATTTGGGCTCCCAAATTGCAACCTACGGTGGGTTTCAGCGCTACGTTACGGTTGATACGATTACTGATGCTCGGCGCAGTCTTTATGTAAAGGGTTTGTTTACCTTACTCGCATGCACCTTGTTTTTCCTTGTGGGTACGGCATTGTATGTCTTCTATCAACAGTCCGCCGAGACATTAATAACTTTTGATAAGATGGCTAATGGCAAGTCGAAGGATCAGCTTTTGCCGCATTTTGTTGTTCACTACGCGACAGGGTTTGGGATGACGGGACTTCTTTTGGCGGGACTGTTTGCCGCAGCAATGAGTAGTTTAGATAGTGGCATCAACAGTATGACCGCGTCATACGTGACGGATTGGCGAAACGGTGAAGAGGTAGGTGTTAAAACAAACCGGATTATCACGTTTGTTTGCGGCGTGATTGTCACAACCGCGGCCGTGATTTTGGTTCATGTGGATTCCCCGGTGTTTGATATTTTGTTAGCGATAGCGGGGGCATCTTTTGGCTTATTGTTATCCGCGCTGTTGTTAGGAATGTTTTGTTCCCGTGCCAATGTGGTGGGGGTTACTGCCGGTATGACGGCCGGCGTGGTTGTGTTTTGCTTTATACGACTCTACACCGAGTTTGCCTCGGCCGATAATCTTCAGTGGCTTGGCAGTTTCGCGGAGATCAAAAAAAATACGTGGTGGGATGGCCTCTTTACCACCGTAACGGCACTAGCGGTGGGTTTAACTGTGAGTTACCTTACGAAGCCTCCGCCTGTTGAGAAGTTGGGTGATCTTTTGTTGCTCACTGAGCGACGGTCACATCAGGAGCGATGTAAGAACAATATTGGTTAAACGAAAGATTAAGACGCTAGATGTCGAATGTACTGGAAGTGTTTACGGATTTTGTATGTCCATGGTGTTATCTCGCTGAAAAGCAACTGCATCAGGTGATTCACGATATTGATCTGACGGTGCAGCATATCTATTTCCCCTTGCACCCGGAAACTCCCGTCACTGGGATGACGTTGGAAAAGTTGTTTGCGGGACGTGGTTTGGACGTTGCTAGGAGCCAAGAAGAACTTGCCGCGATGATGCGCGGCGAAGGATTAGTCTATGGACCACGGACACACACGTATAACAGCCTCCCCGCTCAGCAATTGGCCAAATACATCGAAAAACTTGATGATGAGGACCTAGCACAGGTTAGCCAATTCAGAGCGGAAGTCTTCATGGCGTATTTTGCACGCGGAGAGAATATAGCGCAGCTTGAAGTGTTGCGAGGAATATGTCGTCAGATTGGAATAGTAGATTTGGATATCGAAAGGACTCTTGCCGATTCGGCAGCAGCTGATGCGGTCGCCGATGACTGGGCGTACTGTCGAAAAATGAATGTCACGGGTGTACCTGCATTTCGATTTCGCGAAGAATGGGTTCATGGTTGTCGAGGCGTTGGTGCACTGGAGTCGCTAATTCGGGTAGAGGGGACGGATTAAAATTGTTACGCTTGACGACATGAGATATCTCCCCAAATCAAATAATCGCTGGATCTTCAATGCGAGTTGGTTTTTGCTTCTGTTTGCCTATATGGTGATTCATCCGCGGTTAGGGTTGACCGCAGAATTTGAGGCGAGCAAAGAGTTTCGCCAATATTGTGGAGCCTGCCATGGCAAAAACGGCGCCGGTCTAGGCGACGCGGGCCGGTATTTATATCCCAAGCCCCGCGATTTGGTGAATGGGCGGTTACGGTTGGCAACCTCGGTTAACATGATCGCTTCGGGGGATGACATCAAACAGGTTTTGCTCAATGGCGTGCCAAACACATCTATGCAGAGTTGGAAGCAGCTCAGTTCCGCACTGATTGATCGCCTGGTGTCTGAAATTCAGCAAATGCAAATCAAGGGGGCTCGCCAACGAGTCACGTTGGTATTGAAAGAAGATGGTTTGCTTATTGACGATGCTGGCCATTTGAATACCAAGGGCCAGCAGGCGGTTGAGGATTATACAACACAGCAAACTGTACCAACTCAGCGTTGGATTGCTCCAGCAATATTGACGATTAGCCCTCGCGTCTTAGGGGATGGTCGCAAAATCTATTTGAAACAAAACTGCCACAAGTGCCACGGAAACGAAGGGGAAGGCAGCTTTGGCGTGGATCTAGTTGACGATAAGGGATTTCCAACGTTTGCACGAGATTTCGTCCGCGATCCGTATAAGGTTGGAAGCCAATTCAACGCGGTTGCTCGCGTTATTCGTCTCGGTATGCCCGGAACTGTAATGCCGAGTAGTGGATCGCTGAGCGACGCCGAATTAGCACAACTCACACATTATGTTCAGTCTCTCGCTAAATCGCCGTCGCTAGAAATGGGCAATATTCAACGGTACCATCGCGCCATTGGTTTTCGGCGTTAATTGGCGACAGTCCGGATTGGCCGTAGCGGTTGTCTGGGGGCTTGTGTAAGATCCACCCAACGGGGGGCTGGTTTCGGCCTACCCAATATTTAGGCATAGCCGAGCGCGCGTATGGCGGAGGTGGAACAAACGACGATTCTTGGATGTGCGAACTGATTTGCTTCAATAAATAGCCAAATTAACATTTTATGATTTAGCATTTTTGGTTACAATCTGTGCGAATTTATATATTTTGCGGGGACGGAAACGCCAATAGTTACAACGGAGGTAACGATGGCTGGTGAAGGATTCACCATACTACATGCTTCAGACTTTCAACTGGACGTTCCATTAGGTGGTCTGCGTTGGATCCCCGAGGCTATCGAAGCGGAGGTGCTAGCGGCACCCGAGATCGCTGCGCTGCGCGTTTTTGACCTGGCGATAGAGCATCAGGTCGACATGGTTGCGTTGACGGGCAATCTTTTGTGTCCCTCCAGGTCAAGCGCACGCTCGCTGTCGTTTATTGAAGGGCAGTTTTCGCGGTTGCACGACCACGGTGTTCCTGTGGTTTGGGCAACCGGCGCTAGTGATCCTCTAGACGCGTGGCCTACTTCAATGATCTGGCCAGATTCAGCAGTTCGTTTTGACCGTGGTTGTGTTGACCGGCGGGTTATGACGTTAGGTGGAATCGAGGTTGAGATGTTGGGTTGTGGTAGCGATGGTGCCGGAAATATCGATCCGAAATGGTTCGCTGGTTTGTCGCGAGGTGAACATCAGTTGGTGATTGGCGGCGGAACGGTTGATTCGTTCAAAAAACTTGAAGCAGCTGATTTGTGGCTACTTGGTGGTCGCAGCTACTCGGAACATTTGGTTGATGGTAATGCAAACATATTTTATGCGGGAGTTCCACAAGGACGGTGCCTTGGCGATAGTGGAATGCGCGGTGCACAGTTAATCCACGTCGGGAAGCAAGTGGAACGTACGAAACTAGATTGTTCGGCAATCCGCTATGCAGATATAAATATTGACGTTGATTCGATTGTCGATATCGACGATCTAGAAATGAAAATATGCGAACATGTCCAAGCAAATAGTTGGAAATCTGATGGTATCACCCTCGTCCAATGGGACGTAAATTGTAAACATTCACCGAACGCCTTTCATAATAGCAACACAGAGTTTATGCAGTGGCAACAGCAGTTTTCCCAACAGTCTATGTTATCGACATCGTCGTTGTTTACCCTTGGTGTCAACGTTCATTGTGGACAAGATAGCGACGTTTCAAACGGAGGCGAAGATCTGTTGGGGGACTATTTGTTTGCGCTCCAATCGCTCAGAGAAAACGGTTGGTCGAAAATGAAGTTGGATGGCGGCGAAAATTTCGAGGAGGAGTCCGGTCCCTGGGTACGCGTTGAAGAAGATCTTGAGGGACTGCGCACACTCGACGATGCGGCACGGTTAGGCGAACTGTTGCTCGGGGGTTACGCTAACTTGAAGCCTGAGCCACCAACCAATACCGATATAGAATCGGAGGCTGCCTGAAATGTTGATCCGCAGCCTTAACGTGGCAAAATATGGTGTTTGCCGCAACACTAAAATAAGCGATATCAACGACGACTTGGTTGTTGTCTACGGTCCGAACGAGGCGGGTAAGACAACGTGCATGGAGTTCATTCGAGGCGTTTTCTACGGGTTAGCGAATGATGGGCGGGAGAAATACGTCCGTGGGAATGCTGAGGATGTTTTCGGAGGTTCGATTTCAATTGAAAGCGGTGATGGCCAGTCCTGGGCCATATCTAGAGAATTGGCTAACCATGAGGGGAACCCAAAAGAGAGTGTGGATATTCTCATCGGCGGGCAATTGCATTCAGTCGCAACGATGAATCGTGAGTTGTTAAAAGGTGTGGACCATGAAATCTTTCGAAACGTATTTACGGTCGGATTAGATGAATTACAGCATCTCAACACCCTTAACGCGACAGAGGCTGCGGAATTTCTCTATGAAATGACGACGGGCATGGATCGCGTCTCACTGGGAGAAGTTTTGCGGGGCGTCACTCAAACGCGGCGTTCCATTTTTGATCGCAATTATGTGGGCTCCGAAGTCAGCCTAATGGAGAAGCGTGTTGAACAACTTGAAGAACTGATCCACAACGACTTCCGCCAACTTGAAGCTTGGTCTCATTTGCGCAATGAATTGCGTTCTGGAAAACAAGATATTCAACGGCTTGTTGCGGAATCGCATGCCATACAACGCAGCGTGCACCTACTTGAAATTGCGACGAGGACGCGGGACGTGTGGATTCAAAGGCGTGAGGCTCGTAAACAGTTAGAACAATTGCCGCATTTGAGTGAGAGGCTCGCGGAAATTGCCGATGCCGAATCGGTGCTGCGGTTGCGCGAAGTGGACGCTGAGCGAGTTTCTTTGAACGAAGAAATCCAAGAGTTGAAGGAAGAAGGCTCAGCGATAAAAATTCAGATACAATCGGTTCCAGTCAACACGGATGTTGCAGCGAACGTAGTTCGCATTCACGCCATTTGTGAACATGCGGGTTGGCTGCTGTCGCTGCAGGATCAAGTTGCCGCGCTAAAGAAGGACGTCGCTGAACTTAGTAATGAAAGTGCATTTGAGTTATCAAGTGGTTTATTGGAGCGCATAACCGGACCGATGCCCGAAGTTGACAGCCACGTATTGAGGGCCGTCAGTCAATCCGAGGATGAACTGACCTTTGCCGATGAGCGACGAGCAGAGCAAGTCGTGCTGATTGATCAGATTCAGGCTGATCTAGGAGAAGTTGAACAAGAATGGACGAATTTGATTGTTGCCAACGCGCCACAGTTGATAGTCGATTCCGGCCAAAGAGTTGTCTCGTCCAACGTTGGGTTTGACGAAATTGGATTCGAAACGTTACTAGCGGAGGTGGGATCTGACATTGGCGTGCTGCGCACGCGTCTTGATTTGGAGGACCAACAGGCCCGTTTGCAACGGGAAATCGATGCGTTGGAAGGTTGTATTACCAACAATATCGGTGGGTTACCCAGCGGAAAAGTGTTGGTTTCATCTGCAGGTTTGACGATCGTTGGTTTCGTGGCGGCCGCCGTTGGCCTCATATTCGCGGAAGTGTTCTCACTGGGGGCAGTTGCCGCGACGATGATTGGTATTCTGGGAGTTGCTTCATTCGCAGCGGGAATCGGCTATCGAGTATTTGACTCCCTACGCAGCAAACAGCAGGCGGCAGCTGAGGCGTCTCGACAGTCGCTCCTGAGTCGCCAGCATGTGAAGTGCCACGCCGATATAAAGGCTATTGAATCGAATAACGTCCTCAGTGGCGCGTCGTGGGATATACAACTACGTGATTTGCAGGAGCAACATTCACTATTGGAATCGATGGTTCCGGTTTTGGGTAAGCTCAAGACAGTCAACGCTCGAGGTCAGTTGGCTCGAACTCGGCTAGCGGATTGTCAACGCAATGCGGAGGACGCGCAGAAATTATGGGCTAGTGTGCTTGTTGAACAAGGTCTTCCCGCGGAATTGCGGCCTAGCGATGTTCACGCGATTGCAGATAACTCGGATGTGATTGCGCAGCGGAAGCGGAGACTTGACGATCGTAAAGCGGAGTTGACGCGGCGTGAGGCGGACCTAGCTGACTTGGTTAATCGAATCGACCAAATTTTTATCGATCTGAATACGCAGCCGGAATCAACGGAAGCGGCAGTCCAGATTCGACAATTGAGTCGATTGCTCAATCAGCAACACGAAGCTAAACAACAACGGAAACGTTTGAAGAAGTCGGCGCGTAAATTGAAGAAACAACGCAACAAGATTATTGCCAAACGGCAGGCCTTGGAAACCTCGCAAAATCGTGTGTTCGTACGAGCGGGCGTGTCGGATCTTGCTGAACTTGAACAACTGTCGCAGAGTCATTGCGGCGCCCTAGAACTGAGAAGCCAATGTGATGATGCCAGTGACGTAATTCTGCAACAGTTAACGGATAAGGAATTTGGTGAAAATGAGTTAGATTCGATTTTTAACGAGCATGATAGTTCTGAAATTGTAGGCGAAATCCAACGACTGCGCGATCAGCTTCACGAGTCTTCAGAGTTGTTGGCGAGCCTGTATGAGGAACAAGGACAGAAGAAGCAAGAATTGCAGCAATTGTTGGACGACCCTAACCTCGATTCCGCGAAGTTGGAACTCACTGTAGTCCGCCAACAACTTTCTGATGCACAGCGACGTTGGAGAGTCTGGGCTGTTACGGAATATGTGCTGCAACAAGTTCGAGATGTTTACGAGTCGGAACGTCAACCAGAAACGCTAGTTGATGCGGGGCAATGGCTTTCGAAAATTTCAGACGGTAAATACGTTCGCATTTGGACTCCCCTTGACGAAGACGCATTATACGTCGATGACAGCAGTGGCCAAACTTGGGGAGTGGACACGCTGAGCCGAGGTACTAGAGAATCTGTGTTTATTTGCTTGCGTTTGGCGTTAGTAAATAGCTACACCAAACGCGGGGTCCGACTCCCCCTGATCCTTGACGACGTCTTGGTCAATTGTGACTCGAATCGAGCAAAACATGGTGTTGCCATGCTGCGAGATTTTGCCGAACAGGGAACGCAGGTGTTTTTCTTCACGTGCCACAGTCATTTGACGGAACATTTCGACTCTGCTAACGCGGATGTCCGTGAACTTGCACTGAGGGATGATGTTGTCGCTCCCGACATTCCACGATTTTCGAGTGCAACCACTGAGTTTATGAAGGATGCCACTACGGTGGATCCGTTACCCCTGGCAACGAGCGGGGTCCAAAGCGCTATTGAGAATGACTCTGGCATGTCTGAAAATGATGGCGAAAACGAAATTGAAGATCAATTATCGGGGGAATCGATTGAATTGGGTCATGAACAAGAAGTTACGGATTTAGGTGCGATAAAAATCCCCAAGGAAGTTGCTGAGGAGGAAGTTGCTGAGGAGGAAGTTGCTGAGGAGGAAGTTGCTGAGGAGGAAGTTGCTGAGGAGGAAGTTGCTGAGGAGGAAGTTCAAGACGATGAGGTGTTGTCAACGGAGCAAGAAATTGAAGGTGTCGACCGCTTGGTAGAGGCGGTTGCGGTGGAAATGGATCAGATCGACGGCGACGTCAATTCGAGCGTCGCGGTAAATGACCCAAGTCCTTCAAACACGGATATAGGGGAATTGGTTGAGCGAGCGCTGGAGGAGTCGCGACTCCAGGATAACGATGATGAATATGATGAGATTGAGATAGTCGATGAGGGTGATTGTGAAATTGAAATTGTTGGCAGTGACGAACTTGCTGACGAGGCAGCTGATTGGTATGCCGAAGATTGGGACGAGGACGATATTGAAGATACGGATGGTTTAGCGGCGTAAACGCTAGGGTAATTACGTGGTTTGACCGACAAAATTCTTAACTGTTTGTAGGAAGGGGAAAATCCTAACATGAGCCGAATTATTGCAATCCTCATAGCAAATTTCTTTGTTGTGGACTATGGTGTGGTGCCTGACGGAAACGACAATTCCGTTTACGTTATACAAATCGAGCCGGAAGTAGCAAAACAGCTTGTTGCCGGCTATACGATTGAAAGCGTGATTCCACCCGAGTTACGGGGAATTCGAAAATTTCGCATACAAATTGGCGATGAGAAGCTCATTAAACCGGCTCTGCTGCCCGCACTCGAAGGACAGGAAGCGGTCTCGGGCTCCACGGCTGCGCCCGCTACGTCCAACGCGGACAGGATACCCAATGACGTGCCGGAAGGTGAAGCAACTGGGATCGATAGCGACGCATTTCCGTTACTAACAGAATCTGAAAAAAGTTCGCCGACTGTGGACACGCGTTTAATTCCTGAACCAGTAGATGCTTCCGATTTGCCTGGTAATCCAGAGGGTTTCGTCATAGATGATATAGACGTCCGAGAAGTGCTCGAACCCGATACAACTACGCTCCCACAACTCATAAAAACTCCTATCGTCTTCCCTGGATCGGACCTGGAACTTGAACCGAGCGAAATCGTAAAACAATCAGATACAGAGTCAGTGGTGGTACCAGTGTTCGACAAACCAGATTTTGCTGGAGTTGTTGAGACGTCAGAAAATGTTGAGCAAATCGCAATCCCAGCGTTGGATTTACTGGACATCCAGGAAGCGGGTGACCGCATAGTCTTAGGTGATTTACCAGACTTAAGTAATCCGTCGGGAGAACGCGAGGGGTCTACTCGGGCCGTGGACAACGAGCCCAAGGAATTGGAAAGTGATGCGGCGAATTTTGTGAAGTTGGCGACCGCCACGACGATTGGCGAAAACGTTCCTAGTCTCAAGTCTGGCGTCAAGGTGACTAATGCCTTGTCGCCTGAGCCGCGATCCTGGCCGCTGTTTAGTATTACTCTGCTGGGTTTATTAGTCTCAGTCGGTGGAAACGTATATCTAGGTATTACGATTCTTGGCTTCTATCGCAAACGTCACGGATCGTTGTCGGATTTAGCTAGCCCAAGTGACGCTGTTTCAGAGTAGTTAGAACCGACTTGTTGGACTGCCCGCGTTAGCCGCCAGCCTCAAGCGTCGGAGCGTCTGTGGTTTCCCCGACCGCTGAATCGTCGACTTGCTCATTCCCGTCCATGCTGGATATCTCGCGATGCAGCAAGTTAAGCAGCGTTTGCAGGAAGACAACGACCATAGGCCCTGTCAGAATTCCAATTGGCCCAAGCGCCTGTACGCCTCCCACAACGCTGAGCAACGCGAGCATCGGGTGTAAATTAGATTTGTTTTGTAGGATATATGGTTTTACCAGATTGTCAGCGAGTGATACCGGGCCGACACCCCAAATCAACAAGAATACTCCCCACGAGGGTTGGTCAGCGAAAACGATGAGGTATAACGCACAGGGCAACCATACTGTTGCGGCGCCAATAAAGGGAACCAGCGCAAAGAGTGTGGCGGCAACGGTTAGCATCCAGACATAGTTCATGCCGGAGATCCAAAAACCTAAACCGGCTAAGATTCCCTGCGCTAAGGCCGACAACAGCGTTGCGACGACGACGGCACGGCTTATCGTTACAAATTCGTCGATGAGTGCATCCTCATAATCCTGCTTAAGTGGCGAGAGTTTTGTAATGGACTGCACCATGCGAGCACCATCAATGAGAAAGAAATATGTGGCGACGAGCATGATTACGACTCCAGCGAGAAGTTGAAGAGCGAAAGCCAGCGTGCTGGCGCCCACACTTAGTAGCTGTTTTCGTAAACCGCTATCGAAGAAACTTGCACTGTATTCTCGGAGTTCACGAGCCGACGGATTAACCAATTCAACGATGGAAGCGTGGACTGTTCCGCCCAAGAGAGATGTTTTGAATTCGTTGTATCGATTGTTAGCGTCGACAAGTCGTGCGAGATATTCAGGCCCATGGTTGTGTGAAACCGCATCATCCAAGTGCTCAAGGATGTGATCGATAGATATATTTAGTTCCACCAGACGCTTTGCCGCGGAGGGATATTGCTTGGTGTCAAAGTCGAGACCCGCTAGTAGTAACTTTAGTTGGTCGAGCGACCGGTGGTCCGTTTGTAATTGTTCGGTTTGGTCGAAAAGACTAACGGAGGAACTAGCCGTGAGTGCTTCGATCTGTGCCTCGATTTTCAGCAAAGTTGGTTTGTGGGGAATATTAAGATTGAATTTTTGTCGAAGGTCGGCAAGGTTGTCTGCGATCACGGCAGGTGTGACCGTAGATGCGAGTCTGCTACCTTCGACGATAGCGATACTGACAGTAATAATTAAGGGTAAAAGTACGACCAAACCGATGACTGTAGTTGTGGTTAGAGCAGCCAAGCGGATTCGAGTTTTGAACTTACCAAGTATGTACCGATGCAGTGGTGCAAAAACTACGCACAATACAGCTGCCAAGAACAACGGCAGCACAAAGGACGCCATAACCTGGTAAAACATCGCGCCGCTAAGGACTATGATGGCGATGAGGACAAGAAATGAAATTAAGCGGCGGTATTTGTTATTTGATTCTGTCATATGTTAGTGTCAGGTTATTCGCTATTACATGAGAGTGCATTGTATACTAATACTCTAGCACGTTGAGGAAAACCGAGTTGCGTCTACCAAGATAGCTAGTAATTAGTGTTAAGTTATTGTAGACAATACCACTAGTTTGCTAAATAAGTAACTGCGATGAGTACGACTGGTTGGATCCTAAATGACGTCCGAACCCAAAGAACCATTAGAAGAGACAAAAGCGGAAATCGGCCACACGGAAGCAACTACGGCAAGTGAACCTAAATCTAAATACCACCTGAAGTCGTATATTCGACTCGCGGTTGTTGTTCTTGTTGGTATTTGGATCGGAAAAACCTTGCGGGATGCCGGCGACAAGTTTTCCGCGACGCAGTTTCTTGTGAGTGACCTAGATTTATTGTACGTAATACTCGCCGCGTTAAGTTATTTAATCGGATTGGCATGTTTTGGACTGTTTTGGCATCTCGCGTTGTACGCGATGGGGCAACGTCCGACGCTATTGGAGTCGCTACGCTCCTATACTCTAAGTCATTTAGGAAAATACGTCCCGGGCAAGGCGTTAGTTGTGCTTATCCGTAGTGACCGAGTTAGTTCCTCGCGAGTTAAGCGAAGCGTGGCCGTAGTTGGTGTCTTCGTCGAAACGTTGGGGATGATGGCAGTGGGCGGAATCTTGGCGAGTCTGTTGCTAATAGGCGGCTACGGGCGTACGCACGAAAGTGGTTGGCTGATATTGTTAGCTGTAGCCCTTGCTGTGGGTGCGGGCATTGGTGCGAGTCCGCCGATGTTTCGCTTCGTTTTGCGTTATCTTAGTAAACGCCGTGGGTTAGCGACGCTAGGTGAGGCTATCGATGGGTTGAGTTGGCAGTTTCTCGCCAAAGGTTGGTTACTTGCGGCGGTGGGTTGGTTGTTCTTTGGCGCTAGTATGATATTCGTATTAGGTGCCTTTTCGTCGTTCGAGAGTGGTCCGATACTAGATTCCGGGAATTTTCCTCAGATCATCGCTGCAGTATCCCTGTCGATGATCGCGGGTTTTATATCGTTATTGCCGGGTGGTGCGGGCGTACGAGAAATGGTTATTTCCACGCTCCTGACACCGATGATTGGTCCCGTATTCGCCGTGATTTCAGCTATTAGTTTGCGTGTGGTGTGGTTATTATGTGAATTGGGTGCGGCCGCTGGTTTTCTAGTGCACAATAGTCGAGCGAGACGATCCACTCAAAACGAACCAACAAATTCCGGAGTCTAGAAAATGCTTTCGTTTGTAATTCCAGTATTTAATGAGGCTGAGAGCCTAAATCCATTACTTGCAGAAATTGAGACAGTCGCGGCAGAGCAGGGTTTTGATTATGAGGTAATATTTGTTGACGACGGGTCTACCGATGGTTCGTGGGATGTCATCCGAGGAGAGCATGAAAGCGATGCGCGAGTGCGGGGCCTCCAATTTCGACGGAATTTTGGAAAAGCCGCGGCTTTGAATGCGGGTTTCGAATTGGCGCAGGGCGATATCGTTTTTACGCTGGATGCGGATTTACAAGATGATCCTCAGGAGATTCCTAATTTTTTGGAGGCCTTGGAAACCCAACAAGTTGACGTGGTGAGTGGTTGGAAAAAGAAACGTTATGACCCCTGGCACAAAGTAGGGCCGTCCCGAGTGTTCAATTACATGGTCAGTAAACTTACAGGCGTAAGGCTCCATGACCACAATTGTGGCTTCAAATGTTATCGAAGGGGAGTTCTTGAAGAAATACAACTCTATGGCGAGCTTCACCGGTTCGTTCCAGTGTTAGCGGCGGCGCGGGGATGGCGAGTTGGTGAGGTCGTTGTGAACCACCGCAAACGTCAATTTGGCGAATCAAAGTACGGCGTGAAGCGGATAATAAAGGGTTTTTTAGATTTGCTTACGGTACACTTGGTTACGGGTTATGGTAATCGCCCACAACATTTGTTGGGGTCACTGGGGTTGGGCTGCTTCGCGATCTCTGGACTTACCATGACGATTTTGACTTTTTGGTGGGTCGTTCATCGAGTGATGGTCGTTGCAGAGCCGATAAATTTACATGAGCGGGCTCTTTTTTACTTTTCGATTTCCGGCGTGATCATCGGCATACAGTTGTTAACGGCGGGATTTTTGGCCGAACTTATTACCAAGAAGACCGTGCGGGATGAACAAATATATTCCGTTAAAGACTCGGTCGGCGATCAGGAAAATGACGATGCCTGACCCGCAAGAAGACTATCTATCGGAGTCTCGCAGTTCACCTGAATTGGACTTGATAACTGGCCAAGAGGAACTCGCCTCCGACGATGATGATAAAAGATTACTTCCGCTGTCCAAACCTGAATTCGCGTGGTTGATCGTCCCGGCGCTATTGCTAATTACGATTCGCCTCGTGTTATGGCACCAGTATTTCGATAAGGGCGTCAAAGAGGATCGACCGTTCATTGAAGGACGCGTGGCTGTAACGGGGATGCATTGTGCCAACGATCGGAGTCGCTGGGCCACGGTTGTCGCATTGGTGCATCAGGGGACCTGGCAAATTGATGATATCGACCGATTACGAGGCCCCAACGGGAATTGGGGTACTATTGACAAAGTTTATCACGCTGACAGGTCGGGTGCTGAACATTTTTATTCCAGCAAACCACCGCTATACATTTTATTTGTCGCTTCTCAATACTGGGTATTGAACCGCATGTTTGGCGTGGACATGCTCGTTAATCCGCTATGGGCGATTAAGGGGCTTGTCTTTCTCAATCAAGTCATATTGTTTGGCTTGTTTTTGTGGCTTTATTTATTGATTTGCCAACGTTTTGTGAGGCACCGGCCGGTTCTTATTTGTCTGGGACTAACAGCGGGGTTTGGAACGTTCCTTTCAACGTTTGCTGTCTCTCTGAATAATCATCTGCCGGCAGCAGTATGTGTTCTCGCCACACTTGTTTTACTGATCCGAATCGAGAGCGATCGTAAGTCTGGACGACGAGAGTTCTTTTTTGTTGGTGTCATGGCATCTCTGAGTGTCACGTTTGAACTCCCCGCGCTGTCGTTCTTAGGATTGATTGGGATTTGGTTGTTGCAGCGATCACCGGCGAAAACGTTGACGTTTGGCGTAATGGGAATTGGCGTGGTTGCGGCTGCATTTTTCGCAAGTAATTACTGGGCTCACGGGTCATTAAAGCCTCCCTATGCGCATCGCAGCGACGGAGAAGTACTGGAATACTTGGAGCAGGAAGATGCTGCCTTGTTGGTATCAGGGTCCGTTCCCGAAACTCTAGCTCTATTCGGCGGACGGAATTATAGTGACGTTGCCTTGCCCGGGATGAGTAACATCGTGATTGAGCAGCACCCAACTCCTGGGCGTTGGCGTATCTTTGATCTGCAGAACAAACGCCGCTATGCGTTGCAACAGGTCGGTGGTGTGTTCGAGATTCGCGCGTGGGATAATTGGTACGATTATGAAGTAAACGGCAGGAAGAGTTATTGGCTACCAGGGTCGGCGAGTGGTGTGGATTTGGGTGAACCTTCACGTTTGCAGTATTTAATGCACATCACGATTGGGCACCATGGCATATTTTCTCTTACGCC
>Ga0315334_10001377_pt1 | contig 14923 bp, 15 predicted proteins | sample M150034915metaG_FD_205555 | JGI IMG/M metagenome (GOLD analysis project Ga0315334, IMG submission 205555) | Ammonia-oxidizing marine archaeal communities from Monterey Bay, California, United States - M1 500m 34915 | ecosystem: Environmental > Aquatic > Marine > Intertidal zone | place: USA... | reverse complement strand
ATTGTAACTTTCATTCCCATTATCCAATTTGCTAGAATGACAAGTTTAGCTGCTGCATCTAGGCCATCTAGATCTAATGATTCATCAGCTTCAACATATCCTTTTGATTTTGCATCTTCTAGTGCATCGCCAAAAGATAGTCCATCTGCCATGTTTGTCAGTATGTAGTTAGTAGTACCATTCAAAATTCCTTGAAACGATATTATTTTTTCTCCTTTCAAACTATTTTTTGCATAATCTAAGATTGGCGTTCCTCCTCCTACGGTGCCACTAAATCTAAACATAACTTGATTGTATGTTGCTAATTCCATCAATGATGGAAATGCAAGTGCTAATGGTCCTTTGTTTACTGATATAACATGCATTTTTCTTCTCATTGCAGAAATTATATGGTTCATTCCTGGTTCTGCATCTTTGTAATTACTTGATGTAGTTTCAATTAATACGTCTGCATCAACATTATTGATTATTTCCTTACCCTGAATTTGCTTAATTGATCTATCGTATCCTCTAACTGAACCTGTTTGTTTTTTAATTTTATTTAGTTTTTTCAAATCCAGTCCTGCTTCATCGTATGCACAACCTTTACTATCAAACACTCCTACGATTCTTGGTTTTAATCCAAATTTTGAATAAAGATCATGTGTACGTGATTCTAAAAGTTGTGAAAAGCTCTGTGCTACTACCCCAAATCCACATAGTATTATTCGCATAGTATCGTAAAATCAGATGGATTATTTAATCTGATTTGTCTAATTTGAGAGATAATGAGTTAATACAGTACCGAAGTTTAGTTGGACTTGGCCCATCATCAAAAACATGTCCTAGATGTGATCCACATCGTTTACAATTAACTTCTACTCTAACCATTCCAAAACTTTTATCCTCTATGTACTCTATACGTTCATCCTCTTCAGGCTTAAAAAAACTTGGCCATCCTGTACCTGAATCAAATTTTTCATCTGATCTAAATAATTCAATTCCACATCCTCTACATTTGTAAACTCCATTCTCTTTACAATCCCAATACATTCCTGTAAATGCACGTTCTGTACCTTTTAATCTACAAACTTCAAATTCTTTTGGATTGAGTTCTTTTTTCCATTGTTCGTTGGTTTTTTCAATTTTTTCACTCATTGTTATTTCTCTTTGCTTCTGTTCTTTTTTCGGATTCGAATCTCTCTAATTCATATTTGTTCATGTCAACAAACTTCATTATTTTGCTTATAGTTGGATGTTTTTTATTAATAGCTTGATACATTTTCTGTGCAACAATTCTATAGTCTCGATGTCCTTGCGGAACTGTTCTTAATTCAATCATATGTACTGCTTCTCTTAGATTCATTTTCATCATATATGGATAGTTATATGCAAAATTTATAACATACTGTGCTTCTTCAGGAAACTTTTTCTGGATTTTATTGTATACTTGTTTAGTATTAATCATACATTCTTTGAACTCTTTTTGAATTCCAAGTTCCTTTATTTCGGAAGGAACATCGAATCCATGATATGTTGTCAATAATTGTCTCTCTAATGTTAATGCTCTATGTCTATGAAAATCTCTAAACATTCCAAAATTTGTGACTAAATCAAATGTATAGTCTGCCATTTCAAATGCTCGTGATGGTCTATGTCTTCTATTCTTTCGAATGTTTGACATTTCCAAAATAATCTTCTCTTTCTTAGAGATGCTCATTTTTCTTACTTGTTGTAAAATTTTAGCGAATGATATTCCTGTGGATTGTTCATAAATTATTGCAGAAATTATACTATTGATTGCTTTTTGTTCATTTTCAATTTCCACTAATTTAATGATTTTTCCTCTTTTCGGTGTGCCTGAAATAGAGGTTTTTGTTACATTTTGTGCAGATTTTTTTATTTGATTAAGATAGTTTTGTAAAATTTTACCATATTTGTCATCTGATCTTCTAACAAATGATTTGATCGTCGTGTCAAGTTCGTGTTTAATTTGAGATGCTAAATTCTTTTCTTCTCGTAATTTTGATGCAAATAGTATTGACAAAAGATATTCAAATGCTCTACCGTTTCCTGTAACTCCAACATTTGTCAACGTTGATGCTGGAAGTAAACTTCTCAATGCATCAAGTGCTTTTGCTTTAGTTGCAGCATTGTATATCTTAATTGATGATTTAATAATTGAATCATTATTTATTGCACTAAATTTTTTTTCTTTACCATCTTTGTCTCTAAATTTATAATTATTAATTGAATCTCTTTCTCTAATTAATTTTAACATTGGTTGAATATTCTTAGAATAGACATCAAAATCTAAATTACATGCATTAACATATTCATCTGCAAATTTTGTTTTCATAATTGTCGGCTCATAGAGAAATTTGTATTTTCCTTTAACTTTCTTATCCCATGATACGTATCTTGATGACTTCTCTAAATATGAAAATCCTATTCGTCTATCTTCAATCTTCTTTACTGCAATGTTTGACAATCCTTCAATTGCAATTTGTGCAATGCCTAATTCTGCAACTGAGTCATCCCCATACTCTAACAAAACTCTATCATAGAATTCTTCTCCTCTGTTTTTATTTTTTAGAAACTCATCTAAGAAAATTTTTCTCATACTTTTGTCGGTTCTACTGTATCGTGACATTAATGCACCTCGATCTACTTGTCTTGGTGTAATTACTGCGAATACATTTTTATCTGAATTTGAAAAATGTTTTTTTAAAATTTTTCTTTCACTGACAGAAAATTCAGACAATAATCTTATTTTTTGTGATTAGTTTTATCTTTATCTTTTCCCAATTTGAATCAGATCGGGTGATTTTGTTGGAAGCTCGGTTCCTGTTTGTTGACCTTTTGCTTGCCATCTTGTTAAAACTTCACGAAATGCTTTTTCCATTTCTTCATCTTCAATATACATCAAAGTTGTAACCCATCTGCCTTTGACACCTTTTTCATTTCCTACAGGTCCTCCAAGTGATTTCATCCAAAATTGAGATGGAAGAATTTTCAGTGCATCATTTTCTGGTTCATTTTTCAATTTCTCCCAATATTCTGATACAAATTTGAGAACTTGACACAATTCTTCTTTATCAATCATAATTTTTTTTATTAAATCCCAATAATAAATTCTCTTAGACGTGAATTTCTAATTTAGTTAATTTCTTTGTACTAAAATTATCAACCTTGTTAACACTTGGTTGGTTATACAGATCTGTCAACTTTCAGTCATGAGCAACTGCGAAGTTGAAATTATTGGTAAACCCGTAAAAGACATGTACGGTGCACCAATGGGCAAAATTTTAGGAACCTCTACTGATATTGATGGTTCAATACAGACAGTCGGCATAAATTGCGGCTCTGAAGGTCTTAAACAAATTGCTTTTGATCAACTAGTAGTTCAATCTGAAGTCGTAATTTTCATCCCAAAATGGAGATTGGATTCGCAACGTTTACTAAAGCAAAAAGAACTTGTAATCCGTCGTCTCAACGCATTGATGGAAATAGTCTCTGACAACGACAGCATGAAATCTGATGCAGAAATAATTCATGAAAAGTACTACACTAAATTAACGACACTCCAACGTACTGAATATGAAATTAAATCTGAGTTAGATGGCAGAGTCGTCGAAATTGAAGAACAGGAAAAATCTGTCAAAGTTCTTTTGTTTGACGCAAAAGTTCAACTCAAAAGTAACGAAATTTCTCAGGAGACCTTCGATCATGTTCAAAAAGAAACAGACGAAATGCTTCAGCACATGAAACATGAGAAAGATGAGATTGCCAAAGTTAAATCCAGACTTGCAAATCTCTCACTCGAAGATATGATTCCAAAGGTATCACAATCTTCGGTGATGCCTGGAACCTATCCACAAGATTCTTCTGAAATTGAATCTGCTGAAACTCGTTTACCTGAACCGCCTAGTAGTGCCACTCCATCTGGAGAGACACAATTAATGTCAATCCCTTCACAAGAACAAACTCCGGCAGAACATGACTGGATTAAAAGAATGAATTCACAATAACTGTTCACAATTCTTAAAACATTCGTCATTCAAATACTAATTATTGCATTCTGAAAAATTTGAAATTGGATTAGGCAATAATGATTCATCACTTAGAGATTCTGCAAAGAAAGATTACATCTCCTTTTGGAATGAATGTGCACAATCCTTATCTTGGTTTGAATCTTGGAGTGAAACATTGCAATGGGACCCTCCTTTTGCAAGGTGGTTTGTTGGCGGAAAAATCAATGCCGCATACAATACCTTAGATATACATCAGAAATCAAAATCTGATAAGATTGCTATATTTTGGGAAGGTGAAGATGGCACTGGCAGAAAACTCACATATAAGAAAATGTTTGAACAAGTCAACAAACTTGCTAATGCTCTAAAATCTTTAGGAATTAGAAAGGGGGATCGCATAACAATCTATCTTCCTATGATTCCAGAATTGCCTATTTCGATGCTAGCTTGTGCCCGAATTGGTGCAATTCATACTGTAGTATTTTCCGGATTTAGTGCTAAATCCCTTTCAGATAGGGTTGAAGACTCGCAATCCAAAATCATAATCACTGCTGATGGTGGGTATAGAAAAGGGAAAATCATCAATCTTAAAGAAATTGTTGATGAATCTGCTTCTTCAATACAATTTGTAAAAAATGTAATTGTCTATCAAAGAACTGGTCAAAAAATTCAGGTTAATGAAAAAGATTTGATGTGGTCTGATGTAATGATAGATTCTTCTGATGTATGCGAATCTGAAAAACTTGATAGTAATGACTCGCTTTATATCTTGTACACTTCTGGAACAACTGGAAAACCTAAAGGTGTATTACATGGAATTGGTGGCTATCTTACTCACCTTTACTCGACATACAAATGGGCATTTGACATTAAAGATAATGATGTTTATTTTTGTACTGCGGATATAGGGTGGGTAACTGGTCATAGCTATATTGTTTATGGCCCATTGCTACACGGTGCGACACAGGTAATGTATGAAGGCGCTCCGGATTATCCGGATTCTTCTAGAATGTGGGATATAATTCAAAAATATGGTGTCACAATTTTTTATACAACTCCAACTGCGCTTCGAATGCTGATGAAATTTGGTGATGACATTCCAAATTCATTTAATCTTTCAACATTACGTTTACTTGGAACTGTTGGGGAACCAATTAATCCTAATGTTTGGAAATGGTATTTTGATGTAATTGGAAAAAATAGATGTCCAATTATTGATACATGGTGGCAAACAGAAACCGGCGGGATGTTAATCAGTCCTTTACCTGGCATTGAAACAATTCCATTAAAACCCGGTTCTGCAACATTGCCTATTCCTGGGCTTGACATTGAAGTTGTTGATGAATCTGGGAATGAAGTAGAGCCTGAAACAAAAGGATCATTAATAATTAAAACTCCGTGGCCTGGAATGCTTCTTGGATTGTGGAATGATAATGAAAAATACAAAAATGTTTACTGGTCAAAATTCAAATCTCTGTATTATCCTGGAGATTATGCAATCAAAGATTCTGACGGTTATTTGTGGCTTCTTGGTCGTTCTGATGATGTCTTAAAAGTCGCAGGTCATAGAATTGGAACTGCAGAATTAGAAAGTAGTATTGTATCTCATGATGATGTTGCAGAATCTGCAGTATGTGGGATACCTGATGAAGTTAAAGGTGAATCAATTATTGCATTTGTAGTTTTAAAAGAAAAAGTCAATACATCTGAAGATACCCTCCGTTCTGAATTACGTGAAACAATCCGAACACAAATTGGTCCTATTGCAACTCCAAGTCATTTTTATGTTGTCAGCAAATTACCAAAAACTCGGAGCGGAAAAATCATGAGACGCCTTCTAAAATCAATTGCAAAAAATGAAACTATTGGCGATGTGAGTACTCTAGAAGATGGAGCTGCAGTGAGTGAAATTCAATCTGCATTTAATGAATTACAAAAAAATATTCAGAATCAAAATAACTGACTAGAAATCATCTAATGTTGATTCTTCCTCGTCATCATCTAGCGCAACACTTGTTTGGAACCCTGCCCATACTGTTGCAACAGCTTCTGAGGTAACTTGTATTCCTTGTTCTTTACAAAACTTAATAAAATTTCTACATTCGTCATAAACATCTACGTCTTCTTCAAAACTCATAAATTTTCACAATATCTGGTATAGTTAATCTTTTTCATCATTTACTTCATTATCTATAGATTCTGCATCTTTGCTCATTTGAGGAATTACATCTCGAAGATTTTCCATTGCACTTTTGATTTTTAGAACTGTAACTGATGCATCTGTCTTCTCTTGATCATAGTTATGGCAAAACTTATCAATTCTTTCAAGTATTCCTTCTAACCGTTTGATATTTATTAATAAATCATGCTTAACTTGTTCATTTTCTGTCATACCTTTTCTTAGAGATTAGTTGATTTATAGTTTAGAAATTGGCACTCAGCAAGTCCATCAACACGAGATGGAATGTTTGGTATTCAATTTATTCCCAAACTGGCCAATCAATATGGATGATTTAATACCTATAATAAAACTAATCAGAAAAAAATGACTTTTTTTAATACTTTGTACTTAGTTTAGTTTTTATTTTTGTATTTTGAAGGATAAATGAGGGGGGTAATACAATAGAATCCCAGTGTTTGACGAACACGCCAGTGTTTGAACCGGCTTCGATTATCCTTCTCTATATTATATTTGAAATTTAGGTAAACCATTGTTCCAGTGTCTGACTTTTTTTCTCGAGGCTTTTCTTCAATCGTTTCATTGATGTTTCCACCCTATCTTTTGAAAAATCTCGTTCCTCTGATAGATACTTGATGATTCCTTCATAGTCTGTTTCTCCAAATTCAATGTTATCTATCTTGGCTACATTTGGTTCTAGAAAAATTTTTCTTATCTGATCAAATGGAATTTTCTCTAATTGTTCTTGAACTTGAGGTATGTCTTCTAGTCTTTTATGCTGCTTAATCATTTTAATTGCAGTCTTTGGTCCCACTCGTTCAAATCCATCTGGATTAAAATCAGTACCAATTAAAATTCCAACATCTATAAGCTCTTCTCTAGTTAATCCCATACTGTCAAGATTTTTTTGAAATTCAATCATTTCTGGTAAAACCTCGATGTATGAATTTCTATTTGGAAGTTTTCTTCTACCGCTGTTTGTGAAATTTCTTACTAGTCTTCTGGCACCAAATAAAATAGAGTCAAAATCTTGGCTTGCCGATGCAAATGCTTGTCCTGTAATTGTAAGATTTGCAGCAGTTGCTTCTCCTTCTGATGGTGCTTGTATGTGTGGTATTCCAAATAAATCTAATAATTTTTTTGAATCTTCTACCATTCCATCTCTCATTGATGTGGTTTGTTGTGCATACTTCCTTGCATCTTCCATATTCCCTAAAGAAATCGCTTTTTCATATTTTACTGTAGCCTCTTTTTTAATCTGCTTTCTTTTTTCAATCTCTGCTGATTTCAGTGAAGGTGGTTTACCGTCAAATACGTATACTGGTTTTATTCCCATCGTAAGAAAATTTATGTTTCTAAACAATAGTCCTGTTATATGACTTGTAACTCGTCCTTGTGAGTCTGTTAGATGAAGTCCCTCTGGCCCTCTAATTATTGCCAAAAACTGATAGATTGCATTGTATGCATCAATTGCTACAATCTTATTGGTAAACGATTCAAGATGTGTTTTTTCCCTTACTAGTAGAGGTTTTAGATCTAATCCCATACAATCATTCAATATCTACTGGTTTTTTTGTTTACTGATTCGATTATTATACTAGAAATTCTTACTTTGCATGTCGGGATAGCCAAGCTTGGTCCAAGGCGGACGCCTCGAAATCTCAAAACAGGATAGCGTCTGTGCTCTGCACACGGGGGTTCAAATCCCTCTCCCGGCGTTATTTACTATTTGGTAAACGTCGTGTTTTGGTATAAAATAATCCACTAGTAAAAAAGAGAGGAAAAAACCCATCTCAATTTTTGCCAAAAAACGGCACTTTCACTAATGGAATTAGTTTATGTGAAAACCATTCTTAAATATTGCTGATAAAACATCTTCGATTATTTTTCAGCCATGATTGCTTCTTTTTTCATCCACAATGTTTTGTTTTTATGGTCAATGAGTGAAATTCCCATATTAGAAATCTCATCTCTAATTTTATCAGCTTCTTCAAATTGTTTCTCTTCTCTGAGAGCATCTCTTTTATTAATTAGGTTGAATACTATTTTTATTTCATCATCTGAAACTGTTTGAATTTTTATTCCTAATACTTTTAACATATATTCTAAAACTGGTAGAGCTTGTTCTGAAATATCTTTAGTAATTTTTTCTTGTGCTGCTAAATTATTTATTGTTTTTACCATATTAAAAAATACAACTAGTCCTAATGATGTGTTAAAATCATCATTTAGTGCTGCATCAAATTTATTTCTAGATTCTTCAAACACTGATAAAGTATCTTCTGTGTCTTTACTTTGTTCTGCTAATCTTAGTTCATAATAACATGTTTCAATTTGTCGCAATTTGATTAAATTTTCTTTTAAGAGTTCTTCGGTGTAATCAATTGGTTTTGAATAATGTCCTGATATGCAAAATAATCTTGCTACATTTGCTCCCCATGAATCTAAAACATATTCTATCGATTTTACATTACCAATTGATTTTGACATTTTTTCACCATTTATTGTAATCATCCCTGTATGCATCCATATTTTTGCAAATTGTTCTGATGTAAATGATTCTGATTGTGCTATCTCATTTTCATGATGGGGGAAAATTAGATCACGACCTCCTCCATGTATCTCGAAATTTTTACCAAGATATTTGATACTCATTGCAGAACATTCTATGTGCCAACCTGGTCTACCTTTTCCCCATGGGCTCTCCCAATTTGGTTGTTCAGTAGAAAACTTCCATAATGCAAAATCAAGTGGGTTCTCTTTTGATTCATCTACTTCCACTCTTGCACCACTTTCTAGTTCGTCTGTTTTCTTTTTTGATAATTTACCATATTCTAAAAATTTTGATACTCGAAAATAGACCCCATTTTTTGATACATATGCAGATTGATTATCTACTAACTCTTTGATCAAGTTTATCATATCTTCAATGTGCTCTGTAGCCTTTGGATAGTTTGTCGCTCTTTTAATATTCAATCTATCTGAATCATGTAAATATGCTTGAATGAATGTGTTTGATATTGTATGTGATAATTCTCCTTCTTCATTTGCACGTTTAATGATTTTGTCATCAACATCTGTAAAATTCTGAATAAACTCTACTGGAATATTGTTTGATTCAAGAAATCTTCTTAGAGTATCAAAAACTATTATTGTCCTAGCATGTCCTATGTGTGATTTGTCATAAACTGTTACTCCGCATAGGTAAATTCTCACTTTTTCTAAAAATTCTAATTCCTTCTTTACCTTGGTAAGTGTATCAAAAATCTTCATTTGTTATAACAAATAATTATGTATCATTTATCTTGTTTGTATGAAAGGTTTAGAGTTTGTTTTTCTTGGGGTTGGGGGAATTCTTGGAACTTTTTTAAGATACAAGCTTCTTGAAACCCAATTCTTGTTTCATTTTATTCCTCTGAATACACTTTTAGTTAATATTTTGGGGTCATTCATTCTTGGAATATTCATTGTGACCTCAATTCATTACAATATTGATGGTCGGTATGCTTTGTTTGTAGCAGTTGGTTTTTGTGGCTCATTAACCACGTTCTCTGCTTTTGCATTAGATAATTCTACATTATTAGATAATAATCAATATGGAATTATGTTTGTAAATGTAATTGCAAATGTTGGACTTGCTATTGCTGCTCTTTTTGCAGGAAAAACCCTAATGAATGCAATTTTGAATTAAAGTTTTTCTGTAGAAATTCGTTTGTGTTCGCTGTCGTGATATAATTGATATATTTTTTTTACCGTATATTCATCTATTTCTGATTTTTTTACTGTTTCTTCAATTGATAATCTCTTTTCAAGCATGCAGTAAAGTATGATGTCGATTTGTTCATATTCTGCACCAATCTCATATTCTGCTTCGTGATTTGGCCATAAATGTGGGCTACTCTTCTTTAAAATTATGTTTTCATCTATTCCAAGGTTTTTTGCTATTTCTCTGACTTGTGTTTTGTATAATGATACAATTGGAAGTACATCTGCTGCGCCGTCACCAAATTTTGTAAAATATCCGATATTAAATTCACTTTTATCACTGGACCCTAAAACAATTAAATTTTTTAAATTTGCATAATAATATAGTATGTTCATTCTGATTCTTGCTCTAAGATTTCCTAAGGCTCTATCTTCTGGTTCTAGAATCATGTTGAATTCTTTATGAATTGAATTAATATCGAGTAGTTTGTAATTTAATCCTAATTTATCGACAATCTTTATCGCATCACTTGTTTCTGATTCTGGTGATATTTTAGAGTCTGGCATTATTATCGCAAGTGTTTTTTCTTTGATTGCGTTATTACATAAATAAGCGATTACTGCTGAATCTATTCCTCCACTTAAACCAAAAATCACTCCTTTTGAAGCACTTTCTGCAATTTTTTGTTTTAATCCAACTTGTATTCTATTCGCAATTGTATTGTAATCTTGATTAGATATTTCTTTTAAAATTTCTTGGTTCACAGGTTTTTTTTTAAAAGTAATCTCATAAAAAGTCTACCAGAATCAGGCATCAACATAGATGCCGTCATCTCTGACATCCACTTCATATTTCTTTAATTTTATGCCTTTTAGATAATCCATTAACTCCCCTGTTTTGATATTATAATGCCAAAAATGCAATGGGCATTCCACTATGTCCCCTTCAATTTTTCCTTCTGGTGCAATAGAGCCATCTTGATGTTGACAAATTCCATCTAAAGCATGAAACCCATCTTGGTTAAACACTGCAATTTTTTTACCGTCAACTTCAAACTCTTTACTTTTGCCAATTTCAATATCGCCTTTTTCTGCAATTTTAGTCCAAGCCATCTTGTTAATTTTGAAATAATGTTCTTTATTTACTTATTCTTGTTACCAACTTTCGGCATATTTCTTTTGTTCTTTTGTTAAACTGTCTATCCTAACCTGCATTGCTTTTAATGCATCTATTGCAATCTGTCTATCAATTTCCTTTGGAACAATCATAGTCTTTTTGCCCATTTTTTTATGGTTTTTCAAAATATACAGTAATGATAAGACCTGATTTGAAAATGATTGTGCCATTACTTCTGGTGGATGTCCTTCTGCTGCCACCAAATTTGCTAGCCTTCCTTTACCAATCAGATAGATCTTTTTTCCATTTCTTAAGATACATTCATCTAATGATGGTCTGACTTCTTTAACTGATTTTGATTTTTCCAATAGGAATTTGGTATCTATTTCCACATCGAAATGTCCTACATTTCCAACTACTGCGCCATCTTTCATAGAAAGAAGATGCTCTTTTCTAATAACACTAGTCATTCCTGTAGTTGTGATAAAAATTTGTCCAATTTTTGCAGCTTGTGACATTGGCATTACATCAAATCCATCCATATGTGCCTCTAGAGCTTTTACTGGGTCAACTTCTGTAACAATTACTTTGCCGCCCATTCCTCTGGATCTTTCTGCAACTCCTCTTCCTACCCAACCATATCCTACAACCACAATCTTCTTTGACGTGAATAATAATCCCATTGCTCTTAGATATCCGTCTATTGTACTTTGACCTGTGCCGTATCTATTATCAAACATGTGTTTTGTATCGGCATCGTTAACAATGACTACTGGATATTTCAATTTCCCTTGTTTCTCCATTGCTCTCACTCTTGTAACTCCTGCCGTAGTTTCTTCTGTAGAGCCGAGAATCTCTAAAGATTTGAATTTTTTATCAAAATGTACTTTGACGTTCATGTCTGCACCATCATCACAGATTAAACTTGGTTTATGGTTTAGTACTTGATCAATACACCAATCGTACTCTTTGTTGGTTTGACCATTCCATGCATAGATGTGAATTCCTTGTGTTGCAAGATATGCTGCAATGTGATCTTGCGTTGTTAATGGATTTCCGCCACATACGGCAACATTTGCTCCTAATTCTTTAGCGCCAATTAACAAAACTGATGTTTCTTTTGTAATGTGGAGACAAAATGCAATTGTCACCCCTTTCAGTGGTTTTGATTTTTTTAATCTAGTTAATGTATTATCTAAAATATCCATATGAGTACGAGCCCATTCGTATGAGATCTTTCCTTGTTTTGCTAATTTTGGGTTTTTTACTTTACTCATATTTTACAATCTTTCAAATCTCTTTAAAAACCATACCTTAATAGTCAAAAAAATCCAAACCATCACAAATGAACAAAAAAGCAATTATCACAAGTGCATTGCCATATTCTAATGGTGAGATCCACTTGGGTCATGTTGCATCAACATACCTTCCTGCGGATATCACAACTCGCTTCTTAAAACAAAACGGAGTTGAAGCATATTATGTTTGTGCATCTGATGATTTTGGAACTCCTATTCTAATACAATCTGAAAAACTTGGTCAAACTCCTCAAGAATATGTTAAACATTGGAATAAACGTGACTATGAAGATTTTACTGCTTTTGATATTGCATTTGATTTTTTCTATAAAACTAGTTCATCTGAAAACATATCATTTGTACAAGATGTATTCAAAAAACTTCAGGAAAATGGTCATATTTATGAAAAAGAAATCATACAATTCTTCTGTGAAAATGATCAAAAATTTCTCCCAGACCGATTTGTAAAAGGAACTTGTCCATACTGTAACGCTGAAGATCAATATTCTGATTTATGTGAAAAATGTGGTCGTGTACCTGAGGAAATTGATAACCCTCATTGTTCAATCTGTGGTCAAACCCCTGTTAAAAAATCAACAAATCATTATTTCTTTAAACTAAAAAACTTCTCTAACTCACTTTTAGAATATTTGTCTACTGCGCCATATCTTCAAAAGGATGTCAAAAAATATGTTGAAAATTGGATTAAAGAAGGATTGATTGATTGGGATATAACGCGAGATATCTCATGGGGAGTGCCAATCCCCATTGAAGGATTAAAGGATAAAGTATTCTATGGATGGTTTGATAATCATCTTGCATACATTTCTTCTACATTAAAATTCTTAAATGATAAAAAAATTGATGGCAAAACTTTCTGGAATGATGCTGACATTTATCATTTCATTGGGAAAGATATTGTTTATCACCACTATCTGTTTCTACCTGCAATGAGATTGGGAATTAATAATGAATTCAAATTACCTGATTACATTCCAACTCGTGGCCATCTTACACTTGAAGGTAAAAAAATCTCAAAAAGTCGAAATTGGTATATTGGTTTAAAAGATTTTCTAGAAAAATTCCCTGCTGATTATCTGAGATTCTATTTGGTTTCAATAAATCCTTACTCCCAGGATGATCTTAATTTTGATTGGGAACAATTTTCCACAAAAATTAATTCTGAATTAATTGGTAATTTAGGAAATTTAGTAAATCGCATACTTGGATTTACACTCAAGACTTTTGATGGTGTTGTACCTGTGCCTGAAGATTTTGATGGAAAAGATTCTGAATCTGAGAAAAAAATTAAATCTCTTGCTGATGATATTGGAAAATTAATGCAAGAAAATCACTTAGATCGTGCATTAAAACAATTAATGGAATTTTCAGCTCATTTTAACCAGTATTTTCAGCACAAAGAACCTTGGAAAAAAGAACCTGGAACAAATACCTGTATCTATCTATCAATTAATGCTGTACGTTCGATTGCAATATGTTTACATTCGTTCTTACCAAAATCCTCTCAAAAAATTTGGTCACAGTTGGGGCTTGAAGGAAATGTTTCTGATATATCTTGGAATGAAATGTCTGAATTAACTCTGAATGTAGGACATAAAATTGGAGCCGTTGAGCCGTTATTTTCTAAAGTAGAATCATCTGATATTGAAAAAGAACAATCCAAACTAGGAAATTAAAATGATTGGTAAGGTGTTCCCAAAGATATCTACCAGAGGGTATTATGATTTAAAAACTGGAAAAACCATCAAAAATAATTCATACGATATTTACCCCAAAACTACTTTTCGTAAAATATTACAAAAATCTGAAATTGTTATAATGATTCATGGTCTAAGGAATAACAAATCCGGGGCTCTTGCAAAATACGTAATAGCAGAAAAACGCTTGAAATCATTAAAATATCAACATGATATTGTTGGTTATAGTTATGATTCGAATACTGCTGGTGTACAATACAGGTCTACAGCATTATCTGCACTGAAAGTTGGAGTTTCAATTGCAAAAAAGAATGGAAAAAATCTTTCAAAGTTTATCACGGATGTAAAATCAGAAAACCCTTCAATCAAAATTAGATTAATGGGACATTCGCTTGGTGCTCAAGTTATCTTATCCACAATACAATTTCTTGCAAAAAATTCAAAAAATAAAGGAATTGTTGAATCTGTACATCTCTTCGGAGCATCAATTCCTACTAATTCTATGAAACCTTTCATACATGGCAACGAATTTCAAAAAATTGTAAATAAAAAAATTGTTAATTATTACAGCCCCTTTGACGATGTACTAAAAGCAGCACATGATGAAAAATGGGTTGAATCGCCTATTGGTTATCGTGGTGCTCTTGGAACTACTTGTTCAAAATATATTCAAAAACAAGTACGTCCACAAAACCATAGATTTGCAAGCTATGCAAAAACGATAAAATCATTTCCATAAATTAAAAAGTGAATATGCAATTTTTTAACACATTGCTTTTTCTTCAAGAATAAAGTATTTTGCAAGTTTAAGATATGTCTCCCTCTCAAAGTCTGATATCTCTTCATCACTACTATAGATTCTCTCAAACCATGAAATTATATTTTCAATATCT
>Ga0315334_10001376_pt1 | contig 14928 bp, 6 predicted proteins | sample M150034915metaG_FD_205555 | JGI IMG/M metagenome (GOLD analysis project Ga0315334, IMG submission 205555) | Ammonia-oxidizing marine archaeal communities from Monterey Bay, California, United States - M1 500m 34915 | ecosystem: Environmental > Aquatic > Marine > Intertidal zone | place: USA... | reverse complement strand
AAATAGGATTTTCAGTTTCCATTTGTATATGGTTAGGGTTGGTAATGTCTACTACACTATTATTAATCCTAAGTATCTTACCAGTGTCTTTCTCAAACACTATAAAGTAAGAACGAGGCTTAACGTTTTTCTGTGATTCTATAAGTGTCTTTGTGGCCATTAAAAATATCTTCTGACATGAACTCTTGTTCTCCGTAGTATAAGTTAGTAGCTATTGCAAAGTTTTGAATCTTTACTTTAGCCCCTTCGCTATTCCATACATTTAATCTATCTGTCCATTTATCCCATATTCCTATGTCGCCATCTGTTAAAGTTATAGGCATGTTGACAGTATGAATAATATCATCGTGTATAGGGCCGTCTTCAAATAGTACAACAGTATTAACTAGGCTGTATATAATATCGCTAACATATGTAGTTGGTCTATGTTGTTCGCTAAAGTATGTAGCATACACTTCTCTCCAGTTTTGCATAAACACATCCGCTAGTTTAAAGAATGCAAGTGCTAAATCAGTATCATGTTTAAAATAAAACATATGTGAGTATACTGTACTAAGTTTGTATTCTTCTTCGTATACTTTAAACTTTTTATTTTCTAGTTGTGTTCCTTTGAAATTAAATGACTTGTTGAAAAAATAAATATCATAATGATCTTCTAAGTATTCCCATATGCTATCGTGATTTTCTTTTACAAGACTTGCACAATCAATTACAATGTTATGTACATACGGAGTGGCCCAATATAGTTGCCAATCATTAACCCTAGTAATCTCATTAGAACCGTATGGCAACTCTACCATATGATCAAACACTTCGTGATAATGGTGCGGTACACGATCAACATAGTTAGTTACTAGTGTGACACTAGCATCTTTGTTATGTATTTTAATACTGTATGCTAAAGCAGTTGCCTGCTCATACTCATAGTCTTGCATTGCTAATATTACATAACCTCTAGGTTCCTTCATTAAAATACTCCAATAAGTCTGGCACAACTCTAGCCAATGCTCGTTTATTCATAATATGTATATCTTGATTATCTGAGTTAACTAAAATATTTTTCCAATCTTCTTTTTGATCATGTGCTATTAGTATCCACTCATCAAGTCCGTGTGTTTCTATAATGTCATCCTTCTGACTCATGTTTACTAATGAGCTGTTATCAAAATTTCCAATGTGTGTTTGGTTATCTTGCATCCCGCCAAGCATATGTACTGCAATACTTACACAATAGTCTGTACGGAATAGTTTACTTGGAAAGTTATACAAGTATTGATAGAATGCATAATTGTCAGCTATGTGAGCCCATGTATCAAAAAATAGTTTACTGAAATCACTACGGTCAAAATAAATTACAGTACTCCACCACATTTTAATTCCTGCATCATACAAAGCACGTTCTCGTTCAGCAGGCAATTCATTTCTAACTGTTAATGCATTGTCAAACATGCATACTGGATGTTCACTATCAAAATATTTTAATAGTGTATCTGTTTTAACAATGTAATCAATGTCTAATAATAACGTTTGTTCAAATGGACTATATTCATAAATCTTATGCTTATTACTATTATTAAACTGTGCAGTAAAACTAGTCCACGGACTATCAAAGTGCCGTCTTCTATTTTGTTTCATTTCATCATTAGTGATTACAATGTAATCAAACGACTCGTTGATAAGTTTCTTGGGTTTGCTTTCTTCAAGCCAACTTTCAGATCCTTCGTTTGTAATTAAACAAACTGGTAGTTTTAAATGTTTTTTAACATACTTGGCTGCTATTATAGCCAGCTCTACATAATCAAGTTGGTCATTATTGTAAGCAAAGAAACATACACCTCTTTGTTCTTTCATTACCAATCCATTATTTTCTTAATGTTTCGTGCCTTCTTAAGCTTCTCGTTCTCAATATCAAATTCAGTAGTAGCACTTGTGTATGCATCTACGAGTTTTTCTAATAGATCCTTTAAACTTTTTACTGTTATGGGATTATTTTTACTGTCAATAACAACAGAACTTTTATGTTTTAAATCAATTAACGTCTTTATAAATGAAATTGTTTCATGATTAGCAACAAACACACCACCTAAGTGATGTACAATTTGTAGTTGTGCAACTCTGTTTCTTATATTTCTTTTTTGATTATTAATTGTTAAGGCATAGTTGCTAAATTCTAATGCCTTCTCAAGTCTCTCGTCCATAGAGTACTCCTTTAGTATAATTATATATGTATATAATACACTATTTATGTTGTTAAGTCAATGGTGTTTTGTGGGATTATTAAGGGTTTTGGAATAATGAATCTGAGTCTGTATCATCGGGTGTTGAGTCCCAGACATTACCTGGATCATCTGTAGCGTCTTGCACTTCATCAGCTGAACCCGATCCTGTACCTGGTCCTGTTGCTGTAAACACTGTGTCTATATTACTATCTGCAGAACCAATTAGTGTAAAGTCTGTGTCTGTGGAAGTTGCTCCACCAGCAGTACCTGTTCCAATGCCAACATCTGTTGCAGTAAACGTAGTACCAATAGTATTATTAGCTGCGCCTAGTTTAGTGAAATCTGTTGTACCAACTGTTTTTATTTTATATGCATGACCTGTTATGAGTAGTGTTACAGGAATATCATCATTAATAGATTTAATTGTATAGGCTTGTCCTGTTATGAAGTAGCCTGCTCTAACATTTTTTAACCATGTGCCTGCCCAATCAGCAGTAGTAGTTCCTTTATCTAATTGATCAACAGTATAATACTCCTGGTCTATCCAACCTGTTGGGTAGTTAACAGTATCAAGTGTTATAGTAGGAATTTCCCTTTCTTCAAATTGATATAATGTACTTCCTTCCGTCATAAACGATTTATTACCATCAGTAGTTAATGGAGTAGTACTAGGTTGTACATACCCGGAAGCTAATGTTATAGCCTGTGTAATTTGAAATGTATCATCTACATCTTCGATTAGCGTAACCTTAACATATACATTAAAAATTCCGCCTGGTGTGTCTTCATCAGCGGCTAATTCTATTCTAATTCTTCTGCTGTTATACTCACTGTATACATATACATATGCGTATGCGTACTCATTATCGTCACGGAATTTAAATACACCAGCGTCTAGTATAGTTGAATAGGCTCCTGAAGACTCTATTCCTGTGTAGAATCCTTTATTAACACCACTTGTAGATATAACATCATATATTTCATCTGAAACAACTCTACAACTTTCTGCACCAATTCTAATACTATCAAACTGATCAAATATTTGTTGCCAAACTTGATTGGCAACAGTACCACCTGGTGCCATTGAGAGTTCTAACGTAAGTTCTCCGCCACTATTAAAAAAGTGCCTAGCTTCGTTATAACCACTAATAGCAGTTGCACCACTACCTGAACCACTGAATGCAAATTTATGAGCTACTTGTAAATCTAATTCCCAAGGAGTTGTGCGTGTTGTTTGTAATTCAGCTAAACTAAAGTTTGACCAATCCACTTTATACTTGTCATTTATTAATGTGGCTGCCTTGTCACAGATATCATTATATAAAGTAGTTGGAATAGGATCAGTTAAAATAGGGTGACTATGAGAATACAAACCAACAACATTAGCTGAGTGTGTTGGGTCGTCTTCAGTATGATATAGGCCTGCATTTACTTGAGCAATGGCTTGATTAATATCACTTATTGTTACTATTGTTGCGTTAGGGGGTCCTGTAGGAGTAGGTGTTATAGTTGCGGCAGTTTGTCCCCAACCAAATCTTCGCTCATCTGTTCCTGTGATATGATTTGCGTCAAAGACAAATGGTCCAGACTCAGGGATGTCCCAAATCTCATTATAATACCTAATGAGGTTATTTAGGTGTTCAGCTTTAATCTCGTCGCTTGTTACAACCGGAGTTGGCTTGGTAAGCATTTACTTTACCCCAATTACTACTTCTATTATACCTTCGCCTGGAGTTGTTTTTGATTCAATCGCTCTGCCAACAACATGTTGATATGAAAATTCTTCAACAGCGTTTTCTGATTGACCGTGTCCTGGAACGTCACTACTAATGATTCTATCACCCTTTGCGACTTCGCCGGTAACTTTACATGGTGTTCTGCCAAGTAATGCTACGCCTACTGTAGTTCCTGACAATGCACTATTCATTAACAATGCTGGATCTGTTGTTACTACACCAATTACTCTATTTGATTTTGCATAGCTTGATTGAGTAACTTCGTGTGTACCTTCGGCTTGATTAAACATTATTACTGTGCCTGCTTCATACTCTGCATCTGATGAATACATCTCTGCAACGTCAGCATATAGTGCGGTTGTTGCAGTTCCATGAAACTTCATAGCCTTTGTAGCATCTGTATTTAAATTAATACCTGCTTTAATAGTTGCCGCACCTGGAGTTCCTGTTAAACCGTTATCTCTAAAGTAAGGTTCAATTGCTGTTTCTAATGTAGGATGAATAACCCAGTCTGTTGTATCTGAACTTATTATAGAAACATAAACACCATTTACTTTTGATGTAACTACTGTATGGTTTGCTGAAGCATCATCTAATATTGTAGTTACTTTTGAATCTGAATCTATACCTAACCATGCATTATTACTGCGTATATATAATTGTTGTTCTGTTGGATGCCACCATAATTGGCCTTCTATTGGATTTGCTGGAGCTGTGTCACTTGCAAAGTTTTCTAATAGGCTAACTGAATTTTGTGCAACATCTTTACCATAGCCAATGTAATACTTACCTACTAAACTTAAACTAGTATCTGTTGTGTTTACACTGTCTTCGGCGATAATAAAACTTCCGCCGTTATGTGTGCTAATTGTATATCCTTCACCTGCCATGTTATACTCCTGCTCTAATTCTTAGAGTATATAATATCTCTAATTTTCTGTTTTTACTTTTTTGAATAGGATGGAAAATTAAATGTGTTAAGTAAGTACCAGCTTCAGTTATTAATGCTATTTCATCAAATACAAAATTGCCTGCTGTATCAAAACTACCTGCATTGTCTGTTGCTAATGCGTCTGCTGGAAATGCATAATCTAATACTGTCTTGCATTCCAAATCTGAGTACGGTTGATTTGTTGCATTGTTAACAGTAAATTCTGTTACTGCCACTGCTAAGTCTACTGCTGGTGATACTGAGTTATCTTGACTTGCGTTGTATAATCCTGTGGTTGCTGTGCCGTCTACTTTTGCATCGTTGTATGTAACGTTTCCGCTAACATCAATAGTAGTTCCACCATACCCAAAAGCTAACTTAGATATATTATATCCGTCGCTACTTGAGTTAGTTTGATCAGCTAAAGCCTTTGCTACTGCATATGCAAAAAGCTGAAAGTTAATTGCGTTATATTTGTCAAGTAAAATCTCGCCCGTATCTACATCTTTGATTACGACGTGTCCTTCTACCTTAACTGTTGATTTTTCATTTAATGTTTTCATTATTCCTATTCCTTATACACTATTTATGCTATTCATTAAATAATGTTATAATTCTACTCCCTTGCCGAATGATTGCAACTCTTGTGCCTGAATTGAGCCTGGGCTGTTTAAAATTGTACTACCTATTGTATTATATTGTACCTCACTTGGATCATCATTAGCGAACGTAAGTTGTGTTGCATCTACTTGCATTATTGATTCTCCAATGGCACCTAAAACTTTATATGTTCCTAACCTATTACGGTTAATAATTCCTAGTGTTGTAGCATTAACTACTACATAATCTATTAGCTCGCCGTTAATATATGCAGTACCAATGTTATCAAATGCCGTTGTACTTGCCACAGTTATTGTTGTGCTGTCTAAAAGTAATGGGTTAGTTGCTAAAGTTGTTTCTTTTGCTTCTGTTAATGCATATGCTCTTACATACCCATTTACATCTTGTATGTGTGCAAATGTTCTTGAGTTAGCATTATGTGTGCTACCTGATGTATTAGTTTGTACGTTAATTCTTAATAGTTCAAGTGGTCTAACTTTAACAAAACTATTTCTATTATGTCCATCAACTGTATAGTTAAACGACTGAGCATCTAAGAAATCTGGTCCACTAATAACATCTGTGCTAGAATAACTTGTAGTAAAATCTGTAAGATCTGTAGGATTAAAAGTAACTTCATTTGTTCCAAACGCTTCTCCAACATATGTTGTACCGCCAAACACTGCATCATACGCTGATGGCTTTATAGTTATGTTTGTTAACGGAGTCTCAGTAAGAGTTAATCCAACTTCTTCTAAATTAGTATGTCTTGTAGTAACTGTACTCGACTTAGTATGATATGGTTTAATTTCATCTATATAGCCTAATACATTATTAAGTTTGTTTCTTGCATACTTTCTAGTTGTGTTATTAATTGAACCAGTAAATTCTAATTTAACGTAAGTAGTTTTTCTAATCCAATTTGTTTGTTTAAATGAGCCTAATACGTGATAAACAATACTAAAGAAGAATGTATTCATTTTGTCTTCATTATAATGAACAAACATATCTTTGTATAATGCTTCTATTAGTATTTCCCAATATTCAGCTATGTCTGCTTGATCATATGGCGTAGAGTCAAATGTATGTCTATCCCAACCACCAGTAGCACACATTAGTCCTTCATCAAATTTAATTGTATTATTTTTCTTATAAACTAATTCCCATGTTGTAGTGGAACTATTGTATGCATATGTTTCACTTCTATCAAGTTGTAAATCAGTATCAAATATATTCATTTTAGCTACTAAATGATAATCTCTATCAATGCTATCCAAATCAGTATACTCTGTAATTGTTGTTGTATTATTAATTGTTCCTGTGTATGATTTCAGTTTGTAATCATGCCATTTCCACAAATGCGTAGGGAAGTTGTTAGCTGTTAATGTTTTATCCCATGTATCATTATATTCGTCAACTAGATTAATATTTTCTAACAAATTGTTAATTGTTACAATTGCATTTCTTCTGCCGGCAGATAAATCATTAAACCACGACTGGCCAATACCTATGTCGTCGCCATACTTATTAAACTTATGTAATGCTGGATATGGAATGTTAATTTTATTATTATCTCTTCCAGCAAGGTTGCGTTTCATACGATCTATATAATATTCAGGTATTTTATCTGAGTCTTTTGCAATAAGCGTCCACTCATTATGTGATTTAAACTTATCACCTGCTTGGTTAATTTGCAATACAGTATTTAAATCTTCTATATAATAACTAATATTGTCAACAATAAATTCTTTAGCACCTATAACAGCAAACCAACTAACACCACTTGCTGTTGGATCTTCAATCATTTTTGCAACTTCATATGCTGATAATTCTCTAGTGTCAGCTCTAGTTGTTCTATTCTTAACCCAATAGTAGTATACATCATTATATGAACTAGTTTGCGTATTCCATTCTTGTTCTAATGTATAATAATATAATGTTTCTTTAAGTACTTCATCATAAACAGAATATGCTTCTCCTGTTGCAACTGTACCAAACATTTCTGTATTACTATTAACTGCGTCTGTATAATCGTCCGGTGCTACTGTTGATTTTGCCCATTCCCATACAATTATTTCACTACCTGGGTATTGTTGTCCCCAATTACGAGCTTTATAAACTGTATCGTGCTGATCGTAATCGTAATATCTTGCTTTACTTATATCCCACCATCTGGTTCCTATTTGTTCTTCGCCCCATGAAGTATCTATATCAGTAAGCTGTGAACCATCTGTTGATGTTGTGTAAATTGCGTTATCAGAGAAATTAATATAATCTAAATTTTGTTGAGCTATGCCAGGAATGATCTTTCTCATTGGGTCCCATACTTCTAACTGCACCTTGGATTGGTTATCTTTATGATTATAAATTACTATGCTATCAATATCTTTATTACTAGGTCTTGTAGTAGTACTTCTAGTAATATCATATGTGTTTGTTGCATTTTTCTTATATACGTATGTTCCTCTTACAGTGTCTTTCTCGTTAACCCAAACAAGTGTTCCAGTTGGAAGATTCCAGTGTGCGTGTGCTTCTGCTGTATCTCTTTGTGCGTCAGTATTAAATCTAGTAGTTACTAATGGCATAACTGAAACTGCATTACCACATTTCTCAATATACTCATCAATATAAAATACTAAAGGATTGTTTAAATCTACTTTTGTTACTTTGTGTATACCATCTATTGTTGGTGTAGTAGTTGTGTTTAGTAATTGTACCCAGTCACCTACTGCTAATCCGTGTGCATCATTGGTTGTTATTTCAGCATCATTACCATCCTTACTTGATGTGCCTGCACATATACCACACCCAGTGGTAGTATTTGCAGTATTATTTGGATCAGGTAGAGTATATAGAGGTGTTGCATTTTGTTGTACTTGTAATACGTTCCAGCTCCAGAATTTTGTGACTACACTTCCAGCTGAAGTATTAGCAAAGTCGCTGTCATTAGTTATTAATATATTATATAATGCTGTATCTAACTCTTGGCCTATTAAATCAAAATAATTATTATGTAGTGCATCCCAATCGTTTGCAATATTACCTTCTGCCGCATAAATGATGCCAGTAGCAAGTCCTATTTGTGAATTAAAAGTAGTATCACCTAAGTCTAAACTTGCCGCTGTAGATGTTACTTTAATTGTATTACCAACTACAGTTACCGTGACGCCTGTTACACTTTGATTAGTAAGTTCCGCATTAATGGCAGTAGCCGCTTCAATATAACTAGATGATACTTGAGTAGGTGTACCTAAAGTGGCGTTAGTACTTGCATCTAGACCAAGTAGTGCTCGTGCATCACCAGCGAAAGTTAATGCACTTGTTGATATATTATTTGTTTTTGTTATTATTAACTGTCCGCTAACAACAGATGCTGTTACGTTTGTTAATGCTGTTGCACTTGTATTATTAATTTGATCCTTTACATTGTCTGCAGTCATGTTCACATCAGTATTCACATTTTGTGCAGGTTGAGCTACTATAGTTTGTGTTACCGGGAAGAATAAATCAGCATTAGTTGATCCTGCTTCTAATACTAAGTCATTTTCTGTATTAGTATCTTGATAACTTAATTGCAGTACTTGAATACTTCCTGATGTTTCAAGTGTTGTTGTTAAGTTTGCTATGCTATAACTGTTAATTCTATTTAGAATATCAGTTTCATTCATTTGGTGTGGTACGTGTACTAATGTCACAACAATCGCTGCTCCTGCTGTTGGTGCTGTTGTAAATTGTAAAGTTTGTAAAGTTACTGTGTAATCTGCTGGGTCTGTTTGTGCTACGCCATCAACTGTTACAGTGCTAACACCATATGTGCTGCCTGACAATGCTTGTGCTATTGTAAAATCTGTTTGTGCTGTTACGCCTGTAAAGTTTTCATCTATATCTGCTGGCGTTGTGTCAAAATTAATTGTTGTACTGTTATTAGTAACTACACCACTAGTAGCATTTGTATTTCTAATATTAATAACAATCTCTTTTCCTGTAACATCAGAAAGTGATGCTGGTCCACCATTAGCAATTATTACTGCTGGTCCTGTTACTACAGGTACTAATTCTTTTTTACTTAATGAAATTGTTACTGTATCACCTAAAGGTGCAGTTATAGTTAAATCTTTTGGACCAGTAAATGGTACATGTGGATTATCACCTGTTACAATAATGTCATTATATGCTGGCTCTGTCTTCTGAAGAGTAACTGTTGTTCCAGCTATATTTGCTACTGTTCCATATGCAAGTATTGGCGTACTGGTAGCGACAGAACTAGTTACTTCAATTTCTGGTGATACTTCTGTTAACCCTGTGAAGTTTACATTACATTTCCATAGTTGTCCTCTGAAACGTACCTTGTCACTTTTCTTATAACTTGTTGTAGTATTCCATGTAGGGATGATGGCATAATCAGCAGTACTATCAAATACAGAAGATAATTCTGATGAACGTAATATTGCATATTTTATTTCACCGGATGCTGGCTCACCACCCGTAAGTATATCTGAATCTGAATCATCATAACTAAGCATTGCAAAATCAATTACTTTGTTGTTTACAATTTTACTACTTGTTGCTACAATTACATCAGAAGCCGTAGATGTTGTATCAAGGGTTATTACTTGAGGTGATGAATTAATATCACTTGATACAATTTCTATCTCAAGTGGATTTTCCATGTCATCGTTTCCAAGTGATGACTGTCTGAACATATACTGTTCAAATGCTGAAATTGTTGTTTCGTTGTCGTGTAGTAAATTACTCTTACCTATGTGTTCTATGGCACCTTTAGTACCTTTATCTTTTATTACACCTTGATAATAATTTGTAAGTACGTTTTTATTGATGCCTAGGTTGTCTAATAATGTTCCTTCAATATTTCCTATTGTTAAATCTTTTGCTTTTGAGAATGATTTGTTAAAGTGATCTACATCTGTTCTGTATATGTCATCAACACTTTGTACTGCACTATCAAAGTTCTGTACAATATGATCGTCAACTATTAAGTAACCAGGTGCTTTCTTTTCACCTGTCCAATTTTGTGTACGTTGTCCTTGTACTAGAAGTCGTTGCTGACTATTATTTTTAACATCATCAAAAATATTTACTCCTAGTTTTGTTTTATTCTCAAATATAACAATGTGCTCATAATCTAAAACAGCACTAGTAATACTTCCAATAAATTCTTTGTCTTTTGTTTCAATAAATGCTGTGCCATCTGTACGAGATATTCCCAATTGACTATTTTCTAATTTAGTAGAGGCAAGCGACAATACATCATTACTATTATATCTTAATTGATTATATTCATATACATGACCAGAGTCTGGTTTAAATTTAATCTCTCTACCTATTTGTAAAATATATCCATCAGTTACTTCTGCGGTTAATGCCCAAGTAACAAAGTCACTAGCAGAACTGTCACCGTCATAAGCAAGTGTATATCCACTTGTTTCCATCCACTTCCAATAGCCTCGTATAAAGTTATACACATCTTGTAACTTTTCAAACTCTGCATCATACTCAACAATACTTGGTGTTGTAACAAATTTATTATATCGTCTTACTGTCTGACTTGCGATAGTTTGTGTTGTATAGTCTGTTGCGTTGATTAAGTTTGGTTCATAAAATTTAAACTCTCTAGTGTTATTATTAATACCTGCTACCTCATAACCAGTTAGTGTTTTTGTGATTGTCAACGTACTAGCAGTGACTAAATCTGTTGTAGCACCTTTATACATTTTAATATCAAAATCACCCATTCCTAATTCAAAGTCACCAGTTAAACTAGTTTCAGCAGATATATTTAATAAATGTGTACTACTAAATCCATTTAACTTGGCTTGTAGTTTAGTTGTTATGTTGTTATATAAATCATCTAAGTCAACAGCAAACTTATTTCTAATCATATAGTTATACTGTGCTTGTGCTATACCGTTTGCAACAAATGGAACCTGTTTAAATTTTAAATCTAAATCAAGTCCTAAGGCTGCACTTTGAGTTCCTACATATGAAATAATATGTTGGCTAGTAAAGTTCAAGCCTCGTTCTATTAAACTAACAGCACTTATTGTCCCGTCACTGTTAAGTCCATATACTGCTCTACCAATAGTACTAAGGTCATCGTCCAATATTTTAAAATAGCCTGTTGATTCTAATGTAGCAGGAGATGATTTAACTGTTATATAGTCGATAGTATTTTCGTATGTCTTTCCTGGAGTCTTATAATAACTGCCTGCAGGTAATAATTTGTTATAATGATTTGTGTTGCGTATAATGGAATTATATTTACTAATAACACCCGGTTGGAAAAAGTCTGTCCATGCTTTTGCAGGATTTAATTTTAATACTGCATCTAGCATAATAGATTGACCTAAGGCACTTAATCTCCATTGTGCTTCAACTGGTCCCCAATCACCAAATACAAATGCTTTTTCTTTATCAACGTTTGCTGGAGTGCCCAATACTGTGTCAGGATCTTCTAGTGTGCCATCTGTTTTAACTGGACACTTAGTTGCAAAGTCCCAATAGTATCTTGCATTTCTCACAACTTGTGTTGTAGTACCACTTGGGTTTGAGACTATGCCGTTATTCAATGCATTTATTAAATCTGCTCTCTTAGTACCATCTGTAGAATCCCAACTATAATTTGCATCCCACCACGTTGGTTTAAATGCGTGTCCTAACATATGCCACGGAGTAATGTGTGGTGTGTATGTTCCAAATAAATGTGTGTATGCACCTTTCCAATGTCCTGGTAATGTGTTAGTACCAAAATGTTCACCAACTGTTATAGTGCTATAATTCCATGTAAATGGATCAACAGCATTATAATAACTAGTTGTGTTTAAACTTGTAATCTTATTAAGCCTAGCCCATTGGTAATAATGTTTTTCTAAATAATTATTTAAATTGTTTAATGTATACCATGTGCCTATATGTTGGGCAGGAAGATATTCTACCGGAGAACTATATCTTTCAAGTCCTTCGTTCTCATTATTATACATAGTATCTTCTTTAACTAATCCAGCATATATACGTTTTTCCATTTCAAACATTACTGCATTAACAGGGTCAAACGTTGCGCCTGCTGAAATGTTTTCAATGTCTTTGCCTGCTACATCTATTTCTACGCCATCATGTGTATACAAAATATTGTTATTCACTTGAGGCTCTATACCATATACCAATCCAAGCTTCACCATACTTGGTGGAACAAAACAATTCTCGTCCATTTTAGTATGATAAACTTCTACCTTTGGTCTAGTGCTAGAACTATCTAATGCCGCGTAAGTAATGTTTAATGTAACTGTATCACTTATAAACGTATAGTCTTTATCTTTTACAAGAAGTTTTCTAACTTGTACATCACTGCCATTGTCTTCTGTTAAGTAAACATATACATGGTCTCTAATATTAGTATCACCATTAAATGTGAATCTTGTTTTGAACTTCTTAGTAAAGTTTGTCGGGTTAGTTCCTATTAGTTCCCATTCTTGTCTATCATCTGTTTGAACAGAAAGCATGTTAGACTTTGAATATAATCCTTCATCGCTTTTAGTTCTAATAACTTCGTTGATTGCACTGTCAGTTAAACCTTGTACAGTTGTGGCACCTGTTGTACTCCATATTCTTCTTGCTTGAGCTGCTACTCTTTTTCTAAATGCTACAAATTCGTTTGCTTGTTCAGTTAATGCACCTGTGATATTTAAATTGTTGTCTGAGTAATTAATATCATTCATTATACTAATATCTTCGTGCATAAAGATAGTACCACCGTAATATGATGTATGCGGAATACTTGCATAGTTGTTACCATTAAACCCAGGCATAATATTTAATTTGTCGCCCCAATGATCAATGGTTTCGCTTAAAGTAAATGTTTCAATTATTGTATTATTTGCGTTATGAGAATGTACATCTGGTAAACTTGTATTAGTTGTTTTATTTGTTAAGTTGTTATTGTTCCAATATAAATCTATTAAATCATCTACAGCAAGAATACTTTGATCTATTTCTATAGTTGTTGCACCTGCAGTTATCATTGCTGGTGCAATTGTTTTACCGTTAATTGTAATGTTGTGAAATATATTATCCCATTGTTTAGTTACAATAAATGATTGTAGTAACACACCAGCAACAACAACATTAAAATGAGTATCATCACTGCCTGCACTTGTTACTAATGTTATATCTTGTCCTGTTCTTGTAATTGTAATTTCAGCAATAGGCGTTGTTTCAATATTAACACCAGCTGAAGTAAATGTTATTGCTGAAGATGTTAGGTTATGAAATACAAGTTCTTGACTAGTACCTAATGTAAATAATTCTGCATTTCCAGTGCGTGTTATGTTTGTTACACCATCACTGTGAGCTGTTGTTATAGAAAGTTGATTATCAATATTATGTATTAAATATTCTTGTTGTGGCCTCCAGTTATCATATCCATATGAAATTATTAATGGCTCGTCTATTATAGTAACTTTATATTGTGCGTGTTCTGATGCACCCGCTACCTCGCCAGCAGGTGTGTATATAGTTTTTAATATATTTCTTTGTTTAAATAAATTATAACCTGTTTGGTCTTTTGAAAAATGTGATCTTGAGTATTCTGTATTTGCAAGAGTAGTATAGTATTTGTTAGTTAGAATAAAGTTTTCAAATTCATACTCAGCACCTTTTGGTGTGTCTTTAAAACTTAATGGGAATCCTAATTCTATGTCATTTGCACCTGTTCCTATTTTATAACCAAAGATCTTATCACCTGTAAATCTTTGTCCTTGTACATCTTCTAAGGGAACTCCTTGCATATCATAGAACCTATACAAAGGATGTTGATTAGTTTCTGTTTTTTGTTGTGCCAATGTAACTGTGCTGTTAATGTAATAAGCATCTGCTTCTTTCCATAAGCTACTTGTACTATTCTTAATAGAGAACGTATCGTTATCAGTTAGTATTGCAACTACTGTATCTGCACCTGATGCAACTTTATAAATTTTGTAATCAGTGCTATCAATAAAAACATATGTATCACCAACTGTTGTTGGAGCGTTTCCAGCAGTAACACCATAATCAACTGCACCTAAATGTGCGTGTGATACATACTCTGCGTGGTCCCATAAATCTATACCAGCATTATATTCTATAATAGGTCTTAATGCTTTTCTTTTTATATTCTTTATTTCAGTAAAATCATAAGTGGGTATTAGATCAACTAGTTTATTAATTGTGCTAATGTTAACCCAATGGTTTGCTCTACTCCATGCAGTTTGAAATGGATCATCTTTTGCAATAACAATATAATCTTTTAATGGTTCAACTGGTAAACCACTATCATACATTAAGTTATTATCAGGTGATAATGTTGTATTAGCTGATAATATCTCTGTCGCAGTGGCTGCTGTTATTGAAACATTACGTGTAGTAGCATCAATTGTTATTGAAAATATAT
>Ga0315334_10001375_pt1 | contig 14931 bp, 11 predicted proteins | sample M150034915metaG_FD_205555 | JGI IMG/M metagenome (GOLD analysis project Ga0315334, IMG submission 205555) | Ammonia-oxidizing marine archaeal communities from Monterey Bay, California, United States - M1 500m 34915 | ecosystem: Environmental > Aquatic > Marine > Intertidal zone | place: USA... | reverse complement strand
TCGGTAGCGTCGCGTTGCACCGACTGGATTTGCCTTGACCAGCCGCCGCCACCAAGAACGCTGTTGAGCCTGACGATGTATTCTGACACAGGCACATAAGACAGGGATTTGAATCCCTTCTGCACCTCCTGCACCAGACGTTCGTCAAATGCCTCCGCCAACCGAGCGGTTTGAGATTCGGAATTAGAAGTCATCATTTCTCCTTATGATGAGGCTACTGATGGCGTCACCCACCTCGCAGTATTCGTTTGCGTTGACACCAAGGCGGTCAAGTTCTGCAACACGCCAGTAGGAGGGGGCAGCGTATCGCAAGATTTCACGCACCATCTCTTCCGGACCAAGGGTCACCTCTCCAGTGTCGAGGTCGATCGATGAGTCCACAATCCGTTGCGCCACAACTGACCCCAATGAGGCATGATCCCACTTCTTTCGCGGGTAGCCGCCCTTCGTTTCGATCATTCCGCCGTTGGAAAGGTGGATGGGTTGCGGGTGCTCCCCCATAGCGTCGATCAACGTTTTCTGGCTCCGCTTGAACACGTCGTCCATGATTCGCTTCAGTCCGTGGAGCCGGTAGACCCCTTGGGCAAGCGTGATGCGGGTGTCTTCGTTGTTGTCGTCTTCAAGGGCGGCAGCCAACAAGCCGACAGCGGTTTCAGTTTCCAGTAGGGCATGCTCTAACAGTGACAGTTGAGCATCTAGTTCGTCGGGGTTCGACACGGCGTCTCCGGGGTTAGGCATCTACCCCATTGACAGTAGCGGATTTATGTAGCAACCGCAAGGGTTGCTGTGTCACGATTCCTTAGGAGGCTTCGATTCCTTGGGAGGCTTCGGCTTGTCGCCAGCAAAGAGTTCCAGAAGAAAGTCTTCCTGCGGGGGAAGCCCCAACCTTTTCCTCTCTTCACGAACTTCGGCGCGTGCCATCTCCCGGTATTTCTCCCCGGCGTCGGGCTTTGAAAAGTCGGGGGGACCTGCTGGATACACCATCATCAACCATCTCCATCGGGGAAGAATTCGTCCTCTATGCCTACTATGCCCTTTAGGGCTTCCCGATTGGCTTCGGAAAGACCTGCTATCAACTCGCGTATTGTGTTACGCATGTCTTCGAATCCCAAGCCTGCCTCTTCCAACGCCCCTACGAATGTATCCAGACCACCCCCCGATTCCAAGTGTCCGTGTAGCGTATTCATAAACTGTGCTGCTTCTCGCCAGTTGTCTGAAACGTGTGTGGCCTCGTCATAGTCCCTGTTGGTAGTAAGGGCAAACACTTCTGAAAACATCTCTGCCGGTTCGCTAAATCCGTACATGGACGGTGTTATTGGTGAGACGATTGTCGCAAGTTCTTCTGCCGTGCTCATGCCCGCTTCGTTGGCTGAACGTGTAAAGAATTCAAAATTCTTGACCATTATCTCGGTACCTTCGCCTTCGTAGAGATTGCCGCTGACAATGTTGAAGGCGTCCTTCGGATCGAGTAGTTCGTCATAGTCGCTGTCTTGCCACGCCCGGAGCCGCGTCAGTGACCACATGCAGTTGAAAATATCACTCGTCTCCATGTCCGATGCCGCCATCAGCGCCTTGTCCAGATGGTGCGCATACTCGTGGCGGACTATCCCGTCGGTTCCATTGGTCGAAGTCCACCCCCCAACGTTTGTTTTCCCGAATGCCTCCTTATGGGTAAGTGCCCTTAGTTTGAGTTCTCCTAAACCGACCTCGGCTACCTTCCCAAGTTGCCCACCCGATATGTTCACTCCTGCCGTCCCCTCGTCTCCCTCCATAGCAGCGAACACAAAGTTTTTTGCTAAAGACATGTGCTTTGTGCCTGCTGCCGCTATAGCATTTCGCATCTTATCTTCGCCATATATTCCCTCCATCATGGTTTCGAACTCCACATATACGGCATCTGGAATGTCCCACATCTCCGTGGCTCCGTGCGCGCTAGCACCAAACATGTAGTCGTTGAGGATGGCTCTTTCCTTATCTGCATCTCCTTTGGCATCGAGCCAGCCCTCTATGATCTCTGCCATCTCGTTCAATCCCGAATTACGCAAATTCTCGACATACGCCTTCGATTTGCCTTTCTTGGTTCTCATCTGAAATCCACTTTGGGCGTTCTTCAATATGGAGTCAACGGCCACGCGAAAGTCCTCAACGAGCGCCTCACGGCGCTCAGATGACACTGACGGAGCGTCGGCATATTCAGGAGAATCAATATCGATTCGCTGCTTCTCGTCCTTTTTGAACAACTCCTTGTGCCAATGATCATGGCTTTTGGGGACACCGGGTTTGGCTGCCACATCGTCCGGTGAATCTATATCTCTCGTTGCTTGTACCTTTACGTCTGGGGCGCGGGTGATGTCACCGACAACGGTGCGTTGGTCGCCAATCGTGCCTCGCGTTGACTCCAACGTTCCATGCCGTGACTCCAACGTTCCATACCGGGTACCGAGCGTGCCGGTCATCCCACCCAACGTGTTAGCCCGAAACCCTTGCTTGGGGGCAGCCGCAGTGGGCGGCTTGCCACGCAACGCTTTGGGTGTGTACTCCTTGATGGGGCTGCCCTTGGCATCCACCATGCGAGCACCGGACGGCAATGCTGTCAGAAGGGCGTCGAGGACGTTGCCTGCCGCATCGACAAAATTCGCACCCGCCGGGCGTTCCCAAATCGTGCCCTCTTGCACGATGCCGTCGTTGTCGGCATCGATGGCCTTGGGCTTGAAGGGCGCTGGTCGTGGTGCCCAGACTTTGGTTTGGATTTGGGTCATAGTCGACTTAGAGGATTAGCCATTCCGGATGGTTGTATGTCCACTGCACGGTTTGTTCAAAACTTTTTTCGATGGTCATCGGCTGTTGCCAACCGGCTTCACGTAGTTTGGTGCCGTCCAAAGAATACCGCAGATCGTGTCCGGGTCGAGATGAGTGGAAGTCCACTAATTCGGTAATTGGCTCGATTCCGAGGATTTCTCCAACCATCTCTGCTATCTCCAAATTGTTGATCTCTTTCTCGCCAGCAATGTTGAAGCGTTCCGGCTCAGGATCATCGTCGCTGTAAGGAATCACTGGAGCATTCTCAAGAATAAATTGCACAGCGTCGCCGTGGTTGCGGGCATGCAACCACACCCGTGCCCCGATCGTCCACCCATCCGACCCATCCTTGGCATGAACCTGAATCGGCTCACCGTTCAGGATGCGACTCATCACCATGGGCACATACTTCTCCGGGTGTTGCCGTTCACCAAAGTTGTTCATCGTGTTCGTAATAATCACCGGCACATCAAACGTTCGCCAATACGAAAACGCGATCATCTCCTGAGCCGCCTTCGAAGCCGAATAGGGATTTGAAGGACGCAGCACCTCCCCCTCCCGGTGAGAATGACCAACCGGAGCAGGCCCGTACACTTCATCAGTTGAAATCTGAATGAACTTGTCCGGCCTCACCTCGCGCGCATACTCCAACATATTCAACACCAGAGCAACATTGTTCTCAACAAACGGCACCGGGTCAGTGATCGACCGATCCACATGAGAATCCGACGCCATGTTCACAATCCAATCAACTGCACCAATCGAATCCACCAACTGTGGATGAATCGGCGCACGAAGATCATGCCACACCACACGCACACGATCCGGATCAAAACAGTCAATGTCAGTCAACCGTTCAACCCGGCCTGAAAACCGCAAAGCGTCCATCACCACGATGTCCCAGTCCGTGTTCTTCAACCAATGCTCGACGGTATGGCTACCGATAAAGCCAAGACCGCCTGTCAACAACACGCGCTTACTCAACCCAAACTCCTCGACTCGAAAATGGACAAAAAAGCCCCCCTTGTTTTACACATTGGGTTCTGAACTACCCTTGTGCATTACAAGAGAACCTTACAACTGGATACCTTAGTCCCCTTCACCAGATCGGTAGGTGAGGAGGATTGGCCCTGTCATGGGACCAACCCTTCACCGTCACGGCAGGCGTATCGGCGTAGGCACCTAGACCCTCCACACATTGGGGGTTGTTGGTCAGCGGGCATCCACTCGTCGTCCCGAAGATGTGTGGGTTGAGGTGCTGGCCGCTGCCGGACTCCACCACGATGAGTAGTTCAGATCGCTCGTCAAGACCATCTGAGCGTTGAAGGGGAGGCCCCTCTGACGGGCGAACGCTAGGCGGTTTGGCCGCACGCTGGTCAGGCGTCGCCGACCATGTAGTCCTGTGGTCGGGTCAGGAGACCGGGACCTTAGGCGCTGGCGAATGACCGTGGTGGTAAAGGCGAGGGTTTTCTTTGTGGCGGGTCAGATTATGACTCGGGTTGGGCGTCGATGTCGGCCACCCAGCCCGGCCACAAAGTTGAATGCTCCCGCTGTCGCATCGATCTGGTCGTCGTGGTCGCATACCTCAGGAAAGGATGCGGCTTCGTCGAGGAAGTCGGTGAGCCATTGATTTCGGACAAGCCGGACGTTGCCATTTGCCACAGCAGCAGCGAGGGGCTTGGCGCGGACCTCCTTGCTGCCTGTCGACCTGATCCCGATGAAGTCGCAGCCGGGGAGGACGTATCTGGCGTACTGGTCGATCAGATTCTTGCCTGCCGACCCCGGCTCCTGCTCCATCCGTACTGCTACCTGCGGCCCGTCTTCCTCAGCGGTTTGAGAAATGAGGTGTTCGATCTTGTCGCCCTTGGCTCGAACTCGACGCACATCGAGAAGGTAGAAGATGCCTTGGTCGAACGCTCCAAGTGCCCCGACGGTCCAGTCCGGGTTCGGATTGTTGGGTGAAGGTTCAGTGGCGGCGAGGTCCCAGAATCGGACGAACTTCGGGCTGACCCATACGGGCGTTTCGGATTCTTCGATGATCACGAAGTTTTCCCGGTCGAACAACGACCCCAGTGACGATGCCCACCAGTCGCCAAATTCTAGGCGCTTGCGTTCGATCGGGTCGAGAGCCTGCAACGCCATTCGGTATGACTCGGCTTCGATGCCGGGATTGTCGTCAAGGGAGGCGGGAACGAAGATGCGCTCGCTGTCTCGCCCTTCGACAATGAACCGTTGCCTGACCCAGTTGGGCGCAGGGTTTGAGGCGCACCTCATCCGGAGGGGAACCTCCGATAGTTCGCCTGCCTTTGGTCGGCGGAGCCGGGAGAACATGTAGCGGTAGTCCGCTTCACGAATCTCCGTGACCTCGTCCATGCCCACGAATTGGAACTCTGCACCTTTGTAGCGGAGGTAGTCCTGTGAGTTGTTGAGGTAGCCGAAGGTGACGCGAGCGCCGGAGGGGAAGGTGGCGACGTAGTTGGAGCCGTTCCAGTGGATGTCGTCATGGGGCTTGACCCATTGGATGAACCTGTCCATGAGTGCGCCGGGTAGGGCGAGGTCAGCGAAAGTACGTCGAAACAGGATGGCGGAGTAGTTGGGGATGTCGACGTATTGCATGGCGGCCATGAGGAGGGCGCTTGATTTACCTCCTCCGGCGCTTCCTCCGTAGAGGGCCTCAAGGTGGTTACAACGCAAAAAAGCGGTCTGTTTGAGCGCAGGGGTCTCAGGACAGTACAAAGGTTCTTTGGGTTGTAGGTAGTTGTATATTTTTTCCCAGTCAGTCATTGGTACACTCTTGTCGGTGCGCTATTTCGTTTCCGCGTCTGGTCGTAGATGCGGGTAAGGTCTTGTCCATGAAGACGTTGAGGAAACTTTTGTCAAGGAATGCCATGGCCCACATATTTATGTTGTCTGCCATCATTCTAGTCGGTGTTGGTATCGGGGGAATAGATGTTCGATATGGTTTGGCGACAGGTGGCACTTTACTTGGCGCGTATGGTTATTTGCTTGGGGCTGAGTAATGGCTTGGAATCAGCCTAAAAACAAGGCGACTCCGGGCCAAGAGGAGAAGGTCATAGCGGTTGGCGCTCCGGTTGCTTACAACGCCGGAATGGTTGGTCGACCCTACTCTGACGGGTGGGACATTGAGCGCGCCTATCGAGAAGGTGTCGCCAAGGTCACTTGGGTCTGGCGCAGCATCGATGCCATCGCCGGAAACCAAGCCCGTTTGCCGATGATCATGCGAAAAGACAATTCCCCAACGGGGGAACTGGTCGAAAATTCTGACCTTGCTCCCCTGTTGAACAGTGTTGCCAACGATGGCGAAAGCGCCTTTGCGTTCCGGTACAGGCTTTCATCCCAGTTGTTGATGAGCAGCCGCGGAGCGTTTGTCGAAATCGTTCGCGGCCGAGGCGGTCAACCAGTTGCGTTGCATCTGTTGCCGCCGCAGAATACGGCCCCGATTCCCGATCCGAAGAAGTTCGTTTCAGGCTTCGAGGTGGCATTACCGGACGGCAGCAAGAAAACGCTGAAACCCGACAACGTGTTGTGGGTGCGTCGCCCCCACCCATTGGACCCCTACCTGTCGATGACCCCGATGGAGGCCGCTGGAATCGCCATTGAAGTGGAGTCGTTGGCAAAGGTCTACAACCGGAACTTCTTGCTGAACGACGGCCGCCCCGGCGGCCTGCTCGTCATTCGTGGCGAAATTGACGAGGATGACAAGGAAGAACTTCGATCACGCTTCAGAGGCAATCTGGCACAGTCGGGAGCGGTCGGAGTCATCTCTTCGGACGAGGGTGCCGATTTCGTAGACACGGGAGCCAGCCCCCGCGACGCGGCGTACATCCAGATGCGCGACCTCACGAAGAATGAGATTTTGGCCGCGTTTGGTGTTCCAGAATCCATCATCGGCAATGCCAGCGGACGCACGTTCTCGAATGCCGCCGAGGAGGGCAAGGTCTTCTGGATGGAGACCATGATGCCGCACCTCGAACTGCTTTCGCGGGCATTCGATTTACTTGACGACAAGAACTACGTGACATTCGAAACAGAGTCGGTGCCGATTCTGATCATGGCGAAACAGGAACGCAACCAGTTCCTGTTGAACGAATATCAGAACGGGTTGATTTCAGCAAACGAGTATCGAGGTGGAACCGGCAAGATTGAGGTTGTTTCGGAACTTGCCGATTCGTTGCTGTCGAATCCGAACCTCACGCCCATCGGCAACACGGAAATGCCGTTGGATGAGATGCAGCAGGGGCAGCAGGGTGGCGCAGTGCCGGGTGGTCCGGAAGGCATGCCCCCTGAAGGTGAGGGACCGCCCCCGGAGGGTGAGCCTCCGGGCGAAGGGCAACAAATGCCCGAGGGTCCGCCCCCGGCAGGAGCGACCCCTCCGCAGGAACAAGCCCCACAAGCGGCTGAACTTCCGCCCGTTGGTCCGCCGGGCGACTTTGGACTGTTGGGGGAGATGCCGGAGGGACTGGAGGTCAAGCGGTTCGACCTTGGCGATGAATGGCAATCGAAGGCTCTTGAGGATGTTGACCGATGGGAGTCTCTCTTTGGTCGATCTTTGGAACGTTTCTTCGAGCGGCAGCAGCGAGTCGTGTTGGAGAAGGCATCCAGCGTGAAGACGCGCCGGGCGTTGGAAAATGGAACCTTGACGGTCGAACAGGTGTTTGATCGGGAGGTGTGGGATCGGCAAGTGAGAGAAGACTTGCAGCCGTTGATTCTGGGGGCGTTTGGTCAGGCGGTCGAAGGGTCCACGACCGAGTCGGATGAGAAGGTGGAAACGACCGAGGAGGAGGTGCAGGAGTATGCCGAGGAACAGTTGCAGCGGGTTGAACAGGTCAACGAGACCACGAAGAAGGAACTTGCTGCGGCGATCCTGCTGGCGTTGCTGCTGAAGGATGACGATGATGACGATGCGAATATCTTGTTGAAGGTTTCGCTGTTGAAGACCGCTATCACTGCCGTGTTCGTGTACACGTTGACGAAGCGCCTGAAAGGCATTGCCGAGGTTGAGTCCCAGTCGGCCTATAACGCTGGGGTGTATTTCTCTGGACAGCGGGCAGGAGCCACGACGAAAACGTGGTTGACTCGCAAGGATGAGCGGGTTCGTTCGGCGCATCGAACACTTGAGGGGAAAACGATCCCGATTGGTGAGGGATTCAAGGCTGGTGGGACGATTTTGCGCTTCCCCGGTGATCCATTGGCACCGCCGGGCTTGACGATCAACTGCCGATGTCTGCTTCGGTTCGGTAAATAGTTTCAGTAAACGAAACGTTGCTTTACTGAAACTACCTTTATTGCCTTGTGGGGAACTGCTGTATCATTGGATCAAACTGTGCAACAAGGAAGTATTATGGCTACAGCAGCCCTTCTGGAAGTTGAAAGCGAAATCCTGTTCAAGGCGAACAGCGGCCAGATCAACGTGGACAAAGCCGAAGGCGTTGTGGAGTGTTTCGTTGCCGCTATCGGGAACAAGGACTCCGTTGGCGACATCATTCTTCCGGGGGCTTTTAGCAACTCTTTGAAGCGTCGCAAGCCACGCGTTGTCTGGGGACATAACTGGAATGAACCGATCGGAAAGGTTCTTTCCATCGAGGAAGTGGCTCCGCAGGATCGTCGGTTGCCGGGGAAGATGCGCGAGGCAGGTGTTGGCGGACTTTTGGCAAAGGTGCAGTTCAACCTCAATTCGGAACGTGGCCGAGAGGCGTTTTCGACTGTTGCGTTCTTTGGCGAAGAACAGGAGTGGTCGATCGGCTACAAAACCATCAACGCTGATTATGACCCCAATGCCCAAGCCAACATGCTCAAGGAAGTCGAACTGTACGAAGTTTCTCCCGTGCTACATGGAGCCAACCAACTGACCGGCACGCTGTCAGTCAAAGACGGTGAAACTGCTGCCTGCGGAATGAATGGTTGCGAATGCGGTACCAAGACGATGTCGGTGGAGCCGGGAGAAGAAAAGGGTTGTGGAGTTCCGCAACATGGCTTACTCCCTCGTGCTCTGTCTGTCGCGATGAAACAGCCGATTCAGATTCGGCAGGTCAACGGCGACATGGTCGTATTTGATACTCCTCCAGATAAGACGTGGGTGACGAAGTTTGCTTTCGATGACGATCGTTTCATGTTCGTTGAACCCAAGCAGGTTGAAGTCACCATGGTTCTTCGCCCGCTGACTGGCGACGGCCACGAGATGCCGGTTGAAAAGGCTGGGGATTGCGGATGTGGATGTGGTGGCAGCGGCGGCTGCAAGAATGCTCCGATGATTGAGGTGGAAACTAAGGCTGGTCGAAAGATTTCAAATCGAAATCTTCAGAAGATCGAACAGGCGCTGAACCTGCTGAAGGATGTGATGTCAGCAGCGGCTATGCCTGTGGTCGGAGGCGAACTGGAGCAGAAGTTGCCGAAGACTGACAGCAAGCGTCTTCAGATTGGTTCAGATAAGTACCACGATCATCGAGGGATGATCAACGTTTCTGTGAAATCAGAGGTGGAGGCTGCGGTGGTGGTTGATTCTCTTGCGGAAACAGATGCGTCATTTACGTTCCCGTCAAGCGTTGGTTATTTTGAAGGGGATAGCAGTGTTTCGATTTTGGTTCCCGCCGTGGAGGCTGTTGCGAACGTTATTAGGGAACAGGTCGTTGGCGCATTGTCAGGACTTGACTTTGATGTATTAGTGGATGTCGAGAAGTAGTGTTCAGGAGTAGGCTAACGTCCTACTCGATGTGGTTTATTATTATTACCTCAGAGACGCTTTAGGAGCATGAGAATGTCGACCGACAAAAAAGACCTTGCAGACGATCTCGTAGAAGAGATCGAACTGGTGCTGGGCGATGAAGAGATTTCCGTGAAGGGGAAGCGGGTCATGGTCGTCAACGTTCCCGACCTGCTTGCGGAGGACGAGGAAGAGGAGGAAGAGGAGGAGAAGGCCGTCTACGACTACGACGAGGATGAGGACGAGGACGACGAGAAGAAGGCCGCCCGTGAGGCTAAGGCTGCTCGCCGTACCGCCCTCCTAGATCAACTGGCGGCGTTGGACGAAGAGGACGAGGATGAAGATGCTCCTGTTCCGACGGACGCTCCTGCTCCGACGGACGCTCCTGTCCCGACGCTCGACGATGACGACGAGGAAGAAGAGGAGGAGGAGGAGGGAAACCGCAATCCTCTTGCCATCTTGCGTCAAGCCAAGGTCAAGCGTTTGACGGACATGGGCTTGGGGCGCAAGGACGCCAAGACTCTGCGTGACACGGACTACGTGTGTGCTATCGATCGCAAGGTGTACTCCAACGAGGATGACGTTTGCGACTTCTGTCGTGGCGGCTGCGCCAGCGAAAAGGGATTGCCCGGCCTGTTGGATGTGGAGGCTTATGCCGAAATGCACTTCAAGGCTGATGTGTTGGATTCCGGGTATGCACCGAACAACGACATGTATGTGATCGACCTGAAAACTGCTGAAGGTCCGATCGAGGCGTTTTACTCAGGTGAGGGTGAGCGTCTTGGCTGGCTTCGGCTCGAAGAGGAAGGGGGGATTGAAGGCAAGTCCGCAGAAATTCACCCGATGGAGATCATCTCCTTTGACGAGGCCCAAGACATCGCCCTGAAGCATGTCACCGGCACGGTGCTGGGCGTAGACGTGGACATCTTCCAAGGTCAAGACTCCTATGTGGTGGAGATCGACGGCAGCGACGGGAAGTCTTACGACGTGTATGTCGGTATCGACGGTGCCCTGCTTGGGTACGACCACATTGATTTGAACACGACGGAGGAAGACACTGTCGACGCCCTTGAGAAGGAACTGCGGGCCATCGAGGCTGAGATCGAATTGAAGCGTGACTACACAGACGACAGGCGCGACGAGTATGCCGACAAGGGTTGGGCGTTGCCGGACGGGTCGTATCCGATCCGTGACGTTGGCGATTTGAAGAATGCCATTCAGGCTTTCGGCAGGGCCAAGGACAAGGGCAAGGTGCGTGCGCACATTATGAAGCGTGCGGCGGCCTTGGACGCCAGTGACCTGATTCCGGAAAATTGGGCAGAGAAGTCTGACGAGGACGCAATGGTGGCGGCCTTGATGGAGTTCGAACTGCTTGAGGCCGAACAGGACTTGAACAACTCCGGTTTCTAGGGGGTCCCCATGGGTCATCAGGGGATTGTCGTCCGGGTAAAACCGGATGGCGACATGGTCGTCGAGGAGCGCGTGCATCACGGCGACGTTGGAGTAGTCCACGAATATGGGCAACCGCGATCCACGGTTCCTGAACCTCAAGAACCACTGAGCAGGCGACAGCAGGCAATGGTCGCTTCGTTTCGGGCCATTTCTACGGCTGCCGGAAAGTGGGACAAGGGAACAGGGTCCGAGGGGGCGCACTATGTCGGGTCAAAAAAGAACCCGTTTGCGAATGCTGGGATGACCTGTGGCAATTGTACGTTTTTTGAAGGACCGAACGCCTGTTCGGTTGTTGAAGGAAAGATTCATTCGAAGGGCATTTGTAAGTTGTGGGTGATTCCAGAAAGTTCTATGGAGGAGGGCGAGTAGCCCACCCTGATGGACGACATGATTGAGCAGAAGGCTCCGCAAGACCTAATCGATTTGATTCCGCAGGAGCGGATCACAGGCGATATTTTGCGCGGCCATGGACCGCGCCGCGGCGGCTTGGAGAAGTTGCTCAAGTATTGGCGTCCCATCATGCGCAAGCCGGGCGGGTTCCGACGCTGTTTGGTGATCTTGGCGGATCATCCAGAGTTGTATCCGTTGCCGCCGCTGTGTGCGTGGCTGCATCACGAGACAACTGGCAAGTGGCCGAATGAAGGAAACCATCATGGTGGTGGCCGTGCGGGCCGTGCGGCTGGCCGAGTCGCTCGTCGGATTGTTCCGGGGAAGCGGCGGCGTCGCAAGAAGAGTGGCGACGTTCCGGTTGAGATGGCGGCATGGCGCTTTCATCGACGCCTTGCCCGCGAATCGAAAGGGGCGCTGGTCGCGCCACACCACGGCAACCAGACGTTGGTGGAGTACAAGGCTGCCCGTTTCCAAAATGGGATGGTGACGGTTCCTATCCCTGCCAACTTTGGCTACTTGCCTGAGGGCGTTGAGGAGAAGGTCGGGTTGGTTTCGTCGGATTCTGGATTGGGACGATTTGTCCAGTCGATCGCATCGATAATCACTCCGGGCGACATGGGGAAGATTAGGAGTCCGATCCGGTCGGCGATTTGGTCGACGCTTACTCCCGGTGGGGGTAGCGACCGTGGCGGGTTGGGTGCAGCGATCGGTGGGGCTGCTGCTAGGGCGATGCGTTGTCCGGCCGGGTATCAAAATGGTGGCCGGTTTACGACGCGTGGGTTTGGGAACTGTGGGGCGTTGCTGTTCCGAGTTCCGAAGGTAGGGCCGGGGGCGGTGTCTGGTCAGGACAGGAACCGGATCGTTGACCGACTGGGTGCTGCTTCGGCGGCGGATGTGGTAGCCGAGGTGACGGGTGCTCCGAAGAAGCGTGACGTGTTCCAGATTGCTCGCGATGCGGCGTTACCGGCAGCAAAGGGTCCGAAGCGGAAGCAGCAGAATTCGGCGATTGACGACGTGACCGAGTTTTTGTCTGGTGAGCGGTCGGGGAAACGCGTGATTCGGCGTGATGGCGTTATCTATGAACCGCAGATGGCGATGGACAAGTTGTCGAAGTTGAAGGGCGAGGACAATTTGAAGGAGGCGGCGGTGGTGTTGGTGCCGCCGTCGAAAGGAAAGTTGGGGGCAGATGAGGTTCCGTTGTTGGGGACGGGTGTGCGTTCGGTGAAGTTCGCTTTTCCGGATGGGAACGTGACGTTGCGTCGAACTGGCGACGTTGATGCTGCAACATTGCGGAAGCGGTGGGTTGCTGCCATGAAGGATGCCGGTCAAGGCGACCCAACTGATGCCTTGATTAGTTTCGTGGAGGCACAAGATGGGGTTACAATGATTACCAAGTTTGGATCTATCGAAGATCCGGATAAGCGCATCAGGATCGAAAGTGCATCTGGTGAACAACGACTGGTTCCCAAATGGGTGTTCCATTTGTATCTTGCCGAAAATGCTCCGCGTCGTCCGTCCAGTAGAAAACCGTTCAAGATTTCTGATTCAAATAAGCCGCTTGAGGAACGCATAAAGGCATGAAGTTTCAAAGCAAAGCCCTTGCCGCCATTGCCGAGATCCGTTGGCAGTCGCCGGACCTGTACCGATACGGCTTGGCGGCATCGCGGGCCGAACAGTTTCTTCGCCACGACAGCAACGGCTTTCAGCCGGGTCCAGCCACCAAGGCTGACGGACAAATACTCGTCAAGGACGGCCGGGCGATACGGGCCGTTCCGGTTCAGCCACGCAGCGAACGGGTCGGTGGCGGACACATCGTTCGACCAAGTACCGACGAATACCACAACCTGATCGACTACAAGACGGCCCTGTTTGAGAACGCACAAAGCGATCCGGATATTCAGTTCAAACTGTTTGGCCGTCGCCGTCGTGGCAGGACGCCAAGTATTGGCCGGGCGGCACGTAATCTGGCGCGGCGGATTCCGAAGGCGGTTCCCTACGACCACAACGCTGTCGATGGTGACGGCGATGGCCTGATACAGGAAGGCACGATTTGGGAACGCCCGGCTGGAACGAAATACATCAGGGTTCCCAACGGCAGCATGAGTTTGCCGTCGGCTGGTTCGTTAGTGGATGTCGATGGCAAGCCGGTGTCGTACAAGCCGGGGCAGGGCGTCGGCGGAAAGAAGCCGATAGCGAGGGCACCGTTGGGAGCGGCTGTCGGTCAGGGGTTGCGGCGGGCTGGCACATCGATGATCGAGCGGGCGGGGCAGCGGCGGGAACGGCGGGCTGACCGTCGGGTGCGTCGCGCTGAACGGCAGATGGAGCGGGCGGGCCGTGATCGTGCTGCGGCGCGAGCGGCACGGAACCTTGGCGAGGCTGTAGACAATTTCGATAAGCACATTGATGCCCACGAGGGCGACATTCCGGATTTGGAACGGGAGCGTGGCGACGAGCCGATGAAGGGTCCGTTGCGCGAGTTTTGGGATGGCTTTCTGGAAGGCTTCTTGGGGATCAAAGACAACAAGAAGAACGGGTCGGATCGCGACCGGGAGAGGGCGCGTAAGGCGCAGGCGCGTGGAGCGAAGTTGGAGCGTGATCGGCGGGAGGCTGGTGACGAGGAGGGGAATGATCCGGATCGTGACCGGGAGAAGGAGATTGAGGCACTGTTGGCGGAGTTGTTGCGCGAAGAGGCGGATGGTGCCGATCAGCGGGCTGTTGATGAGGCGGCCGAACGGGCGTTGGATGATGATGATCCAAATGCTCGTGATGCCGGTGACGATCTCGTTGACGCTGCGGCCGACATGGATACTGCCGAGTTGGCGATCGCTGAGTTCCAACGTGCGGTTGACGAGGTTGATCAGCAGCGCAAAGAGTTGGAGCAAGGGTTTGACGACGGCGAGTTTGAAGAAGACTTGTATGTTCAGGCCATAGCCGAGTTGGATGAGGTGTTGGCGGATATTGAACAGGGGTTCCAGTTGGGGACAGATGATCCACGTTTGGATGATCCGGATTGGCGGGGGCGGTGGGATGAGCAGGTGGAGCGGGCGCACGAGGTGCGGCGCGAGATGCGTCGGGCGATTGCGGATACGACCGGGGATGATGGTTTAGATGCGGAGGAGTCTGCTGCGGTGGCGGATGGCCGGGAAGCGGCGCAGGCTTTGGAGGATCAACTCGACGCACTTGCGGCCTTTGATCTTGATGGCGTGGAAGGGGTCGAGCAGTTGGAGGCGATGGACGCCCATCTCGACATGTTTGAACGGGCGATGCAGCAGGCTTTCGAGGATAGGGACAACGAGTTGTTCGGCCGGTTGAACGAGTTGCATGGCCGTGCGTTGGGTGCCCGCAATGGGGCTGCGCGGATGTTGGATCTTGAGGAGCGGTCGGGACTCGACGTTCAGAAGGCTGAGCGAGCGTGGCGAGAGGAACTGGATGTTGTCGCGCAGGAAGGCGAACTCATCAAGCCCATCACGTTCGGGGAAGACGATCGCATCGATCCGCGGGGAGGGGATGCCGCCCGACGCAGAGAAGGAGATCCCCCTGAGCCTGAAGGTAAGCGTCCGATGTCTCCG